>Ga0194131_10001791_pt1 | contig 36225 bp, 32 predicted proteins | sample TA2KigO120mmetaG_FD_148631 | JGI IMG/M metagenome (GOLD analysis project Ga0194131, IMG submission 148631) | Freshwater microbial communities from Lake Tanganyika, Tanzania - TA2015053 Kigoma Offshore 120m | ecosystem: Environmental > Aquatic > Freshwater > Lake | place: Tanzania: Lake...
CGCCGAACTCGCAGACGACGAGAACGCTGAGGTGCGCTACAACGTCGCCGAAAACCCCTCTACCACCAAAGAGGTCCTCGCCCTACTCGCCAGCGACGAGGACAAAGACGTGCGCCAGGCCGTCGCCTACAACCCCTCGACCCCCAAAGAGGCTCTCATCATACTTGCAAACGACGAGGACAAAGGCGTGCGCCAGGCCGTCACCAAAAACCCCTCGACACCCCAAGAGATCCTCGCCAAACTCGCCAGCGACGAGGACGCTGAGGTGCGTTACAAAGTCACCAAAAACCCCGCGACCCCCAAAGAGGTCCTCGCCAAACTCGCGAAAGACGAGAACGACTACGTGCGCCAGGCCGTCGCCAACAACCCCTCGACCCCCAAAGAGGTCCTCGCCAAACTCGCAGACGACGAGAACGCAGACGTGCGCATGGCCGTCGCCGGAAACCCCTCGACCTCCGTAGAGGTTCGCGCTAAACTCGCAAACGACGAGAACGCAGACGTGCGCTACAACGTCACCATGAACCCCTCGACCCCCAAAGAGGCTCTCATCATACTTGCAAACGACGAGGATGATGACGTGCGTTGGCGCGTCGCCAAAAACCCTTCGACCCCCAAAGAGGCTCTCATCATACTTGCAAAAGACGAGAACGACTACGTGCGCATGACCGTCGCCAACAACCCCTGGACACCCCCAGAGGTCCTCGCCAAACTCGCAGACGACGATGACAGGTGGGTGCGCCGGCGCGTCGCCGAAAACCCCTCGACCCCCAAAGAGGCTCTCGCCAAACTCGCGAAAGACGAGAACGACTACGTGCGCATGGCCGTCGCCGAAAACCCCTCGACCCCCCAAGAGATCCTCACCAAACTCGCAAAAGACAAGGATGAAGGGGTGCGTGACGCCGCACGCCGGTAACGAGTAGACTCGTGCGAGGATTAGCGACTAACTCTACGCAACCGGCAAGACCCTAGCGATCCGGCCTGTGGGTCCAGAAAAGTACCCGACGTGCCACAACCAATCAGTGCTGCCGATGCAACGGTTTCCCGAGCCGGATCGGATGCGCGTCCTGTCGCCTCTTTGACGAACCTAGCGCTTTTAACCATGTTGAGGTGAGGGGCACGTTCGAAATTGGGGTGACTGACGTCACCGGCGGCAACGAGGCAACTAGCCAGCGCAAGAGTCCACCGGGGCGGGCGTTTCCTTCTTGCGTGAGCGGTTAATACCGACGGGATGACGGCCCCTAAGTATGCGGAAAAGACAGGGAAAGGCACTATTATAGCACTACAGCAAAGCCGTACATCCATACGGTGCAGCGGTACCACAAAACCACCACCGATACACAAAGGAAACCATGAGCACCATTACAGGAAACTACCCCGACGAAATCCAAATAACCGTAAAGCACTTAAACGAGAGTTTGAAGCACGCAGCAAGCATGTTCACCGCCATCTCCGAAGCCATCGAGAAAGGCACCTACACCCGCGAAGAAGCGGAGGCGGACCTCGAAAACCTCACCATGAACGAAGGTATCGACGTGTACTCGACACTCGAGGACCTCGTGCATGCAGAGTGCGACACCTGGTGACCGAAAAACCCTGATATGGCGAGAGACACCCCGCAGAGGGCAACCCGATGGCAGACGACCGCACAGAGAAAACCGAGAAGTCGGGGACAGCGGATTACGCTCGTCCTATCCACAGGGTGGGGGCAACGTGTGCGACGGGGATGCTGCGTGCCATTCGCTGGTACCAGCAGCAGCGCGGGGGTCTTGTCGCCCTGCCGGTTCTTCCCGAGATGCTCGGAGTACGCCGACGAGGCGATTCGCCGGCGTGGCGGCTGGATGACCGTGCGGCGCCTCCTTCGTTGTCGACCGTTCGGGCCGTCGGGTTTCGACCCGGTACCAGAGGCAGCACACCGTTCCACGTTGCATCGACACACGGCAGCCTGCGGCCACGCCCACGAAACGAGCAACGGCAATGTCTGATTGGCTCTTTGACGACGTCGGCTGGCTGATCGCCTGGATCTACTCGTGGAGCAACGACTACTCGATTGCCATCGGCGCCATGGCGGTGGTCGCGATGATCGTGATCACCCCGCTCACGTTGAAGAGCACCCGCGGCATGCTCGAAACACAGCGCCTGCAGCCCGAACTCCGCCGCCTGCAGATCGAGCACAAGGGCGACCGCCAGGGGCTGAACGAGGCGATGATGAATCTCTACCAGGGGCACAAGGTCAGCCCGCTCGCCTCCTGTTTGCCGCTCTTGGCGCAAATGCCCGTGTTCATTTTGATGTTGCGTTTGCTGACCGGTCTCACGTATCGCCCGTCAACCGGGGCGGGATTCGCCCCCAAACATTTGTCCGATACGTCGGAGATGTACCTGTCGCTCGTCGGCAAACAGGAGATGCGATCGATCGGTCTAGATCTGGCGGTGCAGCCGATCAACGTGATGCGCGACGATTTCGCGCGCGGGCTCATCTATGCCGGCCTCATCGTTGCACTGGCACTCGTGTATCTCTTGCAGCAGCGGATGGTCGCCTCGCGAACGGTGAGCCCGACGATGTCGGCAAGTCAACAAAAGATCATGCAGTACCTGCCGGTCGCGTTTGCGGTGTTCCAAGCGATGCTGCCGACCGGATTGGTCGTCTACTACTTCGTGCAAGCCGTGGTGCGCATCGGTCAACAGGCGTACATCACGAAACGCTTCTATGGCAACGATGATTCGATTGGTCGCCAGGCGCAACAGGTAAGTACCAAGGCCCGCGAGATGAAAGACGACGACAAGAAGACGAAAAAGACCGAAAAAACCGGGCAAAACGAACAATTCCCGAGCAAGCATACCAGGGAGACTGTGACGGTGGAAAGCGTACCTTGGGGACACCAAAACGTCGCGGTCCGCCACAGTAGGTGGAGCCAAAACCCGCACATCTCCATGTCGTACAGTTACCTGCGCGAAGGCGGCAAACCGGAAGACCGGGAAAAAATAACCGAAAGCGAAAACGATTTGCACCTCGCCGGGGAGGCTTGCTCGAGGAGATGGCCTGGCAGCATGCACGGGGCGTGGTTAAGCGGCGAACAGGCGGCGGGCAACTGCCTACAAAAACGCCGAGTCATGATCATCGGGGCCGGAATCGCGGGAATCGCGGCGGCGCGCCATTTGCGGGAAGCCGGGGTGGAGGCGTTCATCTTGGAAGCAGGACAGTTGGCCTTTGGGCGGGCCGGTGGGAGGGAGAGCAGGTTCATCGAGGGCGGCATGTGGCTACACGGAGGCGACAACCACCCGCTCAAACCCCACCTCGCAGCCGCCGGAATCGTCATGCTCGAAAGCCGCCGGCCAATCAAAGAAGACGACCCGGGAGACTACGGGGCAGACACCTGGCAGGGCGGGGCGAAACTCGAAGAAACACGCCACCAACGGCTGCGTGACAAGGCCCTCGAGATCGAGAACAAGTTCGACAGGGTCGAGCAGGGTGCGGGAGGGGTTGACAATTTGGCGGATCTCATCGAAAACGAACTGCAAGAACACCTTGAAGAAGACCGGGAAGTCCTGCGCGGCTGGCTACACACTTTGTACAAAACGATCGTAGGGGCCGACCTTGAAAACCTCTCCAGGAAGCACCGCTTTGAGCCGTTCGCACTCGAAGGACCCGACTTGATGCTCACCGAACACGTCGCTAGGGTCGATCACCTGATCGAAGGCCTTGAGATCGTCTACGGGTCCGACGTCGTCGAACTCCGGTACGAGGGACAGACTTGGGTGGCGCGGGACAAAACCGGGAGAACCTACGACGCGGATGCGGTCATCTGTACCGCACCGATCGCCGTCTTGGGACGCATCGACATAAAACCACCCTTCTCGGCGGGAAAACGGGAAGCCCTCTCCCGCATCGGGGCCGGGAAAGTAGAGAAAATCTGGCTCACCTTCGAGAACCGGTGCTGGGCAGAGACCACCCATTTCCACATCGCCGACGACACAGCCCTTGCTCGCCTATTCATCGACGTCTCAGAAGCGGTCGGAAAGCCCACCTTGATGGGATTCATCGACCATGACAAGGTCGAACACATGAGGGGGAAAAGCGGGGGCGAACTAGCCGAAAAAATCCTGGACGACTTGAAACGGGCCGGGGTGATAGACGAACCGAACCGAACAAAACGCGGAGACCAGCCTTAGCGGCTCCGCAAATTCGGTCAGCGAAGCGAGAACGACGCCAAAAGACGTTGCTCGGTAAACTTGTCGGGGCGCAGAACCAAAGTAGCATTCCATGTCCCGGTGAACGGAAGAACCACCGTGAGTGTGGATTTCTGCAGTTCAAACACCATCGCCGCCCCGAGGATTTTATGCCTAAACTCAACCGCACCGGTACCAGGCGGCAAGGTCAGGGTAACCGTCCCGGCACGATCCGAGGAGAAACCCACCCTCTGATTCAGCGAGCCTTGGACAAACTTCACCTGCATAGGTTCACCGGTCGGCCGAGGTCCAACTTGAAAAGCGGAGGCCTGGGCGACGACGTGACCGTCGGCGGAGACCACCGAGAAGCGGAGGGCGTACAAACCGCGGGGCAGGCGCTTGTTCGGGGTCAAGCTGAAACCGTCCTTGGTCGCCGTGGTAGTGAACTTGGCGGGAACGATCTTACCCGAGGTGTCAAGAAGTTGCACCTTGGCGGCGGTGACACCAACCGGCTCGTTGAACAGTACCGAAACACTGGTCGGGGCGGTGGCGAGTTGGGCGCCGTTCGCCGGCGAGACCGACACCACTTGGGCGTGCGCGGACACGGGCGTGGCGGGGAAAAGGCCAGCAAACAAGGCGGCGGAAACCAAGCAGACGACACCGCGACGGCGGGCAGTTCGTCGTGGGTACAGACGGGTGGTTAGGTTCATGAGGATCCTCCTTGGGAAATTGGTTCAGGTACAGTGAACGAAGCAACAGCGGAAAGGGACGTGAACTCGTCCACTTGAACGATAACTTTCGCGTTGAAAACCCCGGCGGCAGGAAAGGTGAAAAAGGCGTGCAGATGATCACCCATCGGCGTAAGATCACCGGAGAGGCCGGAGAGTTCCAGATCAGGGGAGGCGAGCTCCCATTGACCAGATTGTACGACGAGCGGGGAGCCGTCTGGGGAAAAGACAAACATCGCCGCCTGCACCCTGTCGCCGGGGAGAAGCGCATCGAACACCAACCGACCAGTCGAACCGTCATCAAACACCAGGTCGAGGGTGAGACCAGGTGAGGACGGGCGGGAAGCATCCAGCACTGCAGGTTCGGGTCGGGCCGACGGTGTGGCGGTAGCGATCGAGGCGGAGGCGACCGCAACCGTGAACAGCAGCACCAACTCGACCAGCACCCTCCTACGGACCGGGCGGTGCGCATCGAGCGGACCGTGCGCCCGTAGGCGGCGATGATTCAAAGCCCCCAACAACAAAGCGACACAGGTGAGGGCGGCTTTCAGCGAAACCGTCCACTCCCAGCGACCGAAACTCTCAGCCGGGGCGAGCATGACGACAACCAACACCAGCGTCGCGGGCAAAAGCGCGAAAACGGCCCAGGTCGCGAGACGCGAGGCGCGCGACAGAAGCGCTGCGTCACCGGGGGAGAGGTAGATAGCGAGCAGCGCAGAAGACCAGAGCAGCGCGGCGGCGAGATGCAAAGGATGGGCCAAAAGCATCAACCACCCGGGCTCAAACAAGCGGTGATGCCCGGCAAAGAAACCTTGGGCTGCGAACAAACCAAGCAACGGAAGCGGGGCGACCTGCCGGAGGGACGGGCGGAACCTCCAAAAAACCGGTACCACAACACCCGCCAACAGGAGCATCGCAGTAGAGCGGAACTCTCCGAGACGGAAAGCCGCCGAACCGGAGCGCTCCGCAAAATCCACCAACCGCAGGGCGGCAAAAAATCCGAGTGCGGCGGAGAAACCATACACCATACGGGAATTTGCGAGCAGCAAGCCGACCAGGGTCGCAACCGCCGCCAACCAGGCGGAGAGTTCGAGAAGCCTATCCTGCCAGAGCGGATCGACCCGGGTGGCGGGGGCGGGGAGAGAATCGGTCGGGGTGCCGACCGTGAAACGCAGCAGGTCGGCCACCGGGTGCCCATCGGCGGACTCGACCTCCCAGACGAGCACCCAGGAACCCTCGGTGATCGGGGCGGAGGGCTCCAGTTCAATTCTCGAACCGGAGGAACGCGCGGTCAGAAGCAGCGTCGAAGAGGCGGAGCGCAACTCGAACACGTCGCGCAAAGGACGCACCGGTTCGTTGAATTCGAGCAGAATCGAACGCGGGGCGGTCGAGAGCACCTCGCCTGCGGCGGGATTTGAGGAAACCAGTTTTGCGTGCGCGGAAACCGGAGTGGGAGCAAAAGAAGCCCACACACCAAAAGCGAGCAGCAACCCGGCGAGCAGGCGGGGCACACCGGCAAAACGGGGGCGGGGCGCGGCGGGGTACACCATAGATCCCTTCGATACGTGATTCGGGACAAGCGAGGGCAACGACAGAGGAGCGGTTGGTGAGGTTGCGAGAGGTTCAGTCATAATAATTCCCGGTTGTACGCGTTGATGGGCGGGACTTGTCGGATCCCCCACCGGAGTGTGCACTCGAACAAGACCAGTGCCTACTCCGGTAAGGGGGAGCGGCAGGCAGTACCCACCGCTCCCCCGACCGGACCACTTGGTCAGTGCGTGCTCCCGTGATCGGCGCCTGAGGCGGCGATTGAGGCAGAGTTGATGACCTTGCCCTTGTAGAGCAGATCAACCTTGCTGCCATCCATCACCATCCAGCCCTTAGGGCCCTTCTTGACCGAGTCGGTCATGAGCTCGAAGTCGCCAGCTTTATCAAGCGTGACGCGCTTGATCAGTTTCCCGTCGGATCTGACCGCGACAGTCTTGCCGCGCCAAGTCGAGGGGAGGTCGACGATGACCATGAGGTGTCCCTCGTGGCCGTCCTTGCTCATGATCTCCGCGGAGAAGTCTCCGACGGTCTCGACCGCAGGGGACGCACCGTGACCAGCGTCAACTTTCGCTTCGACGGTCAGCACCGGTGCCGGGTAGGGCAACGAGTGCGAATCCTGGCCTTCGGCAGCCACCTGAATCCAGGCGGCGGTCTTGGTTCCGCAATACTGGATCACCGGAATCGGGTACTTGCCGGCGGTGGCCGGGTACTTGACGTTGACACCGAAGTCGGCGAACTGTGAGTCAGGCAGCGAACCGCCGCTCCACTTCACCGCGGTGACGATGCCAGCCGCGTCCTTGATGGTCTCGGCCTTCCAACCTGCAATGAGCTGCGGGCGTACGGATGCGAAACCTGCCGGGATCGACACCTCTACGGTGTCGGTCGCGAGTTTCTCGCAGCCGTGCGGGATGCGGACGAAGAACGCCCCGTATCCTCCTGCTGTCGCCTTCGCTCCGTAAAGCTGGATGCCTGCGTGTGCCGAGACGGGGCTCGACACGATGATGATCGCCGCTGCTGCGGCGAGGGTGCCAAGGATTGCCTTGGCGATGAAATTCTTTCTCATGATGAAAAATCCTCCTATGGATGTGTAGACATGAGTCTTAGTTAGACCTGACCGGGGAAACCGGCGACTCGAAACAAAAAGCGTCGAGGGCGGTAAAGTCATACAACCGATCCGTACGGTCGTGAGAAACGACGCCACCCGTCGGCGGCGACCAGGACAGTGAACATGCGGGCCTAAACTCCCCCCGGTCAGGTCCGGAAGCGGGAGAGATTACACCACGCGGAGAAAACACCGCTGGGTGGAAAGACGCGGAGGTGCGCGCGGCGAAGACGGGGAGTGGACCGTAACGTACGGAACGAGGGAAACTCGGCGTGGTTCCGGCGGCAACAGCGCCGGGGCCAGACTTTGACGGCCGGCGGCCAGTCTTTCGACGAACCGGGCGGCTACACGGAAAGCCGGCACCAACAAAGACAGCAACGCCAAACCGACCAGGAACGGGGCGACGCCGGCAAGCGAGAAGATGTTATGCGCGACGCCGGAGAGCGAACCGATGTGGACGATGCGCTCAATTAGTTCAATACCAAGAAAACTGGCGGCGGAGGCGACAAACAGCAACCTTGATGCCAGGGAATCGGAAACCCTGCGGGAAGAGACGCGGGAGGCGAGAAACGTCGAGAAAAAAGCGGTCAGCAGCAGCATCGCCAGACCCGGAGCCAGAACTGCGTACCAGGCGTGCCCGGAGGCTTCGAGGGCGTGGGCGCGGGCGTGGGAATCTACGTGCACGAATCGGTAGGCCATATCGTGGGCGACAAGTACCGCCAGACCCGACCAGGCGGAGAGAGCGGCTAGACGCATGCGCATATGGTATATCGTGCGCTAAAGCGAAGCGACGGCAAGCAGGTAGACGGTCTTGTCGCCCCTGGTGCGGTGGGTCGGCGCAAACGAGAAAAGCGACCCGGGGACTACGCCGCAATCCCTGGAGGTGGGAACACTTCCGGGTAGGTCGGAACGAAACTTTCCGACTCGGCACACGACCAACCGAGCGATTCCGCGACAGCGCAATGCTCTGTCCGCTTGAAACCTCCCGCGGGCTCGTCACCGCCGCTTTCGAGCAGGCCGCGCAGACAGGACCGATGCGTGCCAGAAGTGAGTTCCGGGTTACCGACACAAAAGGCTAGCGCGGCGCGGACTCCGTCGTTTGGAAGCCACCGGGCGGCCAAACCATAGAAAAACCCGCACACCTCCACGGCGTCGGGGCTCTTGCGGTTGCACCACTCAAGAAGATCGCCGGCGGCGGCGTACGAACGGGCGGCGAAGGCATCCTCCATGTACAAGGTTATGCAGGCGTAGGCAAACATGGAAACCTCGCATTGCGGCAAAACCTCCCCTTGCGGGCGGCCATCGGAGACGACCCTGGCGCCGGAAGGTTTCAACACGGTGTCACGGTAACGCATGTGGGCCCCGGACACGCAGGCCTTCAACGCCATGCTGGCGGACACCTTGTCCCTGAAATCCCACGCACCCCACGCGCAGGCGATTTCCGCGCGGACAAGGTAAGGTTCACTTGCGGTAGGGGCAAGATTCATCCCCACGGTATGCCCTATGGCGTGAAAGCACTGACCTTCCATCGACTTCTCTATGACCCCGCTCAAACAGATACCAAACGCCGTCTTCCCGACGGCGGAAACATCCCCGTTCAACGGAATGTCCTCGAAAGCCCCGTGGAGCACGGCATACCCGCAGAGATGCCAGCGGCCGTCAAGCTCGATACTCTCACCGGAACGGGTACGCGACTTCAAGGTCTGCCCCAACAGGTGCATGGCCCAGTGGCAACCGGGCCGGGGAGCGGTAGAGGGACTATCGAAAAGAGCAAGTACCGCGTCCACCGACCCGGCGGGGTCGGAATTGGCTATGCCCGCGATGCCCGTCTTGATGCACTCCTCGTTTGTGCCGCACGTCGCGTATATCGCGGGGATGGCGGAAACCGACTCCGTCGAACCGGGCAAGGTGCGGGTCGGCAGTGCCCAGACGAGCAGACCGGCGGCGAGACAGAGGAACGCGAAGGCCGAAAACATCAACCCGATTCGCGCGCCCCGCAGCCCCTGCCGACCGTACATGGCTACGGCGTCGTTCTGCCCAGCGATTCGCGCAAACGCCAGAACACTATGCGGGCGGCCGCCTTCACCTTGACGCGCCTCAATGCGGTTCTCGCCCTGGCCGCATCCGCCGGACTATCTATGCTTCCATGTGAACGTTCCTCGGCTGTTTTACGGGTCCAGGGAGGACGGACGTGCGTGGTCCCCCGATACAAACTGCGCCAGTAGACACTGGCGTCAAGTAGACCCGCCTTGTAGAATCCCCTCAAGAGCGCGCGGTACTGGGCCCAGGACAAAACTTCGTCGATGTACAGGTGATGGTTGCCGGGAGTCGTGCTGGGGAGCAGAACAGCCCTACGGTCGAGATCGAAGGCGGGGGCGTGCGTGCCGTCCGCCCTCAAGGAGGATACCAGATTGGCGTTGGACCGGTCCTCGTGAGACATCTCAGTCAGATTATCCTCGACGGCGGACAGATCGTTGAGATTCTCCGCCTTGAAGAAACGCCGGCCCATCGCACCCGGATCGTAGGAGGAGGGGACGTTTTCGCGGTCGGACACCATAAATACTACTGTGCCACGGTAAACAGCCTGGACACGGATTTGTGAACGCGGCGGACGCCGCCAAAAAACCAAACCCCCACCCCGGATACCAGATGGTCCGCGGGTGGGGGTTCGTGTTTCGGTTCGTGGAGCTGCCGGGAATCGAACCCGGGTCCATGGAGGTTAGCTAAATTGCGATACAACTATTTCTTGAGTGTAACTTGCGGCTGTTACTTTCCAAGATGAAATGACTTGCGTCGCCGCCCAGGTTTTTCCCGGGTATCAATGGTCTTTCCCATGGTCAGTAGTCTGTCCCACTGTTCCCTTCGCTTCTGTTACCGGGTTGCGATGAGTTGACCCTGTGCGACCTTGCGGCTCACGGTGACTCTAAGCCGGCCGTTAGGCTGCTAGAGTGAACTGCTTGTTGGCAGTTGTTTTTTTGCCCTGTTTAACGAGTCTGAGCTACTCGAGTTGCGCAAGATACCTTGCCCTGAATGTCGAAACCTTTCAGCCCCGATGGGTGGACCTTATACTGTTGCGGCGTCCACCACGAAACTCCGCCCGGGGGCCGCAGCAACCGGACTCCCTACAGGCAGACATCCACCCTCTTATCCAAAGGGACGTTCGAGCGGCCCAGCAGCTGAGGGTGGTCGGCGGCGGCGAACACCCCGCACTTGTTGGAGGTAACCCAGACGTGCACCATCGCGAATGTGCCGAGCGGAAGACCCCTGGCGAGGTCCGAATGGTTATGCCACTGCACCAAAGGCCCGGCCAGGTCCCTTAATACCGGATCGTCAACGGTGCGGGTCGGCAACATGTACATGGCGGCCAGCAGGGTATACTCACCGTTTTTGACCCGGTACATGAGGCTCTCAGGGAGCGCGGGATCCAGATGCACGTCGTCGCGCAGATACTGGAAATTTATGACATGCAGGAAATCCCCGTCGCCGAGGTTGGACACGGGAACGAACCCGTCACGCAAAGCCGACGCGTAATCCGACCACTGCCGCAAACTGGAGAAGGTTCCGGAGGCCAGGGCGGACGCCCACAACTCCTGCTCCGGGGACACACCAGGAACCCCCGAAAAATCCGGCGCCTGCCCGGCCACGAACTCCCGCGGCCATGCAGGTGACCTGTAGTCACCGAACAACACGAAACCGAAAACGATCGCGGCGAGAAGCGACACCACGGCGCACATCCCGGCTAGTTTGTAGGACCCGCCAGAGGGCTCGGCCCTGTTTCTCCTCACCTGGTATAGGTACAGTGCTACGCCGAGAAAAAAGACAACCCCGAGAAAGACGCGCAGATACATGCAAAACCACTGTACGGTTTGCGGCGGGAGCGGCCACACTCCACCCCGAGGATGCGAGGCTCCGTGCGCTTGCGTTAACAGATTACACAGTTGTCCGTCGTGAACGGCCCGGCTCCCGCAAACTGGTACCCAGACCCCGACGCCCCCTCACGTCTGCGTTTCTGGGACGGCGTCTCGTGGACGGCGCACTACGCGCTGATGCCGCCGCCTACCGCCGCACCTGACGCCCTTGTGTCACTCTTAGGACCTGAGTGGGGTGCCAACTCCTAGGCGGTGACGAACGTGACGGTCAACGCACCCGGTGATGGGTGGCGGTACGTCCCGCCGCCGGGAGCCCCGATCGGTTCGCCTATTAACGCACCTACCGCCGACAACCGCTCGACCCCCCGTGAGAGTCTACTCGTTACCGACGGGCGGCGTTGTGCAGGTCGGCGGGAGGGCGACGGGAAACGGACCCGGGTCCGGTCAAAACCTCGTAGGAGCGGTTGGTGACCAGAACGGTGTGCTCGAACTGGGCGGTGCGCCTATCGTCCAAGGTGACCGCGGTCCACCCGTCCTTGTACATGCGGTGCCTCTCCGAACCCAGGGTGAGCATCGGCTCTATGGTGAACACCATGCCTGTGCGCATCGGGGCATTATCGTAGGGATTATAGTAGTGGCATATCTGGGGATCGGTGTGGAACTGCTCGCCGATCCCGTGCCCGACGAAAGCCCTCACCACACCCAGTTCGTGCTTGCTGGCATGGGTCTCTATCGCGCGACCTATGTCGGACAGAGGGGCGCCCGGGCGCACGGCCCGTATCCCCAGCCACATGCACTCTTCGGTCAACGTGATGAGCCGACGATCCTCGTCGCCGATGGCGCCTACGGCGAAAGTCGCGTTGGTGTCCCCGTGCACACCCTCCGCAAAGCACGTAACGTCGATGTTCACGATGTCGCCATGTTGAAGTTCCCGCCCGTCGGGTATCCCGTGGCAGATAACTTCGTTAACCGACGTGCAGACGCTCTTGGGAAAGTTACGGTAGTTGAGCGGACTAGGATAGGCGCCCCTGGCTATGCACATCTCGTGAACGTAGGCGTCTATATCGTCGGTGGTTATCCCCGGCTTCACGAACTCGCCTGCCAGGCGCAGCACCTCGGCGGCGATTGCGCCGGTGCGACGCATCCTTGCAATGATCTCGGGCGACTTTACCGGCGACTCGGGCAGACGCGTAACCCTGCCGGTGGCGGCGTAAGGCGGTTTCGGGATGTGGTCTGGCACAAAACGAAGCGTGGGCGTCCAGCGGCGGCGTCTCACCCGGAGACCTGCGCGACTTCTTCGCAGGGGCGGGTCGGGTCCAGACCCAGATGCATGCGGGCGGCGGAATCCGCGCCCTGCATGCGCTCTATCATCTCGCCTATGTACATGAGACCGCTTAGATCAAAGGCGGCGAGGGCAACGAGAACGCTCTCACCGGTCGACGATACGGCCAGCATGGCATCTTGAAACTCCTTGAGCTCGGCGGTATCGGTTATATACTTCTCCGCGGACAGACGGTACCTCTCCGCGTCGGCAATAGACTTTTTCAACTGGGCCACGCCCTTGTCCCTGTCCGTCTCAAGCCAGGTCCGCATATTCAGCATGATCACGCAGGACTCCGCGAAGAGGTCGTCGCCTATGTTCTCCGCGTAACCGGCGGCGGGGGCGGCCGGGGGCAAGGAGGCGGCGGGAATCGTGACTGCGGTGGTGGCCGGAGCGACCGAAGGGGGCTGGCGGGCATCGGTGGCGGCACCGGTCATGGGCGGGGTGTCGGAGTTACCGCAAGAAGATGCGAACACAACGAGAGCCAGGTAGACGGCCAATTTTTTGATTATAACAGTCACCGTATAAACAGTGCCACGGGAATAACCCGCGTCACGGCAGTTGGCAACTAGCCCAGTGCCTTCCCGGCCCGCAGAGCCTCCTCCAAGGAGGCCTTGGAGAAATCGGTTGTCAGGGCCAGCACATCCCAGTTGACGTTACGGAACTCCGGGTTTGAGGCGGCGGAGACGAGAACTTTCAGCACCCCCTCGGGTATGTCCGAAGGAAGATCGCAGAGCGGCACATGCTTAACGAAAGACGGGTCGAAGTAACGGGAATGCACCAAATCCACGGTGGCCGGTATGGGGTCCCTCTTGAGCACCACGAGGGTTTCCTCCAGAGTCGCCGCGGGATCCCGGTGGTAGGCCAGGAGGCGGTCGATGAAGGCAACCGATACCGGCGTGCACGCCTGACGCGCGACGCACAAAGTTGCGAGAACCTCGGGAGATAGAGGGGAGCGGTACTCGAGGACCTTCTTGAGGGGCGACCACGACGTGGAAAGAGACCCGGTCGCCAGGAGAGACGCCAGGGGAAGAGAGTGCCTGTAGTGCGGGCTGACCAGGACGGACAGCAGGCCGGTAAAACCGACGGATGACGGCGGGTTACCGGGATTGGTCAGCGCCACAGACACCAGGGTCGCGAGTTCGTCACAGGAACCGGCGGCGCGAGCGATCGCGGAAAGACGGTTGATGGAACGGAATGCCGGGTATGCGGACGCCGAAGCGACAAGCGACTCCAGACGCGACACGACGCCGACAGAGCCGGGTCGACCACGGGCGTCGGCTTTCAAGGCGGCGATAGACTCGGTGAGGATCTCTGTGACCTTCGCGAGGGTCTCCGGGCGGAATCCCCCGAAAGAGAGACACTTCGCTATACTCGACAAGGGGTGGCGTGCATCCCCGATGTCAAACGGCAAATGGGGGTCGTGGATGGTACGTACGCGCGAAGGTGAACCGGACTTGCCGCGGGCAGGCTTTCGGGGCGCGGGGCGGACGTCGGACTTCGTTTGCGAAGCGACAAGGGTGGCGGCGTAAACGGAAACCATCTTCAAAAACGCGCGGTTACCCGCCTCGGTGTCCCACGGGAGATGCGCGATGAGCATACCCGACAGTCGTCCGGTGTACAGGGGGTCGGCTTCCTCCAGGGCGGAGAAGACGACGTCCGCGTGCTCCGGAAAACCCAAGACGAGCAGGGCGTGCCGTCGGGGCGACTGACCGAGCGCAGGGTTTTTCATCGACGGATACCCTCGTATGTAACGGTCCAGGGCCGGGCGCCTGACGTCCTCACCTACGCTCTTGTTGAGCATGAGGTTCTCCAAGGTGCGGGAACCACCCTTCCCGGCTAAAAGTTGGGCGGTGCAGGCCTGAAGCGGGTCGCACTGGGCGGCTTGTGGCAGTATCTTCGCGTCGGTCGTGGACTGCACCAAGGCATGCAGGTCCACGGGGTCCATGTATCTTATTCGGGCGGCGGTCAAACGCGGATCATTCAAAGCCAAAATAGATTCGTGCAAGACGTTGGGCAAATCAGAGCGGGAAGCCACGGAGACGAGCACCGGCAAATCCGACGACGACCTGGCATTCTCGTAGATTCTCTGCAAAAGGGCGTGCGGGATCCCGTCGGCGGCAGCCATCTTCGCGAAAACGCGCGACATCGTCTCTTGACTCACGGCTACTAATGTTGCGTGACCGCCCCGAAACGCACTCGGAAGCCCGGACGGAAGACGAGTGACTTTGGTCACCCGTCCCGGGAGGACCGGAAGGGGGGTAGCCGGGGGTGACCGAAATGTGACACAGGTCACCCCCCGGAAAGGCCCAACTGGCCGTTTTCCTAGGCAAATCGAGAGTGGTGCATCCGCCGGGGGCGGGCACTGTATGGGGTATGAAATACGCCAAAGTTAAATACTACCCCAACGGCTACCCGCACCTGGGTCTTGTGCCCAGGAGCATCAAAATTCGTTACCGTGAGGGAATGGGGGTACGGACTTTGAAAAAGCGTCTGGAGAAATGGGAACGTGCCAACGGCAATCCCGAGTTCCAGGCGCGAAGACTGAGCAGACTGCCCGCGCCTTTGGCCTACGAACTCGTGCAGGTGTACATATCCATGCGCGAAAGATTCCCGGACATCAAACCGGACTATGTGAATTTTTCCGACGATCTGGGGACCAGCGAGCTGGGCGGGACCTACACCTACGGCGACAACCTGTCGGTGATGCGGTCACTACTGTGCGACGGGGTCATCGACGACCCGGACAACTACGGCGTGGGCGAGATCGTCGACATCGTGAAAGACTACGGCGGGGACAGGGACGAAGTCCACGCAATCAAGAACGAAACCCTGTTCTGCGCGGAAGAAAAGGTGGTAAACCCCCTGGCGGTGGGGTCGATCTCCGTCGGATCGGTTTACAGCAAGAAAAGATCGTACCAGAAACTCATCAACTACTGGGCGGCGGCCAACAAACGCTCGAAGGCCCAAGGATTGCCGCCGAGAAACCCCGAGGCGGGTGTGAGTGGTGCGGCCTTCACCCTTATACACGAATTCGGACATCTGGTGGAGAGCACCCTGCTGGTAACCAAGCGCAAGAACGCGGAGAAAGTGTACGGAGTGCTCAGCGAAATACTCCTAGGGGTAAAGGCACCGGGCACCAACCAGTGGCGCTACCATCTGGCAAACTATCCGTCGTACCCGTGGACGGCCCTGAAAGGCCGGCACGTCGGGGGCGTAGACAGGCAGCGCGAGACGCGACGTCGACTGCGCCCGATCATACGCGAAACCATCGGGGCGTACGCCGCGGCAAACCGCGACGAAATATTCGCGGAATCCTTCGCCCATGCCTACGCCGGCAACAGCGTGTCATCCCGCAACAAGTTCAAACCATTCGTGGAAACCATGAAGAAGTTGAACCTGGCCGCAAAGACCCTGCCGGAAAACTCGTAACCCTGCGCGGCCAACAAGAAAAGGGCACACCGCATGCGGTGTGCCCGTTCCTCGTACTGCAGCTTATGTGCTGCATCTCATAGGGTCAGGGTCGTATTGAGTAGATCCTCAAACGTACCCTGATGGTCGTTGATGAGCGCTGTCATGATTTCCCAGAGGGAACTCGAGGGCCCTATGACGTCGGCGGCGAGATCGTACTCCGCTACGCGAAACACGTCCGATACCGGGTGCGAACGATCCGGCCGCCCAAAAGACAATACCGAAACCGGGTCGCCCGACAGGATGTCGGCGTCCAGCACTTGTAGGCTCTCGTCTACTTTTGCGCGTTGGGACGCGGAAAGATTGGGGTTGACGCTCAAGGCGATCAGCTCCACGGGGCGAGGCGGGGAGTAGTAATCCCTGCCTTTGTTCTCGCACGCGCGGCCAATAAGTCTCTTGAGTGCCGCGGCATCGCTCACCTCCTCGTACTTTCCGGAGATGTGCTCCAGCGTGCCCCTCTTGTGGGTAGCGCGCAGCAGTTCCCCGCTAGCCATAGCCGCCTTGCCCAGGGCCTGCACTACGTACAGGGGGGTCCGGGGGTTGGCGACAAGGGCCAGGTAGAAGTACACGTTCTCCCTGATTTCGGGTGCGGAAACGGAGGTGACCCCGTTCTCGTACTTTGCGAGCTGCTCGCACATGGCCTCGGTGAGGTTCGCGGAACCCGCCATAGACGTCAGTACGTTACGTTTCGCGTGCGGCATGACCTTGGCGATTGTCCCGGGACGGCGGCCGAATATCAGCCTGAGGTCCCGCGATATGCCCTTGGAGCGCTTGGTGGCGTACACGGACATGTTGGCGATGATGTGATCGGAGACAAAATCGTCCGAATACTTGTCCAGCGGGAAGACCGCCATCTGCTGAAGGAGGAACTCCCCTCCAACTTCCTCGACGAGACGGGTCCTGAGATCCTTGTCCAGCCATCCTGCGCCCAGTAGCGCCTCGCGGGCGCCTTCGGTTGCGACCAAAGACGTCTGTTCGTCCTTGGTCAGGCGGTTATGGGACACGAACTCGGTCAATACCGTCGACCTGTCCTCCGTGGCGATGACGTGCTTCCGCAGACGAGGGCTTAAGCACCTGGCTACCAGGATCTTGGCCTGGGATGCCGAGGGGTGCTTGGTCCCCCAAAGGGTCAACCACGAATCGTCGGAGAGGGTCTCGTTACGCGAGAGAGTGTCGAGCGTTTCCGGGAAACGCATCAGGGCTTTATGCACGTGGACGGCGACGTCGGGAGGGAAACCCTCGTAGGCCGCCAGACCTATACGTGACTTTAGTGAACTGTTCATGGGAAGAACGTCCTTTGCTGTATGTTGTAGGTAGTTATACCGTTGCCGCAGCGGTCGGCGACACCAGTGACCCCCGCTATTTAAACGGTCGCCCTTATCCACAGATGGGACGGGCTGCTCTCCGGTCTTGTCAGCACGTAGGTTCCCGTGCCGCAGAACCTGACGTTTTTGACAACTATGGCTGGTGTCCTCGGGGGGATCTCGCCGGCCAGCACGCCTGTAGGCGCACGACCGGCGGTGTTCTCCTTGGTGACGGGTGCCGCACCCAGGGACCATAGGGTCATTCTATAGGCGTCTTCGAAGGGGTTCCGGTCAAACACCCCGGCCACCATCACCGGTTCGCCGGCGTACCGCTTCAGGGTGCGAACCAGCATGGATTTGGATACGACGGGGGCGACGACCAGCGTGAACTTCAAGTCGTTTACTTCTATGCTGCTGGTAACAGCCGGGTGCGCGCCGGAGGAGACCTCCGTATGCGCCGCTCTGACCCCGTCGCATGCCTTCAAAAGAACATGAGTGTCGGCGGTGCCGGAAACCAGGTAATAGCCGACGTATCTTAAAGTTTTACGGACGTCGGCGAGACTCCTGCCATGCACCACCGCTACAGAAGGGGACACCCGGCGAATGGACTTGCTTATAGAGTAGTTGGATATAAAGCCCAAGGAGGGGGCGCATACACAAAGGGAAACTATAGCCATAAGACCTATTGTTTTACCACCGAGGACAGGGGGCAACATGCAAAAATCACGATCCGCACAGGTTGTTGACTATAAATTATGGTGCAAAAGGGGCGGGTGACCAATACTTGCCTTGTGGCGGAAACCGGCACAGTCGCCTAGCATGAAAATAAAAGCAACTCTTATCGCACTTTCCCTCTCCCTGGTGTCGTGCTCCAACACCGCCGAAACAACCGAGAACACCGCGCAGGACGAGAAGCCCGTGGAAAGCACGATGATCGACGTCCCGCGGGACACCACACCAATCGACGAGAAACAGTCCCTGACCACGACCACCGCGGCGGACGGAAGCGCGGTGGAAGGCTACGGCACCTCGCAGCTCAGCGACGCGCTGCTGAAGATAGGGGTCATAGTGTACATGGAAGCCACCACGGTCGCGTACAAAGCCAACGGACTAAAGGAAACCGACCAGTTCGAGGGACTGGGCCGCTACCTGAGCGACTCCAAAGACTCCTGGGTGTCGGGGGTCGCGGCGGCGGTCAGCAAGGGGATACTCCCGGTGGACGCGATCTTCACGGTCAACGGCACGGACTTCAGGGAACTCCAAGCAGGATCTTTGAACGTCGCAGAGGGGATCGTACTGGGCCTAACTTTGCGGGGAGTTACCTGCGAGATGGCCGGAACCTTCGTAGAGCAGGTCGACTTGAACATGGAATTCGCCTGGGCGGCACCCTCATGCAAAGCGACGGGCGACCAGGGCTAGGCAGGTAGCGAAAATGACACTCCGACTAGGCGACACCGCGCCCGACTTCTCCGCGCACACAACCCAGGGCACCATCAACTTCCACGAATGGCTCGGCGACTCCTGGGGAGTGCTCTTCAGCCACCCCAAGGATTTCACACCGGTCTGCACGACCGAGCTGGGTTACGTGGCGAAAATCAAACCCGAATTCGACAAGCGCAACGTCAAGGTCCTCGGCCTGTCCGTCGACTCGGTGGACTCCCACAACAAGTGGGAAGCCGACATCGCGGAAACCCAGGGAACCCCGGTTAATTTCCCGATGATCGGCGACCCCGAACGGAAAGTCAGCGATCTTTACGGCATGATCCACCCGAACGCCAGCGACACGCTCACGGTCCGCAGCGTCTTCGTGATCGGCCCGGACAAGAAAATAAAACTCTCCATCACCTACCCCGCATCTACCGGCCGCAACTTCGACGAGATCCTGCGGGTGATCGACTCTTTGCATCTCACCGCCAAACACAAAGTCGCGACCCCGGCCAACTGGAAAAACGGGGAGGACGTGATCATCGGCAGCGCGGTCTCCGACGAAGACGCCAAAAAATTGTTCCCCCAGGGCTGGAAAACGGTAAAGAGTTACCTCAGGGTTCTTCCGCAACCGCAATAGACGGAAAACAGTAAACGGTCTTCACCGGTCACTCGTTGTCGCCGAACTCGTCATCGAGTCGCTTGGGGCTACGGAAAAGCCGGCGCGGACTGTGACGCTTGTCATGCCCCTTGGAGCCATGCCCGACAAGGCCCGTCGAGGACCCCGGTCGGACCAAGGTACTGTGAACCAGGGGCGTGCGGGCACAGTATCAGGTATGACAACAAACCATGTGCTGGCCGTAGACGGAACGAACCTACTGTACCGCTCATACCACGCCATGGCCGCCTCCAAACTCGAACACGCGGGCAGACCGGTGTGGGCAGTACACGGACTTTTCGTCCAGCTGGCCAAGATACTGGAGGGAAGCGACTACACCCACATGATCCTCGCCTTCGACACCGCGGGCGGGTGCACCACGCGCAAGAAACTCTACCCGGAGTACAAAGCCAACAGGCCGCAACCCGACGAGAGCGTCATCTACCAGCTCCAGTGGGCGCCGAACCTGCTGCGCCAGTGCGGCATGCACGCGCTATCGATGGACGGGTGGGAAGCGGACGACATCGTGGCCTCCTGCGCAAACCAAGCGGAGAAACAAGGATATCGAACAACGGTGCTATCATCGGACAAAGACTGCATCCAACTGGTAGGAAACCTCACCCGGATGCTCACCGCCGACAACAAAACGTACGACCTTGACACTTTGAAGAACACCCTGGGATGCACGCCCGGAGGGTACCGGATCATAGCGGCCCTACGAGGGGAGCCGGGGGACAACCTACCCGGGGTCAAGGGGGTAGGTACAGTCACCGCAACGAAACTCGCAGAACGATTCAACGACATAGACGCCATTTTCTCGGCCACGGACGGGGACCTACGCCAGGTGGTCAGCGCCAAAATGCTGGAATCCCTGCGCAGGGACGAAGAAAAGGCGCGCTGCACCTACGCCGTAGCGGATCTCAACAGGCATCTACCCGTCAGTCTGCGAGAAGGCGAACTGGGAAATCTGGACCCCGCGAAAATCGAAAAAATATTGAAAGACGTGGGATTGCCGAAGGCGGGGGAACGTATATCCAGGTCGCTGAGGGCCGCAAAGTCCCCCCGCGAAAGGGTCTTTTAAGCGGACTACCCGGGGCGGCAAGACCTGCCCTCGGACCGTAAAAACAACCTGCACACCATCAACCAAACTACAAGGAGACAAAAATGGGAATGGACGTACTGGGAAACAACCCCAGCGGAGAATCAGGCAAACACTTCCGCAACAACGTGTGGTGGTGGCATCCCCTATGGGGCTACTGCTGCGAGGTCCTGCCCGAGATCTGCAACAAAGTCGAAGAAGGGCACAGCAACTCGGGCGACGGACTCGACGCGAAAGACTCAGTGCTCCTTGCGCAAGCATTGGAGGAGTCCGTCCGATCCGGCTACGCGAAACGCTACGAGACAGAGTACCGCCAACACCTGGCCACCCTGACCCGCGAAAAGTGCCCGCTGTGCGAGGGTACGGGGACGCGAATGGACGCGATCGGCGTGCAGTACGGCCAACACGACAAGAAACTGACCCCCGAGCAAGCCGCCCTGTACGGTCGCGAGTTCGGCTGGTGCAACGGCTGCGACGGACACGGAACGCGGGAAAACTTCATGACGAACTACCCGTTCGACGTATCCAACGTCGAAGAGTTCGCCCAGTTCCTCCGACAGTGCGGAGGGTTCCGGATCTTCTGACCGGGGAACTTAAACGTACAGAGGACGCCCGGCGCCCACGAGACTAACGGGCATTACCGGCGGGCTACCCGTTTTTTTTCGCGGTAAGCAACGGGGGTCTCTTGGACCAGCCCGGAGCTCCCGTCTCGACGGGGGCCGGCCACAGATTCTCGCCGATCTCAAGTATCCCGTGATGGGTCCCGTACTCCCCCAAAGTATTGAGATAGTGTATGGCGTCAAAGTGTTCCGGGCAGCGAACCCCCACGTCGGACCACTTGCCGGTCACCAGCATCTCCAGGGCGACCACCGGGCACAGCGCGGTCTGCCAGAGCACGGCCTGGGAATGCCACTCCCGCATGGTGGTGGCGTTGTCCGCTATGTGGTACAGATACACCTGCCTTTTGGCGCCGTCGGTCGTGCCCTTAACCCATGTCCCGGCGCACGTCCGCCCATGCATCAAGTTGCCAAGTTTAGAGGGATTGGGCAGCACGGCGGCCAGGACGTCCCGAGGGGCCACGGACACGGAACCCACGGACACGGGAACTTTCGAATCCAGACCGAGATCCGCGAAGGTCTGCAACCAGTCTATAAACTCGCGACCGAGGGAATACTTGAAGGTAACCTTATCGCAATCAACGACGCGAGGTATCATCAGAACCTCCTCGTGCTCCACGTTGACGCACTCCTGGGGCCCTATGCCGGCGGGAAAATGGAATATCTCGGGAGAACTAAAACACTTGGTGGTGTACAAACCCCTGCTCTTCTCCCACACCATGGGCGGATTCAAACACTCCTCTATGGTAGTCCATATCGAAAAGGTGGGCGCGAAAGGATAACCCTCGATACGCAGATCCGAGCCGTCACGCACCCCGATCTCCGTTATACTGTCAAACAGTGCTTGTTCGGCGTACTTGGCGAAAATATTGCTCAAACCCGGCTCCACGCCCATTCCGACGAGGGCCAGAAGCCCCTTGCTCCGCCATTCCTCGTGCCTTGCCAGCTGATCGTACCCCAGGTGTTTGCCGACCATGTTGTACGGGTCGTCGGGATGGGGCTCGGAAAGGTTCATGGCCATGTCCATGTAATGGCAACCACCCTCGAAGGCGGCGTTGAACAGATACTCGTTGACCCGCGGATCGCAGGCGTTGACAAGATAGTTTGCCCCGGTCTCCTGGATGAGCCTAAGCATGGCAACCGGATCGGTGGCGTCGACCTGAACGGCAACAAACCTGGGGTCAGTGAACCTTTCTACGGCGGCCGAGGCCCTGGAAACCTTGATGTCCGCTATGTAGCATTTGGAGAAAAATCCGCGAGTCGACAGAATCTCCGCCATGCTGGCACCAACCCCTCCGGCCCCCACCACCACTATCGTACTCATCTCCTACGAAACCTCCCTTGCGCCTCCCTGGCCGTAACGTTCCCCGCAAACACCATGGCGAGGAAACCAGCAAGCCCCAGATACGGAAGGTTGACCACCAGGGAAACCACTATGACCACGGCTCCGGCGGCCAGCACGATTCCCAACAACCACAGGGCCCTTGTGCCCGGACGACGGTCAGAGGGCGACGGCATGTACTCCTTGCGCAACTGATCCACTATGCTGTCAAAATCCCGCGTATCGTCCATATAGGTCCCCTATTTACTGTGACACCCGGGGCCCTGTTGTCACACAGCGAGAAAACCCCTATGCCGCAAAAGGCCGTGGATAAACAATATAAACATATGGCGAAAGTCGCAAAAATCGGTCTGGCTCTCGCCCTGTCCTGCGGGCTTGCCTACGGCTGTGCGGACGGAAGCAAAAGCCGCTACGGCGCGGCGGACAGCACGACGGGCGACTACGTGCAAACGAAAGACTCCCCGCGGCATCCCAGGATGCGGGCAACCCTGAACAGGTTCGTAAAGAAGGTACGAAGCAACGACGATTTCGACCACATGTACCTGGGCGACAGGTTGCTGATCCTGTCGGACACCATGTACAACGAAGTCTTTTTCGGGGAGACCAACAAGCGTTACGTGCCCCTGACCTACGGATGCGGAGATACCTGCGGTTTGACACTGAAAGAACTAGCGGAACTACTGAACAGCCACCTCAACTCGCCGACCTCCCGGGAAGCCGACGCGCCCGCGGCACTGGTGCGTGCGTGGCCGTCGATAACCCTGGTGAACGGATCCACGGTGTGGAAAATAAGCTTCGGTATGAACGGCGACACCCTGGTTTCCGTGGAAGTGTTCGGTCCTGTGGAGGGTGTGCGCGAAAACCCCAACAGCCCCGGTCAGCCGTCGGTGGGCACGCCAGACAAAAGGTCGGGTTGAGGCGTCACCCTCCTGCTGCCCAGATAGTCGTAAAAGTAGGAGTTTTCGAACCCCCAAAACTTGCGAATATGCACAACGTCGCCGCAGTTGTCCACATGCAGCATCATGCCGTCAGCCAGCATCAGCACCACGTGCCTAGTGTCCTCCTTGAAGGTGTCGTAAAGCACCAGGTCCCCGGGCAGTACCGACTCTTCGGCCACCGGAGTCAACCAGGATGCCAACTCCCCGCCGCCCCAAGGAACCATCTGCCTTGTGGACAAAGGGCCGTCCGCACCGAGTCCGGGTACGCCGGCGGCCTCGGAGTAACTCCTGACCACCAAGGAGGAACAGTCGTAGGAGAAACTGGCGTACCTGCCGGCAAAATCGCAGGCATAAGCCGCACCCAGGGCCCTGAAGGCGTACTTTAGCGCCAGCGCCGCTTGGGGGGTAGGCGCCTGGGCAACCGAACGGGCACACAAACCCCAGACCGTGCCACTATACTCGCGCAAGGTCCCGGGCGGCACCTCCACCGGGCAACCGTCAGCGGCTACCACGGTATAGTACGACATCTTTTGTCCCAGAAGGGTATCTAAAGTGTTCTGAGCCTCCTGCACCGCGAGACCAGAGATTGCCGCAGTCGCCGACGCTTCGGCCATGCGATCCTGAGCCATGGCGTACCTGATTTTGACCATCTCGAGTAGGTCGTCGTAGGCGTCGATTTCTGCTAGCAGAGAAGCGTGGGCGGCCTGACGATACTCGCTGATCTGCTCTACCCACATGCTCATGTCCTGCGAAACACTGGGATCACGAGGATAAAAAGCAAGCATGTCGGCAAGGCCCCTGTTCAAAGACTCCTGACTAAGGAGAAGATCCACGGTCCACTGGTGACTGACCTTGGCGGCGTGGTCGGCCCGGGCCCGGGCGGCCGTCAGGGAAAACATTGCCTCCTCGAGCCGCTCCTGCTCCTCGAAAAGTATCAGGGCGGCGGTGGTCTGCGCGAGCGTGGCTCTCTCCAGGGACTCGCGAGCCAAAGAGACGTTCAAATGAACGAAATACAGCAGACTATCCGGGGAAACCAAGGCCATACCGGGCAGATCCTGCTCGGAATAGGTGGGCGTGACGGGAACGTCCAGCGGGTCGGGAACGATACGCGCCGAAACAGGAGGGGACGCGGACGCGACCCAGACAAAAGACAGCAACACCGCCAAGGCGAACTTTTTCGGAGCGGGCAACGAAAGCACCCGACTCACAGTAGCCAGATACCCCGTATCGTCCACTATTGGCGGATTTCCCGAAGAAATTAAGGGATAATTCCGGCACCCTGCGCGGACAGAGGGTGCGGACTAGCCGACGCTGCCCTCCATTTGAAGTTCTATCAGCCTACTCCACTCCACGGCATACTCCATGGGCAGGGTCCTGGTAACCGGCTCTATGAAACCGTTGACCACCATGCTCGTTGCCTGCTCGGGGGACAAGCCCCTGCTTTGGAGATAGAACAACTGCTCATCGGTCACCTTGGAAACCGTGGCCTCGTGCCCCACCTGGGCGTCGCGTTCACCCACCTCTATGTACGGTATGGTTTTGCTCTCGCTAACCTCGTCCAGTATGAGGGCATCGCACTGGACGCGGCTCTTGCAGCCGTTGGCGCCCTTCTCCACCCTTACAAGACCCCTGTAGGTGGTAACCCCGGCATCTTTGGAAATGGACTTAGACACTATCTCGGAAGTCGTCTCAGGGGCGGCGTGGACCATTTTCGCACCGGCGTCCTGATGCTGCCCCTTCCCGGCGTAAGCCACGGACAGCACCTGTCCGGAGGCCTTGGGTCCCATGAGGTACGCGCTGGGATACTTCATGGTTAGTTTCGAGCCTATGTTACCGTCCACCCATTCCATGTGCCCGGCTTCCTCCACGCGGGCACGTTTGGTCACCAGATTGTATACGTTGGGTGACCAGTTTTGGATGGTGGTGTATGTGACCCTGGCGTGGGGTTTCACCACTATCTCCACCACGGCCGAATGCAGAGAATCGTTTGAGTACACGGGAGCCGAGCAGCCCTCTATGTAGTGGACCTTCGACCCCTCGTCGGCGATGATCAGGGTGCGCTCGAACTGGCCGGCATTGTCGGAGTTGATCCTGAAATAGGCCTGCAGAGGAAGATCGCACACCACCCCCTTGGGAACGTAGATAAAGGACCCCCCGCTCCAGACCGCGGTGTTCAGAGCGGCGAACTTGTTGTCACCGGACGGAATAACCGTACCGAAATAGCGCGAGACCAGATCGGGATACTCCCGCAACGCGGTGTCCATGTCGCAAAACAATATGCCCTGATCCTCGAGCTCCTTGCGGTTCCTGTGGTAGACGACCTCCGAATCGTACTGACTGGTCACCCCGGCGAGATACCGGCGTTCGGCCTGAGGAATACCCAATTTTTCGTAAGTCTGCTTTATACCGTCAGGAACCTTGTCCCAGTCATCGGTCAGGGACGCGGAGGGCTTCAAATAATAGTATATGTCCTGGAAGTCTAGATCCGGCATGTTCACCGCGAACCACGGAAGCATGGGCTTGGACTCGAAAACCTTCAAGGACTTCAAACGTTTGGCACGCATCCACTCCGGCTCCCCCTTCCACCAGGAGATCTCCTCCACCACGGCCTTGTGCAGCCCCTTCCGGGGTTTTACCGCATACTCCGTATCGTCGTGCCAGCCGAGGGCGTACTTGCTGAGGTTCAGTTCGACTGCCATACCATACACTGTGACCCGGGCCACGGCGCAGTCATTAGGCCGCGGGATGGTTGCTCGCGGTATGCGCCAGGCAGACCAAGGGGCACGATATAGAGCAGAAAAGAAACAGAAATGAACGACACCAACAAATCGGAAAAAGAAACCGGTACAATACGCATCAACCCCTCCGGGTTCGGGTTCTTCACCCCCGCGAACGCCCCCAAACGCTACGGCCTGCACAACCGAAAAGACTCGACGTACATCGCCGGCTCGATGCTCAAAGGAATATACGACGGCGACACCGTGACCCTTGAAAGAAGCGGGAAAACCGTCAACAAGATCTCGCTGGTATCCAGGGGCCGCAAATACTTCATAGGCTCCGTGGGCGCCGACGGCAAAACCGTGACCATGGATCCCGGTCTGGGGAACGGAACGTTCACCCTGGTCGAACGCCAGACCCCCGACGTCACGGTACGATTCACCCTTAGCAAAAAACAGGCGAAAGTAACCAAGGTCATCGGTAAAAACTACTCCGCTGAAGAACTCTACGAGAGATTCTTGTACAGGTTCAACCTCCCCAGCGAACCCGTACAACTACACCAGGGGGCGGCCGAGTCGCTGCTGCGATCGGTGAAGAACAAGAACCGTTACCTCCACCTGCGTCACAGCCTGAAAAAACTCACCGCCATAACCATCGACAACGCCGACACCATGGACGTGGACGACGCCCTGAGCGCCGAACTGTGCCCCGGCGGCGCCATACGGGTATGGGTGCACATCGCGGACGTAGCCGAATACGTAGGCGAAGACTCCTACCTGGACATGGAGTGCCGAAAAACCCCGACAAGCACCTACTCGCCTTACGGGGTGCGCCACATGCTGCCCGAAGTCCTCTCCACCGAGGCCGTAAGTCTGCTGCAGGGCAAGGACCGCCTGGTTCTGTCCGCAGAGTTCGTGATCGGCGCAAACGGAGCAGTAACCGCGACCGATGTGTACCACGCCACCGTAAGAATCAACAAGAAATTCAGCTACGAAGAAGTGGATAGACTATTGAACGAGGGGGTAGGCGCAGGTATAGACCCAAACGTGGCGACCCTGGTGCGCGTGCTGCGCACCGCGGCAAAGAGACTCGGCGTGACCCGAGACGCACGGGCAGGAATCGACACCCTCCGGGAAAAAGCCCAGGGGGAGGCCCACGAGATAGTGGAACGCCTGATGGTGTGCGCGAACGAGTCCGTCGCCAAGTGGATGAAGGCCAGAAGCATACCTACGCCGCGACGGGTGCACGCCACCCTCGGAAACGCGAGCGTGGACATCATCGAAAAATCCCTCAACGAGATGGGAATCATCGCGCATTTCAACAAACCCGTGGATCCCGTGGCCCTCATGGCGGCCCTGCGGCAGGTAGAGGAGGGTCCCGACCTTACCCGCATGTTCAAACTAATAGCCAAGGAACTCGGAAGAGCGTACTACACCTTCGAAGAAGGCAGCCACTTCGGTTTGGTCTCCGAGGACTACCTGCACTTTACCTCACCCCTAAGGCGTTACCCGGATCTGCTCGTACACAGGATGATCAAAAAGTACCTGCGCGACGTGCACATCGGCAACCGATCCTTCAGGGACGCGGTGAGCAAACTCACCCCCTTGCTGGACCACACCAACTCGGTAACCGGTGAGGCGGCGTGGGCGGAAAACTCCCTTTACGCAGCCAAAGGCATAGCCTCGCTCGTAGTCGGGGAAGTGCACCGCGGCGTGGTGTCCGGGACAAAGAACTCGGAAAGCGCCATCTACCTGGACGGAACCGGAGTGACCGCCACACTTCGCGGGCGATACGCGCCGGGGACACGAATCAAGGTGCGCATCAAGAGCGCCAACCTGCACACACTGGAAGTAGTGGTCAGCGAAGCCTGACCTAAAACCTGGCTTGCGGGGCTGACCTTTCGACGCGGTCGAGAGATTCGTCCGGCGCGTAAGCTGGTTCGTCTACCAGACCGCACCATGATGCGTGGGGGAATCGCTGACATTCTATGCACTCCTCCGGCGAAGGTACTGCTTCATCCGGCGCCTGGAACAAATCCGGGGCGGGTTTCCTCTTCAGGCGGCGCGCCTCTCTGTGCGCCCTCTTCTTTCCTTTGGCCATATTCTACGTTCTCCACGCACTACGTGCTAACACCGTGCATCCTGCCCCACGGTGCTTGAAACGAGGGGGAACGGGTGCTTCTAGATACAGTGCGGAAGGGAAACCGTATGTCAAACCTCCACTGCACCATTGCCTGACGCGGCGCGGCCGGCACTGTCCTAGACATGCCCGAGTTGGTGGAAGTGGACATAGTGGCGCGCGGCCTGCACGAGGTATTGAAAGGCAAACTGATAAAGAAAGTTAGGTGCGGAACGAACCCCCGGTTCAAGGAAGCGAGATCCGCGACAAACTCACGGGTGAACGGGGTCTCCAGGCGGGGCAAATACATAATGGTTGACCTGACCGACGGCAAAAACATGGTGCTCCACCTGGGCATGACCGGGCAGATCCTGGTAAACGTCCCCGCGGACAGCCGCGTACGCGCGACGTTTGTCACCGAGTCGGACACGGTGCGGCTGCGCGACCCGCGGGGCTTCGGTATGGTGAAAGTAGTGGGAAGCGGCGAGGACCACGGACTGGGCACCCTGAACTCCCTGGGGCCCGAATACTACGAAAAAACATTCACCCCGGAGCACATCGGTGCTGTAGTGGGCCGTTCCGGGCGATCGATAAAAACCATACTACTGGAACAGAACCTGCTGGCGGGGGTCGGCAACTACATCTGCGACGAAGCCCTGCATGCGGCCAGCATACACCCCCTAAAACGCGGACTGACCGCGAAGGAATGCACCAAACTCCACCGAAGTTTACTGGACGTGGTGACAAACAGCATGGCGCACGGAGGAGTCAGTTCCCGGGACTACGTGCACATAGACGGGAGCAAAGGATCATACCAAAACCATTTGAAGGTTTACGGTCGAGGGGGACTGCCCTGCAAGACTTGCGGAACAAAGTTGACCAAATCCACCGTATCCGGAAGAGGTACGGTATATTGCGGGTCCTGCCAAAAACTCTAGCAAACCCTTTGAAATCTACTTTTTGCGTTTGTTGCGGTTTATGGCTCGCGACCTGTTTGCGGCCTTCCGTCTTTTCCTGGCCTTGGCGTTCCTCGAACGTCCTCCCCTGGTTGGGCGCGGGGTAGAAGCGGCGTAGACCGACGCGGAACCAGGCGACCGAGTAGCCGCCACGACCGGCGAGGGTTCGGGCGCCCCGAGCCTGCGACGGGCCTCCTGCACGGATATGCCCCCCATTTTAGCAGCGGTCCTAAGCATCTTATCGTCCGGTTTTAGACCACTGGGCGACGGCGACAAGCTGGCGGGGCTACGCAACTTTCTTGCGGTTTTGAAAACCCTGAACCCCAGGAAACCAACAAACAGAACCAGGGCAGTCACGCAGGACAACACGAAAATTTCAGCCATGCCTACTCATGGTCGCTAAAGGGCGCCATATGTCCCGCATTAGGAGCCAGCAAAGACGGAACGAAACCAGTAGACCAAAACACCCAGCAAACGATGGCATCGCGTTCGCCTGCGGGGGTCACCGCCTGGGTCACGCGACTCGATTGACTGAGAAGCCCCGGCGGGCACTATTAGTAGGGTGAGCGTGGCCAAATTCGCAAAACATCTGCCGACCGGAAAAGGTCTCGATGCGGTATTCGTGAAAAGCGTAAACGCGCATAACCGCCTAAACATTTCAGCACCACCCAGCCACGAACTGATCGTTGAACACTGGGGAGCACTGAAGCAGGCAGACAGGAGCCTGCTGGCGGGAATCGCCGATAACCCGGACACCCTAACGTACATAACCGACAACATGGACGACGACATCGACGTGGCCCTGGCCCTATTGAAAAACAGGAAGCTTCCACACAAGTGCATTGCCCCGGTACTGGAACTACTGCCGGTGGGCACAGCCATCTCCGTCCTTTACCGTTACAAAAGCCCGTCAGAACTGGCCTTGATATGCTCGGAGAACACGAGTATACTCAGTATCGAAACCCCTGGCGGCGGGACGGGCAGGCAGGGAACGCAAGTTGACGGCGATAACAACAACGGCTTGAAGGAAATACGGGGCACATTCTACGAAAAATGCGGTCGCGGCGCAGGCGAGGCGGACGACTACGACATATTAAAGATGCTGGAGAAATACGTACCCCATGAGTACCGAAGCAACCTGCTAAAGGGCCTGCTGGAAAGCGACTGCGGATACCGCAACATCGACATAGACTATGTATGCGACTTGATGGTCGACGACGGAGAAGACCAATACAGCCCCCGACTCTGGGGTCTGTGCGGAAAAATAGCCGGGGCACGCGGATGCGCAAGCAAGTGCATCAACCTTCTAGGAAAGATAAAATCACCGGACATGCGGGCGGCCATGTTCGCCGAAGGCGTACCACTGGTCCACCTCTTGCGGGGCCTGGACGTCGCGTTCAAAAACAGCGTACTGGCCGCCATCGCCCAGGCACAGAGGAACCCGGACTGCCGGTCCTTGAACCTACAGGACACCAGAGCCTCCAGCCGGCCGGAGCTAGCCGAGGCCCATCATTCCCTCAAACACGACCAGGAAGCCGTTAACTGGCTGGTGGCGAACGCCGACAGCGCTACGGTCGGTGCCACGGTCTGGCAGAGCCAGTCAGACCACTTGATCGCGACCGTCCTGCGCAGCAACGCCCACTCCCACCTGTGGGCTAGCAAGCACATCTGGAAACTGAACACAATCTGGCCGAAACTCGGGGTCAAGCACAAGAGACAGATAGCGGATAGCTTGACCGACCTGCACAGCCTCCCCGTGGGAGCCGTGCGCGACTGGATAATCGAAGAAGGCCCGGACAAACTAGTGCGTGCCCTGGTATTGAAAAAAAACGAGATCAAAAAACTCGTAACCAGGCTCGAGGACAACCAGGACGTGACCATGGCCTGGATAGTAGCCATGAACGCGGAGAGGCCCAAAGACCGCACCTTGGCCGCCGTGGCCGGTATGCGGGACGAAAACTGGACAACACACCTGCCCGCCTGGCTGAACTCGGCGGGCAGCGGCGAGATAGTGAAACTTTGGCAGACCTGCGACGTCGATACCAAATCTAAGATAAGCGAATACTTGATAGCGTCTTTGCGCGGACACGACGACACCCTGTGGGTGGACCAGATCGTAGGGGGGATCACCGCACAGTGGAACAAAGCCCCCGACCGGGTGCAGGAAGCGGCGGCGCACTGGCTGAACAGGGAACTAGGAGAGAACACGGAAACATGGGACACGGTCCTGTCCCTCTATAGCGAATGGTACGGCACACTCGAAGGGCTTCGCGACGTCGTCAAGAACCTATAAGGCAGCCTCGCGGCCATAGTGGCCGCGAGGCTGACTTCGCGTCGGGCCGGACCGTATGTGCACAATCCTTTTGCCGGCGGCGCTATCATCACACCTATGTGTAACGCTTACACCATATAGTGCATTCAACAGGCGGGGGGGCAACGAGGCAACCCCCGTAGGGTGACAGTTCGGGCCCACGGCGCACCAGTACTGTACATGACCGCAAAGGGCGTAAACTCTATAACACTCAAGGACGTGGATTACTCTTACCCGGGGTCCCGCAAAAAAGCCCTGCAATCCGTCAACTTCGCCCTAAACCCCGGAGATTTCACGGTCCTCACGGGGGTCAGCGGCTCGGGCAAAACCACCCTAATACGTGCCCTACGCGGGGAGATCGTCCCGACCTCCGGCGATCTGCGGATCCTAGGAAGGTACGTAAGGAAAAGGAGAAACATAAAATCACTGATGCTACGAAGGCGTATAGCAGTAGTTTACCAGGACTTCAAGCTGATACACAACAAAACCGTATTCGATAACGTCGCCTATCCCCTGGAGGTGGCCGGTTACTGCCCGGCTGCGGTGAGGGCCCGGGCCATGGACTCCTTGCACGCCCTGGGTCTGGAAGGCTACGCGGACAAATACCCCAAAGACATCAGCGGAGGCGAGGCACAGAGAGTGGCCATAGCCCGCGCCATCGGCATGAAGCCGGACGTTCTGCTGGCCGACGAACCGACCGGAAACTTGGACGTACGCTCGGCGGCCAAGGTGTTCTCCGTGCTGCAAAACCTCAGTTGCGAAGGCGCGGCAGTACTGGTGTCCACCCATAACACGATTTTCGCGAGGTCCGTTGGCGGCAGGATGCACGTCATGGAGGAAGGAGAACTTTTTACCGCCGGAGAAAGCCTTGTATAGGGTGACGCGCATATTGAAAGAAACCTTCTCCGGGGTACGGGCAGACGCCCGGGCGTGCCTGTTGAAAATATTCGTGCTAACTGTAACCATCACCACGGTCACCTGCGGGGTCCTGGTCGGCCTGCAGGGAAACCACGTACGCGACTACTGGGAAGGCAGAACCGACGTCAACGTGTACCTGTGCACCAAAACAAGCATCAGGGACCGCTGTTCCGGGGTCGCGGACTCGGCAGCTATAGCGCAAATCGGCGATATCCTACTAGGGAGTCCTGCGGTAAAGAGCGTAGAGTTCGAAAACAGGGAGGCGGCCTGGAACAGGTTCACGAAACGATACAATACCGTTAACCTCATCAACTCGATCAGTATGCTATCAATACCCGAGTCCTACAGGGTCAAAGTAGTCGACGGACACACCCCGCAGGATATCGCGGATCTCCTGACCAACGTCACCGGGGTGGACACCGTAACCAGTCAAGAAGCCGCCCTGAGACCATTCATGAAGATTCTGAGGTCCGCGCAAATCGGGATAAACGCCCTGGCCGGCATACAGATCCTCTGGGCCGTGCTTTTGCTCGGGCACACCACCAGGGCGACGGTGAGGCACAGGCGAAGCGAACTGGAGGTAATGCGACTGGTGGGAGCCAGTAGATGGAGGGTGCGCGCGCCCTTCATTATGGAGCACTTTTTGGAGATGGTAATAGGATCCCTCCTGGCATACGGCGCACTGTGGGCTCTGCACCAAGGGTTGTACCAGCCCTACGTCAACGCGGACGCCGCGGAACTAAGACTGGTGGACATACGGGAAGTCGGAAGGTCGCTGCTCGGGGTCTCCGCCATAAGTTCGCTATTCCTGATTCTGTTCTCCGCGGTATCGTTGCGCAAAATCACCCGTTAACCGGTAGATGCGGGGGTCGCGGCGCGAACGAACCGGGTAACGTCTACACGGCCTGAAGACTGCCGTAATCCTGGTCCCCCGACGGCATGTGTTCGAAGTCTATAACCCCCATCTCCTCGAAACGGTGACGCAACCATGCGTCGTTGCGGTCTAAGAGACCCAATTTCTTGCAGTTGGGGACGATCTTGGCAAACAACATCTGTTGAAAAACCTTACGGGTGGGGTCGCGAAACGTCAAAGGTACTATATCCCGGGAGCGTACCCCCATGCGCTCCCAAACTTCCTGCTGAATGAACCGATCCCTCATGCGTATGCCTGCGTCGTACGCGAATTCCTGCCGGTCCTTTATTTCCGCGTCGGACATCCCCCCGTACGCCTCCCGTAAACTCAGGACACCGAACGCGACATGCCGCGCTTCATCGCTCATCACGTACTTGAGGAGATCTTTCAGCAGGGGTTCGCTTGTAGACTGGCGCAGATAGCCGAAAGCCGCCAGGGCCAGACCTTCGACCATGATCTGCATTCCCAGGTAGGTGAGGTCCCAGCGGGAGTCGAGGAGAACGTCGTCTAGAAGTATGCGCAAATGAGGATTCACCGGATATCCGCCACCCAACTTGTCGCTAAGATACTTGGCAAAAACCTCGACGTGTCGGGCCTCGTCCATCACCTGGGTGCTGGCATACATCTTGGCGTCGTACCATGGCACGGTCTCCACTATCTTGCTGGTACACAGCAGGGCACCCTGCTCTCCGTGGAGAAACTGAGACAAAATCCACTTCCTGCTGTGCACGGCGAACTCCTGCCACTCCTTATCTTGCCAATGCTCGACCACGGTTCCGCGATAATACGAGGGATCAAAACCCTCCCCGAGGATCTCCCTGTCCTGGCGGGCGACCTTGTCCATGTCCACGTCGAGGTGCCACGGAAGTACCTCGCTGGAGTTCCATTGCCCCGTTTTAGCCTTCTCGTAAAGCCTCGCCAGGTTCTCCCGGCTGGAAAGATAGTCCCACGTAAACAAGGCAGGGGACGGATTAGGGGAGAAGTGCTGTTTCTCCCGGGGGTCGGTCAGGGGAACAGACAGGATGGCGTCCACATCAAAAGAAGTATATCTCATGCCCTGTACGGTCTGCGGGCGCCGGAGTGATACAAGCAGGAATCCGATAATTATAGGGCGTACGTTGTTTTCGGGGGAACACGGGCGACCGGCACACTTTCCCTATAAATAGGTCAAGCAGTGCACAAAAGTGCACTGCTCAAACTAAAACAACGGCATCAAGTGCCACGCGGCGAAGCCGAACAGCGCCAGGGCTGCGGCGAGACGTCTACGCGCGTAGACGTCTTTTTTCAAATTATTGAGCATTTTAGGAGTTCCTTTGTGGTTTTTGGGGTATGTGTTACCGTTGGCGCCGGGAGCGGGTCTTACTGATCCACGCTGGTAACCGGGACCGCGGTCGTATCCGTAGTGTTGATCGACGCTTCTTCCTGTTTGGACAGTATGCCGGTAACCAAAACCCCCTTTGCGTCCGTATGGGTTCCGATGACGCCTTTGTACCAGTGGTTTTTCCCCTGCTCGTCGCGCAGTATGTCCACGTAAACCATACTATACTCACCATCTTCAAGTTTGGTCTGGCTCTTGTCGCAATCGTCGTCGGACATACAGAGCCCCACCTTGGCGTACATGGCCAATATCTTGGAGGGGTCGTCGTCATTCTCGTGATAAATCCTTAAATAAACCTGATCGTCGGTCAGGGAACTTATGGTGTAGAATCCCGTGTAGGGCTTGGTGCTTACATCCAACGGCTCCAGGATACCCGCTTGCTCCATCAGGATACGGGTAGCGTCGGAGATCGACCGCCTCGCGTCCGGTTCGGTGATCAGTTCGCATGCCGGCGTGCAGGCGGTCAGGGAGGCGTCCACGAAATAAACCGGTCCCGGGGTCTCCGCGTCATCGGCGGTGATGGTTAACGGTTTCTCGAGCGGCAACGGATCCCCGGAATCGGAGAAACTACCAACAACACGAAAACCCAGAGCCGCGACAATCAAAACTCCCGCCGACCCGACTACTATTTTTACTGGCGTGGATAAGGATTGCATAGGTAATACTAGTTCCGCGACCCGCCCATAAGTCCATAATGGCGAAAGAGGAGCGGAGACCTTTGCGGTCCCTGCTCCTCTTTCTGATATTAAGACGCCTTGGCCTTGGGTTTACGCAACAGGCGATAACCCAGGTACGCGGAAAGGCCTGCGGCCCCGTAAGGTAGATACCTGAGGGGGTCATTGGTGTTCTTTCGTGCGTCCTGCGGAAATACTATTTCCGGTTCGGCCTTGTCGGCGTTCAACAGGTCCAGAAGCTCCTGAGGAGTGGCCACGTTCAAAGACGGGGTTTCCGCAGCATCTTGCTGGCCGTTACCCGACTTCTTGCCGGTTTTATTTGTGACCGGGGTCGGCGTTTCCTGAACAGGTAACGACGGCAAGGTCGGCGACTCCAATTCCGGCAACGCGGGCATGACCACCACAGGGGCGACCAGTACCGGCGAGACGGTGGTTTCTGAGTCCGAGTTACTGTCGTCGTCCTCTCCGTTGGACCCCGCATTCGCTGAACTCGAGGTGCCCGGCGAAGCCGCATTGGGCGGCGTCGGGGTCGTTAGAGTCGGCAGCGCCGGCAAAGTCGGCACAGTAAGCGCCGCCGGGGCCGGCAAAGTCGGCACGGTAAGCGCCGCCGGGGCCGGCAAAGTCGGCACGGTAAGCGCCGCCGGGGCCGGAAA
>Ga0194131_10001794_pt1 | contig 36192 bp, 47 predicted proteins | sample TA2KigO120mmetaG_FD_148631 | JGI IMG/M metagenome (GOLD analysis project Ga0194131, IMG submission 148631) | Freshwater microbial communities from Lake Tanganyika, Tanzania - TA2015053 Kigoma Offshore 120m | ecosystem: Environmental > Aquatic > Freshwater > Lake | place: Tanzania: Lake...
AAATTTATCGTAGTTTTCTTTACTTTTAACTAAAATATCTGTGTTGCCAAGCAAAACATCTTTTACGTTATGGAGCGGTGATTATAAATTTTCAAGTTGGGTGTTTTACCTAACCATAAATTTCTGGGTTTGTTGTTTAAAATAGGTGATCCTAATTGAACAAAGCCAACAATTTTTTTGGTGTTTTTTTCTTTCACGAAAAATTTAATTTTTCTTCCTGGACTATTATTAATACTATGTGAAGACGTTATTTCAAGCAAGTTCTTGAATAATACTTCATTTGGATTTATATCTATTGTAAAATCCATGTCTTCGGGATTAATTGAATAATCACTAAAAAAATAATCTGTTAAGGATTCACCTAATATTGGATCTCCTATTTTATCCATTCTTTGTTTTTTCTTTGAAAGAAAATAATCATCAATTCTTCGGATATCATCAGGATACGCAGATTTTATTTTTTCATAAACGTAAATAGTTTGTTCTACCGTTAGATTCATCTAAATTCCTAAGTTAACTTGTTATCAAGTACAAAACCTAGACCAAGACTCAGACCCAGAATAATTCTTAGACCGAAATCCAGACCCAGAAACAATTTTCTTTCATAACGCACGTTTCTTCATAATTTTATGGTACTAAATATTGCAGATCAACACTTTTCCACATCCAAAAATCTAAATCGGAATCATATTCATATTTCATCAATTCTACCATACGATTATTTTCAATGACTGCTTTATAATCTTCATCAATAGAATAAAAATATATTGTTTGCGACACAATTTGTTCTAAATTACATAATCCCTTTCCGTAAAATATATACTTAAGATATCCTTCACTATCAATATTATATCTTGTTAGAATGCGGTCAAAAGATTTTGTCTGGTAAACATTGTTTCCTAGAAAATTTACTACAATTTCATCATACATTTCCATAAAAAATTCCTATTTAAAATAAATCCCTGTTTTCATAATTTAAAATTCTCAAGTACACCCAATCTTAGACCCGATGAGATTGCTTAACCACCAGTCGCCGCATCTTTTCTTATATTTTTTAAGAATTATATTTAAAATATTATCTACCATACTATTCCGAAAAATCTTCTAAGTGCAACTCACTCCAAATTGAAGAAACACCTTCTTTACTGTCAAGATATTGATCAATCCACGATTGAACTTGTGTTAAAAAACAAGTATCCATAAATGTAGTTTGTCTGGGTAATTCAAGGTAAGTAACATGACCATATTGATCAGTCATATTCTTAAACAAGATATAATCTTCTGCAATTTGCATTCCAATTTCTGAAATTTCACATTTAAAATGATTATATTCTTTACTGGCACACAAAATCATTTTATCATTAATAATAAGTCCGTAATTTATAATCATGTTATCCTCAATTACATTATATGATATCCATTCTCAATTGTAAAATAAACTTTCTTAAAATTAAACTCAACAATTGCTCTTGTGCAACCCTCACATGGTTTAGATAATCCAAAAACCATTTTGTTATTTGAATTTTTAACTCTACAAATAAACAAATAACAATTTTTAAGATTATCTACCTCAACATGACGTAACGCATTTTTAATTGCTGCAATTTCAGCATGAAGATATATAGATTCTCGATTCCTGGAATATCTTTTCTGAAGAGGAGAAGATTTAGTTGAATTTACTCCAACACTAATAATCTTGTTTTTGTAGACAACTGCTGCTGCAATTTTAGCACCAGCAACTTTGTCGGTTGCAATTGCAACTTCTTTTAGAACATTAAATATCTTGACTGGATTAATCACATTCTAATTATATCATACAGCAAAAGCATTGTCAACTTTATTGTTGTACAATGCAAGATATTTCTGAAGAGCAACTTCCTTAGCTTTGAGTTCTAGATCAATGTCAATATCTTTGTTGTATGTGTTGACAATAGAAGTTGCAAAGTCAGAATGTGCTCTAGGATTACACTGAATGTTTTCATGAATAGACTTGGATTCACTGTAATGAAATACTGGTGTAGTGTCCCAAGTAGAATAGGCAAGATTAAATGCATCATGTTCTGAAAGAGAACTTGGATGAAAGATGTGATGGAAATAATCAAAGGTGATAGGAAGATTGATTTGCTTGTAAATGTTGTCATATAATTGTTGTACCGAAAATTGTGCGGATTTGTCGTCATTCTCAACAACAAGACGTTGCTGAGTAGTATTATTAAGTCTGTGAAAGTTAGAAATGAAATTGTCAATAATTTTAGCAGAATAATTCATACCAACATGAATGTTAAGACAATTGTAGTGATTAGCAGGAAAATTCATCATGGTGAAAATTTCGTCATGATGATGTAGATCATGAATAGCGTTGTTAACAACGTTTTGCTTGTCGGAACCAAGTTTAACAAAATGATCGGGATGTGCGGTTACACGAATGTTTGCACGTCGAGCAATATCACCAGCAACAACAAGATTGTAATGGATTTCTGGATAATCTGGAAGATCAACAAGTTTATATTTGGAATGCCAGGGAAACATGTCAGAACTAACACGAAACAACTTGATGTTATTGCGTTGATTCCATAACATGATTTGAATAAGGTCATTGGTATTTTTGTAAGCAAGTTCTGAAGCATACTCAATACCACGTTGATTGTATGTAGCCTCACGCATGGTGCGATTGGTTGTAACACCATCGCCAGAAAGTTGTGTATTAAGACAGCAATAGCCAAAGTTAACAGTCATGATATTATCGTATCACACTACAAGAGAAATGTCAATAAAAAGCGGAGTGGAACATTCCACTCCGCTGGAGGTTTACTTATGCTAATCTTCAAATATACACTGAAACTATTTATAATACTTTAAATTTCACCATTTTTCATCATCAAGATTAATTTATCTGGATTCATATTCACGATGTATTCATACATATTTTTTATTTTCTTATTATACATTTCAAATAATGGTGTTGTGAACGTTGTATATTTTAATACTTCCTTAATAAAATCTTTTTTGTTTGTTGTTGTTTTTTTAGCTAATTCGTATATTTTATCGTATTTTGAACAAATATCGTTTATTAAACCTTTGGTTTTAGTATAAATATCAAAAATTTCAGGAAATTCTGAAATGTTGTAATCATCACCAGTTAAAGCAATAGTTACTATTTTACGAAAATCAAAACTATTTTTGAATGTCTGAAGATTAAGGAATTGTTTGTTTTTGATTTTTAGTTTATTATTTTTTATATCGGATACAATTAAACCTTCAAACTTTCTTGGGTCTTGATTGTTTGTAAATTCTATTGCTTCTTCTATTGATTTAAATTTGTATGTGTTTGGAAGAAAATCTTTAAATTCTTTTAATTGTACTTCTTCTAAAGTATTGTTATTAATTGCGGTGATAAAGTATAATTTAATTGTTTTATAATTAACTATCTTATTTGTAAATGGAGAACACAATTCAAATGTATAGGTATAACATTTATCAAGTAAGTTTATATATTTTTTATGAAAATACTTAAAGAATAGTTTTTCAATTTGTTCGTCGTTCATGTCATATTTTGTTGATAAGTTCCATCTATTTTTATAATACCAAAGATGAACTGTTGTACCATCAATTTTTTCTTCGTATTTTAATTTTTTACCGAAAAGTTTGGTGTTTCTAAAAAGTAGATTTGGTGTTGCTACAATTGTTTTAAAGTCTGATGTGTCCACGTCAACAACAAAACCATTACAACAATTAATGATTGGATTTGATTCTGATATATTTTCAATTGTTGTAAATTGAAGCAATTTACCGTATGTGTTATGTGTGTTTACCATTACACTTTTGGAATTTAGAAAATCGTGTTTTTCTTGGAAATTAGTTTGTTTATCAAGTAGATACTGTTGTAAAGCATTTTTCATAGGCTATGATATAAATATTTAGTATAAGATTGTTAAGGGGAAATTAGATGACAAGACAAGAAGAGACTTATGGTGATTTTTTGGAGCTTGTAATAGCTCATAAAATATATCACATACTTAATCCACACAATCAAGAAAAGTTTCCTAAGGATATATATACAAAATCCGACACACCCTATGTTACGAACCCCTCAAATAAATTTAATCCTGAGAAAATTGGTTTAAACAACATAATATCATCTGGGCCTAAAAAGTATATACTAGAATTTAATGGTAAAGAAATTGAGGATACAGTTCAAGCAAAGTTAAACCCAAGAACTAGAATTAAAGATTTAAATTTTTTCAAAAAAGATAAAAACAAATATAACTCAATTGTAAATATTGATATTTCAAAATTGAGACAAATAAAAGACATTATACAGATGGCTAATCAATATTTACTTAATGAAACAATGCAAGAATTAGTTTTTACTGTAGAAATGACTGGTATTAATATTCCTTCTAACACAAAATCAATATCAATTTATAAAAAAGCAGATTTAACATTTAATTTAAATGTTAAATTTAAATATAAACGTAAAAATGAGGTTGGTGATGAAATTGTAATTGATAATTCTGAAGAAAAGAATCACAAATATTCTGTAACTTTAAAATTATCAGACTCATCTTGGAATAAAAAAATTCAGCAAGGATTATTAGATGGGTCATTTAAAGATAAAAATTTTTCAGAAGATAAATTGAAACCTTTATTGAAAAAATTATTTTTTGAAGTTGCTGAAGAACATGAAAATTTAGATCAAGAATATATCAATTTTAAAATATCAAATAATGAGATACATACAATATCAAAACCAATTTTTTTTGAAAAAATTAATAGCCTACGATTAGATACAATTGAAACAGAATTGGTAACGTTAACTACGTTAACTAATTCGTTACCTGCTTTATTAAACAACAAATACTTCATAAATGCAAAAAATAAGGTTGAAGACGCTTTATGTAGTTTAGTTTCATCTAAAAAGAAAAATATTTTGAAACAATTATTTAACGGAAATTCTAATAATGTATTAAAAGAAATAAATAATAAACCATTGTTTATAAAGGTAAGTTGTAAAAACACTTCACAGCAGAAAAATAATATATTAAATGTAAGACTTGAAAACAGATATTATTTTGCTGCTGTAAAGTGTTTTTCTGTTCTTATAAAACAATTATTAGCACGAAAAGGTAAAGATAAACCCCCCTTATCTAAAGATGAAGTTAAAAAACTTCAAAATAAACAAAAAGAATTTGAAAACTATGATTTAAATACTTATATTTACGAATATGGTAATTACATAAAAGATAAAAAAGATATCATAAAACAACCCAAAGATATTGAGTAATAAAAAATGATCCAACTAAATCCACCCATTCCGTTAATCACACCAAAAGGAAAAGGTTGGGCTTTTTTCCTAATTGATCGTTCTCAAGAACATGATCTGGAGTGGGTGGTTTTTATTGATGAGACTGGTGAATGTTGGACTTTCAAAAATCAACAAGTAAAAATCCAACAAAACATTACTATGAACAGAATTTACTCTACCCTTTCGGATAAAATTTGAATTTGTTCCTGTCGATAATTTTTTATAATTCCAATCTCCAATTCAACATTTTGCACCTGAAAAGAAAAATAATAAAAAAATGTAGTAAGAAGTGTTAGTGCTACCATTACCGCTGATAAGATAATCCACCAACTAAATCCGTAGAATGATCCAAAAACAATCATAAAAACAAATAATCCCGCAAGAAAGCAGTGTTTAAGGATTGTTGCAATAAAAAACCATAAAACATCTTCCTTATGTTGTTCCAGGTGTTCATCTGTAACATTTACTAAATCGTCAAAATTAATCAAGTTCTTCATAATTTAAAATCTCCAATCCACACCTTGAAAATAAATCTTCCCACTGTATAAAACTTTTTGCATGACTTACTTTTCCTATTGTCAAATACTGATAAGCATGTATCATTTCGTGAGACAAAACGCTAACAAAAAAAGAAAAATTGGGAAAAGTATCTGATATCTCTAATCTAATAAACTTATCAGATACTTTTGTAACACCTTCACATAATCCCCAATGTTCTTCTGATTTTTTAATTACCACATCATTAAAATATGGTAAGTAATCATCAAAAAATATTAGGTTGATTATATTAAACCATTTTTTTACTTTTCTTTTTGTTGTTTTGTACTTTACCGGTTTCATTTTCAGTTGGTTCTTCAACTGCTGTTTGTGCAAATTCTTCTTTTCCATGATTCTCTTTTACCAAGGCCGGAAGATTTAATTCTGGAAAAATACAATTCAGAAATTCATTTGTTACATCATTTAACTTAAATGTTTTTGTTAAAACATTTTCTAGTAACTTTGCTTCTGATGGACTAATAGATTCTAGTATTTGTGCCAGAATATTCTTTTTTCTATTTATACCAACGTTTGTGTAGTTTTTTGTGAAAATATACAAACGTCTATATTCTTTTTGTAAAGATCCATAACTTAATCCAACTGGACTTGTATCTGGTTTATACAATGGAATTTCTGTGTCAAACTGGATTCTTTGGTCTAGTCCATATCTTAGAATTGTGAGTAGGGCGGGTGATTTGCTTTTCAGTAAGATATTCTTTTTATCTTCTAATGAGTTTTGTTTATCAACTAATTCAAAAACTTCTGATAACATTAATGTCATAATTATCCTTGTGGGTGGGAACTCAGTGTTTATATTGTTTTAAAAATCTTGAATATCTTCCATAAGATTTTTCAATTTAGCACTAACAAAGTAATTAAACATTTTATTTCTATCTACCACAAATTCTTTGTTATATGAATCCATAACATTATTTTTAATAACTTCTGGAATATATTCAAAATCAATTAATTTGCGATTTCTGATGAAACCCGCAATCATTTTTTCATCACAATAATCTTCTGGTTTCTGGTTTAGCCAAGTATTCAATTTTGCTGTTGTAATGGATTTCTGACGTTTTCCTGTGATGAATGTATCATCCTCTGATAAAAAGTTTGGAATACCATCACCAGAATCACCACGAATGATGTGTTCATAAAGAAACTTTTCTGGATCATCAATTTTAATTTTCTTTTTTGCAATTGGATTTAATTGATGTACGTTTTTATATTTTTGTAGCTGACTTAAATCTTTGTCAGCAGAAGCAACAAGAATCTTTTCCTTTGTATGAAATTGTTTAACTAGAACAGCAATAACATCATCTGCCTCTGCACCATATACATCAATTACTTTATATGGCATAAAGTTAATAATTTCAGACTTAATTTTATTAAGGGAAACGAAAAATGATTCCCAATCAAGTCCAGAATTATCACGATCTTTTTTTCTGTTTGCTTTATATTGTGGAAAAAATTCCTTTCTCCAATATACTTTATTATCACAACAAATAATCATTTCACCATATCCAGCTTTGTTGTATTGAACAATGCTTCTAATTGTATTTAGAATCATGTGTCGAAGTAAATCTTCTTCAACTGTAACTACAGACGATTTATTGATATTTATATTTTGAAATAAGCTTGAAATTGCGACTTGATTAAAGTCTAATAAAATCATTTTACTCTAGTCCTAATTTTTTCTTTAACTTACGACGAAGAACATTCAGATCCTTAATGTGAAGTTTCATAGCGTAATTTGGTTGCCGTTCCATTTTAGAAATATCCATTCTTGTGAAGACATCATTATCCTCTATCATTGGATGATAACCTTCTATATTTTCAACGCAATATCCTTCTCGCAATTCTTTTGTTGAAATAATTTCTGAAATCCGACCAACACATACTTGTGTCTCTAACGGTTTATTCCAATCAAACCGATAAACAATATCACCAACATTTAATCTTTCTACACCAAGTTCTTCACTAGTAAGCATTTAATCCTCATAATCATAATTTCTAATGTAATCACCATACAAAATAAAATTTGTATATCCATCTGGATCAACAACTCTTTCAATATCTAGTGCTTCTCCAATTGAATACCAATTTTCACACATATCATCATTCAATTTATTATTAGGACTTTTGCAAATTTTACCATTTGCTTTTTTTCGGTTTAACGCAATCTCCCAACCATTCATGATTAGGTATTCTTGCTCTTTAGTTAGATGACTCATATATCAAAATGCCTTCAACAAAATACAGTGTTCGTTTATCCTTCCGGTGGGTTTAATTGGTTTAGTTTTAAGACTTTCAAATGTCTTCTTGAATACCATTTTACCAGAACTTGTGATGATTGTCAATACTTCTTCAGGTTTTCTTAATCTTTTTCCAACAGAAGAATTTTCATCAAAATTCAACAACGTAGTACCCTTGACTTCAAAAGTTTTATTTTTTTCTGCAATGTAATTATACAGAATTTTATATTGTGTATTATACACCAATAAATTTGTGGTGTCTATAATTTTTTCTGGTTTAATACTCTTAATATTCAATTCATCAAATGACTGCATGAACTTTAATTTTTTAACTTGTTTTTGAGGAGACTTTGGTTTTTTTACTCTTTGTTTTATTACGGTAGTTTCTGGTACTGAAGAGGTATTAATTGAATTCATGTCTTGGATAAATTCAATCAAGCTCATTTTTTTATCACTTGAAATATGACTATATGCTTCAATGTACACAGGATCATTGGAAAGAATTTGTTCTTTAACAGAATTCCATTCTTTGATAATATTTAGGTGAACTTTTTTGGGCACGTTGTTTGTATCAATCCACTGTTTATAATCAAACTTTAATTTGGTTTGCTCGCTATTGATAAAATTTTGGATTTCATCGTTAATAGCATAAATTAAAGTTGAATTATATTCTTTTTCTTTTTCTTCTTTGAGAAAAGACTTAATCTTGTTTATTTTTATTTTTTCTTCGAAAAGAAGAATGTGTTCTTTCTCAAGATTTTTTAATTTTGTGTTCAGTTTTTCTAGTGAAGTTTGTTTAATCGGACCACCCAACATAAAAATTCTAACGGTGGGTCCGTATGGAATAAACCTTTTTTCATTAACTGAATCAAGAGCTTCCTGATTGATTTCCGATACGTGTTTGTTGCAATAATCCATCACCCATTTCTTGTGTTGAGATGGTGATGCGTTGTAGTTGTACCAACTATAAGCAAATCCTAACTTCAAGAACTCATCTTCTACAGGAACATCCCACTTAGGTTCCCTTGAACCAAACGGATTAATCGTGTCCAGAATTCGTTCTCGCTTTTCTTCTATTTTGATCATACCTTTATTATATGGAATGTCTATTAAAATGTCAAGCTAAAAAATATTTTTTTTTCTCTTGACAAACTTGTTTTTTTATGCTATAATAAAAGTGTCGTTGACAGAATAGTATACTACTATAGTAGTAGTAGAGAAAACAAAAATAACAAAAATATTAAAAAGTTCTTGACAGTTACGTAAATATATAGTATACTCAAAGTATAGTGATTGAAAAGATCACAATCTAAAAACAAAAGGTTAATTATAAAAATATGAATACACAAACTACGAATCCTTTCCAAAGGGGTTCTCAGAATTTCCTTCTACTAAACGAGATGCGTCGGGGTAGAAAGATCACCAGTACAAACGCTGCTAGTCGATTTGATGTCATGAATCTAACTGCTCGTATTCATGAGATGCGTTCCAAGGGAGTAGATGTTGTTACAAACTACGTTACTCGCCCAAATGGTTCTCGTGATTCTTATTACACCCTAGCGGTGTAGTATTTTATGTAATGGGGGGAGATAAACTCCCCCCCATTTATAAAATAATGAATATATTTAATAAAAAACATTTTTTAAGATCTAGATCTCTATCTGATGGTTATAATAAATCTTATGTTTATTCTATTTGTAAATCTGGTTCTAAATCAACAATTGATTCTGTGTTTATTATAGAAATAAGACAAGAAGATGTTTACTACAAAATTAAAATAAGATGTTCTTATTCGGGTATGAATAATTATTCAGAATCCATGTGTAAATTTGATCTATGAAAAATCAACTTTTAATACAAAAATGGTTGTTAGAAAACTATGATGATCGTGTAGAATTAACTGCTGTCTACGGTATTAATTCCTCACAACATAAAGTATATCCAAATTTATATCAATTCACATATGATCAGATTGAATCATCTAAAATAAAAGATCATCCAATGGTAGTAGAGTGTCGTGGTATTATTCTTGATAGGGATAATAATTGGGAAGTAGTTGCTAGACCATTTGATAGATTTTTTAATTATGGAGAAACTGTATCAAATAATCAATTTGATTTTTCTTCATTGGTTGCTCAAGAAAAAATAGACGGTTCTTTAATTATTTTATATTTTTACAAGAATTCTTGGCATGTAGCAACAAAAAATAGTCCTAATGCATCCGGTAATGTTGGAAAAGAAACATTTACCTTTGCTGAATTATTTAAAAAAATATTCAACAGTAAAATGTATTCAACATTTTATTTAAATCATAATAATACTTATATGTTTGAGCTAACATCAAAGTATAATCGTGTTGTTACGAATCAAATAGATAATGATGGTGAAATTACATTAATTGGAATTAGACAAAATAAAACCGGAAAAGAATTTCCTGTATCGCAACATTCAGATTTATTTCCAATTGTAAGAAGTTTTAAATTGAATACAATTGATGATATTTTAACTGCCTCTAGAGAATTAGATCCTTCTAAACAAGAAGGTTTTGTTCTTGTAGATAAAAATTTCAATCGCATTAAAGTTAAGTCTGAGAAGTATGTTTTAATACACTATCTAAAAGATTCTTTGAATGACGAGAGATTGATTGAACTATTAAAGACTGGAGAAGATTCAGAAATATTTGCTTATTTTCCTGATCTTAAAAAGAAATACGATGTCTTTCAAACCGCATGGAATGACCAAATTAATGAGCTGAATGCTTATTGGTTTGGTTTACGTGATATTTGGTTTGAGAATCAAAAGCAATTTGCTTTGTATATTCAAAAGAATTATTATACCAAATATCACGCATTCTTTTACAGTATGCGTTCAGGTAAAAGTAAAAATGCAAAAGAATGGTTTATAAATTTAAATAATAAAAAGATAGTAGAGATATTGTGTTTATGACTAAAGATTTACAAGAAAAACTTTTCAATAAGTATCCTAAACTTTTTACTCAGAAAGATCTGAGTATACAACAAAGTCCAATGGCGTGGGGAATTACATGCGGCGATGGTTGGTACCGCATTTTGAATGTGTTGTGTAATAGGATTACTAAATATATTAAATCGAATAAAAATGTTGTACTGGAAGCAAATGATACTTGGGAAGATAATGATCCTGAAAATCCAGTTCAAAATGATCCTGAAAATCCAGTTCAATTCGTTCAAATAAAAGAAAAGTTCGGAACTTTGAGAGTATATATTAATTGGGGCGATACAACAATTTATGAATTGATTGCGTTGGCAGAAGAGATGAGTTCTGTTACTTGTGAAGAATGTGGTGCGCCTGGAGAGTTGTATACTGGGGGTTGGTATAAGACTTGTTGTAGTATACACAAGTCTAAATCTGAATTTTGAAAAGATGAAAATAACGAAATGTCATTATGACTAGAAATATTGTTTCTTGGTCTGATTCTTGACAAACATATCAACATCTGGTATAATAAAAATGAGAAAATTTAATTATGTCTAAACCTTGGATACATTCTGTTTCTTCTGTAAGAAAATTTGGTGGTATTCCTGAAGATTATCTAGAGATTCATCAATTAATGGATTCATCTAAAGGAGCAATGCCTGATAATCGTCATCGTACACTAACCCACAATTCTTGGTTTCTTTCTACTATCCTAGAAAGAATCTTTGGTGTTAATATAAAGAATTCTGATAATAGAGATGTCTCCGTCAGAGATATTGGTGAGCAACATATTCTAGAAGATTTTGGGAATCGTTTTATTCCTTCTGCTTCTGATTACTTGGAAGAGATGGAATATATTCCTTGGATGAATGCTGATAGAAAATCTGCACCTTCTTCACACAAGAAGATTGCGAGTAAAGTTAAAACAAAAACCATTTTAGTAGATTAGGAGAATATATTATGAATTTAGAAGATTTTAAGGTAATGAAAGATCGCTACAATACAATCGTAGCGGAGTATAAGAAGAATGTGGCGGATTTCGGTGAGGATTTATTTTCTCAAACAACAAAGAATGTTTTTGAGAAAAATTCTAATCTAAAATCATTTTCGTGGACGCAATACACACCATACTTCAACGATGGTAGTATTTGTGAGTTTGATGTAGATTATGAATATGACATGTATATTAACGATGAATACATCAAAGTCTACGATTTGGATAGCTGGTTAGAATCGGATTATTTAAACGCACCAATGTTTAAATATTATGGATTTGCTACAATGCAAGAATTAGTTTCTGCTGTTAAAGATTTACACAACGTACTAGATCTTTTCAGTAAAGATGATCTAGAGATCATGTTTGGAGATCATGCAAGAATTATAGTATATAGTGATGGAGTAATCTCAGTAGAAGAACATATTCATGACTAAATATATCTGATAGGTAATGATCCGGATTGATTATTTGTTGGACCCGGAGGGCAGTTCTCCGGCGTCTCCACCAACTTAACATGCGGGGACGAAATAGATTCGACAGCATTTAGGAGAGAAGGGGAATCTATTCGTGAAGCACTCACGTTAAACAAGAGCAAACTATAAATGCCGATACGAAAGTATTTGCAATGGCTGCTTAGTAATAAATAGCCTGGGTATTTTTGAAGTTTTTTCCTGGAAACAGAATAAAAACTTCATTAATAAATTTGACAATATAATTTATATGTGATATAATAGAAATATAAATCATATTGTTAATTATTAAAAAAAAATTAAGGAGAATCTTAATAGGCGCAGATTCTGCGCTTTTTTTATTTTTAAAAATATGCTAGTAAGAATTATAGTAACAGTGATGTTATGTGTGTTCCCAATGGCAGCTCAAAAAATTGATAAAGAAACAATGTGTATGGCAAAGAACATTTTCTTTGAAGCGGGAAATCAATCCTTGCAAGGAAAATTAGCGGTCGCCTGGGTAACGCATAATAGAAAAATTAACCCAAAATATCCAAAAACATATTGTGAAGTGGTTTATCAAAAAAATCAATTTTCGTGGACGAAAAATAAAAATCTTAAAATAATAAAAGACGCAAGATGGTCCGATAGTCTTTATGCTGCAAAAATTTTCAAATTAACAAAAGATCCAACAAAAGGATGTTTATTTTTTCATGAGGAAAATATCAAACCATTGTGGGCAAGTAAATTAAAAAAAGTTGTTAAAATTCAAAACCACATATTCTATACACAATCTACACAATCTAAATATTAATTATTAATATGAAATTATTAGATAAAAACATAAAAGCTAACTTTACTAAAGAATTAACTGATAAATTAACTAGTAAAGTAGTTGGACAACCAGAAGGCATTGAAGCTATTTGTGAGTTTTATCAACTATATAAAACTAACTTGATAACAAAAAACAAACCAATATCAAATATGCTAATCGTAGGTCCAACCGGAACCGGAAAAACTAGATTAATTGAATCTTTTGCCGAAAGTATTTTCGGTTCCGATAAAGCTATGATTAAAGTTGATTGTGGAGAATTTCAACATAGTCATGAAATATCAAAGCTGATTGGATCTCCTCCTGGATATTTAGGGCATAGAGAAACAAATCCAATTTTATCTTCAAAGAATATAGAACAACATAAAACAGAAAAAAACAACTTTTCAATTATTTTGTTTGATGAGATTGAAAAATCTTCAGACTCTTTATGGAATTTATTATTAGGTATTCTTGATAAAGGTTATATTACTTTAGGTGATAATAGTAGAGTTGATATGACATCAACATTTATATTCATGACCAGTAATATAGGTGCTCAAAAATTATCACAATTAAAGAACAAAAGAGATTTAGGATATGTTCAAGGTGAAAAAAATAAATCAACAGAAGATATTAAAAAATTCACATTTACAGAAGTAAAAAAGAAGTTTACTCCAGAATTTATTAATAGATTAGATAAAATAATTCATTTTAATGAATTGAAAGATTCAGATTATGCTAAAATTCTTGATATTGAGTTGTCAATACTACAGGATTTAGTAATGAATAAAACAAAACAAAATATCTTTATACAATTTACCGATATGTGTAAAGAACATATTTTACTTAAAAGTATTAATAAAGAATATGGTGCTAGAGATTTAAAAAGAATTATTGATAAAACAATCAAAATTGCTATTAGTAATTTAATTGCAAGTAAACAAATTCAAGAATATGATATATTGTCAGTTGATTACACAGACGATTTTATGTTCTATTTAATGGAACCGGAGGATATAGTATAATGCCATTTTATGATTTTAAATGTTCTTCAACAGAAGAAATCTATGAAAAAAGAGTTTCTTATGATTATTTAGAAGAATACACAAAAGGAAAATGCCCCGTTTGTGGTGACAATGATATTGAAAGAATTGCACACACACTACGGATTGCAGATCCCGTGAGAATCGGTGTTAGAAAGGTACCACAAGATTTTAAGGAAGGTGTTCTGGACAGAATTAAGCATTCTGTTCCCAAAAATACGCTAAAGAATAAATACTAATGATGGGTATTTTTCCCCTTACAATTAGTCTTTTCTAAAAAAGCACAGAGAAAATCTGTGCTTTTCTTCATTATAGGAGAACTATGTCACAAAACAAAAAAAGAAAATATAACGCTTCGATTGAAAATCCAACATCATTTCAAGGATTAAGACTACAAAACATCAATCCAAAAACACAAGCACAACAAGATGTTTTTGATGCGTTTAACGAAGGATATAACCTGTTTTTACATGGAGTTGCTGGTACAGGTAAAACCTTTATTTCTTTATATCTTGCCTTAAAAACAATCCTTTGTTCAAAGGAATATAAAAAAATTGTTATTATTCGATCAGCAGTTCCATCAAGAGATATTGGTTTTCTGCCCGGAACAGCCAAAGAAAAAATGATTATGTATGAGATACCATACCAAGTTATTTGTAATGATTTATTTCAACGTGGTGATGCATACAACATTCTAAAAACAAAAGGTAATATTGAGTTTATTTCAACATCATTCCTAAGAGGAATAACTCTAAATAATTGCATAGTTATTGCTGACGAAAGCCAGAATTATGCGTTCACTGAGTGTGATACACTTATTAGTAGAGTTGGTAATAATTGTAAAATTATTTTCTGTGGTGATATTGATCAAACAGACTTATTAAAAAACAAGAATGATTTAACTGGATTACCTAAATTTATGAAGATTATAGAAAATATAAATATATTTGATTTTATTGAATTTGATACAAAAGATATTGTAAGAAGTGCGCTTGTTAAAGATTATATCATCGAAAAGAAAAAATTAGGATATGGTTCAGCATTTGAAATTTAATATGTGAGGATTTATCCTCCCCAATAATATGAAAAATAAACATTTTACTCACAAATTTATTGATTTACCTAAAATTGAAGAAACAACGATAAATCAAAAAAGATACTACAAAACACCAGAAAACAATTTATATCCTTCGGTCACAACAGTTTTATCTACAATGGATAAGACTGGAATAGAAGAATGGAAAAAACGTGTTGGTGAAGAAGAAGCTGCAAGAGTATTGAAGAAGGCTAATGAAAGAGGAACATTGATTCATTCAATGTCTGAAAAATACCTTCTTAATGAAGCTGTAACGCCCAATATGACGTTCCTACAGCTAAAACCATATTTGAATAGGATAAACAACATATATGGCCTAGAAGTGCCTTTGTACAGCAATTATCTAAAGATTGCAGGACGTACTGATTGTATTGCAGAATACGAAGGAAAGCCATCTATTATCGACTTTAAAACCAGCAGAAGAATAAAAGAAAAAGACGATATTCTTAGTTATTTTCTCCAAGCAACTTGTTATAGTTATATGTTCGAGGAAAGAACGAACATTAAAATATCTCAATTAGCAATTATAATTGTTGATGATTATGGTGGAACAATACCTTATATTGAAAAAAGGAGCAACTATAAAGAACAGTTGCTCCAGGTGATTAGTAATTTTAGACAATCTGAGAAAAATTCTTGATTTTCTGGAAACGAATAACGCTATTGAATTTATCAACAACTTGTTCTTTGTGTGAAATGATGTAAACAGTTGATCCTTTTATATTTTTGAACAGTATTTTCAAGAAGTTTTCTGTACCATCACTATCAAGAGAACCATCAAGAACTTCATCGAATATCAATAAATTAGTATTCGTGGAGTTCTTTTTCTTTGATATGTCTCTAAAAGCAAACAATATAGCCAAGTCAATTTTATTTTTTTCGCCTTCTGAGAATGATTCATAACTAAAATCGTCTCTACCCCGTGACTTCATACTTTCTTTAAAGTTCTCATCAAACTCAAATGAAATAAAAAAGTCAAGCATATCTAAATACTTATTGATTAATTTATTGATAACCGGAATATAATTGTTTATAATCTTTGTTTTAATTCCGGTATCTTTTAACATATTACCAATTACTTCATAATAACTTTCATCGTCTCGCAGTTGTATTAATTGTTTAAGACAATTTTCAAGTTCACTTTTGGTTTGTTGCAATTCTTCTTTCTTAAATGGTTGTTCTTTTTCGGTAGTTATATTCTGTATATCAGATTCTAATTTATTATTGTATTGAGATAACGCTAATATATAACTATTTTCTTGTCTTATTTCATCATTTATTTCTGTTAGAACATCAGCATATTCCATTAATTCTTTTATCTTTAATTCTATTTTGTTTAACTCAGATTTAGCTTCATTATGTCCAGTGGTTAATTCTTTCAGTTTTTCTTTTTTAGTTTTTTTAATGTCATTCTTATAAGTCTCATCAATAATCTGAGAACATGTTGGACAAGAAATATTTTTATCAAAAAATTTAATGTCAGAATCAATCTTAGACATTAAAGACTCAAGTTTAGATATAATTTTATTGAAATCTAGACTTTTCTTTTCTAATGACTTTAATGGATTCAGTTTAGATTTATATTGTTTAATTTTTTCTTTTAGTTTTTCTATGTTATCTTCATGTACTGAAATTTTATTCGTATTTGATGAATAATTTTCTTTGAGTTCTAGTAGTTTTTTATCACTATTCTGCTCAAGTTCATTAATATGTTTTTGGGTAATTCTTGCTCTTTCTTTTAAAATCTCAACATTTGTATTAACCAAATTCATCTCAGAATGTAATTCAGCAACTCTTATTTTTAATGCAATATTCATTGCTGAAAATACTTGAATGTCAAGCAAGTCTTCAATAATAAATCTTCTATCAGCAGCAGATAATTGCATAAAAGGAACGTAATTACCAGTCCCCAATATAACAACTTGAATAAATGACTTAAAATTAAAGTTTAAGATTTGTTCTTCTAGGAATGATTGATAATCTTTTGCATCAGCAAATTGTGGTATTAAATTATCATTATCATATATTTCGAATACATTAGGTTTTAGTCCACGAATAACTTTATATTTTTTGTTATTTACAGTAAAGTTAATCTCAACAATACAATCATTCTGATTAATTGAATTTACTAATTGTGGTTTATTGATTTTTCTAAAAGGTCTTCCAAATAATCCAAAGGTTATAGCATCAAGTAATGTTGACTTACCTTGACCATTTCCTCCGACAATAATACCAACTTTCTTGGTATTTAAATTAATTTCTGTGTAATTATTACCAGTAGATAAAAAATTTTTCCATTTAACATTTTCAAATGTGGTCATTCTTTTTCCTCAATGGTCGCATCAAGATATATTTCTTTTAATATATTCTTTAATTTATTCTTATCCATATCTAATACCAAATCATCAACGTATGCATTCAAGATTGTTAAAGTATCTTCAGACATTTTTACATCAATTGAATTGTTCTGTAAATCAATTTTCTTTTCTTCAACAACCGTAACATCTAGAGGAGCAACGGCATAAATTGCATCTAAAAACGTACTGAATTTTTTAGGATTAGTTGCCTCACTAACAATAACTTTAACATAACTGGAACTAAACTTATTAAAATATTCTTTTGAATATGTGTTACCTTCAACATAGATTGCTCTATAAAACATTCTATGTGGATTAGTGATATATTCAATTTCATTAGTATCTAGATCTAATATATGAAATCCTTTTTCTTCACCACAATCAGAAAATGTCATTTCATAAGGTGTTCCTAAATAAGAAATATTTCCACTACAATTTTTTGTATGGAAATGTCCAGTGTACACCATAGTAAAATTTTTATAAATATCTTTGTCTTCCCCATGATCACAAAATGCACCTTTATGCATTTCGTAACCACTTATTTCCAAATGTCCAAAACCAATTTTAGTTTTTGTTTTGGCAATAACTTCATATGATTGTTTAATATTATCAACAGTTAACCAAGGTATAAAAATACAATCTTTTCCTTTAATTTTAACTTCTGTTGCTATATTATCATACAAGTGTAGGTTATTATATTCCAGCAATAAACCACGTAAAGAATTTACGGAATTAGTGTTTTTATAATAAACATCATGATTACCAACACAAACATACATGTCAATACCATATTCTCTTAATTTATTGAAGAATATTTCTTTGAAATGATTTAAAGTATGTATATTAATCCATTTTCTATTATCAAACACATCTCCTAAATGAATAAGTGTATCAATATTGTGCTGGATGAGATAGGGGAAAAATATCTCATTGAAAAATTTTTCCATATTTTTCATAAAATACACATTGCTATTTCTAACACCAAAATGTGTATCTGCTATGATCGCAACTTTATTAGTCAAACAATACTCCTAAGTTTAGTAACTCATTTTTTTGTTTTTTCTTTTTTTTTAATTCTTTTTCTTCAAAGTCCTTAATTAGATCACCAATATTATCTTGCATGAAATCAACATAATTATTTTTATAATCTTTATTATCATGTTCTTGAGTATCTAAAGTATTAATCTCCATTTTCTGAAGAAGCTTATATTTAATATAAGTTTGTTTACTTTCTTTTTGAATTCTTCTAATAAAAGCAAACTTAATAATTTGTGTTAAATATGCAAATGGATTATTTGATTTATTAGGATCAAAATTGTCAATGTACAATAAACAATTTTCTACTGCATCACCAATCATTTCTTCCTTGAAAGTATAATTAATAAATCTTCCCTGGAAAGATAATCTTTGACTGATTAAAAGAATACATTCACCAACATAATCAGGTAGCTTTGGTTTTGGTTGATTATTTTGTTTTGATTCTAATACTTGTTTTTTATACTCACTTAAATCTTCTAATAACTTTGAGTTATTAACATAATTTTTAGTTTTCATTCTTCAATCCTTATTGAATAGTATCAGTTGTAATAATATCATTAATATCTGAGTCTTCTCCATTGACTGTTTTGTTGTAATATGTTAGAATTGATTTCGATGGATTACTATATGCTACAACATGACTTGGAACCAAAAATATAATTTGATCACCATCTTCAACTAAAAACCACGAAACGAATCCAATTTTTAAATTACCATGTGAATCAACCATACTCATAATTTTATGTGTATTGGTTAACTTAAGAGTATAAACATTTTCATCTATTTTCAACTCTTCAACCTCAGCAATAATATCTTCACCATTCGTTAATTTCAATTGTCTAATCATATTTTTATCTGATATACCTTGTGTTTAAATTTTTCCTCATTATATATTTTAACACGTTCTATGAAGTGTTGTAAAGTAAAATTCTTATATTTTTTATAAGAAAAATCATCCGCTACATCAAATAATATAGCAGTGGTTTTATTATGATTTTTTCTTAACGCTCTTCCAATACTCTGTAGATTTCTTATTCTGGATTTACTGGGAGAAGAGAATATTACATTATGTAAATTCTTAATAGATACTCCTGTAGAAAATGTTCCATAAGAAGCAACAATAATTACATCATTATTTTTTTCTGTTATTGATCGTATTTGTTCTCTGTGTTCAGCAGATATTTCTCCAGAAACAAAAAACACTTTCTTGTTTTTTACTTTTTCTTTTATCAATTCAAAAAGAATTTTTCCATGTTTATCTACAAGATTATACAATATTAAAGTATTACCTTTACAATCAAGAGATAAGTTAACTATAAAATTATTTCTTTGTTTATGGGCAACAATATAATCTATTTCTTCGGAATACTTCATCTTCCTAACGATTTTTCTTTCTTCTTCTTTGTACTCCAAAATACAACAATTAATAACAATGTCACTAATTTTTCTCTGATCTATTAATTCTTTTGTTGTAATAACTTTTTCAACAGGACCAAATAAACCAGTTAAAACTAATTCATGTGTTTTTGTTCCATTCAAAGTACCAGTAGTACCAATCCGAATTGATGCTTTTTCACATTTTAAGATTATGTCTTGTAAAGATTTAGCTGAAAATAAGTGACATTCATCACCAATTATTACATCAAAATCTTTAAACCAATTTTTATTTAATTTGTAAATACTCTGCCAAGTACTTATAACAAGATTTGAATTATTGATTTTTTCATGACCTGAATAAATACGATGACAATTCTCTTCTGACCATTTAGGTATTTTTGTATATGATTGGAAATCTCCAAACATTTGTTCTACTAAAGATGTAGTAGGAACAACAACCAATATTTTTTTACCTAATGATAGATAATATCTTGTTATAAAATAAATGATTAATGATTTTCCACTTGAAGTTGGAGACAGCAATACACCACGCTGATTATTAACACAATGCATAAAAGCATTTAATTGATAATCATGTGGTGTTATGTTAGGAATATCCAAAGAGGTTGCAAATTTTGCAACCTCTTCGTTTGTTATAATATTTTTTTGTTTTAAATCTAAACTTTCAATAACAACATTATATTTTCTTTTTTTAGCAAAATCTAATACTTTTTTGAAAAGTCCTAAGTATATTTTCTTTTCAAAAAGAGAAAAAAGACGAATTTTACCGTCCCATGTTTTCATTCTGAAGGCTGGTGTAAATGTATGACCGGGAACTAAAAATGTAAAATGTTCATTTAGTTCATATAGAATACCCAATTCAGCATTAATTTTTATATGATTTTCATTTAATTTGGATATGTATAAAGTATTATCTTCCATTTATAAATTTTTCATAATCTAACATAATAGCAATCGCCTTATCTCTCCATTTAAATTTTTCAACAATCAGTTCAAGTGACATAATTAGTGTACCACATTCTTTCATTTCTTTTTCTAATGCAATATATTCTTCATCAGATTTAACATAAGAATCAATTTGCGTTGTTCTCAGTTTTAATAAAAATGGTTTTTTTTGTTTATAAATTTCAGGATCACCTTGACCAGAATAATATTCTGATAATTTTCTTACCAGTAGTTTTTGTCGTATTTCAAGTTTATCAAGTTCTTCTTTGTGTTTAAGAAATAACTCAATATACTTAATGTGCCTCATGGCAGAATTATTAGGTTCATTTACTAAATCATCAATGTGAATTTCGTAATCTTTTTTAGAATTATTTAAAATTTCTTTGTATGTCATAATTATCAATATTATACCATAAAATTATAACTATGTCAATTATAATTTTATTATTTCGTAATAACTATATTGAAAAGTTGCAGTAGCAGTTTTATAAGAACTATCATCTGTAATCGTAGAAAATTGAATAGAGGAAAGTGAGATTGGAAAAATGTTTTTGAAGTTAATTTTTAAGTTTGGGTTTGACGCATTACTGGTTATGTGTAAAGTTGCGTCCGAATATAAACCATTAGATTTAATATTTTCCAAATTACCATACCAATTTTTATCCAAATAATCACTTTGAGAAATAATCCAAGTTTGTATTTCTCTATAATTAGTTAGATCTTCATCTAACAAAAATTCAATAACAAACTCATCAAAAGAAATTTTAGTTCCTGTAAATTGAATATTCTTTTTGGGTGTAGGATATTCAACAGAAGGAACACTAATACCTGGAATATTAGCGGATTGACAAAAATAATCAACGGAATTTAATTTTGAAATATCTAATTTAAATCTTGATGTAGATAACAGACTGATATTATCTGGTTGTTTATATAATGGACCCAGTGTACTTGGCATAATATACCTCCAGTCTATATTTAGACAATAAAAAGGGGAGCTTTTGGCTCCCCTTTAGTTTATTTTTTACTAAGATTATAGTAGGTTGTTGACCTTGACTAGTCTGTAGTAACCATTTGAAGCTGCAACAATTGCTGCGGCAGAGGCAAATGGAGCTGCGTTGTTGGCATAAGCTGCATTAAAGAACGGATTTGGCGCAACGCCATAACGTGTCTTGAACGCAATTTTTGGCTGGAAGCTGTTTGGATCTACTGCACGAACCATTTGTAGTGGAACGTATGGACAATAGAAGAAACCAGCGTCATAAGGAGAACTACCCTTATAACCAACCATCAGTAGTTCTGATGTGGTTGCAGGAGTAGTACCTTGTACGCCACCAGCAGCAGTTGCTGGACCGGAGATAAAGTACGGATCAACATAAACCTTATAGCGACCATTTAGGATACCAGCAAAGGTATTACCTGTGTCGTCTACAGTTAGATCACTCTTCATTGCAGGAGCGTAATCTAGAACACCAGCCATAGCTAGAGCAGATGCAACGTCAGAAGAGCAGATGATAAAGTTACCCTTACCTCTACGTGTATCTTTGGCGATTGCATTAGCTTCACGCTCAACCTGGAATAATAGACCCTTGAACTTTTCAACTGACCAACGACCATTAGAGTCAACGTCTAGGTCAAATGTTCCAGCAGTTGCTGTTCCGGCTTGAGCACCGACACGAGCAATATAATATAGGGTACGGATGATTTCACGGTTAATTTCAGCTAGAATTTCATTTGATAGAATGTTGGCTAGTTCGCCTTCTGCATCAAGACCATGAACTGCTTTTAGATCTTGTGCAATTTCCATCGTATATTCTGCCTTTAGCGCACGGGTTTTAGCAGAAACAGTTACCTTGTCGATGCTAAACGCCATTTCGTTAAAAGCGGGTGAAGAAGATGTACCTAGAGCTTCAGCTTGGGCTGTAGTTAGACCAGCACCAGTGGTGAAGGTAGCATCAAATGGTGATAAACCAGCGTGTGCTGTACCGGAGTGACCAGTATTTGGGGAGGCTGGATTCTGACCAGAGAAGTCGGTATCAGCTTCTAGGAATAGAGCTTCGTTACCTGTCTGGCTTGTATAACGAGACTTCATGGCGAAGATTAGTCCTGTAGGACCAGTCATTGGCTGAACGCCGCAAACATCATAGGCCATTAGGTTTGGAAGAGTTCTGCGAACTAGAGAGATTAAGATTGGATCAAACGCACCAATGTTACCACCACCATAGTTGTTTGTTGGGGCAGCTTCATTAAGAATATTTGATTCTTGTCTTAGTGAAGATTCCTGATTTTCTAGAATTAGTGCAGTAACTGCTCTACGATAGTTATCCTGGATCTTAGGTAGATCAGGATGATCTAGAACAGGTGCCCACTTTTTCTGTAAGTTTTCAGTTAAATACATGTATTATTTCTCCTTGAGATAGGGTTCTTTTATATTTATAAAAATCTAAATTTTACTTAGAAATTCTTGAAAGTGAATCCATATAACGCTTCATTGAATTATCAACTGTAACTTCAGTTTCTTTCACTGGTTCAACAACATCTTCCATGACTAACTTTTTCGGTTCAGAAACTTCTTTTTTATTACAATGACCTTCACGAAGAATGTCTAGCTTTTTTCTAAATTCTTCTTCTGAAGTAAATTCAACAGATTTTGATAGTGAGATTAGTAATTCACTATCGGTTAAAGTTAGACCCGAAATAGCTTCCGATACAACTTTATTTTTCTTTAGTGAATTAACTTCATCTAGTAATTTTGCATTTTCTGACATTAGAGTATCTAATTGATCATTAACTTCTTCTAATTCAGAAACAGCTTTTTCTGCAATATCAATTTTTTCTTGTGGAATAGAAACGTTATGTGTTTCAAATAAAGCTTTTAGACCAGATAAGAAATCTTCAAATAACTCATTTTTTAGCCCATTTTCAACAGCAAGTTCGTTTTCTTTAATCCAATTTTCAACAACGTAAGAAAGATACATATCAACTGTTGATTCTACTTTCTCTTGAATTAGATTTGTAGCTTCAGTTAGTTTCTTATTGTAATCTTCTTTAAGTTCAGCAACTTTTTGATTTACTTTCATATTTACTGCTGATTCGAAAATTGTTGATGCTTTTGTTTTAAATTCTTCTGAAAGTTCTGTTTGATCAGCAAATAATTCAGATAGATTTACATCAGAAACATCAAAATAATTTTCTTCCTTCATAGTGATTATTGAAGAAGTTCCCCTTAGTGAAGGTGTGGATTTCTTCATTTCATTAGCCTTGCGTTTTGCTTCACCCTTATCTAGAGCAGTAACAACAGCAGTTTTAACGGTAGAAGTGCCTTTCTTGAAAGAAATGGTAAATGTTTGAGTTTCTTGAAGACCCTCAACATCTTCTTTCATTTCCTTATCTTCGTCTTCCTCTTCTTCGTCTTCGTCTTTGTCTTCGTCTTTGTCTTCTTTCTTAGACTTAGAATGGGCTTCCTTTATTTCTTCTTCTTTTTCTTCCTCGTCTTCGTCTTCGTCTTTGTCTTCTTTCTTAGACTTAGAACAGGCTTCCTTCATTTTTTCTTCTTTTTCTTTCTTGTCCATCATTTTTTTGATAAGCTTTTTATCTTCAGCTTCATCTTCATGATCTTCTTTCTTTTCTTCTTTAACAACAGAAGCAGCAGCACCCTTCATTTCAATTGATTTAGCTGCTGATGTACTATTATCACCTTCTTTAGAAGATTTCATAGAACCAGTTTCTGTTGATGCAACAGACGGTTTTGCTGTTGGTACAGGCATTTTTGACATACCTTTTGAATAATCAGGTAGAGAATCTGTTGGACTTACAACTGCTGGTCCTAAATCATGCGTTTCCTCTGTTACAGGTTTTAGCATTTTTAAGATTTCTTCTTCAAGTCTTTTTGGCATTTAAAACTCCTTTTTTAATTATTTATAAAAATTAAATTTTTGTTAACTTTTCCATGAACTTATTGAAGGCATCTAATCTCATTGACTCAGAAATTTCTGTTTTTTTGACTGAAAATGAATCTTCTACAATATCTTTGATTTCTGAAATTTGTGACTCTTTGAAAATACCATTATCATAAATCCACTCTTTTCCCTCCATAATTCCACGAACAAATGCAGCAGTACAACTAGGATCAGCAACAATATCACCAGCGGTAGATAAATAATAATCATCCTGAACAACCGCTGATTCTCTCATTTGTTTAATACTACCGATACCTCTTGTTGACATACCTAATTGCGCTCCCTCATCAATAAAATTTTTTACAATTTTTCCAAAAGGAGTATCTAAGATTTTAGCCTTACCAATAAATTGATTGCCTTCTTGTCTTAGTGATTTGATAATATGTGATACTCTATCTAGATTGATCTGGGGATTTTCTGGGTGACCTAACTCACCAAAAGAACGATTCTTTGTAATATTTTCATTTGTATATCTAATAACTTCTCTTTCCAAGATGTGACGAGGATATACTCTTTTATTTCTATTTTCTCTTTCGGCTTCTAAGAATACACCTTCAACATAATAATTCTTTTTACCTTCAGTTTCTTCGGTTAAAAATTTTATATCGTTGATTTCTTCTACAATTAACTTCATTTTATTCCTCTGAATTTGTGAATAATGAAGAAGCTACTTCAGCTTTTCTTGTTTCTAGTGCTGTTTTTAATTTACCATGTATGGTGTTGTACACTAAATCCCGAAAAGCAGTTGCTTTTCCGGTTAAAGCGAGTTGTGTAAAATTATTATTCATAAATGACCTTTAATATTTATAATTTAGTAAGTTTTAATGCCTGATGCTCCACCAGGACCACTTGTTCTAATGATGTCAGGTATATCTAAAATTTTGTCTGGATGTGAAGAATCATCTTTCTTTTGTTTGAACGGTGCGGTTTTTGATGGTTGATTGGCTGAATCACCAACTTCTCCATCTTGTGTTACTAAGTCACCAGAATCAATTTCTTCTTGAATTTGCTTATCCATCATTTCAATAGTTTGTGCATCTTGTTTAAATATTTGTGTTCTGATGTATTGGTTTGAGAAATATTTACCAATAAATGGTTCTAAATCTTGGGCAATCTGAATTCTTTCTCTAAGAACTTCAATGTTCTTGTTCTCAGTAAAATAAGAATCTCTTGCAAATTCATATTTAATGTTTTGACGAATCTTACCCCAATCAGATTTTGAAATATAACCTTTCAAAACTAATTGTGTGAAAAGTAAGTCATCAAATAACATGATGAATTTTGAACGTAAGTTTTCAATGAATTTGAAAAACTTTAATTCATCTCGTGAAATTTCTGATGCACGGCCAAGATTAAAACCTTCTCCCTGTTGCATTCTTGAGATAGGTACATTTAATGATTTAAATAGTTTTTCTTGAAAATACTTAACATCTTCAATATCAGAAAGATTTTTGCCGCCCTCTAAAGTAGAAATTTCTGTGCCTCTAGCACCTTCTCTTCTAGGTAACCAATAATCTTCCAACATCGAATAATGCTTTTTATCGTCACGCATTTCACCAGTAGAAGGATCGTAAACCAATTTATTTCTAAATTGACCCATGATATCCTTCATGTATTGTTCTGCTTTTAGTTTCGGTAAAGTACCAACGTCAATATAAAAAATTCTACGTTCTGGAGCACGAACCAGTCTATAAATTACTAGTGCATCTTCCATCATTCTTAATTGATTTAATGGTTTAATTGCCTTATGTAAATGACTTAAAACCATGTTTCTTGTATTATCTACAAGACCAGAATGAACATAGCAGATACTATCTGGTGTAATTCTCATTCCGTAGTTACTTTGTGGTGCGTTACTTACAATACCTCGATCATTATATACATAATATTCATTTGAAACTTCTACTAACGGAACACCATACTGAGAAATTTTCTTTTGAATTTCTCTAACTTTTCTGATATTTCTTGGGTCAATGTAACGTAGTTCTTTAATGCCTTCTTCTGGCTTAGTTACATCAATAATTTTATGAAAATATAATCTACCATCTACATACCAACGACGAAAAATTTCTACAGAATTTTGTGTGAAGTCAAGCATATTTAAAATGCTTTGAAATTCTGTTTGTATAATCTTTTTAGTTTTATTGTCGTATGGTAAGTTATCTGTTACAATTTTAATTGGTGAATTATTATCTTCTACAACAATAGATTCATTGACAATATCATTAATTGCTTGTTCTGTTTCTGGATGAAACGACATTTCACGATAACGATTAATAAGATCGTTTTCATTTTTTGCATTACCATCTAAATCAATATAACTGCCAGTGATACCACCAGCAGAAACAGTCATTGCTCCATCTGTGTTCGTTGGAATGGCGAACGATGGAGTCTCCTCTTTTTTCTTGCGTCCTATTTGGAAACCGAATAATTCAATTGGCATATTAGTATATAGGGAGGCTAAAAAAGCCTCCCCCAAGCTAAATAAATTAAATTCTGCGAGCGATAGAACTTGTTGTTCCATCCGTAGAAGGAACAGATTCCCACCATTGATACTGGAATTCACAAGTATAAGTTTCAATTGAGTTATTGGTTTCCCAACTTAGGTCAATTGCACTTACGTTTGTGGGAAATGCACCAACAAAGTTAACTACTTTTAAGACATTTCCCACTTTTCCATATTGCTTTACTAGTAAGTTCGCACCATAACCATTGTTTACATTGGTCTGCGGAATACGAAGATTGCCAGCGTGACTATTAATAGAATTCATCCAGTTTTCTAGAGAATTTCTAATAGCAAAGTCTTCATCATTGATAATTGTAACTGTCCAAGAATCAAATGTTCTGTCTCCCGGAACCTTTACTTTTCTTCCAAAATAGCTAAGTTCGATTGAACCAACTGAACTTCCTGGAAGATTTGCGGATTGACACATAAAAGTTGCTTTTCTACCAGCATTTGCTCCATTAGCAACAAATGTTGGAAAATTTAGTGTTACTTCAAATAGGGTAGGACGTGCGCCCTGTCCAACCATTTGAGAGCGAAAATCTGTTAGATTGAAAGGCATTTATATTTTTTTCTCCTATATCCTATTTATATTAAAACTTACCAACTATTTCTTCGAATGCCACTCCTGTGCGAACAGCAACGAAATTTAGTTGAATGAAGTTAATTGAACGAGCAGGTTTAATATAAATATCGCCAACAAATTCGTTACGATCAATTACTTCTGGTGTATTATTAGTTGCGTCACAAACAACTCTGAAATCAAAGATTCCTCTACGACCCTGGATGTCTCTTAGATATGGTTCAACTAAATTAATAAATGATGCTCTTGTAAATTCGTCGTTTAATTCGAACAAGGTATACTTGGAAGCAATTGAAATTGATTTTTCTAGAATAATGAAAAGTCTACGAACATTAATTCTATCAAAAGCAGATGGCTTCTTTAGTAATGTTTTGTCTCCGAAAAGAATAACACCTTGTCCTGGGAATGTAACAACAGGATTTACACCAACTGGATATAGTGTATCACGTTGAGCTTCTGTTGGATTCCAAGCAACTTTGATTGCATTTTTAACCGTACCACGATTAAATCCTGCTGGTGAGAACCACGCATCTCTCTCAAGATCTGTTCTAACACATAAACCAGCAATATCTCCATTTAGTGGAATCCAACGGAATGTATCATTATACTTATCATACTGATACTTCCAACCAGAATCCATGATTGCATATGAAGAAGATTGTAGAACATTTCTGTAAGCAACAACGTTTGTGGTAGGATCTGAAGCATTAACAACATCCACGTAACGAGGAGAAACAACAGCAATACAATCCTTTCTTGATTCACAAATATTGTTAATTATATAATTTGCAACAGCATATTCTGTACTAATAATTGAACCAACCGCTGACCCAACAACAGGAGGACAAATTGCAAATGAAATATCAACTTCATCGGGGTTTTTGAATAAATCCCAACCAATTAATAGATCAGCATTGGTTGGTGCTCCACCAACACCACCAGATAAACTAGTTGTTAATACAGAAGCATTTGAAATTGTTGTTGCTGTAAAATCAGTTATAGCTGAAGAACCCCAAGCAGGACTTGCTGAAACAGCATGATCCATCCAATAAACATAATTTGAATTTCTAGAGATAGCAATAGCGTAATAAATTACGTTATTAGCACTATCTTTTGCATCTGATGCTAGTGATAAGAAATCAAATTTTTCTAGAATTGTTCCTTTTGTTCCTGTCCAAACACCATCTTCGTCTACCACAACAACGTGAACTTCATCATTAGAACCATCTCTTGCTAAAACATAATCAGATGTTCCGGGTGCTGTTGAAAATTGATTAGCATATTGCCAACGAGCAGTTGCTGAAGCAGAAGAAATTGCTGAAGATGAGAATGAAGCATCAACAGTTAGTGATGTGTTTGAACCAATAGCAGTAACAGAACGTTCAACACCACTAATCGTGATTAATGAACCTACAACTAATTCTGTTGTAAATGCTGAACCCGTTGCAGTAACCGTGGTAGAACTAGCAGCAACGGCGAAACTTGAACCACCAGTTAGTGTTGTTGGTCCAAAAACAGTACCAGCAGGGCAAATAGAAACCTTCAAACTATTTCCTAATGTTCCTGGATATTTTGCTGCCCAAGGACCGACAGAACCTTCTCCTGTGGAATAATTTGCTTCGTATGAAACTAGATTTTTAATTAAAACGCCACTGCCATCAGAAGTTGCATTTCTTGATGCTGATGGAACAACACGAACAACTTTTAGATTGTTACTGTATGATAGAAAATTGGAACCTTGAAAAAATGTAGTTGCGCTGCTTGAGGTTGGTGAACTAAACTTATTTGTAAAAGTTTTTTCGTTATCAACCAGTGTTACAACTTCTACTGGTCCCCACTGAAACTCACCAACTAATCCTCCACCAGTCGAACCAACCGACGGTATAATGGTTGTGAGATCAATTTCACTTACGCTAACTCCAGGGGAAATGCGAAAAGCCATGTTTTTTATCTCCTTAAAATTTTAGTCTATTTAGACTTTCAATTTTATTTATAATTTCTAGATTTTCAGAAATAATTATTATAGTTTCCAATACTTTGCCAAAAATCGTTGTCTGGATCACCCTCAATTTTACTATCGTCATCATAAGATCCAAAAAATCCAATTGGTAATAAATCACGATCAACAACTTCTTCAGTTTCTTTTATTAGTTCTTTTCGAATGCTATTATCTGTATATTCAGAAAAATTTTTCTGTGCAGCTAACCAACCAAACAACACTAAACACATTGCTAAGTCGTCATTATAACCTTCTTCAGCACCATATTTACCGTCTGGATGTAAAACGAAAGTTGAAAGTTCGCTGATTAATTCAAAATCATTTAAAACAACTTTGTGACCTTCAACCAAGGTTTTCATGTTAGAACAACCTAATCTTTTAGTAGTTCTAGTAGTTCTAATACCACGTTTAAATTTTTCTGAAGATAAACCTGTTGTTAGAATTTGATCGTTTGTATTATTTACAGAAAGAATATTTTCATATTCTAGATCATGATATAAAATATCAACAATCTGACCACCTACGTCATTAATTTCAACTAACACTTGAGCTTCATTATATTTTCTTGCAGCTTTACTAATAACGGTAGGATATGCCATTGGGACAATATCATTTCTTTTAAATGTAGCTACAACTTTATAAGGTATTTCTGATACATTTACAATAATAAAAGCAGAGTAATTTTTACCAACCCCTCTGGCAACATCAACCATCATAAAATATTTTTGATTTTTCTTTGGTTCTTCGAATACTCTAAAACCATCTTTATCATGTAGGGGATCATTAAATCTAAGAGATCTTAATGTTTCAGATTTAATCAGTGTATCTGCTGAACCTAAGAATTCATTTCCATATTCTTGACGAAATCCAGATTCAGTAAGAGTGGAAACCATTTGTTCTTTCCACTTTTGATCTCTTCCAGGAACATCACTCCAATGAACTTCAATCGGAAAAAATTCATTTCTTTTTTCGGTTGCGTCTTTGTAAATTCTATAAAATAAATTTAATCCTCTTGGTGTAGAAGAAATAACAACTTTAGAAGATGTTCCAGAACTAACAACGGGAAATGTTGATGTGAAAAATTCATCAGCACCTTCAACGAACGCAAATTCGTCAAGATAAAGAAAATTACACATGAAACCGCGAATTGATGAAGATGATGTGGATGAAGCAATAATTCTTGAATTGTTTCCTAATTCAATAGAACCTTTATTAAAAGTTGTTGCTCCAGGTTGTAGGAAAAATGGAATTGTTTTGTAGGCTGTAACAATTTTAGAAAGAATTTCTCTTGCAACAACACCTTTGTTTGCAAGAATTGCTACTGTTTTATCAGCATTAAAGAAAACATACCACAATATATAGCTTGAAATCGTAATGGTATTATGTGATAAAATATCATTTGAATAAAATCTGTGATTATCGGAATCAACAGTAATATCAAACATATTTTCTTTTCTAGTAGTTACATAACATTTTGTAACTAAACTAGGACCATATTTTGTTTGTATGTAGGAAACATTTGGAACAAGATTTTTAATAAAAACTTCAGAAAAATTTTCATCAAACAAAATATGATCGTCCGCACATTCTAAATGTAGATAATTTTCTGTTTCTAAATACCAAACATCATATTCTATTGTTTGATGAATCTGGGAAATTGATTGAAAACCAGTGTCTGTTTCAATTTCCCAATCAGAAATATCAATAGTGTCTATGAATTTTCTTTCTATTGTGTCAGATAATTTAAGCATTCTTTAATAACTTTTTCTGGATTCTGCAAAATATATATTAGTTAAATCATTTAACTTATCAGCAATTTCCCAAAATAATTTCTCAGAACTTTGCGTTGATACGCTGGATTTTTATCACCTTCAACTCTTTTAGAACTATTTTCTAAGTAAGTTTGTGAACAAAGAGGACTGTTGTAAATATTTTTATATTGTTTTGCTGTTAAATTGTGTGTTTTAATGTGTGATGATAGTTGATGTGAAAAAATACCACAAACTTTACAAGACACTTTAGTAGGATCTGGTTTTATTTTTGTTTTTAGTAGGTTTTGATCATAACAATTAGTAGAACAAAATTTTGAATTAGGATGTCCTGTATAACTAACATCACAATTGCGACAATTCTTGGTTTTTAGTTTTTGCATAAAAGTCCCCAATAGTACATTTTATAATTTCGCCTGTTTTTTTGTTTCTTAGGCTTATAATACTATTTGTGCAAAGGCATTTTCCACTCTGACGCCCACTCAAAATTACGCTATGTCTATTATTATGAACAGATTCCACAATGTTTTTTTGATAAGTTCTTAGATTTAAAGGAACAAGACCCTTATCAATTGTGTTTACTTGAATATATTTCTCAATAAAATAAATAGGATCTTGAGAACAGCGAATATATTCTTGAACCTGATCTTGAGTATAATTTTCAACGATTCCTGCTGCCTTAACAGAGGGATCTTTGTAATACGAAATATTGTTCATGATTAAATGTAACGTCTAAATACTAATACGAATTCCTGTGTTGTTGATTGATTTAAGGCTGTACCTGAAGAATTAACCGAAACTAATTTTAAGAATCTTACACCAGCTAATGCACCAAAGGGTAAATTAACATATGTTGATGAAGTTACTGGATAAGATAACTTTGCATTACTTTCATTATAAACATCATAATAATTATCAGCTTGAGCAACACTTGTTACAGTAATAGTTACTGCTGTGTTATAATCACCAGTTGCAGTATTTGTTGTTGAAATCGTACCGGATACCATTTCAACAAGCATTCTACCTGTTCCGTTTGTTGTTGTTGCATTTAAAACATTTGCTACAGCACCACCGGAAAATGTAATTTGTGATTGCTTTAATCCATATTGTGAATTAAAGATAATATCATTTGGATTGGTTTGTGACGCTGTATAAGTAAATTCAACTAAAATAGTTGATACATTAGCATCTACTGAACCTTTAAAAGCTAGACCATGATTTGTTCCATTTGTATTGGTTGACCAAGTAGAAGGAACAATAACACCAATTAAATTTCCTAGTTGATCAGGTTCAACTGCACCAGAAAGTGAAGCACCGGAAGCAATCGTAACCTTTCTTGTTACTAAACCGTCATGAACATTTCTTGACATTAAAATCTCCTAATATAAAGTATTTATATTATTAATTAGTTATATATTTTCCAATCACCAGAATTAAAAATCAACACAATTACTTTTTTATTGGCGATGATTGTATAATTATAATTTGGTGATTCATCTTGTGTAGAACTGATGATTCGGTGCTGGGCTAAAGAGCCTTCAATTGTATCATCACCTAATTTTTCTAATACAAAACCACTAACTAAACACGCTAATTGTATTGAAGCACCTTCATAACCAGTAGGTAATTGAATTTTAAGTGTTAAAGGGGATGAATTGTTACCAGAGATAACATATTTCTTTTTAGCTTCTGCTGAAAAATTAGAATCTTTTAAAGTCCAATCAAAATAATCAGAACCAAGAGCTGCTGTTGTTTGTATTGAATTATTAGAAAATTTAATTCCAGAAGAAGAACAAGTTAAAAAACCACCAGTTAAGGTTACTCCACTTTGTGCTGTTAATAACATGTGTGAAATTAAACCAGAACTATTTGCAGTGCAAATGTCAGTATCGGATAATGTTTCTTCCAATGCTGGTGTTATGTTTCGTTCAACATCCGATAAAGTATCTGGTGTAACTTCAGGTATATTTTCTTCTGGATTTATTACATAAATTTCTGACATGGTAAATTAATTTTTTACATCTTCTGAAACAATATCTTCAAGAACAGCATCCCAAGGTGCTGATTTATTGACTAGAGGTGGATTCTTTAAATTTTGAATAGAAGATGCAAGCGAAGTATCATATGATTGAACTACTTCTTCTGTAAGTTGATTGATTGTCCAAGTTTCAACATCTGATTTCTTTAACTTGTTGTATTCTGTAAATTCTTTTGGATTAGGATCTGGTAAAGAAATAGATCCATAAACGTCAACAGAGAATGGTGAATCTGTTGCAATTCTGCGCCATTCATATGAAGAAATAACATCTTTAAGTTTATTTTGTAAAGGTTTTACTTTAAAACCAGAAAAATTCCATGTGTAAGTTATTGCCATAATTTTATCCTTTTTAATATTTATTTACTGCCAGGGTGCTGTTTTGACCACAGTGGGTGGATTTTTCTTCTGTTCTATTTGATCTGCCAGCACCTGATCAATTGCAGCCACGTTGTCTGTGACTGGAAGTTCAGTTGGGTTAGCAGGATAATATGCCAGTTGTGTTGTCCAATCGTGGTCGATTGCCATGTTTAATTCCTTGCTTTCAAAGTGTCAATCTCTGCTTTGAGTTCCTGAATTGCCTTGACCAGAAGCGGGATCAGCTTAGAGTCGGACATTCCATAGAACTCTTCCTTGGTCCCGTCTTTCAGTTCAGTCTGGTTGCGCTTTACAACCGAATCCAGATAGGGCTGACCAGCAAGTGCTTCCTGCACATCCTGAGCGATAAAACCAACCTGGGTGCCTGTGTCGAAATTATGAATCTCGTGTTGCTTCCAGTTAAAGGAAACTGGTTTCAACTTACCGATCACGTCTAAGCCAGATCCAATCGGAGAGATGTTTTCTTTATAGCGGCCGTCAGAGGTTTCGATTGTAGTGCTGGTGGCGAAAATCTGACTGTTGACTTGCAGTTTAAAGTCGCCGTTGGAGGTCGTGTATCCAATTAAAACATAGCCGCTAGGGTTGATACGCATGCGCTCTGAGAACGTCGCGGAGTTATGCCGGTTGCCGATGGCAAAATTAACACCACTAACTCCACCCATCTTCCAACCGTATCCAGATCCAGAAGGAGAATTCTTGAACTCCAAACCTCTGTTCCCATCCAAAGAAGCAGACTCCGTTGGGTCTTGAATTTGTATATATCCTTTGGTGGTGGCCTCTCCTGTGCCAGCAGAGTAACTACCAACGGTTAGAAGAGTTTGGGGACTCGAAGTTCCAATACCAACTTCCCCGGTGGAGAGGATACGCATGCGCTCATTGGCACCTCCGGTATAAACCTTGAAAGCCCCCTGCGTTAACATATTAAGATTTGGCCTCGTCGATAGGGTGTTGCGATTTAAATACTCCAGCACCCCACCATCCCACACCCCAGCGAGTCCAGGACTGAACTCAAAATTTTCACCAGACGTGGAGACAGTAAATTTAGCATAAAGACTCGTCGTTCCAATACCTACATTGCCGCTGGAGTCGATATACCAGCTATTGCTGGGCGCACCCGCAGAAACTGTTACTGGATTGAGCCAACCACCGTCTGAAATTTTTCGCCGAGTTACTTGAAAAGGTCCGACCGCAGTAAACGACCCTACCCACCACTCATATCCACTATCGGCAGGAGTAATATAAAGCGAACTTGTTCTTATGCCCCCCAGTACATCGAGCTTGTACCCTGGACTCAACGTCCCAATACCTACATTGCTTCCGAAAGGATTCAGGCACAACACATTAGATGCCGCCCCACCACCAATAGTGGTAACTTGCAGATACGGACTATCACCAGTACCGATACCTGCATTTAACACCCACCCGCTACCGGATCTTGGCTGAATCGCAAAAGCAGCCTTGGTGTTGCTTTCTGCCAGTGTTGCAGCGGTGTTATCGGCCCCAACTATCACCAACTTTGCAACAGATGCTAGGCCGGATGGGTTAGAAGTGTTGATACCTACATTGCCGCTGGTGTCGATACGCATTTTCTCCGCTTGGTTTACGCCAATACGAAGTATTTGATTATCCCCAGTACAAAATAAAGGGCTAGAGCCTTTTGTAATAAATATGTCGCCAGCAACATCCAGCGTCGTATTGGGACTCGCCGTTCCAATACCTACTTTGCCGTCGATCCCAACCCGAAGAACTGTTTGTGATAGGTTCTCAAATGACGCAA
>Ga0194131_10001795_pt1 | contig 36185 bp, 32 predicted proteins | sample TA2KigO120mmetaG_FD_148631 | JGI IMG/M metagenome (GOLD analysis project Ga0194131, IMG submission 148631) | Freshwater microbial communities from Lake Tanganyika, Tanzania - TA2015053 Kigoma Offshore 120m | ecosystem: Environmental > Aquatic > Freshwater > Lake | place: Tanzania: Lake...
TCAATGGGACCCGGCGCCCGCCCGCTACTGGGAGGCAATCTATTCCACGCAATGGGCGGCGGCCATGGTGTTGCAACGCATCCCCGCGGGTCCGAAGTGGGTGACGGCGGAGCGCTTGGCCGACCCGTTCTCGCGTCGCCTGGCGGCGATGGTCGAGATCACCGAGGACCCGGACTCGACCCGGGCCTATATGGAGTTGCGTCGCCTGGAGACCCGTGGTGCGGCCGAGGTTCACGTCGGAGGGCAAGTCTACCGGCGCAGCTACCTCAATGGTGAGACCTACGGGAGCCCTGGCATGCCGCTGACGGACGCCATGGTGGAAGAGAAATTTCTCGAGTCGACTTCGCTGTCGATGGACGCGGCGCGGGCGCGCAAGTTGCTCGACGCCGTACGCCGGATCGATGAAGTCGGCGATATCAACGATTTGGTAGCGAAGTTTTGAGGGAACGTTCGCGAACGCGAATCATGGTGGGAGGACAACCGATGAAACGGCGGAATCGCGCGTGGTGGTTGTTGACGGCAACGGCAATGGTCGGCGCTGGCGGGAGCTCAATCGCCCAGGCACAGGACGCGCGCGACACGCTCCGCGTCGCGATGTATGCGAAGGCGGTGCCGCGAGGCAATCCCTACGCGATCCAGAACATCTGGCCCAGCATGTACTGGTGGGAGGCGGTGTTCGACTCCTTCGTGCGGGTCGACGAAAACGGCCGGACCGTGCCCTTCGCGGTCGAGAAGTGGGAATTGGTCAATCCGACGACCTGGCGCCTGACCTTCCGCAAGGACCTCAAGTTCACGACCGGAAGAACCAACGACGCGGCCAACATCGTCAAGGTGTTCGATTACCTGCACACCGAGAAGGGGTTGGTCACCAACATCATGCAGACGGTGAAGTTCTCGAGCTACAAGGCCGTGGACACTCATACGGTCGAATTCGTCACGGCGACGCCCGATCCGCTGCTCGTGCCCAAGCTGGCGCAGTTCTATGTCGGCGACATGCAGGCCTTCGCCGATCTTGGGCCGGACGGGTTCAGCAATCGTCCGGCTGGGTCGGGACCCTACCGGGTGACGTCGTGGAACGATCAGGAAATGGTCGCAACCTCCAGCGAAACGAGCTGGAGGCCGGGCAAGATCAAGAATGTGCGGGTGGTCGAGATTCCCGAGCCGGCGTCGCGCTTGGCAGCTCTCGAGTCGGCCCAGATGGACGTCATCATCAATATGGGCCCCGACGACGTGCCGCGCATCCGGGCGGCCGGGCACGCCGCGGTGATCGATCCTGCCCCCAACGTCGTGTCGGTCGCGCTGTTCACGGTCGACTTCCCAGAGAAGTGGAAGATGGGCGGTAAGACGCCGTTCTCGGACAAGCGCGTGCGGCAGGCGATCAACTACGCGGTCAACCGCGAGGGCATCGCCAAGGATTTCTTCAAAGGCATCATCAAACCGGCGAGTCAGCCAGCGACGCCCTCGACCTACGGCTACAACAAAGACCTCACGCCCTACCCATATGATCCGGCCAAGGCCAAGCAGTTATTGACCGAGGCGGGCTACGGCAACGGCATGTCGCTCTTGATGGAGCCGATCCCGGCCAACATCATCGGCGGCCGTGAGATCCTGCAGATCGTGGCCGAGGATCTCGGCAAGGTCGGAGTCAAGGTCGAGGTTGTCCCGCTCCTGTTCCCGGCGTGGTCGCAGCTCTACAACCAGAAGAAATGGAACGGCGAGATGACGTCGTTTTCGATGATCCTGGCACCGGTCATGGATGCGGCGGTGCCGTTCCAGGCGACCTACGGGTGTAACCACCAGCGCACGTTCACCTGCATCGAGGAACTGAACTCCCTGGTCGCCGCACAGGCAACCGAAATGGACCGCACCAAGCGGCTCGCCATTCTTCAGGAGTTGATGAAGAAGTCGAACGAGGAGGCACTGTCCTTGATGATGTTCGAAGGCATCGACGTCAACGGTGTCGCGAAGCGGGTTCAGGGTTTTAAGAACGTGCACCGCGTGATGCATTACGACGCGATGACATTCGGCGGCTGACGCCGCCGTGTCGGGCCGGGCGGCTACGGTCGCCCGGCCCATTTTTTTCGTGAGCTGGAGAGTTCCATGACCGTTCTTCCCGTCGTGTATTCGACCGTCGATGCCGTGGCGTTGGGCCCCGAGATCGAGAAGCGTTTTGCGTTTCCTTCGCCGTTTCACTGCGAGCTGTTGGCGCGCGGCATGAACGACGTCTACATGGTGATCGGCGGCGACAAACGCTATGCCGCCCGACTGTGGCGGGCGAGCCGCCGCACCGAACGCGAAGTCACCTACGAGTTGGATTTCCTCGACTTCCTCAGGGGCGAGGGCATTCCGGTCATTCCGCCCGTGAAGGGAAAAAGCGGCGCGCGCCACTTCTCCGTGGAGGCCCCTGACGGACTGCGCTGGGTCGCGTTGTTCGAGTGGGCCAAGGGCGACCCGTTCGCCGCCGCCCCCAGCACCACGTTGGCCGGCCAGATGGGCGAGTTGATCGGCGAGCTCCAGTTCAAGGCGAAGCGCTTCGTACGCGCCAAGGAGCGCCCGCTCGATCCCGCCGGGCGGCTACGCGCGCGGTTTCCCCACATCGCGCGTCTCTCGTCCTATCGTCCCGATCACCTCGCCCTGTTTCGCCGCGCGGCCGATGCGCTGACCAAGGCCTTGGATGGACTCAACGATCCGGCGCTCCTCGGGGCGACGCACGGCGATTCGACCGCGTCCAACTTCTTCATCACCGACGGCAAGGTGACCATCCTCGACTTCGAGACCTGTGGTTATGGCTTCCTGTCGCACGAACTCGCGAGCTTCTACTGGTCGACGGGCAAGAACGGGATCGATCCGGCGATCGCGCAGGCGTTCATCGACGGGGCCGATCGGGCGCGGCCGCGCTCGAAAGAGGAGCGCGACCTGTTCCCGCTCTTTGTCACCAACAAGGTCTTCGATTTTCTGGGCGGCTTCGCATTCAGCGTCAACGCGCTGGGGCATGGGGCGTTTCGCTTTCCCGGCCTCGACTGGATGGCAAAATCGATCGAACGCCACGCCAAGGAGGCGAAGCTGATTTGATTCGGGATCCGGTGCGCGTTGGTTCCACCCGTCAGTAGCGCCGCAGGAGTGCGTTGCGGTAGACGAACCGGCCTGTGGGGTAGTAGCCGATCGAAACCTCGAATGCCCGGTTGCTATGGCCCCGATAGGTCCGGCGGATGAGAAGTGCGGGTGTTCCTTCCGATACCTGGAGAAGGGGGGCGATTGGCGCCGGGATCGACGCGGCGGCGATTTCCTGATCAATGCGGGCGACCCTTTCGCCGAAGCGGGCCTCGATCGCCGTGACGATCGACGTGCGGAGTTTGGGGAGATCGTCGATCAAGGCCGCATAACGTTCGTCGATCATCGCTTCGACATGGCCGATCGGGAGGTCGATTTGAACCGGGTCGTGGCGCAAACCGGAGACGTGCAGGTGTCGGACTCCACGGCGGCACCCGAAGCGTTGTGCCGCGGCCGAGTCGGCGATCCGCGGCGTGACGCCATTTCTTCTGCTGATGATCGGGCTCGTGCTCGTCGTGACGCTGGTTCCCAAGATCAGCACGTGGTTGCCGAACCTCGTTCTCAGCCCCAGCCGCTGAGCGGCACGGTTTGTTGACAGGGGCGGGGGCCGAGCCTAGAACCGACCCGCCGGAGAGGTGGCCGAGTGGCTGAAGGCGGCGGTTTGCTAAACCGTTATACAGTTGAAAAGCTGTATCGGGGGTTCGAATCCCCCCCTCTCCGCCAATATCCAGCTATTATTGAAGTATAATCAAATACTTAAAGAAGGCTTTCTCATTCGTACCCACCATTCTACCCACCATCTAACCCCTATCACACCTGAACAAAGTGTGGCGGAGGGCGCCCCCAAAAGTGCGCAGTTGGAACCGCCGTTGCTCAACAACTGAATCATGCATTCTCGTCGGACCAACCAAACCTCAGCGCGAGCATTCTGCAACGAATAACCACGCTCTGGTGACTCCCAGGGGCCCCGAGCGGTTCTTATGATTTGACCAGAGCAGCGTTCCGCGCCCGCGAGCATCCAAAGTTAGTTGGTAGATCTCCGTCACACTGAGCGGGTAACTGACAACGAGGGTCATTACGTTGTCGCTACTTCCGTTAGCCTTTACGACCTTAGCTCCGTCTTCACGGGCTGAGAGAGAGCCCATCGAATGCTTGACAATTACGTCGTACTCGCCCGTTGGGTATCGAACAAAGGTAATTGTGCCCCCCGAAATACCGTCGTCCACCCACGCATCTTTCTTTGGTTCTAAGTTGTACGCCTTTCCTTTTGATGCACCGCACGTCGTGATCAGTTGTTGGGCAACGGCGGTTCCGACTGCGGGTGCAGCCAAAGAATACACAACAACAAGGCTGATAAGCGCGATTCGCACAGTAGGTCTCACTACACACCGCCCCATTTGGGCCATCTGGTCTGCGACGAATCTACTCCGACTCAGCGCCGCTTCCGAAATTGCTCGGGCGCCCAGGTCGAGCGTGTCGCCCTCGCCCGGACCCGGCCGGCGACCAAAAAGACCGCGACAAGACAATGATCTGCCTCCTTTGAAGTGGTCCTCCCTGAAGTATGGTTTTGAGGATGGAGGAGGACATCGATGGCAAGGAAGAGACGCACGGCTGAAGAGATCGTGACGAAGCTTCGGCAGGTGGAGGTGCTGACGGCCCAAGGTAAGCCGGTCAGCGAGGCGATCCGGACGATTGGGGTGACGGAAGTAACGTATTATCGGTGGCGGAACGAGTACGGCGGCCTGAAGGGTGACCAGGTGAAGCGGCTGAAGGAGCTCGAGAAGGAGAACTCACGGCTTCGGAAGGCGGTGTCTGACCTGACGCTCGACAAGCTGATCCTGCAAGAGGCCGCAAAGGGAAACTTCTAAGCCCCGCCCGTCGCCGGGCTTGTGTGGATCATGTGATGGCGGATCTGGGCGTGCCCGAGAGGCGGGTGTGCCGGGTCGTGGGCCAGCACCGATCCACACAACGCAAGAGACCGACGATGCCAGATGATGATGCCGCATTGACTGCGGCCATCATCGCGTTCGCCCGCCAGTACGGTCGCTATGGGTACCGCCGGATCACGGCGCTGCTGCGGAGGGCCGGCTGGGCGGTGAACAAGAAGCGCGTCGAGCGGATCTGGCGGCGTGAGGGGCTCAAGGTTCCTGCCCAACAGCCGAGGCGAGGGCGGCTCTGGCTTAATGACGGGTCGTGCCTCCGTCTGAGGCCCGAGCGACCCAATCATGTCTGGTCGTACGACTTCGTCGCGGACCGAACCCATGACGGGAAGGCCTATCGCATGTTGTGCATCATCGACGAGTTCACGAGGGAGGCGCTGGCGATCCGTATCGCACGGCGGCTCAAGGCAACCGACGTGATCGACGTCTTGTCCGATCTCTTCATCCTGCGCGGTGTTCCAGCCCACATCCGTTCGGACAACGGGCCGGAGTTCATTGCGGCCTCGCTGCGAGACTGGCTCGCTGCCGTCGGTGCCAAGACCGCTTACATCGAACCCGGAAGCCCGTGGGAGAACGGTTACTGCGAGTCGTTCAACGGCAAGCTTCGCGACGAGCTGCTCAACGGCGAGATCTTCTACACGCTCAACGAGGCCAGGATCGTGATCGAGACATGGAGGCGGCACTACAACACGCTCAGGCCGCATTCTTCACTGGGCTATCGACCACCCGCTCCCGAGGCCACCGAATGGCCGGGCTCGCTCGCCTCGTCGCCCGGCGCTCGCCCGGCCAACCCACCCGTGGTGCCGAACGCGCCCGTGAACTAACATTACAACCGGACCACTCCAAGGGGGCTGGTCACGGCCGCATCGGCGCGTACGACGCCCGACATGTTGATCACGGAGCCGACGACGCTGCGCGCCGCGTTGGCACTCAGTTGGACGACGCCGCCCTGGGCGACGATCTCGCCCGTATTGACCACGGGCGCGGCCAGCGCCTTTTGGTTGGGACCAAGCGCCTGGGTCAGCACCTTGTCGTCGACGGCGATCTACACGAGCTGATCGCCATAGAGGTCGATCGTGAACGTGTTGCCCGAGGCGAGCGCGACCTTGCCGAGGCGCGCGTTGACGACGCCCGCGTTCTCGACGCCCGGCGCCACCAGCGCGGCCATCCCGCCTTCGCCGATCGTGATTGCGCCCTGGTTGACGACCGCGCCATCGGCGCGGCCCGCCAAATTGAACTGCATCTTGCCGGCCATGAAGGCCGAGTCGGGAATGTTGGCAGTCGTCGCGACGAGCGCGCCCACGTCGATGCGCGCGGTGGGCGTGATGTGAACGCCGGCGGCGTTCGACAGCAGGAATTGCCCCGGCGCCTTGACCTGGCCCGCGATCTGGGAGACCGCACCGCTCAAGTCGCGGTTCAAGGCCTGCCAGTGCTGGCCGCCTTGCAGGAAGTTTACGAGTTCACGGACGCCGACGTTGAAGCTTGTCCAGTTGATGATGACTTTTTCGGAATGCTGGTTGACCGTGAGCGCGTTGGGCGCGGTCTGCGTGACCGTCGCCGAGCCCTGAACGACCGTCGGCCCGACGGGCAACGCTTGCAGGCGCGAGACCGGAACGCCGGAGAGCCCGATCCCGGTAAGGGTGAGGACGGCGTAGGATGCGACGCTGCGGCGCAGCGCCGAACTCGACAGCAGGTCGTCGCGCGAGAGCGGTGGCAGGAGTTCGTCCCACGGCCGCCCCAACGGCAAAGTGGGATCGAGCCCGAGAACCGCGTCCGTCATCGACGGATCGCCGGTCCAGGCGAAGTAGTCCTGGAAGGTGTACGTCGGACGAATGCTGACCGAGGAAGCGACTACCCCGGCGTCATCCGCCCGTTCGACCACGCGCACGATCTCCGCACCTACTGCGTGCGCCGAGCCCCCAACTCACGGCACGGTTATTCCAAACTCCTGTTCGTTCTCCGAACACGCCCCGGGGTTTTTCACCCGCGTTTTCAGCCGCTTATGGCGCGCTCGTCTCCAAATTTGATGAATTCCCAGCGACAATTCCAGCAACTGGAAGGATTTTCTTGGGCTCGATGGGTCCTTGCGGTTTAGTAGCGGTGACTACTTGGCTGACCTAGGCGAGGATCGCCATCCGTAGCACTACTTAACGACGAATTTTGCGGCGTTCTGCCGCTTAGAAGCGGCCGGTCAGCACGAAGAAAAAGCGCGGGTCCTCGGACCCGGAATCCCCACGCGTTGCGACCGAACCGATCAGTGGACGCGCCACTTCGGCGTTCCCGGACAGCCACTCGGTGAGGTTGGCTCAATCGCCGGCCGAACTGAGCGGACAATAGGGTCTTTGGATCGAGCCCGCCCCCGCCGGGGCGGGCTCTTTTTTTGGCCATGGGCCGGGCCATGCGCGGTTATGATGCCACCACGGGTCGCCCCTCATGAGCGACCTCCAACATAGGGAGAAATCCAAGCATGAAACGTCGTGAGTTCCTGACCACCGCCGCCGTCGGTGCCGCCGCCGCGGCGACCGCATCGTCCTTTCCGACGCCGGCGATCTCGCAGGGCCGCATTGAAATGCGGATGGTCACGTCCTGGCCGAAGAACTTTCCCGGCCTCGGAGTCGGCGCCGAGCGACTTGCCAAGCGCATCAACGACATGTCGGGTGGCCGTTTGACGGTGCGCGTCTTCGCCGCCGGCGAAATGGTTCCGGCGCTGCAGGCGCTCGATGCGGTGCTCGGCGGTTCGGCGGAGATGAGCCATGCCGCGGCGTACTACTGGCAGGGCAAGTCGACCGCTCTGTCGTTCTTCACCGGCGTGCCCTACGGCATGACCTCGCGCGAACTGGCGGCCTGGGTCCGCTTCATGGGCGGCCAGCAGATCTGGGACGAGATTTACGACAAATTCGGCGCCAAGGGCTTCCTGTCCGGGGATACCGGAACCCAGGCTGGCGGCTGGTTCAAGAAAGAACTCACCAGCGTCGCCGACATCCGTGGCCTGAAGTTCCGCACGCCCGGCCTCGGCGGGCAGACCTGGCAGAAGTTGGGCGCGTCGGTGACCAACCTCGCGGCCGGCGAGATCTTCCAGGCACTCCAGTCGGGTGCATTGGACGCCGCGGAATTCGTCGGCCCGTACAACGACCTGGCGCTCGGTTTCCACCAGGTGGCGAAGAACTACTACTTCCCGAGCTTCATCGAGCCCGGCCTTGCCACCGAATTGGTGGTCGACAAGAAGAAGTTCCTGGCGCTGCCGAGCGACCTGCAGGCGATCATCGAGAACGCCTGCCAGGCCGAATACGACCACGTCGCGTCGGACTTCTACGCCAACGACCCGATCGCCCTGAAGACCCTCGTCGACAACCATGGCGTCAAGGTCCACGCCTTCCCCGAGGACATCCTCAAGGCGGGAGCCGACGCGGCCCGCGAGGTCATCGCGGCGGTCCGCAGCAGCAACGACCCATTGGTCAAGAAGACGGCGGAGAGTTACGTGGCGGCGTTCAACACCCTGCGCACGCGCACGCGCGCCGTCGATAGCGCCTACCTCATCGCTCGCGAGAAGTACTTCACCTTCGGCTAGCGACCGAGCGACGAAACCGAGGAAAAGGGCCTGCTTCGGCAGGCCCTTTTTCTTGGGCTTATTGGAACACCAGCTTCGGCAGCCAGGTCGCGAGCCCGGGGAACCAGATCAGGAGGCCGACCGCCATGACCTGCAGCCCGACGAACGGAATGACGCCGCGATAGATGTCTCCGGTCGAGATCGTCGGCGGCGCGACCCCACGGAGATAGAACAGCGAAAACCCGAAGGGCGGCGTGAGGAAACTCGTCTGCAGGTTGACGCCGATGATCACGCCCAGCCAAACCGGGCTCACCCCCATCGCCAGCAGAATAGGCGCCGTGATCGGCATCACGATGAAGATGATCTCGAAAGTGTCGAGGATGAAGCCGAGGACGAACATCAGCGCCATCACGAACAGGATGGCGCCGAGCGCGCCACCCGGCAGGCTGTGCAGGAGTTCCTCGACCACCTTGTCGCCCCCCATCATGCGGAAGACGATCGAGAACACCGACGCGCCGAGGATGATCACGAACACCATGCACGTGATCTCGGCCGTCGACGCCATCACCTCCCGCAGCGACTTCCGGGTCAACCGCCCGCGCAGGGCCGCCATCACCATGGCTCCGACGGCGCCGACCGACGCGGCCTCCGTTGCCGTCGCGATGCCTCCGAGAATCGAACCCAGCACGGCGACCACCAGCACGAGCGGAGGGATGAGCGCCACCATCACGTCACGCCCCAGGGTTCGCCGCTCCTCCGCGGTGACGGTAAGGGCCGGGCAGCTCTTGGGGTCGGTCGCCGCCTTATAGATCACGTAGCCGGCGTACAACGCGACGAGAATCAGGCCGGGGATGAAGGCCCCCGCGAACAGGTCACCGACCGAGACGATCGTCGGCGCAAAGTTACCCTTGGCCATCTGCACTTGCGCATTCATGCCCGCCAGCATGTCGCCGACGAAGATCAGGATCGTCGATGGCGGAATGATCTGCCCCAGCGTGCCCGAGGCGCAAATCATTCCGCCAGCGAGCTTGGGATCGTACTTGGCCCGCGTCATCGCAGGCAGGCTCAAGAGGCCCATGGTCACCACCGTGGCGCCGACCACGCCGGTCGAAGCCGCGAGCAATGCGCCGACGAGCACCACCGAGAGCCCCAGCCCACCGCGCAACGAGCCGAACAGTCGACCCATGGTGGTCAACAATTGCTCGGCGATTTGCGAGCGTTCGAGCATGACCCCCATGAAGATGAACAGCGGCACCGAGACCAGCACCTCGTTGATCATGCTGCCCATGTAGCGCGCACCGATGGCGCCGAGCGTCGAGGGATCGAAGGCGCCGAGCAGATAGCCGATCAACGCGAAGAACAGCGACGTGCCGGCGAGCGTGAACGCCACCGGATAGCCCAACATCAGAACCCCGATGATCCCGAAGAACATCGTGACCGCCAGGATCTCGCCGATGAGAACGCCGCTCATGCCGTGACCTACGCCGAGTACCGGAACGACGGCGGAACGAGATCGTCACGCCTCATCAGCACCAGGATGGAGCGCAGCACCATGGCTAGGCCCTGCAGCGCGATGACCACCGCAAACACCATGATGAACGTCTTGACGATGAACAGGCCCTCGAGCCCGCCAGCATTCAACGAACTCTCGCTGATCCGCCACGAGCGCCGCACGTAGTCCCAGCCCCAGTAGATGATGGCGTAGCAGAATGGCGTGAGGAAAATCAGCGACCCGATCAGATCGATCCAGGCCTTTCGGCGGAGAGACGCGGGCCGATAAAACACGTCGACCCGCACGTGACCATTGCGCAGGAACACGTAGCCGGCGATGCCCGTGAACATGATTCCATTCATCCAGACGTAGAGATCCTGCATCCAGATGAAGCTGATCGAAAACACGTAGCGCAGGACCACGACGGTGAAGCACACCAGCACGATCGCGAGCGAGAACGTGGAAAACAACCGACCGAGCAACGCGTTGAAACCGCTGATCGCCCAGATCATGCGGGACAGCAACGTCATAGTTCCTCCGAGATCGACACGAGCGCGCCCCGTGGATGGGGCGCCGCTGGCAGGGCTGGTTGCCGAGCCTAGCGTGGAACACAGGTCTAGCCAACGATTCGCGGGGAAAAAGCACTCTATTCAGTCGGCCACCACCATCTCGAGTCCGGCGTGGGCCTTGAGGAAGTTCGCGATGTCCATTGGGCCTCCCCGAACGGCGTCGAACTCGCGCGTCACACCGTGGCGCGTGGCCAGTGCCACGATGTCACCGCGCGGTTCCAGCCGTTGCGGCTGGCCCGCCCCGAGTCGCCAGAAGGACGCGGTGTAGAACGCATCCCCGTCGTAGCGCGCCTGGACGAGCCAAAGATCGCCCTGAACTCGAACCGCGCGAAATGTTCCCTGCCGGCTGCGGCCGCCGAACGTCTCGGTGAACCGATAGTCGTTGCCCTGACCGGAGCGCGTGACGCGCCCGGAACGACCTAGCACCACGCCCGAGTCCTTCTGACCGGGGATGATCTCGCCCGCAGAGACGGGGATCGCCTCGCGCTCGAGCTCGTAACACGCGGCGACCAGCAGGAGCACCGTGAGTGCCGCCAACGACCGCATCACGTTCTTCATCTGGCACCTCTCGGCGTCGAACCATTCTAGTCGCTGCGGCCACGGGCGACGATTGGCCACCATTCGGCGAGTTTCCCTGATCGAAATACCGCGTAACGATCATGGAGATTGACGGTGGTGTCGCAATGGCTGGGTTGCAACACGACTTGGTCCCCGACACGAAGGCCGAGCGGACGCTCGGCGACCAAGGCGCCATGCTCGTCCCCGGCGAATTCGAAGCGCCACCCCGGGTGCGTCGGGACGCTCGGCGGCCCGGAATCGCTGCTCAACGCTTTCCAGCCAGCATCCACGATCACGCGAGATTCCTCGGGCGCACTCACGACGGTCGCGATGACCGCGAGTGACTGCTCGAAGGGCGGTGCCTCGCCGGTGGTCCAGCCGATGGCGCGATATCTCGCATCCATGAAGACATAGCTGCCCGGCTGGAGTTCGGTGAGACCGGCGAGCGCGATATCCACGGCACTCGTTCCCGTGCCGCCTCCGGTCAGTACCGCGATGCGATGATCGGCGACGGTGAGCGCGGCGACAGCGGCCTGGAGACGCCGCAAGGATATCTCCGCGGCGTGGCGCCGGGCCGCGACGTCCGGTTCCATCTGGATGCGACCGTTGTAGCCCTGAAGGCCGACGAGAGTCAGGTTTGGATGGCGAGCCACTTCGTGAGCCAACGCGACCGCCTGTGCGTCGTCCCGAACGCCACAGCGGTTCTGCCCGACGTCGATCTCGATGACGATGCCGAGATTCTGTTTTCGGGCCGTCGCCTCCGACCCGAGAGCCCGCACGTTGGCGAGATCATCGGCGACGACGGCGACGTTCGCTCGGGCCGCCAGCGCCACGAGGCGCCCGATCTTGGCGGCGCCCACGACGGGCGTGGTGACCAGGACATCGTCGATGCCGCCTGAGACCATGACCTCGGCCTCGCCGAGCTTGGCGCAGCACACGCCCACGGCGCCGGCCACCACCTGCATGACCGCAATGTGCGGCGACTTGTGCGACTTGGCATGGGGCCGCAACCGCACCGAGCGTCCGCGGACCTGATCGGCCATGCGGGCGATGTTGCGCTCCAGGACATCGGCATCGATCGCGAGAACCGGGGTCGCGACGGTCGCAGGAAGATCGAATAGCATTGTCGTTGCCTTAGGCCAGTTCCCCGTGCACGAGCTTGCCACCCACCAAAGTGGCGAGGGCGCGGATGTCCTTGAGCCGCTCGAGGGCGATCGACAGCGGGTCGCCATCGAGCACCGCGAGATCGGCGTATTTGCCGGGTTCGATCGAGCCTTTCTTGGACTCATCGAAAGTCACGACCGCCCCATCGATCGTTGCCGAGCGCAACGCGTCCTCGCGACTCAACGCTTCCCCGGCACCGACCGCGCCATCGACGGTGCGGTTGTATCGGGAAACCGCCTGCCAAACCGGATAGAACAGGGACGTGGGCACGTTGTCGCTCGCCAGCGAGACGGGGACCCCCGCCTGCCGCAGCGTCCGCAACGGTGATATTTCGTTTTCCCGCGTCGACCCGAGGCGCTCGCGCAGCAGATGCCCTTCTTTGTAAATGTAGCGGTTGGTGTGAGTCGTCACCACGAGGTCGAGCCGAACCACGGCTTCGATCTGGGCTGGCGATAGGGCGCTGACGTGTCCGAGCACCCAGCGTCTGCCCCGCAGCGGCACGACCTTGTTTACCTCCTCGAACAGCTCGATCACGTACGGCCAGATCCCGATGACGCGGATGCCGAGCCGCGCCGCCTCGATCATCACTTCGAGGGCCCGTGGACGGTCGAGCGCGATGTCGTAGTTGAACCCCGCCCAGCCGGTGTAGGGCGCCGACTGAAGCCGGAGTTTGTGCTCGGGCGATCCGCCGACCTCCAGAATCAGGCCGCCCAACTTGAGCCAATCGTCGCCGAGGCCGGGCCCGGCTAGGAACGAACCCCAGCCCTCGAGAAGCGCGGCCGGCGATGTTCCGGGCGCCACACACCCCCAATTGGGGCTCGCGACGAGCGTCGTTCGCATGGTCAGTTCGCCGCGACGGCGGCTTTCCATGTAGGCGCGAACGAGTTCGCCGGCGGCGCCATGCTCCTCGAATACGCTCGTTGTTCCGAATCGATGATAGGCGGCCATCGCGCGCGGCAAGGTGTCCACGCGGTCCTCGGCACGGAACCCGGGAGCGACCTTCATCAGGCTCAGCTCGACCATCGGCATCATCGTCCACTCGAGAAAGACGCCGTTCGGCTCGCCCGTCGCGAAATCACGTTGAAACTCGATCGTACTCACCGGCGCGACCGTATAGCGATCGATCCCCGCCAGCGCGAGTGCGCGTGAATTGGCGATCGACACGAGCGGCATGGTGTGGCGCCAAAATCCCCAGATCGAGCGGATGTAGACAGGATTGTCCGGCGCTGCGCGGTCGAGATCGTGGCGATTGGGATAACGCTTCTCGGCCAGCGCCTCGGGCAAATCCCAGTAATACGGCGGCTCGCCCACCGGCATCGTCACGATCCATTCGCCCGGCCTCTTGGTGCGGGCGATCGCCGCGATTCGGTCACAAACCTCGGCAACGGAACGCGCCCCTGCGAGACTCGGGAACACGTCCTTCAAGCCCTCGCGGTCCATGTGGGCATGACCATCGATCAGGCCGGGCATCACGGTCTTCCCTGCCAAGTCGATGAAGCGGCTTTCCTTCGTGGCGAGCGCCGAGACCTCCCGATCACCCCCGACTGCGACGACGCGATCGCCAGCGATGGCGACGGCCTGCGCGATCGAGAATTCAGCATCGACCGTGATCACCTTGCCATTTCGCAGGATGAGATCGGGGGTTGTCGGCATGATCACTCCGCTAGGGCGCTGGCCTCGCGCCGCCAATCGGCGCAAGCCACGAGCGTACCATCGCTGCGGCGCTCGATGATTTCCGCCGACCCAAAAAACGGTGAGGTCGATTCGCCAAAACGCGCCTGGGTGCCTTGCCCGTTCAAGGCCCCAAGAACGGCGTCTCCGAAACCACGCTCGATCAACACTTCGCCCTCGAGGTCGGTGCTCCAGCGTGGGGCGGCGATCGCTTGCGGCAGGGACATTCTCCGGTCAACCAGTCCGCTCAGCACCTGGGTCAGGGTCAATGTCTGCCCCGGCCCTCCCGGGGTCCCAAGACAATAGGCCAGCGAATGGTCGCGCGTGACGATGACCGGGTTCAGCGTGTGCGCCGGTCGCTTGCCGGGCCCGACCTCGTTGGCATGCCCGGGCGTCGTCACGAAGCCAATCATCCGATTGTTGAAGATGACCCCGCTCGCCGCGTCGGCCACGGCCGACCCGAAGAGCAGGAAGATGCTCTGAACGAGGACCGCCGCGTTGCCGTCGCGATCGACCACCGAGACCACCGCCGTACCACCACGATTCGGCTGCCCGGGGGGCGTTCGCGCAGCGAGCGGTTGCTCTGCCTGCATATCGGGATCGGCCACCCGTCGATCACCGGCGGCAAAGGCCTCACGCATGGCGGTGATCAGGCGCCCGAGGCGAACCGCGTCGGCGCCCCGGAGGTCCTCCGGGTGATCGACCAAGGCACGAAGCTGGAGCGCCATGTAAAGCCCGTAAGAGTTGGGAGGCATCAAGGCGACGTCGAGCCCACGATAGGGCTCGACGATCGGTTCGACCCACTGCGAGCGGTGGTGCGCCAGGTCCTCGGCCGTGATCGCTGCGCCTCGCGCTTCCAGTGTCGTCATCAGCGACCGCGCGACGGCGCCCCGGTAGAACGTGTCCGGCCCCTCTTCGGCCACTTGAGCCAGGGTCCTTGCCAACGCCGGTTGTCGCCAGCGTGTCCCGGCCTCGAGTTCGCCCTGGTCGCGGGCAATCACCGCCTGCATCCCATCGTCGGCGAGGATGAGCGCTCGATATTGCCGTGTCGCAGCCGCGAGGCCGGGGGAGACCGCGAACCCCTCGTCAGCCAGCGCGATGGCTGGGGCCAAGAGCGACGTCCACGGTAGCCGTCCGTGGCGCGCGTGCAGCACGCCCCACCCGTCGACCACACCCGGTACCGCGATCGCTGCGGCGCCACGTTCGGGAATACCGTCATCGAACCGACGACGCACGGCGTTGCGACCCGATCGCCCCGATGCGTTCAGTCCACAAATCCGTCCCGTACGAGCCTCGTAGGTGAGAGCGAAAGCATCACCACCGAGCGTGCACGCCTGGGGCAACACCACGGCGAGCACCGCGGCCGCGGCGATCGCGGCATCCGCGGCGCTTCCGCCGCGCGCAAGCACATCACGGCCGGCAAGACTTGCCAGCGGATGGCCCGAGACGATGGCGTGGCGTGTCCCGTGAAAAAGCGGCGGCAACATCTCCGAACGATGCCCCGATGCCCGCGGGGCCGCAACCTGCTGGCTCCGACCACCACGCGAGTCTAGTATGCCGATCCACCGCACCCTGTCGCTTCTTCGTTGGCTGGTCCCCTCCCCTCCGCCGGTCCTGAACCGGATTTTCCGCCGCACCCCTATCGCTGGGTGATGCTGGCTGGGACGTGGCTCGTCTATTTCTGTTTTGGCCTGTCCAACGGCGCGATGCCGCCGCTCGTCGATGCGATCACGCGCGACCTCGGGCTTAGCCACACTCAGATCGGCAGCGTGCTCGGCGCCTGGCCGTTGGTCTACATCGCGGCCGCTCTGCCCTGCGGCGCGCTTGTGGACCGCATCGGGTTGCGGCGCGGGCTCATGGCCGCCTGCGTGATCATGGCCATATCCGGGTTCCTCCGCATGATGGCCTGGGACCACCTGTCCCTGTTCATCGCCGTCGCCGTCCTCGGCCTCGGTGGCCCGATGATTTCGGTCGGCGCCCCGAAACTGATCGCCCAGTGGTTCGCCGGCAAGGAACGCGGCCTCGCGATGGGGATTTACATCACCGGCCCCGGCCTTGGCGGCATCGTCGCCCTCTGGCTCACCAACAGCACGCTCATGCCGCTGCTCGACTCGCGCTGGACGAACGTCGTGCTGGTCTACGCCCTGTTCGTGCTCGCGGCGGGTGTTGTCTGGCTGGTCCTGAGTGCCCATCCGGCCAGCCGCGATGCGGAACGTCGTCAGGCGGCGGGGCCGCGCCCACCCCAGTTCCAGGTGTTTGCCGCGATCATCCGGCTGCGGGCGGTCCAACTGGTGCTCGTCATGAGCATCGGCATTTTCTTTCTCAACCACGGTCTCAACAACTGGTTGCCGACGTTGCTGCGTTACGACGGCTTCGACGGCGCCACGGCGGACTATTGGGCTTCGGTACCGACCGTGGTCGGCGTGATCGCGGCGTTGATCATCCCGCGGCTAGCAACCCCGGCGCGCCGCTTTCTCATCTTCGGCCTGTTGCTGGTGAGTTCGGCATTGGCGACGCTCGCCTTGCAGTCGAACGAGTGGCCGATCCTGGCCCCAGGACTGCTCCTCCAGGGCATCGCACGCAGCTCGCTGATGACCGTCGCGATCCTCATCCTCATGGAGACCCCGGGGGTCGACCCGCGCAACATGGGGGCGGCGGGCGGCCTGTTCTTTACTGCCGCAGAGATCGGGGGCGTGCTCGGACCGCTCACGATCGGGATCCTGCTCGACGCCACCCGGGGTTTTTCCGCCGCGCTCTTCATGCTGACGGCCATCAACATCGGCTTGCTCGGGCTGATGATGATCCTCCGCGCCGAGGCGCAGCGCGCCGGCGACGGTCCGGGCGGAACCGGCGCGCAATAGCCGTGTTGACATCCTCCTCGCCGCTTCGGACGATTCACCCCACCGTGCCCGCCTGAAGGAAGCCCGCCATGATCCGACCCGTTGTCGCCGTACTGTCTTTGTTGCTCGCCCTTGCGCCGGCGGCCTGGGCCCAGGAAGAGAAGGTTCTCAACGTCTACAACTGGTCGGACTACATCGCCGAGGACGTCCTCAAACGCTTCACCGAACGCACCGGCATCAAAGTCAACTATGACGTCTACGACTCGAACGAGATCCTCGAAGCCAAATTGTCTGCCGGCCGCTCGGGCTACGACTTGGTCTTTCCGACCTCCAGCCCGTTTTTCGGCCGCCAGATCAAGGCCGGGCTCTACCAAAAACTCGATCGCGGCAAGATCAAGAATTTCGCCAAGGTCGACCGCGCCGTTCTGGATCGGTTGAAGACCGTCGACCCGGAAAACGCCCATGGCCTGCCCTACATGATGGCCGGCACCGGCATCGGCTACAACGTCGAGCGCCTCAAGGCGCTCGCCCCGGACGTGCCCCGCGACAGCCTGGCGCTCCTTTTCGATCGCAAACACCTGTTTCGTCTCAAGGGCTGCGGCGTCACCCTGCTCGATGCGCCGGAGGAAGTGCTGCCCGCGGCCCTCGCCTATCTCGGCCGCAATCCGATTTCGAGCGAGGCGGCCGATCTCGATGCCGCGGTCGATCTCGTCACCAAGGTGCGCCCGAACTACCGCTACATTCACTCCTCGGCCTACATCAACGACCTCGCCAATGGCGCGACGTGTGTCGCCATGGGGTATGCCGGCGATCTCGTGCAGGCACGCGATCGTGCGCGGGCCGCGAAGCGAGGCGTGGAACTCGGGATATTCCTCCCCAAGGAAGGGGCGGCCTACAACATCGACGTCATGGCGATCCCCAAGGACGCGCCGCACCCGGGCAACGCCCACCTCTTCATCGACTTCCTGCTGGAGCCCGAGAACATCGCCGCGATCTCCAACGTCGTGGGCTATGCCAACGCCGTGGGCGAGTCGGCCGCGCTGGTGAAACGCGAGCTGCGCGACGACCCGGTCGTCTACCCGCCAGCCTCCCTGAAGCTCTATTCGGTGCCGGAGGTGGGCAAGGACTTCGAACGCCAGCGCAACCGGGCCTGGAGCCGAATCAAGGCGAAACGTAGCTGACCGTGACGCCACCGGCTGGGGTCCCGGCGGTTGCCATCGCCGGCGTCGCCAAGCACTACGGCGACGTAAGAGCCGTCGACGACGTGTCGCTCGAGGTTCCGAGCGGCGCCTTCTTTTCGCTGCTCGGCGCGTCGGGCTCGGGAAAATCGACGCTGCTGCGCCTGATCGCCGGGCTCGAGTTCCCCGATCACGGTCGAATCCTGATCGCCGGGCAGGACGTCACGCGGGTCCCGGCCTATCTGCGACCGGTGAACACCGTGTTTCAATCCTACGCGTTGTTCCCGCATCTTTCGGTCTTCGACAACGTCGCCTACGGGTTGCGCCGCGAGGGGTTGGCGCGTCCCGAGATCGAACAGCGCGTGAGCGAAACGCTCCGCATGGTGGCGATGGGCGATTTCGCGCGCCGCCGGCCGAACGAGCTTTCGGGCGGCCAGCAGCAACGGGTGGCGATCTGCCGCGCCATCGTCAAACGTCCGTTGTTGTTGCTCCTCGATGAACCGCTGGCGGCACTCGATCGACGCCTGCGCGAACACACGCGCTTCGAACTCAAGAGCCTGCAAGACAGGCTCGGTATCACCTTCCTGATGGTGACCCACGACCAGGAAGAGGCGATGAGCATCTCGACGAAACTCGCAGTCATGGACCACGGCCGCATCGTGCAGCAGGGTTCGCCACAGGAGGTCTACGCCCGGCCGCGCAATCGTGCGATTGCCGACTTCATCGGTGATGCCAACCTGTTCCAGGTTGACGTCGAGCGCCGCGAGGACGAACGGACCTGGGTGCGTGTCGCGGGCGGGCGCCGGGCGGTCTCGGTAACGGGGACTCCGCCCCAGGGCGATCACGCAACTCTGCTGCTGCGTCCGGAGGAGATCCGGTTGGCCCGCGACGGCTCATCGGTACTGGACGGCCAAGTCACCGGCGTGTCGTTCCTGGGCAGCGCTTCGGTCGTGATGGTGCGGCTCGACGACGGTCGCATGGCTGAAGTCCGTGCGCAGGGACCGGCCGGCGTCACCGCCGGTGATCGCATCGGTCTGACCTGGGCGACGGACGTCGGGGTCCTCCTGGAGGCGGAATGAGCGCCCGGCCATCGAACGCCAACGCCGGCTCGTTTTTCGTAGCGGGCCTGCCTTACGGCTGGCTGCTGGCGTTCGTCGCAGCACCGCTTTTCGTCATCGCGGCAATCAGCCTCACCGACCCGGCCGAGGGCGTTCCGCCCTACACCGCACTCGTTTCACGCGGGGACGGGACGTGGCGATGGACCGGTGATCTCGACAACTACTGGACCCTCGGCGGCGATTGGCACTACGTCGCGGCCTACCTCGGCTCGTTGCGGGTGGCCTTCGTCGCGACGCTACTGACGCTGTTGCTGGGGTATCCGATGGCCTATGCCATCGCCCGCGCCCGGCGCGAATGGCGGGTTCTCCTGCTGACCGCCGTCATGCTGCCGTTCTGGACCTCGTTTCTCATTCGTGTCTACGCCTGGATCGGCATCCTCAACTCGAACGGCTTCATCAACACGGCGCTGCTCGATCTCGGCCTGATCGAGGAGCCGCTGGCGCTCCTCTACACGGAGTTCGCGGTCTACATCGGCATCATCTACGCCTACCTGCCGTTCATGGTGATGCCGATCTTCGCCGTGCTCGAGCGCCTCGACCGCGCGCCCGTGGAGGCCGCGATGGATCTCGGGGCGCGCCCCATCACCGCGTTCCTTACGGTGACGCTGCCGCTGTCGCTTCACGGCGTCCTCGCCGGCTGCCTGCTCGTCTTCGTTCCGGCGGTGGGTGAGTTCGTCGTTCCGGAACTGCTCGGCGGGTCGGACTTCCTGATGATCGGTCAATTGTTGTGGACCGAGAGCTTCCAGAATCGCGACTGGCCGCTGGCTGCCGCGATCGCCGTTGCCCTGCTGCTGGTCGTCGCGGTGCCGATCTTGGTGCTGCAGAAGCTCTCGCCGCGGGCCACCCGAGCATGAGCCGGCGCAGCACCTTCCTCTTGTCGGCGCTCGTGGTCGGCTACGCCTTCCTTTACATACCGATCGCGCTGGTTATCGGCTTTTCGTTCAACGAATCGCGATCGGTCGCGGTGTGGAGCGGCTTTTCGACAAAGTGGTACGCCGCCCTTTGGGAAAACGACGCGCTCCTGGGTGCGGTGGGATTGAGCCTTAGGATCGCCACCGTCGCGGCGACGGTCGCGGTGGTGATCGGCACGGCGGCCGCGTTCGCGCTGGATCGCTTCCGCCGCTTACCCGCCAAGCCCGCGTTCGCGCTCTTGCTGGCCACGCCACTCATCCTCCCGGAGACAATCACGGGATTTTCGCTGCTCTTGCTGTTCGTCTGGCTGGAAGAAGCCGTTGGCTGGCCGGGGGGACGCGGCGCGACCACCATCACGCTCGCCCATGTCACGCTCGGCATCGCCTTCGCCACGGTGGTGATTCTGGCGCGACTACGGCAACTCGATCGCACCCTCGAAGCTGCGGCCGCCGATCTCGGGGCAACCGGTTGGGTCACCTTCCGGACCGTGACCCTGCCCTTGCTCGCACCGGCGATGTTGGCGGCCTGGCTGCTCGCGTTCACCTTGTCGCTCGATGATCTCGTGATCGCGAGTTTCGTTTCGGGTCCGGGCTCCTCAACGCTACCGATGGTCGTGTTCTCGTCGGTGCGCCTGGGCGTCAGTCCGCAGGTGAACGCCCTGGCGACGCTGTTGGTCGTCGCCGTGACCGTCGTGCTCGGCCTGGCCGCCTGGCTGCTCGCCCGTCACGAACGACGGCGACGCCAGGCGGCGTAGCACGTTAGGCCGCTTTCCGACGATGCTCGTTCGGGCGCTGCCCGTGCGGGGCCGGCCGCGTATTCTGGCCGAAGGGAATCGGCGCCAGGCGCTGCTTCGTCACGCGCTCGATCTCGCGCCAATCGCCGCGCTCGCTCGGATCGCAGAACGAGATCGCGACACCGGCCGCCCCGGCACGCGCCGTGCGGCCGATGCGGTGGGTGTAGCTCTCCGGCGTGTTGGGAATCTCGAAGTTGACGACGTGGCTCACGTCGTCGACGTCGATGCCGCGCGCGGCCACGTCGGTGGCCACGAGCACCCGAATCTGGCCGCTGCGGAAACCCTCGAGCGCCCGTTGACGGGCGCCCTGAGCCTTATCGCCGTGGATCGAATCGGCGATGACGCCGTTCTTCTCCAGGCGAATCGCCAGACGCTTGGCTCCATGCTTGGTTCGGGTAAACACGACGACCCGGCTCAACTGCGGATCGCGCAACAGCGTCATCAGCAGATTGCTCTTTTCAGGCGCAGCAACGGCATAGACGCGTTGTTCGATGCGGTCGGCGACCCGCGTCGTCGGCGCAATGTCGATGCGCGTCGGCGAGCGCAGGATTTCGTTGGCGAGCTTCACGACTTCGTCGGGCATCGTCGCCGAGAACAGAAGCGACTGCCGCTCGCGCGGGATCGTCGCGACGATCTTACGTACGTCGCGGATGAAGCCCATGTCGAGCATGCGGTCGGCTTCGTCGAGCACGAGGACGCTCACGTGATGCAGCCGTACGTGACGCTGGTTCATGAGATCGAGCAGGCGCCCCGGGGTGGCGATCAGGAGGTCGATACCGCGACGCAGGGCGTCGACCTGGGGATTCTGGCCGACGCCGCCGAAAATCACGGCCTGACGCAAGCCGAGGTGGCGACCGTAGGCTCGGCAGGACTCGCCGATCTGGAGGGCGAGCTCACGGGTCGGGGCGAGAATCAACGCGCGCGGCGATTGTGGCACCGGCGCCCGACGGTCTTGGGCGAGACGGTGCAGGATCGGAAGCGCGAACGCGGCGGTCTTGCCGGTGCCGGTCTGCGCGATGCCGATCAGGTCGCGCCCCGCGAGCACGACCGGGATGGCCTGCGCTTGGATCGGAGTCGGAGTCACATAGGAATCGGCCGCAAGGGCGCGATTGAGCGCCTCGGAGAGTCCGAGGGCGGCAAACGTAGAAACAGTCATCACTAGGGGTAGTCCTTCAGAGGCGCTTGGCGAAGCCCTTGGCATTCGCACAAAAGCGCGGTCGCCACTGCGCGCAATGCAGGAGCGACGTTACGGGGATTGTCTCGGGAAAGTCGACTGACGGCCTTGGCCGAAAAACGCTTCGCGCTACCGCGAGAGAACCTAACGGCGCCCATGTAGGAGTCCCGACCCGGAATGTCAAACGAATTCGCCCTTCGTTCGCTCGACAGCCGCCGAAAGGCCAACGCCGCGAGCGCCGACACGCCCCAAGACGCGCCTGTGATCGACTTTGGCCATCCGCGCCACCCCCAACAGAACTTCTCCATCGCAAAGTCCTGCTAAAGGGTCATCCGACCGGGCGCGACGCCTGCGACATCGCTACCGCAGCCGCGGAGCCACCAAGATTCCGCTACAATGGCGCCAGCAACAAACTTGGGGGGGAGGAAAGAACCCATGATCAGTCTCGAAACGAAGCGAGCGTGGCGCCGGGTAGGTTTGGCCGGTACCACGGCCCTCGCCGCACTGCTGGCTTCGACGGTCGTCAGCGCGCAACAACTGCCGCCGGACACGCTGCGCCTCGGGCTGCGAACGCTGCCGCCCGCCTTCGGCCAACCCGACCAGGGCACGGCCTCGCCGCTCGTCTACGCGTTGTGGCCGATGTACGACTCCTTGACCAGAGTGAACCTGAAGTCCGAGGTCGAGCCACTGTTGGCGGTCGAGTGGAAGAACATCGACGCGACGACGTGGCAATTCAAGCTACGCCCGAACGTCAAGTTCTCGAACGGTCAGACGGTGAACGCCCAAGATGTCGCGGGCTGGTTCAACTACCTGATGACCGACGCCGGGGTTGGCACGGTCGCCGGCACCAACATGCGCAACCTGGCGCGCCTCGATTCGATGCGCGCGATCGACCCGCTTACGCTCGAGGTCAAGACCAAGTCGCCGCAGCCGATCCTGCCCAACATGATGTCGCAGGCCTGGGTGCCGGAGTTCAAGGCGCTGCGCGACGCCGGTATGCCGGCGTTCGGCAAAGCGCCCGTGGGCACCGGCCCCTACAAGCTCGTATCCTGGAAGAACGAAGAGGTCGAGTGGACCGCCAATGAGACGAGCTGGCGGGCGCCTCGGATCAAGAACCTCAAGGCCGTGACCCTGGTCGAGGCCGCGACGCGCGACCAGGCCATCCTGTCCGGACAGATCGATATCGCGCAGGGATTGGCGTTCGACTCGGCCGATCGGCTCACGCGTGACGGGCACGTGATGGACTACGCCAAGCGACCCTCGGTCATGGGCTGGCGCCTATTCGCCACCTCACGGCCGAATCCGTTCAACGACAAGCGGGTCCGCCAAGCCGCCAACTACGCCATCGACCGCGAGTCGATGTCGAATAACCTGTTGCGCGGCCAGGCCAAACCCGCGAGCCAGTGTGCGACCGACTTCACCAACGGCTACAACCCGCGGATCGAGCCCTACACGTATCAGCCGCAGAAGGCGAAGCAGTTGCTGACCGAGGCGGGGCACCCCAATGGCTTCGACACCATCATCGAGGTCATCACGGGATCGTTCCCGGCCGACGCCGAAATCTATCAGGCGGCGGCAGCCAATCTGACGTCCGTCGGCATTCGGGTCGAGTTGCGCCAGATCGTGTTCGCCGACTGGCTCAAGAAATGGTTCGTCCCGGCCGGCACGCCGACCATGGGCTTCGTCGGTGGCGGCTTCCAGAACGAGTGCCACAATGACCAGATGGATGCGATCGGTTCGTTCCGGAACCTGTCGTGCCGGCACACACCGGCGCACCATTGCGATCAGGACGAAATGAAGCTGATCGAGGCGGTCGAGGCCGAGTTCGATCCGGCTAAGCGTAAGGTGATTCTCGAGAACCTGCTGGCGCTCAACAAGGAAAACGCGCCGATGATCTGGTTCACCGAGTTGCTCGACGTGACCGGCCTGCACAAGCGCGTGCAGGGCTTCACCAACGAGATCCAGCGCTGGAACGTGCATCAGGTGACGTTCCGCTAAGAGTGGAGTTTTTGAGACAAGAGGGGCGGCCGGTGGCCGCCCCTCTTTTTTGTCCGGTGGTCAATCGGCCGCGACCATGGAACGATGGCAGCATGATGCGCTTGGTCGCGTTGATGGCCGCCGCCCTGATGGCGGGTTGCGCCGCTGGCGATGCCGCCGCGCCAATGACCGCGGCGGTCGCGCCGGGCCTGGGCGCGGCCGAGCGCGACCGCGCCATTGCGCTCGCCGAAGCCGATCAGCCAGGCGGCCGTGTCGTCGCCGTGACATCCCATCCCGACCCGACCCGCCGCATCGCCGTCGTGCTGCGTTACGATCCGGTCGTGGACCTCACGCGACGAGCGTTCATCGACGTCGCACGGGGCGAGGTGCTGCGCCGCGACGACCTCAAAGCCTACCCCACGCCTCTCCACCCCGAGGAGATCGAGCAAGCCCTCGCGCTGGCCCGGCGCGCGGTCCCGGCCGTCGAAACCGCGTTTCGTGCCCCGGGAGGGCCGCCTCGCCACGACTGGGTCAACGTTGTCCATGGCGCCGGCCCCAGGTTCGGCCATCGCCTCGTGGTGCTGCGCTTCCATCACCGTGAGCTGCCGGCCAGCGTCCTCGTCGACCTCACAGCCGGAACGGCGGTGCGCGATGATAACTAGAGGGCTCGTCGTTCTCCTGGGGTTGTTCGCGACAGGTGTGGCCGCGGCCCAGCCCGTGGCGCCATGCCCGACCAGCGATCGGAGCGAGCAGTACTTCCCGCCCGGGAGCGCGCCGGAGCGGGCAAGCAGCGGTTGGCGGATCGCGTGGCAACTCTGGCCGGCGACGCCGCCCAACGGACCCGCCGCAAAATGGGTGATTGCGGGCGCCGAATTCATGACGCGTGGACACGACGGCGCCCCACGTTGGCTCAAGGTCCTCGACCATCTCCACCTCTCGGAGATGTACGTGCCCTACGATAGCGGCCACGAGCTGTTCGATATCTCGGCCAACAACTTCTCATTTGTCCCGATCGCCGAGGGCACGTCCGTTGCCGCGGCCGCTCCTACGCCACCCTGCCACCACCGTCAGATCGTTCTCGAAGAAGTCCGCGACGACGATGTCCGTTGGGTCGACGACCGGAGGGCAAGCCAGATCGGCCGCGGCCACGAACTCGTCCTGTGGGCGACGCTCGACGGCGGCAACTACCGTTACGTGGTCCGTTACGGCTTCGCCGACGACGGCTCGATCCGTGCACGGGTCGGAGCAACCGCGAGCAACCTGCATCACCGGCGCCGCGACCGCGATCCGCGCGCCGAGGTCGTTGCCGAGGACGACATCCATGTCCACATGGCGGGGTGGCGACTGGAAATGCACCTGGGCGATCCCGCGGCCAATCGCGTGACGCTGCTCGAACGGCGCGCGTGTTCCGATCCAGGCGCCGCCTGTGGCACCGAACGTGGCGCCGTCCTCGAACGACGGACGTTCCTCAACGAGGGTAGCGCAGTCTGGCGCCCCGAACGCTTCGGCATGATCGTCATCGAGAACGGTGCGGGCGAGCGTCGGCCAGGCTACACCATGGTCCCGCGCAGCGCCGGGGTCGTTCGCAGTGCCCGCCCGTTCAGTCAGTCGGATTTCTGGGTGTCACGGCGCGATCCCCAAGCGCTCCTCGCCGGATGCGCGCGACGCATTCCCCCGGAATGGGTGTTCATCGATCTCCCGACCTGGCAGTCCTGCCCGCAGACCCTCGTCGGGCACGCCGCCGTACTATGGCACCAGAGCGCGGCCTATCACTGGCCGCGCGGCGAGGATTTCGGGGCCGGCAGCGATCACCGCGATTCGGGCGTCGCAACCACGGCTTGGTCAGGCTTCGACCTGATCCCGCGCGACATCCTGCCGGGGACGCCGCTGTTGCGGCGTTAGCCGTACGGCGGGCTCTCTCCCTGCGCCGGAGAAGCGGCCGAAGCTATTCGTCGAGGATAAACGTCACTTCCATCGTGATGCGGTACTCGGCGATCTTGCCCTTGGCGACCTTGGCCTTTTGGCTCACCACCTCGAGGCCGGTGATGCCCCGCAACGTGCGTGCGGCACGGCCCAGGCCACGGTCCACCGCATCCTGAAAATTCTTGCTCGACGACGACGTGATCGTGGTTACGCGGGCAACAGCCATGGGTTCCTCCCGGTTGACGTTAAGACTTACGCGCCTCCAACAAATACCAATCACCACGCAACATCGCCGTACGATAGGCCGACGGCGCCAACAGGTCCTGCACGTTGCGGCGACGGAATCCGGCGTGCTCGGCTTCGGCCACGAGATCCATCTCGAACAATCGCGGCATGAACGGCTCGTCGTTGTAGTGAGCCTCCCAATAGGCGCCGATCTGATCGAACGGGTCACGCCGGAACTTGTGAAAGCCGGGAACCTCGCTGTGGACGGCCATGCCGCCGGGGGCGAGCAGGCGATAGGTCTCGCGCAGGATCTTCGGCACGGCCCGCGCCGAGGTTTCATGGAACAGGATGTGGGAAACGATCAGGTCGAAGAACCCGTCGTCGAAATCCGTTGCCTCGGCCGACTGCTGGACGAAGTGGACACGCTTGCCGAGCCCCTCCGCTCGCGCGTGCGCGTAGCGCAACTGTGCGGCAGCGACGTCGATGGCGTGAACCTCCGCCTCCGGAAAGGCATCGACGTAGGGCAGCGTCGAGTGGCCCGCCGCACAACCCATGTCGAGAATGCGACGCGGCGAGAAATCCGGGCGCGTCCGACGCAGGTGCGCGATCACCGTGGCGCCCATGTCGTCATTGAGCGGTCCGAGCGTTCCCGTCGCATAGCTGTAGACGGCATGATCGTAGAGCGCGCCCGCGAACAGGTCGTCGCTCCCGTGATAGCCGCCGGGCTGAATGTGGATGTCGACCAAGGTGTTGTACCGCGGGATGGTCACCTTGGGGTCGAGGCGGAGCGATCCCCTGGTGCGTCCCGCGGTGAGTTTTCGCGCCGCCGTCCGTACCGTCTCGTAGCACCGTTCCGTGGTCTCGCCCGAAGCCGCCCACATCATCTCCTGCTGCGTCCGCTTCAGCGACGAGAACATCTGATAGACCGGTTCGTTCAGCATCGCGCGCCGAATCTCGTGGCGATTGTGGGGCTTGCGTCCGTGGTCGCGCGAGAACTGCGGCACAACGCGCCCGTCATAGGCCAAGCGATTGCCGGGCAATACATCGGCAAACAGGTTGCGCTTGAAGCTACGCACGAATTCCTGGCGCGAGGCTTCGTCGTGGGTAGCCCTGGGCAATACCGGGTGCTGAAACTGACTCGACATGAACACTCCCCTAAGGTCGATCGTGGCGAGAGCTTACCACCCGTTGCCAGCGGCCTTGAAACCGCAGGCGGTTGTCCAGGGTATCGCTAGGAGGTCGGCGGCGAAAACCGGGGGCGATGCGATGAATTCTGCAGGATTCTGGCGCCGGATCTGGCAATTGCTCGCCGGTCGACGCGATACGCGGCTGCTGCTGGCAACGCTCGGCCAGGCCCGCGAACGACCGGCCGACGAACTGGAAACCTGGCGACGGCAACTTCGTCACTAGGTGCTAGGCCGCATCGCGGCGGCGCTCGGGCAGGTCGACGAAAAATGTTGTCGGATGCCCGGCTTTGCTCTCGAATCCGATCGTCCCGAAGTGCCGCTCGACCAGCAACTTCGCGATCGCCAGGCCGAGCCCGGTTCCGCTCGCGCCTTTGCCGCTGTGGGCACGACTGAAGCGCTGGAAGATGCGGCCGCGGAACTCGTCCGGGATGCCGGGGCCATCGTCGCTCACGTCGAAGCGAACAAAATTGCCGTGGCGGCGTAGGACGGCACGAACGTGGCCGTTGGCCGGCGAGAACTTGATCGCGTTCGACAGTAGGTTGGTCAACACCTGAATCAGTTGATCGCGATCGCCGAGGATGAGCGCGTCATCGTCGGTGCGCTGAACTTCGATCGCGACGCCGCGCTCGTAAGCGATCGGCGTGATCGCCTCGATCGCTTGGCGCAGCACGGCGTGAGCGTTGAGCGGCACGAGTCTGGTATCGATCGCGCCCGACTCGATACGCCCGAGGTCGAGGATGTCGTTGATCAGGCGGACGAGCCGATTGCTGCTGGACGCTGCGATACGGATCAGTTTTCTGGCCTCTGGCGGAATCTCGCCCGCCATGCCGGCATCGATCATCGACAGCGACCCCTCGACGGCGGTGAGCGGCGTACGCAATTCGTGACTGACCATCGACACGAATTCGTTCTTGATCTCTTCGACGCGCCGACGCTCGTCGACATCGATCACCGTGATCTGGACGGCGGGAGCGCCATCCCAATCGATCTCGCGAACCGCGGCCTCTACCCAGATTTCGCTGCCATCGAGCCGCCGGGCCGGGAACACCGAGCCCGCCGACAGGAGGTTGCGCTTCTCGCCCTGGGGGCGAAAGGTTTCGCCCTCGCGCAGCGGTCGCGGCGCGAGCGAGGCCTGTGAACCGAAGCGGTAGACGTGTTCGGGGGAGTCGAACCCGAAGATCTCGGCGTAGGCCCGATTGCAATAGAGCGGCAGGAAATTGCGTTGAATGCAGATGCCCTGGATCGAGCCGTCCGCCAAGGCGCGAAATTTCTCGGCGCTTCGTTCGGCGGCCGCCTCCGCCTTGAGCAGGCGATCGACGACGAAGCACAGTGGGTAGAACGCGATCAGACTCACGCCCAAAGGAATGACGATGATCATCGCCCCCCCGAATGGGCGCTCGGAGTACCCCGGCAGGCCCATCAGCTCGATCCCCACAACGGCGACGGCATTGATCAGGGCCGTCAAAACCAATGCGCCAGCGACGCTGCTACCGAGAACGCCGGCACGTTCGATGCCGGCGACGAGCCAGCCGGGCAAACTGGTCGAAGCGTTGGTCTTGCTGCCGTCGGTCATGCCTAGAGTCGGTCGTCGGCGCCGACCAGCCGGTCGGCGCGTCCCTCGGCGAGGTAGCGGCGCACGTTCTTCGCCGCATGGCGCGCGGCGCTCGTCAGGTAGCCAGCGACCTGAGCCGAATTGTGCGGCGAACCGAGAACGTTGGGCAGATCGAAGAACGGATGTCCGATTTCGAAACGTCCGTGGCTCAGGGGTTCGATCCACCAAGCATCGAGGCAGGCCGTGAATTCGGGCGTCGCCTTCAGGTGGGCATAGAGCGCCGCTTCGTCGATCACAGCGCCGCGGGCGACGTTGACGATGATCGCGGTCTTCTTCATCCAGGACAGCTCGCGCGCCCCGATCAGGTGATGGGTGCGCCGGTTGAGGCCGAGCGACAACACCACGAGATCGGCCGCACGCAACACCGGCTCCAGGTCCTCGAGCGTGCCGATGAATTCGAGGTTGTCGGTCGTCCGCCCCGACCGGTTGAGCCCGTAGACCCGCATCCCGAAGGGCCGAACCAGGCGCGCGGTCTCGCGCCCGATCGCGCCGTAGCCGATGATCGCGCACGCCCCATCGCGCAGGGTTCCGAGCGCCCCGAACTGGTCGAAATCGCCTTTGGCCATGCGCACGTGGCGATCGAGCAGTTTCTTGGCACCGGCCAGCGCCATCGCCAGGACGTGCTCGGCCATCTGTTCGGCGAACGCGCCGCCGTTGTGCGCGATCAACGTCGTGCTGGGCAAAAGATCGAAGGGCACTCGGTCGACGCCGGCGTACATCAGTTGCACGAGCTTGCGATCGGCGTGGGCGAGTTCGGTGGGTCGAAACTCCGACTTGATCGACTGCGTGAAGAACGCGTCAGCGGCCTGGACGGCTGCCACGCGCTCGGCCTCGGGAAAATCCGTCAGGCGGCGAACGGTCGCCGCACCGCCGATCACATCGGCGATGGCGGCAAGCACCGGCGCGCGTGCGGCATACGTGACCAATACGGAACGGGACATGAAAAACCTCGGACGGCCGAGAACTCTAGCACGCTCCCGCGTCATTCCTGGGGAATGAAGCCGCCGACCTGGCGATTCCACAGCCGAGCGTAAGCACCCCCCTGTGCCAGAAGCTGCCGGTGGCTGCCGTCCTCGATGATGCGCCCGCGGTCGAGGAACAGAATCCGGTCCATGCTGGTGATCGTCGACAGGCGGTGGGCGATGGCAATGACCGTGCGGCCTCTCATGACCTGCCAAAGTGCGTCCTGGATGACGTGCTCGGACTCGGAATCAAGCGAGGACGTCGCCTCGTCCAGGACCAGGATTGTGGCGTTCTTGAGCATGGCGCGAGCAATCGCCACCCGCTGGCGCTCGCCACCCGAGAGCTTGATCCCCTGCTCGCCCACGATGGTGTCGTAAGCCTCCGGCCGGCGGCGGATGAATTCATCCGCGTAGGCCTGCTCCGCCGCCTTGCTCACGTCGCCGTCGCTCGCAGCGAGGCGACCGTAGCGAATATTCTCGCGGATCGGGCGATGGAACACACCGGGCGCCTGCGAGACCTCGGCGACGGCCTCGTTGACCGAGTCCCACGTAGCCGTCGCGATGTCCTGACCATCGATCAGGATCCGACCGCCCTGCGGCTCGAACTGCCGACGCAACAGTTTGACCAGCGTCGACTTCCCGGCCCCCGAGGGACCGACCAGTGCCACCTTCTGACCCGCCGGCACGACGAAACTCAACCCCTCGAACAGCGGAATACCATCGGGATGGCGGAACTCGATGCGATCGAACGTGATCGCCCCGCCGGTGACGACGAGCGGCCGGGCGCCGGGGCGATCGACGATCTCGTGGCGCTGGGTCACGAGTTCGAGGGCCTCGCTCAGGGTTCCGAGCTGCTCGAAGAAATCGAGCAGGCGATTCGACAGGTTCCAGACGTTGAGGCCGATCATGTTGGTGAGCGTCAGCACCATGACGAACGACCCGATGTCCATCGATCGGTCGAGCGCGTCGCTCACGGCGACATAGGCCATGATCGCCAGCATGGTGAGGACGGCGACCGCCTGATAAAGGCGCATCAGGGCGAGGAACCAGCGCAGTCGCACCGAGCGCGTGCGTTCTTCGGCCATGAAGCCGCTGATGAACGAACGTTCGAAACGCCAGCGGGCGAACGAACGCACGAGATCGGCGTTGGCGATCGAATCGATGAGCCGGCCCGCCGACGTGCTCGCCGCCTCGGAGAACTCGTGCGAGAGTTGCTGACAGCGTCGCGCCAGGACGGCCGAGATGCCAACGTAGACCGCCGCCCAGGCGATGAAGATCAGCGCCAGCGTCGGCCGCTGCAACCACAGCAGCACCAGCGCCACAATCACCATCGCGACCAGGCGCACGAACTCGAAGCAGAACTGGTCGAGCAGGCTCAGCGTCGCCCGGCCCGCCTCCTTGATCTTCTGGCCGAGCTTGCCGGCGAAGTTCTCCTGGAAATAGCGCGGCGAATGGCCGAGCAGATAGCCGAACATCACGTTCTGGACGCGCTCCCGGAGCGAGGGTCCGGTGTAGATGTCGATCATCTGATAAATGCGGATGAACGCCTGGGCGATGAACCACAGCACCACCATCAGCACGAACAGTTGCCACACGTACTCGAGGTCGCCCGAACCATTGCGTACGGCGATGACGGCATTGATCACGAGGCGCAGGACGTAGGAATCGAAGATGTCGATGCCGGTACCGAGCGCCACCGCGAGCATCATCGCCAGGTAACGACCCGCATAATGGCCGCGTGCCACCGCCCAGATCAGGCCCCAGGGCGAGGTGGGAATCGTGGCGACCGGGACGATCTGGTCGGCTGGCGGCAGTTCGGCCTCGCGCTCGATTCGCTTCAAGCGAACGAAGGGTGTGAGGCCCCAGAGCACCTGCGATGTCGTCCGTTCGACCATGATGAACCTTGCGGCCGTCGTCATAGGCGGGAACGCCGCCGCGGACAACCGTTAACGCACCGCCATGCGACGGCCGTCACCCTTATCGCGAGAATGGTCCACGATCGGGCGCGGATGGAACCGCCGTCACGAGCCGTCGAAGAACGCCCTAGCCTTCTCCGCGACTTCGCGGGGATAGACGTAGAACACGCCGAAGCCCCAATCCTCGATCTCGATCATCCGGCCGTTCTTGATCAACGGCGCGGCGCGCGGGGTGATCTCGTACATGTCGTCTTTGGTATTGATGCAAAGCACCTCTTGCGTGACCCGCGGCAGGCGCTCGGCCGTCGGGTAGCGGAACGCGGCTCGGCCACCCCAGGCCGCCCGATCGCCGCCGCGCAGCTTGCGGGCGAAGGACTCGGCGATCTGGGCGGTGGTCATCTTGGGATGGCGCCAGGTCACCGAGCGTTGCCATTCGGTCATGACGTGGGCGCCGTCCTCGCTGATCGGGGGTGGCCAGGGGGTCGCCTCGAACGCGCGGCGCTCGGCGTCGTGGATCACCGGAATGCAGACCAGGAACAGCCTGCGCACCCGTTGCGGTCGCGCGAGGGCGACCTCGATCGCGATCAGCGAGCCGGTGTGATAACCGACGAGATCGAGGGGCCCCGACCCGGTGCGATCGATCAGGTCGAGCATGGCCGCGGCGTAGTCGGCGACCTCCGGGGCCCGCGGCGGAAAATCCGACATGCCGAACCCGGGCGTATCCGGGGCGTAGACGACGCGATCTTCCGCCAGTACGGGAAGGAAATCGCGATAGACCTCGGCCGAGTGCGGGGAATGGTGGAAACAAACCACCGACGGCCGAACGACCGATGTCGGCCGCGCCGTCGTGACGTGAAGTTGCCCGAACCGGCTGTCGACATAGGAGCGGCGCACGCTGACAGACATGATGCCTCACCCGATTGCTTTTTCCGACGACGCTTCACAGACTGCCGCCATGTCGACGCCGTCCGCTGCGCGCTACCCTACCCTGTTCTCGACGTTCAAACTCGGTCCGATCACGCTCAAGAACCGCGCCGTGATGAGCGGCCACCACCTCGGCCTGGGCGATGGTTTCGGCGGCGTCGGCGAGCGTCTACACCGTTACATCGTGGCCCGCGCCAAAGGCGGCGCCGCCATGGTCGGGATCGAGTCTTGTCCGGTCCATCCGAGTTCGGTCAAAGGCATCCGGCCACACCTGTTCGATGAGGACGTCGTTCCCGGCCTCGCGGCCTTGGCCGATGCCGTCCACGAGGCCGGCGCAAGACTCTCGGTGATCCTCTGGCACGCCGGCCACAACATGACGCACCTGGGCGCCGGCCCTGCCTGGGCGCCCTCGGCCGTGCCCTCAGCGCTCTACAACGAGACGCCGAAGACGATGACGCGGGCCGACATTCGCGAGCTGATCGCGGCCTACGCCGCCGCCGCGCGCCGCTGTCGCTCCGCCGGGCTCGATGCCCTCGAGGTGCAGACTTCCTCGGACTACCTGCTCGGCTCGTTCCTCAATCCCGCCTTCAACCGGCGGCAGGACGAGTACGGCGGCTCGCCCGAAAATCGCCTCCGCCTCATCTGTGAAGTGCTCGACGCGGTGCGCGATGCGGCCGGCACCGGGATGGCGGTCGCGGTGCGCACGTCGATCGCGCACCAGGTCCCGAGCGACCCGCAAGGGTATGGTGAAGCGCAATCGTTCGCCGCGATGCAGGAACTCGTGCGCCGCGGGCTGGTCGACTACGTCAGCCTCATCTCGGGCTCGCACTTTGCGCTGCAGGCGCTGATGCCGCCAATGCACACGCCGCGGGCCGAACTACGGGCCGCCGCCGGTCGTTTCCGTCGCGCGCTCGGCATCCCGATCACCGTCGCCGGTCGCATGCGCACGGCGGCCGAAGCCGAGGATGTCCTCGTCTCGGGCGATGCCGACGTTGTTGCTTCGGCGCGCAACTGGATCGCCGATGCCGATTGGATCGCCAAGGTGGCGGCTGGCCAGGAGGCGACGATCCGGCCCTGCATCTCGTGCAACCAGGCGTGCACGTTCGCCCAACGCAGCATCGGGCCCGCCACCTGTTCGATCAATCCCGAGGCCGGGCGCGAACGCGAGTTGGGATTCCTCGATCGCGTGTCCACGCCGCGCGACATCGCGGTCGTGGGTGCTGGCCCGGCCGGCCTCGAGGCGGCCCGGGTGGCGGCGCTGCGCGGCCATCGCGTGACGCTCTACGAGGCCCGCCGCGTGCTCGGCGGCGAGATGCGTCTGGCGGCCGACTCTCCTGGCCGCGACGAAGTCGCCGCCGTTCTCGACTGGTGGCAACGCGAGTTGACACGCCTCGGCGTGAACGTTCGCCTCGGCGAAATGGTTTCGCCGGAACGACCGCCTAAGGCCGACCGCGTCGTTTGGACCATCGGGGCGGCGCCTTCGCCCACCGCCGTCTGGCGACGGCGGCCTACCTTGACGGATGGGATTCCCGGCGCCGGGACCATCCACGGTCGCGCCGTGATGGCGGGCGAGCAGCGGGTCGCCGGTCATGTCCTGGTGATCGACGAAGAAGGCGGTTGGCCGGCGATCTCGCTCGTCGAGTGGCTCGCCAAACGACCCGACGTGACTCTGCTCACGGTGACGACGCCGTTGCACCATCTCGGCGTGCCCGATCTGGTCGCGACGGTCGAAATGCCCGAGGCAAGCCGCCGCCTTGCGGCCACCAAGGCCAAGATTCTCGCCAATACCCTGGTGGGACGAGTCGAGAACGGTGTCGCGACGCTTGGGGATGGTTCGACGATCGGTCCGTTCACGGCCGTCGTTCTCGCGACCGGCACGGCCGCCCGCCCCGTACCCGAAGACGGTTTGCGCGCGGGAGACTGCGTCGCCCCGCGCGGCTGGTGGGCCGCGGTCGACGACGCGGCCCGGTTGGCGCGAACGCTTTAGGCTACTTCTGCGCCGTTAGCACCCACCACAGCGCGCCGTAGGCATGCGTCTTGGCGTAGAGCTGGGAGGAGAACACGCTGGGCAGCCGAGTCTCGACGATCGACGGCTTCTTGAAGCCCGCGGCCGCCGCAATTTCCGGCATGTCCATATCGCGCATCTTCGTGCGGAACGGCTCGGCGTTGAAGTGCGTCGTCCAATCGCGCTGGAACTGGTCGTAGCTGTCGGGCCAGAACTTGTTGAACTCCGGCACGTCGCCGTGGACCATGATTCCGCCCGGCTTCAACACGCGGTAGCACTCGTTGATGACGTTGTAGATCGCCTTGGTCGAGGTCTCGTGGAACAGGATCAGCGAGGTCACGAGGTCGAACGTCGCGTCGGGGAAATCGGTCTTCTCGGCGTTCTGCTGACTGAAGTGCACGCGTTTGCCGAGCGCCTCGGCCCGGGCGTGGCCGTAGCGCACCATGGGGGCGCCCAAATCGCAGGCGTAGACCTCGGCCTCGGGGAACCCGTCGACGAGCGCCAGGGTCTGGTGACCGACGCCGCAGCCGAGATCGAGGATTTTCTTCGGTTTGAAGTTGGGGAAGTGCTTGCGCAGATAATCGACGGCGGTCGCGCCGACGTCATCGGTCATCGGCCCCTGCCCGCCCATGCCGTACTGGTAGGCCCCGAGGTCGTAGAGGGCGCCGGCGAAGACGTCGTCCTTCTCGATCTCCGAGTGATAGCCGCCCGGTTGGCAGTGGATGTGGATCTCGCTGTTGTATCTCGGGATCGCGAGCTTCGGGTTGAGCCGCAAGGTGCCGAGTTTCTTCTTACGCCCGGCGATGTCGCTCGCTTTCGTCCTGAGGCGATCGAGTTGCCGGCCGATGCGCTCGGTCAGCACGTCCCACATCATTTCCTGACCCGATCGGTTGAGCGAACTCCAGGTTCTCCAGAACGGATCGGCATGCATGGCATCGGTCACCTCGCGCCGATTCTGCGGCGCGTGCCCCGTGCGTTTGCGGAATTCGCCCTTGGCCCGGCGGTCGTAGACCGTCCGATTGCCCGGCTGGAGTTGAGTCAGCACATGCACCTTGTAGCTGGTGACGAATTCCTGGCGTGCCGACTCGTCGTGGTTGAGGTCGGGCAGCATCGGGTGGGCGAATTGGCCTTTCATGGCATCTCCTCGCGGAAAATGTGGCCAGAGCCTAGCGGCCCCTTGGCCGCGCGGCAATGTTCCCCTGCGACGCGGCAGCGGCACCAGGCCGGCCCCGGCAGGCCGGTAGCCAGGCCACCGCGGAGCGGCGTAATCTGGCCACGACACATGACCCGAGTCCTCTCGCGGCGCCTGTTCGAGGGTCAGGCCCTTCATACGCTGGGCCTGACGGCGCTGCTCGCCCTCGCTTACGGCGCGGCAGGGCTGCTCGACCTCACCGACCGGGTTGCAGCCTGGTACTGGGGTGCGATCGGCGTCGCGGTTTTTCACCAG
>Ga0194131_10001796_pt1 | contig 36179 bp, 32 predicted proteins | sample TA2KigO120mmetaG_FD_148631 | JGI IMG/M metagenome (GOLD analysis project Ga0194131, IMG submission 148631) | Freshwater microbial communities from Lake Tanganyika, Tanzania - TA2015053 Kigoma Offshore 120m | ecosystem: Environmental > Aquatic > Freshwater > Lake | place: Tanzania: Lake...
GCGTGCCCGGCCTCTCCGCGCCCGCGTCGCGTCATCCCGTCACCCCGCGGCCCCGCGCCTGCCCCCCCCCGCCGGCCCAGCAACGCAACTGGCTCACTTGTGCCTTGTACCGGGTGACGCTTGAAGCCGTTGCATTCCATATGTCGTTTTTCCGCTCGGCGAACAATGTGTGCGCCCAGCACTGGTCCCTTTTCGCGGGCACGTGATTTGCCGATATTGAATGTATTGCGGAGGTGACATGGCAATTGCGGTTGTCTGCTCAGGTTGCGGCCAGTTGCTGCAAGTTTCGCCAGACGATCCGCGTCCGGAGATCGAGTGCCTGTGGTGTGGCGGCAAAACAGTCGTCGCGCGACCTGTCGCGTCTCCACAGTCTCCGCCGCCTGCAGTAGGCACGGCACAGATAGGAGACGATATTCTTCCGGGCGACGAGCTTGGTCTGGCGCCCGCCGAACGAAATGAAACCCAGCAGCTATCGGCTACTCAACCGGCTACAGTCCCGCGCTGGTATGAACAGGCGCCGTACTCGCTGGAGGATCCGCGGCTTCAGCCGTCCGCTTCACCAGCGCCGACACCGTTATCAACACCGTTAGCAACGCCCGCGCCGGCATCGATTCCTTCGTCGCAGCGCGGGGGCGACGATGATGACGATAGCCAGCCCTACGAGGTTGATGCAAAGCAGGATCGGCCCTGTCCCGATTGCGGCCGGTTCGTCAAGTTTGACGCAGCAGTATGCCTGTCATGCGGTTTCGATCTCAGGTCCGGCAAGCGGCTCAAGAAGACCTATGAGCCGATCAGCCGTGCCTGGGAATCCGGCTGGCCGCTCGCCACGCGCAAGATGCTCTTCGCCATCGGCCAAGGCGTGATGCTGCCAATGAGCATCATTGGCGCCATCTCGCTGGGCAGTCCGCTGGGGTTCATCGGCCCCTGGGGAGTGTTCACGGCGATGACCATCTATCTGCTGGGTACGTGCAACCGTGTCGAACTGTCACGCACCAAGAAAGGCAAGGTCACGCTGACGCAAACCTGGTTCGTTTTCTTTCAAAGGCGGCCGGCCCAGACGATCTCGCTCAGCGAATATGACGGCGTGACCTCGGGTACCGTCTACAAGGCGGACTTTTGGGACTGGATGGTGACAGTGGTCTGGCTGGGCTCCGGCTTCATCTGGGGTGTGTTCATCACGCTGCCGCTCATTGCCATCGGCCTGGCAATGGCGATCTTGTGGTGGTATTACTTCGTGAACAAGGAAACGTACTACGTGGCGTTGACGAAGGACCATGGGCACCCGGCGCTGCATCTATACCGCGGCTGGAGCGAGCCGCAAATGCACAACATGGCCGACACCATCAAGGACATCGCCTTCGCAGTCTCATTTGGCGGGCAGCCATAGGGCCGTCTTGGCCACGCCTCCCTCGCCGCATCAATCGACAACGTACGGCATGTACAACCGTGGCATGGTGGTCGTCCACGGGAACGGCGCGCCGTTCATCTGGTAGTAAGAGTTGCCGTACGGTGAATAGATGACGCGCGGGCGGAAGCGGCCGAAGCGATCGACGCCATACATTTGCCAGGCACTACGCCGGCCAAATTCCGGCGGTGGATCAGGCGGGGCGTACGGCGAAACCAGCGGCATGATCGGCGGCATGAGCACCTGCGGTGCTTGTGCTGCACGCGGCGCCGGCAGCGTCTCTTCCTGTTTGGGCGCAACTTGCACAGGCGCTTCCTGACCGACGACGCCGCAGGTCAGCGCTCCGAGCATCAGCAAACCGACACATTCTTTCATGCCACTGCTCCAAAGGATTTCGCGATGTTTCTGGGACGAATTTCAGAATAGCAAGGATAATCGAAGAAAGCATGGGAGTTTCGATGCTTTGATTGTTCCTGCCCTCGCAAGCGTTGACACGATCGCTACAATCCGCGCGGGTCGCCGGCATCTAATCGAAGCGCTACGTCGAAGCCTTGACCGTGGCGACGTAGCGCAGGAAGTTCTCGACGGGTGTGGTGCGGTCCACACCGTGGTTGAGGTTGACGATGTGGTGCTTGCGGCCTCCAGCTTCCAGGCAACGACGTGTGGCGTCGGCAACCTGGTCCGGCGTGCCGGTACGGAGGATCGCCTCGTCCACATTGCCTTGAAACACCAGGTGCGGATAGTCGCGGCGGGCAGCGGCCAGATCGTGCCGTGTACCAAGGCTGATCACCTCTGCGCCGCTGCCAGCCATCAGGTCGAGGTAGGGGCATTCCTTCACGAACAGGATGCGCGGCACGCCGGTCGCGCTGGACAGGATGGCCTGGTGCTGCGCCTGGGCCCAGCGCTCGTACTCGCCACGCTCCAGCATGCCTGCCCAGGAGTCAAAAAGCTGATAGACGTCGGCGCGCTCCGCGATCAAGGTCGAGAGAAAGTGAATGGTGGCTTCTTGAAGGCGCTCGAGGAGTGCTAGCCAGACAGCTGGCACCTCCTGGGTGAATCGGCGCGTGGCATCGATGTCCTTGCCCGTGCCGATGCAATAGGCGGCCACGGTGAACGGCGCACCCGCGAAGACGATCACTGGCAGTTCACCGCGCAATTCATGGCGGACACGCCGCAGCAGTTCGATGATGTGACCGAAGCATTGGACGTCCGGCCGGGCCGACAGGCGCTGCACATCGTCAAGCGTGCGCACGGCTGGTTGTGGCACCGGGCCCTTGCCTGCTTGCAATTCGAATGGCAAGCCCATGGCCACGGGCAGAGTCGTGATATCATAGAAGAGGATGATGGCATCTACGCCGAAACGACGCGGCAATAGAGATGTCTGTGCCGACAGATCGACGTTCTCCGAGAATTCGTAGAAAGTCAACCCCGCGCGCAGCCGGTTGAACTCCGGATCCCAGCGACCCGCCTGGCGCATGGCCCACACGGGCGGCCTCTCCACGGCATCGCCCCACGCCGCACGCACCAGCAAATGGTCCGATTTCTTCAAGCCGCCCCCTTGGTCCCGACATAGAGAGTTGCAATCCCGAACGTGAATGGATGCCAGCGGACATCGACAAGTCCATGCCGGCCGAGGCGAGCCGCGAGCTGCGCGCCGTCGGGAAACTCCTGAACACTTGCCGGCAGATAGCGGTACGCGTTGTCCTTGCTGCGCGAAATGGCCTGGCCCACGAGCGGCAGGATATGCGTGAAGTAAATGCGATACAGCCGGCCGAAAAACCAGCCGCGCGGCCGGGAAAACTCCAGAATCGCCACCCTGCCGCCCGGCCGGGTCACGCGGACCATCTCCGCGAGGCCCCGATCCGTATCGGTGACGTTGCGCAATCCGAACGCCACGGTAACGATCTCGAAAAAGTTGTCCGGCAGCGGCAGGCGCTGCGCATCAGCTTCCAGTATACGGATGCGCGGCGACGCGCGACGACGGTCAATCTTGTTGCCCGCCACCATCAGCATCTCATGACAGAAATCAGCGCCGACGATTTCCGCCTTGCCGGCGGCCGCCCGGTCATAGGCAAGTGCCAGGTCGCCGGTGCCGGTGCACAGGTCGAGGATCGGCGCCTTACCTTGCGGCGGCACGAGGCGTGTCGTCCGCCACCGCCAGTACTTGTCCACATTCAGGCTGAGCAGGTGGTTCAAGAGATCGTAGCTGGGAGCAATGTGCCCGAACATTCGCCGAATGCGCGACTCACGCTTGTCAACGAGCAATTCCACGAAACACCTGTAGGGGTTGCGGGCGATCCGCGTATCATTCACATTATCTTGAATGTCCGTTGGCCTTTCCAGGCTGTATCGAGCATCGGGGATGCCCCCAGGGCAACGAACCGCACGGACCGCGCAGCATTAACCGCGGAGATCTGGCGTGGCTGACAAGGTTGCAGTGGTGACGGGCAGTGGCAAGCGCCGCGTCGGCTGGCATGTGGCACAGGCCCTGGCGGAGCGTGGATACGCGCTGGTGGTGCATTACCATCGCTCCGCCAAGGAGGCCGAACAGACAGTGGAAGAACTGCGAGCGCGCGGGGTCGAGGCTGTCGCGCTGCAAGCGGACCTGACGCAGGAGAAAGCGGCACGCGGCCTTGTGGAAGAAACGCTCGCGCGCTTTGCTCGGCTCGATGTGCTGGTCACTGCCGCCGCTATCTGGCAGCGCAAGCCCCTGGAGGACGTCACGGCCGACGACGTGCGCCGCCACTTCGACACCAACACCTTGTCCACGTTCATCTGCGCGCAGCAAGCCGGCCTGGCCATGGTGAAACAGCCGCAAGGGGGCAACATCATCACCATCGGCGACTGGGCGACGCAGCGACCCTACCTCGATTACGCGGCCTATTTCCCCTCCAAGGGGGCCATCCCTACCTTGACGCGCAGCCTGGCCGTCGAGCTTGGAACCCGCAACTCGAATGTGCGCGTCAATTGCATCCTGCCCGGCCCCGTCATGTTGCCGCCGGACCTCCCGGTTGCCGAACGCCGGCAAGCGATCGACGCCACGCTGGTCAAGCGCGAGGGCAAGCCGGAGCACATAGCCCGGACAGTGCTTTTCTTCATTGACAACGACTTCGTCACCGGCGTGTGCCTGCCGGTGGATGGCGGTCGGACGATCTTCAGCTAGTCGCGAGGCGATGTCCTCGGACCGTTGGCGCGACCGGATCAGTTTGCATTGCAGCAGAGCCTGGTACAATGAAGGCACACTGTATCCAAGACCACACCCCGCTGACGCGAAACGAAAACAACGCGCATCATGTCCATTCGCGTTTCCAACCTGCGACTAGGCCTGGACGAGCCGGAACAGGCGCTGGGTGCGCACATCGCGCACGCACTCGGGCTGTCGCGCGATGACCTGCCGCCGTGGCGACTTTTGCGCAAGAGCCTGGATGCCCGGGTCAAGGACGATCTATGCTTCGTCTACACTGTGCTCGTCGCCGAATGTGCGGACGAGCCGCGTGTACTGGCTCATGCACGCTCCGGCGCGTGCCGCATTGAGCGGTATGAAGAACCTGCCTTTGTCATGCCGCCGACCGGTTCGCGACCGCTGACACAGCCTCCAGTCGTGGTTGGTTCGGGGCCGGCTGGACTGGTGGCAGGCTACTTCCTCGCGGAGCGCGGCTACAAACCGATTGTTATCGAGCGCGGCAAGCGAGTCCGCGAGCGCATTCACGATGTGCATGGATTCGATGCCGGCGGGCCGTTCGATCCGGAAAGCAACTACCTGTTTGGCGAGGGCGGCGCCGGCACCTTCAGCGACGGAAAGTTGACCTGTCGCGGCAGTGGGCCGGAAGTGCGCCGCGTGCTGGAATTGTTCGCCGAATGCAAGGGGAAACCGTCGATCCTTTACGACTATCGACCGCATCTGGGAAGTAACCGGCTGCCCGCCGTCGTCAAAGCGATCCGCCGCAGGATCGAGGCGCTGGGCGGCGAGATTCGTTTTTCCTGCAGAATGGAGGATATCGACATTGCCGATGGCCGGATGCGCGGGCTCGCCACGTCATCGGGCTACGTCCCGGCATCGGTTGTCCTGCTAGCGATAGGCCATAGCGCCCGCGACACGCTGGCGATGTTGCATCGCCGCGGCGTGCCGATGATTCGCAAGGCGTTTCAATTCGGCATACGCATCGAGCAGCCGCAGGACACCGTCAATCGCGTGCAATACGGCCCGACCCGTCTGGAAGAGAAGCTTGGCGCAGCCGATTACACGCTTGTTGCTCGCGGCCCGCATGATCTGTTCAGTTTCTGCATGTGTGCCGGCGGCAACGTTATTCCCAGCGTTTCGGAGGCGGGTTTCTTCTGCACCAATGGCATGAGCCTGTCGAAGCGCGATTCACCCTTCGCGAATAGCGGGCTGGTCGTCACCATCCCGGAGAAAGCATTTGGCGATAGCGACGTGCTGGCAGGAGTGCGACTGCAGCAAGAGTATGAGCGGCGCGCTTATGAACTGGGACGCGGCGAGTATCGCTGTCCCATTCAATCGGCTCATGATTTCTTGCAGGGGCGGCGGACGACGACATTGCCGCCGAGCAGCTATCCACGCGGCCTGGTTCAGGCGGACCTTGCCGATCTCGTCCCGCCGCTGGTGAGAAAGTCCTTGCTTCATGGCTTGCCCATCCTGGACCGCCGCTGGCGAGGCCGGTTTCTCGCCAATGCGACGCTGGTCGGACCCGAATCGCGTGGGAGCTGTCCCGTGCGGCTCGTCCGCGACTCCGCCAGCCGCGAATCGACAGGAGTGATCGGCCTTTATCCGGTTGGGGAAGGCGCCGGTTTCGCGGGAGGCATCGTCAGCGCGGCCGTGGACGGATTGCGCTCCGCCATGGCCGTTTCGGCCCGGTTTGCGCCGTTGCAGGAGCGTCGTTGAGCGGTCACATTCATGGTGCCTCTTCTTGCATTGCACTGCCACATGGGCTATAAATCGAGGAACGCAGGCATCGTGTCCAGGGCAACCCTTACGTTGTGGCCACCATGGGCGAAACCGATCGCGAGTTCCGGGCCTTGATGGAAAAGGTCCTGGGGCATTCCGATGCGGCTTCCAAGGAACTGCTGGATCGCTATCAGTCCACCTTGCTTCGGGCCATCCGCAGGAGGCTGAACAGAAAGATACGCTCGAAATTCGACTCGCTCGATTTTGCCCAGGATGTGTGGGCGTCGTTCTTCGCCGATCTGCCGCAAGAGAAGTCGTTCGCCCGGCCTGAAGACCTGGTCGCCTACTTATCCGCACTGGCTGAAAACAAGGTCATCGAGGCCGTTCGCCAGCGGCTCTTGCTGCAGAAATACAATGTCACTCGGGAACGATCCCTGGACGACTCGAGAGAGGTCGATAAAGAACAATTGATAGGCCCGCAGCGGTCGCCGCAAGATGCCGTTGCCGGCGACGAAGAATGGCAGGAGTTTCTGCGAAAACAGCCCCTGGTGTATCGTCGAATTTACTCACTTCTGCGCGACGGCACGGAGACCAAGAAAATTGCGAATGAGCTTGCCATCAGCGAGCGAACTGTCCTGCGGGTAGTTAACCGGTTAAGCTCCAGATCCATGCCATGAACACGCCAGCTAACAAGAACCTTGAACAGCGAAGCCTGACCAGCGTCCTTGATGCCGGGACGCCCGGGATGTCGGGGACGCCTGTCTTTTCCCCGCCGGATGAACCCGCGGACACCTCGAGTTTGCTGGACCTGGCCTATCAGCAGTATTGCCGCGAAAAGGGTCAGGGCAACGCGCCGGATCCGGATGCGTTCTGCGCGCAGTTTCCCGGCATGAAGAGTTCCTTGAAGCGACTTGTCGAGGCTCATCTGTTCCTCGAACAAGATGCTGAGTCCCAGGTTGCAACGTCCGCCAATCGGCCGAAGTTGGGGGACATATTTTCGGGCTTCCTGTTGCAGCGTGAACTTGGCAAGGGGTCATTTGCCACGGTCTACCTGGCCACCGAACCGATGCTGGGCAATCGCGACGTGGTGGTCAAGATTTCCATGCATGGCGCCTGGGAAGCGGATATCCTCGGACGGATCAATCATCGGCACATTGTGCCAATTCATTCCGTGCGCGTGGACAAGGCGACGGGACTGACCGTCGTGTGCATGCCGTACCTGGGCAGCGCCACACTCCGCCACGTGCTGGAACGGATCTTGGCCGGGGCAAAGCCCCCCACCCATGCGCGTGCGATTTTGGAGGCAGTCAGGGAACCCGGCGCAGACGCTTCCAAAGCCGAAGCATCGCCATTCCTCGAAAATGGGACCTTTGTCGATGGCATCTGTCAAATCGGTGCCCAGCTGGCCGATGCGCTGGCCTTCATCCATGAGCGCGGGATCTGCCACCGAGATTTGAAGCCGTCAAACGTCCTGATGACACCGGCCGGTCACCCGATGCTCCTGGATTTCAACCTCTCGACCGACGCCGGCAACTCAGCTACCCGGCAGGGCGGGACGCTCCCCTACATGTCCCCGGAACAGCTGCTGGCCTTCGATCAGCAAGGCGCTCGCGACGTCTCCTTGCTCGATCCACGATCGGACATCTTCTCACTGGGCGTGATCCTGCATGAACTCTTGACGGGTTCTCATCCCTTCGGCCCCTTGCCGCTGAAGATGTCGCACCAGCAGTTGCGCCGGCAACTGCTCGAGCGCCAGCGCGCAACGCCGCCGCTCATTCACCAGCTGAACTCCGAGGTTGACAAGCCCTTGTCTCGCCTGCTGGCGCAGTGCCTGGCCTACAACCCCAATGACCGGCCCCAATCGGCCGCAGACATCGCCGTCGCACTGCGAAGAGCGATGTCTCCGTGGCGCCGTGGCATGCGCTGGGTGCGCCGGCATCCTCGCAAGCTTCTGGCTGCCGCCGCCGCCACGATAACGCTCGTCGTCTGTGGATTCTTGTTCTGGTCGCTGCGCCCGCCGCTCAGCGTCCGCGAGTTTCGCGAAGGCGTGACACAGCATCGGCAAGGTCAATACCGCCAGGCCGTCGAGCCGTCGAGCATTTCAACAAGTCCCTGAATGCCGCGCCGACGAACGAAGCCTACTTTGCCCGCGGCCGTGCCTATTTGAAGCTGGGGGAAACGGAGAAACGCTACTTGAACCTGGCTGCAGCCGACCTTCAAACTGCCGACCGGTTGGCACCAAGGGGGCAGACGAAGGCCTCGCTTGGTTACTGCCTGAGTCGCCTCGATCAGACCCGTGAGGCCATCCACTACTACCGTCAGGCCCTGGACCTGGGCCTGACGTCGGCGGAAGTGTACGGCAATCTCGGATTCTCGTACCTGAAACTACATGATCTGGACAAGGCCCTTGACTGCCTGGATCGAGCGATTCAACTCAAGCCCGATTTTCAAGCAGCCCACCACAACCGCGCGCGGCTGTTTCTGCTAAAGGCACAAGCAGCCTTGCCTGCTCGCAAACGCCTGGTCGGCCACGGCAAGCGCGCGGCGCCCTCACGCGAGTTTTCCGCAAGTCTGGAACAAGGCATGGCCGCCGCGCACAGGGCGCTGGAACTTGGCCCGCGTCCCGCGGATCTGTACTTCAACGCCGCTTGCCTGTGTGCGCTGGCAGGCACTACGATCGACGGTCGGTTGCTTGACGCCGCGCTGCAGCACCTCGGCGACGCCGTCGCGAGTGGCTACAATCCGCAGAACCTGGCCTCGGTAGCGGCCTTCGCGCCGCTACGAGACCGCCAGCGCTTCACAGCCCTGTGTGCGTCCAGGCCCGGCGCTGCCAGCCCATCCGAGACAATTCGTGTGGTCGATCCCATCGGCGCGGTCGTCCCCTGACCACTCGCCACGCACCCGTCACGGCTCGCCCCAGTCGCCATCGGGAAAGCGCCCCGGTGGGAAAGCGAATGCCGCCGACACCGAAGGCAAGAACAGCAAGATGACCACGACGATGGCGTAAATGAGCGCAAGCAGGCTGCTGCCCGCTTCAAGAAAGCCCGTACCCATGATGCCGTCACCGCCGAAAGCACCTTGCCGGCCCTCGAAGCGATTCAGTACGGGATTGACGAACGCGAAGAAGAATAACAGGTAGGCAAACTGAACCAGGATCATCGATATCCCAAAGATCAGAGAAAGCATCCGTCCCCAGTTACGTAGCGATAGTAGCCCGATGCTGCCGGTGATGGCCAGCACGGAGATCACCAGGTAATAGATGGACAGGCCGATCTCGACCGGCACATAGGCCGGGATATTCCTCACGATGAAGTCCCAGTACTGGCCGATACCCTGGAGCATCGGGTCCGGATCGTTGGCGGATATACTGGCCATGAATGCCATGATGACGCCATTGAAGCAAGCGCACAGGATGCCGAGGACGCCAAAGATCATGTTGGCGACGGCCACGAAAGTGACGGCCGGCGGCCGATTGGCTCTCATCAATCGTCCCCTGTATCGGAATCTCCGCGGTCAGAACCACGGTGGAGTTCATCCAGCCTTATCATACCGACGGCCCCGACGGATGTGACGTCGATGCCAATTTTCCATGGGTTCAGCTATCTCCCAGGCCGAGCCGCGCAGGACCAATAATGCGTCAGAAGCGCGGCCCGCAGCCGGCAAGTGATGCTCGAAATCTTGTTGAGTGCCGCCGCTTGGATGGTAGGATCGATGGAGGTATCCGTCGTGGGGAAACGGCGATTGTCGCCGGGGAGATGAACAATGCTCAGCGTCGGCAGCTTCCCGACACGAGATTGCCAGGGAATGACGCGACGGACCTTTGTTCAAGCCGCGTCGGCGCTACCATTCGCCTGGCAACTCGCAGGTCAACCAGCGGCTGCCTCAACTGCCGCGCGGGCCCGCTCGGTATTACTGATCTGGCTGGGTGGCGGGCCAAGCCACCTGGACCTCTTTGATCCCAAGCCGCGCGCCCCCGTGGAATTTCGCGGCCCGTTTTCAACCATCGCAACACGCAGCGCCGGCGTCCGCTTCACCGAATTGTTGCCTAAGCTCGCGGCCTGCAGCAACCACTTTTCCTTGATCCGAACGAACATCAACTACAATGGCGGCCATCGGCCGGCCGGTTCAATCGCCTTGACGGGATCGACGGCTCCCGACGGCGGCGAGGATACCGGCGGCGCTCCCGGGCGCTATCCTCCTCATTTCGGCTCCATCCTTGCCCGCCACCGCGGCGCCGGTCAACTCCCTTCGTTCGTCTCGCTGGCCCGCGGTCCGATCGGCGACGGCGTTGGACCGGTATTTGGCTTCGGAGGCGGCGCCTGGGGACGCAACTACGATCCGTTCATGATGCAATGCGCCGAAGACGGACGTGTCGATCTCCCGGAATTGCGACTCCTGGACGGGCTGACGCCGGCGCGACTCGCCGACCGGCGCATGCTGCTGCAGGAATTGAGTCGCCTGGACCGCCTGGCAGAGCGGTCGCACGTGCGCCAATGGCGTGATCTGCACGAGCGCGCCTTCGGACTCCTGGCGTCGCCGGCGGCGCGCCGGGCCTTCGATCTGTCGCAGGAACCGGCACGGCTGCGCGAAGCCTACGGGCAGTCCTCGTTTGGCCAGAGTTGCTTGCTTGGCCGGCGCCTGGTAGAAGCGGGAGTGCCCTTTGTGCAGGTCAACTGGAGCCAGTATGTCGAGGTCTTCTATCCGTTTTCGGACTATGGCTGGGATACTCATGCCGACAATTTCGGCTTGCTGGCAGACTGGCATGGGCCGCTGCTCGATCATGTGATGGCGACCTTGCTCGATGACCTCGATGTGCGCGGTTTGTTGCGTACCACGCTTGTGGTGTGCATGGGAGAGTTCGGGCGCACGCCGCGCATCAACAGCATCGGTTCGCGCGATCACTGGCATCCGTGTTATTTTTCCTTGTGGGCCGGCGGGGGCGTGCAGCCTGGCCGCGTCATCGGCGAAAGCGACGCTCGTGGCGAACATCCCGCGACGGAACCGATCACGCCGGCCATGGTGGGCGCCACCATTCTGGACCTTGCCGGCGTCTCCTCCGCGGCGCGAGCCCAGTTCAACGTACTCGAAAGAGGGAGGGTGATCGATGGCCTCCTCTAGCTCGTCTCTTCGGGCCGAACCTCGCCGGCTGACTCTTGACGGCAAGCGGAAACTGGCTCCCGCGTTCCTCAACGCTCAGGAAATTGCCGTCGCCGTCCACGAGTCGCCGAATCTCGTCGCTCTCATGAAGATACGGCTGCGGGATGGCACGCAAGAGCGCTTGCACCCGACCGTGGCGGCCCATCAATTCGATGCCGCCTTTTCGCGCGATGGTCGCTTGCATGCCTATGTCATGTCCGCGAGTAGCCCGCAGATGGTGCTGGTGATCCAGGACCTGCGCAGTCGCCAGGAACACTTCTTTCGTGCCCGCGATTCCCGAGCCACGGCCCGTTGCCCAAGTTTTTCCGCAGACGGCAGGCGCGTGATCTTCAGCTTGTCGGACGTGGGTGGCCATCAGATTGCCTCGGTGAATACACAGGGAGGCGATCTCAGACCGCTGACCAGTTCAATCGGTCTCAACACTTCGCCGGCCTGCTCGCCGGACGGTGCCCAGATCGCCTTCAGTTCGAGCCGCGATGGCACGTTCGATATCTATGTCATGGACGCCGACGGCGGCAACGTGCGTCGCCTGACCCGAAGTCCCGGGCTTGACACTCGTCCCACCTGGTCGCCGGATGGTCGGCGAATCGCCTTCACCAGCAATCGCGACGGCCGCTACCAGATCTACATCATGAATGCCGACGGTTCGGACCAGCGTCGCCTGCGCAACCACCCGGGGCGAGACGATTACGCCGCCTGGTATCCCGACAGTGGGCAAATCCTGTTCGTCTCCGAGGTTGCCGGCAAGTGCGATCTGCTGGCACTTGACGCCGGTTGAATCTTCGGCTCGCTACTCCTGGGATTTCGGTAGGCGAAGGATCCGGATGCAGGATGGGCTCGTTAGAGTGACCGGATCTCCAGCGGAGGTCAGCCGGCCCGTCTTTTGGTCGATACGAAAGACCGCCACGTTATTCCCGGGCAGGTTGGCGCACAGCAGCAACTTGCCATCGGGCGAGATCGCCAGATTCTGAGGCCCCTTGCCCAGGCTGGGTTCAATGCCGATCAATGTCAATCGGCCATCCTCGGCAATCCGATAGCTAGCGATGCTGTCGTGGCCTCGATTCGTGCCGTAAAGAAAGCGGCCATCCGGAGTGATTTTCAGGTCCGCGCAATAACTCTTGCCCGCAAAATCCTTTGGCAACGTGGCGATGGTCTGTCTCTCGATGAGAATCCCCGAGGCGGCATCGTGGTCGAACCGGGTGACGGAGTTGGCGAGTTCATTGATGACGTAGACACGTTTGCCGTTCGGGTGAAACGTCAAGTGTCGGGGGCCGGCCCCGGGCGGCGTCCGCACAAACGGCTGTACACCGGGCGTCAATTTCGACCCGGCGGCATCGAGCCGATAACACAGCACCTGATCCATTCCCAGGTCTGCCGCGTAGGCAAACTGGTTGTTGGGACTCACGACAAAGCAGTGAGCATGAGCTTCCTTCTGCCTTGCAGGATCAACACTGGAACCGGTGTGCTGAATGAACGATGATGCCTTGCCGAGAGCGCCGTCCTCTTGCACCGGCAGCGCCGCCACGCTACCGGTCGAGTAATTCGCGACGAGCACGGTCTTGCCAGTTGCATCCACATCCAGAAAGCATGCCGCCGTGCCACGTGCCGATTGCCGGTTCAGCAGTTGCAATTCGCCCTTTGATCCGGCAATCCGATACGCGGCAATCTCTTCATGTTCCTTGCCGCCGAATTGCCTGGCGTGGATCGAATACAGATACTTCTGGTTCGGCGCAATCGCCAGGTAGAACGGGTTCTCGATGCCGGTCGTGCGCTGAAGTGGCTTGAGGCTGGCCGTGGCAAGATCCAGCCGGCACGCATGTATCGCGCCTTCTTTCCCAGGCGCAAACGACGAGATGAACACCAGTTCTTCCGCAGATGTTTGATGAGCGTCAATATCCAACGCCAGACCAGCCATGATCAAGACCAGGTATCGCCAAAGTCCACGATTCATGTGACACTCCATTAAGAAACAGGATTCGCGTCAAACGCACAGAGGCAAGCCTACGGACCTTCGTTCCCGGTTGGAAAGGTAAATGGCCGTGAACAATTCCACGGTGGCGCGGCCATCTTCGCCGGTCACCAGAGGCGGACGACGCTGGCGGACGGCTTGCAAGAAATCTTGAATCTGCAAGGCATGATAATGCGTCGTCGCATCATGCCTCTCGAAGCGTTCCCGATCCTCCGCCCGGAAGCGCGGCAGCAGATGCTCCTCGCCAGGAATGGTCCACAGATCGTTCAGAGGCGGCTCCGTGATCCTGGAATATCCCGCGATGAAGGTCGCTCCACGGTCGGTCTCGACGCCCACCGACGCGCCGTTGCTTCCGTGGACATGCACCTTCGTGTAGATTCCAGGCTGCTGCGCGACGCTCGTCACGATGGAGCCGATGCCGCCGTCTTGGAAGCGAAGCACGGCCACTGCCGTGTCGTCCACCTCGACTCCCGGATGATTGACGTTTGCCCAGTAACCGCTGACTTCCGCGATCGGCCCCATGAACCAGCGCAAGAGATCGAGTTGATGGGGCGACTGGTTGACCAGCACGCCGCCGCCTTCGGAGTCCCACTTTCCTCGCCACGGATCGGACTGGTAATAAGCCTGCTCGCGCCAGCTATACATGAGAAAGAGTCCAAGGGCAGGGCGGCCGATCTTGCCGGCGTCGATGGCGGCGCGCAGCCGCTGTACCGGCTCGTACCAGCGCCGCTGGCTGATGACACCTAGCAACGTACCGGTCTTGCGGGCCGCCGCCAGCATGGCGTCGCAGTCCCGCAGATTGGCCGCCATTGGCTTCTCGACCAGGACGTGGACTCCCGCATCGGCCGCAAGGATGGCGGGTTCGGCGTGCAGCGGATGCGGCGTGCCGATCAGCACGACTTCGGGACGAGCCTCCCTCAGCATGAGCGCGGTGTCCGTATATGCTCGAGCCCGCAAGCGCGCGGCAAGTGTTTCGCTGCGCTCCGAGATCGCATCACAGACCGCGACCAGTTCCGCCTCGGCCAGGCTGGCGACGGCGCTGGCGTGAATCTGGCCGACCTTCCCGCAGCCAACCAGCGCTATCCGCACGGGTTGCATCGCTTTCTTGCCTTTCTCGACCTGGATACCTGACTCGTCCCGGCTATTCTCTCCGGCGGGCCGCCTGGAACTTGATATTCTTGAACTCGATGAAGTAAAATTCAGCTTGGAGGCCGACGCGGCCCTTCCTGACCTGGCATTCGTTCCAGGTCGTGGCGAGCTTGCCGTTAACGTTGACCGTCACTTTCGGGCCGTCGCAGGTGATGTCGTACACATTCCATTCGCCGGGCGGCTTGATCAGAGAAACGCCGCGGCCTTTCACGAGAAACTTGTCCGCCTTGCCATTTACCTGGGTTACGCCGAAGAGATCGCCGGCGTGCGGCGGCTTGGGAACGTGAGCCACTTGCACCTGGTGCCAGATCATTCCATCTGGCGAGGTCCGCAGGTACACGCCGCTGTTGTAATCAGGCGTCCCTTTAAGCTTTCGGAAACGCCACTCGACATGAAACGTTCCGTTGCCCAGATCCTTGTCATGAAGCAGCATCTCCTTGACGTCCACGCCGTCACAGAGCAGCACCTTGCCGGTCTCGTCGAGTTTCCAGGCGTTCCTGGCAGTCAGCTTGACATCCGGCGCGATCGGGACGCGTTGCCAGCCCTTGAGATTCGGACCAGGCATGAGGTCGATCCAGTCGCCATCGGCAGCGTCGACGCCTGCGACCGACAACGCCACAAGCAAGCCTGCCAGGATGCCGCGTAATTGAATGGACATGATGCACTCCTTGATGACACGGGATACCGCGACTATCTTGGCAGCACGCATCACAAAGGCAAGGCGACTTGATGTCCTGGGTCATTTACTTTTTCGGCAGCGGTTTCGCCTTCTTCGCCGGCTGCGGCCTCATCCTGGCGGCGCTGGCGGCGTTCTCGTCGGCGCAGCATCGCTGGCAACGCAGCGTTGCCCTGGTCGCGGCCGTCACCGGTCTGATACTGGTCGCCCTGTCGGCGACGCCATTGCCCTACGGTTTCTACGCGGTTGCCGGCGTCGTCACGCTCGCCTGGCTAATCGTTGAGCAGTTGAAGGAAGAACGCTATCCGCGCGTGCGGAACTGGCTGCGTCGGGCCACTGCCATCATCTGGTTTGCCGGCCTGGTCGTCGAGGCGCCGTTCCTGGTGACGCCAACGCTGAAGGTCGACGGTAATCCGACGCTGTATGTGATCGGCGACTCCGTGGCCGCTGGTGTGGGCGACGAAACGGAGACCTGGCCGCGCATCCTGGCTCGCAAGCACGCCATCGAGGTGAACGATTTCTCGCACGCCGGCGCCACGGTCAGCTCTGCGCTCAAGCAAGCGGAGCGCCTGCCGCCGCGCGGCGGCATCGTGCTACTGGAGATTGGCGGCAACGACGTGCTTGGAAGCACCACGGCCGCCAGGTTCAACGAGAATCTCGACCAGCTGCTCGCCAGGGTTCGCGCGCCCAATCGGCTGGTCGTCATGTTCGAGCTGCCGTTGCCGCCGTTTCAGAATGAATATGGCCGCATTCAGCGGCGGCTCGCTCTGAAACACGGCGTGCGTCTGGTGCCGAAGCGCGTGTTCGCCGGTGTGTTGACAAAGGACGGCGCAACGCTGGACTCGGTGCACCTGAGCGCCGCCGGACATCAAACGATGGCGAACGCCGTGTGGGGGGTGCTCGGACGATGACAGTCTAGTCGCGGCTGGCGCGCCATTCGAGGCCGAGGGCGGTCATGCTCTCACGCTTGGCCATGACAGCCCAGGGAGTGTCTGGATACTCCTTGAGGATGCGATTCCAGGACTTCTTGATGTCCTTGAGCCAGCCTTTGACCTTGGCTTCCTTCTTGGCGCTCTGGACATCCGGAATCGCGCCGACGCGCCAGCCGTTGTGGATATCGGCCTTCAGATCGGGGAGCCGGTCGGCACGGACGTCGCCCAGGATGAAGTTGTACTCGAAGGTGTAGACAAGTCGCGACAGCAAGCGGGCCTTGGCGTAGTCGTAGTTGGCTTGCCAGCGCTTGGAGGTTTCCTTGTCGCGCTCATCCTCGGCGGTCAAGAGTTCGCCGAGCGCCTCTTCCAGCTTGAAGATTGCCACGCCCGGTTCCTTCTGCTTGGCCAGGAAGCCTTTCTTGATCTGCGGGGTGACCGGGCCGCCCGGACTCGTAAGTGCTTCTTCCATGACGAACTTGGCGTTCTCGCTCAAGGCCTGCGCCACCTTCAGCACGGCAACGCGGAGCGGATACTCCTTCGGGTTCGCCTCGACCATCTGCTTCAGTTCGGAGAAGGAGGTGTATTTCTCCTTGAAAAGCTCGAGTGCCTTGGCGGGAAACGGTGGCAGATAGTTGAACTGCAGCGAGTTGTCGGTTCCGGGCCGGGCGGCGCGGACCGGTGGGATGCGGTTGATCTCGTCCAGTATGTTCTTTACCAGGGCATCGCCGGCAAACTGGCCGGGCGCCGGGGCAAGTCGGCGTACCTCGAGATGCACCGGCATCGGCTCGGCAGGATCGTAGGGGGGCGTGCTGGACGGCGGCTTGCCGGTCAAGCGCGGCGTCTGCTCGAGCTTGTCGCTGGCGAGCAGCATCTTCATCTTTTCCTGCACGCGTGCCGCCAGCGAGTCCAGCGGCAACGGATTGCTTTGCTCCTGGATGCCGGTAAGGCCTTCTTGCATGGCGTGGCAGAGCGATTGCAAGAAGATACTGCCGCGCTCGAACTCGTAGGCCTTCTGGTCCTTGGCGCAGGACGCCCAGACCTGGACATTCTTGGGAGGGGTCTTGATCATGGTGTCGAGGATTTCCCCCATCTCGCCGCTGCCGGGGAGTTCCAGGCCGCGCGCCGGGGAATAGCGGCACACGTCCAGGATCAGCACTTTCTGCCAGGCCAGGCATTTCGAGAGCTTGTCGTAGACCCACTTCAACGGGATGAGCGTCTTGGCATCTTTCATGTCGCCTTCGATGGGAACCAGGTACGCTTCCTTGTCGATATCGACGGCATGGCCAGCGAACAGCAGCACAATTCGGTCCTGCTCGCGGCAAGTAGCCAGGAAATCGCTGATGGCATTTTCGATGACCGGCTTGAGAGTGGGTTGCGGGCTGCGGGCGCCGTCGGAAAGCTCGAAGACCTGGGTGGCCGGCATGTTCATGGGCCGGCGCTGCATCTGGTCGGCAAGCACGGCCGTACTGCTGCCTGGATAGCGCTCGTCGCGGGCGCTGCCGTAGTTCAGAGGGTTGGCGAACAAGTAGTTGTTGACGTTGATCAGCAAAGCACGGCGCGGAAACGGCCGGCCCGACGCGATGGGGACCTTCTTCAGATTGATTCCTTTCTTGGTGCCGACCGGCGAGTAATCGGACTTCTTGTCCGCATCCTTGGTCTTGCCCGTGCCGGGGGTTGCACTGGCCTTTTTCTTGACATCCTTCTGGCCCGCGTCAGAAGGATCGTAGTTCTCATCGTGGTCGGAGTCGCCCTTCCTGTTGGCAATGCCCTGGCTCTTGTCCTTTTTCTGGAACAGGCTCGCGATGTGCTCGCCGGCGAAGAAGTAGACGCCGCCACCGATGGCGAGGACGCACACGGCGAGAAATGCGCCCACCTTGAAGCCGCTCCCCTGCTTGCGCCGGCGGGGAATCGGAGTCGACTCGAGTGGTGCATCATCGTCAAACGCGAATGGATCACCACTCGTGGGCCGGGTACGCACTGGAGCCGCGGCGCGCGGAGCGGTGGCAGCAGCAGGTTTGACGGCAGCCGCCAGTGCCGGCTGCGACGGAGCGGCGCTGGTCAGCGGTGCGCTGGTCAGCGGTGCGCTGGTCAGCGGTGCGCTGGTCAACGGTGCGGTCGGAACGGACGCCACCCGCGCCTGGATGATTTCTCGGCAGAGCTTGCAACGCATCGACTTGCCGATCCATTCGGACGGAATGCGCAACACACTCTGGCACTTGGGACACCTGCTTTGAACCACCGAAGCCATGCCACACCATCAGGTAAGCGGTTTCAATTCCTTCATTCTATATGACGCATCGTATCGCATAATGTTCCTTGGCGGAAATAAATTTGGCACCGGCGCTCCGCTCTTTCCAGGAACGGACGGCAGGCATATCAATAAGCCCAAGCAATTCTTTTCCAGCAAGTCCTGAGGAGCCGGATCATGTTTCGCTTGACTGCCGTAGCCGTTCTCGCGGGATGCGTGTGGACGCTTGTCTCGGCCGAGGCCGTGGCCGAGAAAAAAAAGGTTCTGATCACCATGAAGTGGAATGGCTCGGTCGCCGATGAAGAGTTGCGGAAGACCGCGCCCGAGTGCATCACCAGCTACAAGGGTCTGGAGAAGATCTGGAAGGCCTGGAAGATCAAGGGGACGGCTCCGAAGCTCGACTTTTCCGAGGTCATGGTGGTCGCCGTATATTCCTCGGGCAGCCGGCTGAGCTTCGCCGATCCCACGCTCGATGAGAAGGGCAATCTCCAGGTTGTCGGCTTCGGCACGCGCGACCTTCGGCCCGGCTTTCGCTACGTGCTCGGCACGGTCAGCAAGGCAGGCGTGGTCACCGTCAACGGCAAGAAGCTGCCGAAGGAGTGAGCGGCGCCGCATCCAGTCACGCTGGCGACCCTTGTGCGGTGGCATCGCGAAGGACAGCCCAGAGCTGCAGCAAGTTGCGGCGGTTCTGGCCGAAGTCGCCCTTGCCGAGTCGCGCCTGGCTGCGGGCGTGCACGCGTGTCTGTTTCTCGGCCACGGGTTCACAACGCACTGTGATGTCGTCCACGAAACGAAACAACCGTGTGCGACGCAGCGCACGAATGGTTGCGTTGGCAACGTCGACCGCCACGATTTCCCAGAGCGGCAAGCCGCGTACGGCGTTTTCAACTTTCGCCAGCGCTTCGGCCAGCGACAAGGGCAAGTCGAGCGGCCGCAAACGCGAATCCTCTCCCTTGTCCGTGTCGGCCCAGTTTCGCGTCAGCCAGGTTAGCACTCCCATGTTCTTATTGTCCGGATAAGTGCGACAAACGGCGAACCGCTCGCTCCGTAGAATGGACATGAGTACATCGTGTATCATTCCCTCGGAGAAGGCACTCATGCTGAGGGTGGTCTGCTCGCCGGCGCCGGAGTTGCGCTGGCAGCCGGAATCCTTGCCTGAAGAACTGGCGGCGACTGGCCGGCGGCTGCTGGAAACACCACGCCGCTGCCTGTGGATCGTCTCCACCAGCCGGCGGCGGCGGGCCCTGTTGCGCCAGGCGGTAGGCGGCGGCAGGCGAGCCATCCTCCTGCCACGCGTCCACACCCTGGAGAGCTTCGTCGCCCAGGCGCTCGAGTACTGCCCGCGCGCGGGGCAGCGCGTGACCGGTCCGGAAAGGCTTCTCCGTCTCGCCCGCGCCTGGAGCGATGTCACCAGCCGGCCCCCGCAAGCGCAGCGCATCCGTCAGCTCGACCGCTTCATTCGCGATTGGCAGGCGTGCCGAATGACGTCGGACGACGCGAACGATTACTTTGCAAGGGTCGTCAAGCGATTTCAGGTCGACCTGGCCAATGATAAGCGTCTCGATCGCATGTCCAGCTTCGCCTTGTTGCTGGACGAGTTGGCGGATGAACGCAGCTGGCCACGGCGTTATTTCTTCAACGCGATCGACACCGTCATCTTCGACGGCTTTCACCGTCTTGAGCGGATTGAACTCGATCTCGTCGGCACGCTGTCGCGACAGCATGACGTGACGTTGTGGCTCGTGGCCACGTCAGGGCAAGAGTCTGAAAAGACGGCGCTGGCCGCGCTCAAGTATCTCGATGAAGGCGGATTCGCGCCGCGCAAGATGGACGTACCCGCATGCTCCACGAATCCGATTGCGGAGGTGGGTCGGCGACTCTTCCCGGCCGCGAACCACTCTCGAACGGCCTGCGCGGGCCCTATCGGCAATGAAGCCGCCATCTTCAAGCTGGAACGGCTAACGCCGCTTGAGGAGGTCGAGGCTGTGGCGCGGTCGATCAAGCATGATTACCTGGCGGCGCGGACACGGGGCGATGCCATGCGCCTGAGCGATGTCGCGGTCATCATCCCCGGACCGGGTTATGATCCGCTCATTCGCGAGGTTTTTCCCCGCGCCGGACTGGAGTTCAATCTCGCCGGCCGGGCCCTGGAAGTCAGCCTGTCCCGTCCCGCACGCGTGCTGACTGCGGCGCTGGATCTCGTCCGCAACCAGTGGCGCCACGACTTGCTGCTCGATTTCCTCGGCCTACCGCTGGTCAGTCGATGCCTCGTTGATCGGCATCGTTTGCACGATCTCTTTGGCAATCGACCGCGCTCTCGCAAACGGCTGGACCATGACGCCTGGCGGCAATCATGGCAGGCATATCTCGCGGGCCTGCGCCGGCAGATCGAGCGCTGGTTTTCCGGCGAAGAGGCATTGCCCGAACGAGATCGGCACAGGCCACAGGAGTTTCTCGATCGCCGCAAGGAAGCAGCCGACAGCCTGGAGCGCCTGGTCGCGTCCATCGAGCATGTCCTGGAGCCCGTTGCCGCCATTGAGAAGTTGCTGGCCGAGCCGCCGGAGCGACATGCGCTGCGCGAACTGGTGAGAAGGATCGGCAACCTGCTGCGTCTGCTTGCCATCGAAACTTGGCTGCAGCCGCCGGGCCTGCCATCCTCGACAACGACACAGCCTGTCCCATGGGTTGAGTACGAAAAGGACCAGCAGGCGTACTTCAAGCTGCTGAGCGTGCTGCAGTCGCTGGCGGAGACGCCGGATGCCCGTTTGCCGGTGCGGGCGGATGGCCGGCCCGATGTCCGCATGGCGCTGTCGCTGGCCCTGGATGGCGAGAGCTATCAGATCAAGACCGAGGATGATGCCGGCGTGCAGATTTTCGAGATTCGCGAGATTCGTGGCATGCGCTTTCGCCACGTTTACGTCCTGGGCCTCGTGGACGGCCTGATGCCGGCGTTGCCGGAAGAAGGCATGCTGGCCGCGCGCCGCCGCAGGTTTCCGGCGCTCGAACAGCAGCTCCAGGCCAAGGAGGATGAAGTCAAGCACCTGTTCACGCAAGCCTTCGAGTCGGCCGGCGAAAAACTGATCCTGTCGCGCTGGACGCTCGAGGGGGACCGTCCGGCAACGCCCAGTCCGTTCTTCGAGCGCGTGAAAGCGCCGCCACTGGAGATGCCACGGCTTGTTCCCAGCGTGGCCGATGCCGCGTCGCTGCTGGGCATGCGCTGCGCCGCCATGGTCGACCTGTCCCGGTCATGGCCCACGGCAAAGGGCGACGCGCAATCGGTTCTGCAACGCATGTGCGAATCGATCGCCGGCTGGCGGGCCCGACCGGCAGCCAGTGCACCAATCCACCTCGGCTTGCCGGCATTGCTGGCGCGTATCTACGGAGAGGACCGGGCCTTCAGTCCAAGCGAGTTGGAGCAGTATGCCGCCTGTCCGTTTCGCTACTTCGGCGCCCGCGTGCTCAATCTGCGTGAGCGCGAAGGGGACGAGTCGATTTTCGCCCATGGCTCGCTGCTACACCGCGTGTTGAACCGCTTTTACGAGGAGCGCCGTGCCGCGGCTGCGGCCGGCAAGCCGTTGCCGGCCGTCGGCCCGGCGGATCGGTCCAACATACTCGAGATTTACCGCAAGGAATGGAACGAACAAGAGGATGGCATCGTCTCACCGGAGCTGCTGACGATCTTCGAGCGCCGTAACGGGCTACTGGATTTCTTCCTGGAACTAATGGCGACCATCGAGGCAGACGGCGGCAACCTCTGGACCGAGTTGCCGTTGCGCGTTCGACTCGGTAGCGACCCCTCAGGGCACTCGGTCTTGCTGCATGGGACCATCGATCGCATCGATGGCCTGAATCACGGGGCAAACACCGCCGGCGTCATCGATTACAAGTCGGGCGCCATCGTCGATCACAAGGAACTGGCTGTGAAGCTGGGCGACGGTCGGCGGATCCAGTTGCCGCTCTATGCCGCCGGCTTCGAGGCGGCACACCCAGGCTGGAAGGTGACGCGCGGGCATTATCTTCATCTGACGTCGCGCAAGAGGTCCAACGAAAGGCCCAACGATGCAATCGTCAATATCGGACCATTGCAAGCCAACGGCACGTTCGATACCCAGGCGGCCGTGGACATGGCCCTGGCGTTCGCCGGCCGAATTCGCGGCGGGGACTTCCCGCTCACCCCGTTTCCCCGCGGAACCAACCAGCACGAGTGTAATAGCCGGTGCCCGCTGCGCCATGCCTGCCGTCATCCGAACGGCTACGAAGTTTCGCCGTGGAGGTGAGCGCCGGCGTCTGCTACAATGCCTCGCATGACGCCGCCTGACGTTCCGCCTGCCAAACTCACATCCGCCGGCACCCGCACGCCGTTGCTCGGACGCGTACTGGGCACGCCGCAGCCCTCATGGGAGACCAGCCTCGACCGGCAGTTCTTTCCCTGGCTTGACGATCATCGCTTTCGAGGCCGGATGGTGTTCCCCGGTATGGGCTACCTGGACCTGGGGCACGCCGCCGGCATTTCGCTGCACCCCGATACTCCGCTGGCACTGCACGATGTGAAGTTCTCCCGCGCCTGCCTGATATCCGAGAATCAACCGCCGACCTTGCAGACCATCCTGCAGGCAGAGAGTGGCGAGTTTACCGTGCATGGCCGGCGCTCCGCAAAGGCCGGCTGGACGCTGCATGCACGCGGCTTCGTTCGCCCAAACCAAGACGCAGCGACCGAGCCGCAGCGGCTAACCGACATCTGGGATCGCTGTCCCATCGACCTGGCCCGCCAGGATTGCTATCGACTCTTTCACGAGCGCGGTCTGGACTACGGTCCCGCGTTTCAGGGGATTGACCAGATGTGGCGCGGCCAGGGGGAATGTCTCGCTCGCATCGACGTCCCGAAGCAACTCAAAGACGCCGATCGCTGGTTGCATCCTGCCACGGTGGACGCCTGCCTCCACGTACTGCTTGGTGCGATCCTGCCCGGTGATGGCTCGCCGTCGCACGCGACATGCCCCGTCTACCTGCCAGTCGATGTCGCCGAGGTACATGTACACGCGCCTTCCGGCGAGACGCTCTGGAGTCACGGCCGAATAAGCGAGCAAAGCGCCTACGCCATCGTCGCCGACATCCGCGTCTTCGAGGAGACCGGGCGCGTCGTCTGGGAAGCCAACGGACTCCGCTGCCAGGCAATGGGGGGCGGCGTGCCAGAGAAATAGTGTCGATGCGACTCGCCATGACCGCTGGCGCCGTTCGTCGGCAACGGACGGGACCCGCTGCGAAGCTACGAAGTGTTGCATCCCGAGGTCTGATGATAGGGAGGAACGGCTTCTTACCCTGCCAGCTTTTCCGCTTCGCCCACCATGTCGCCGAGTAGCTTCAATCCCAGTTCCCAGAAGGTGGGGTCGTTGACGTTCATGCCGAGCTTGCCGAGGAGGACGTGCGGCGCTTCCGAACCGCCGGCAGCGAGCAGATCGAGATAGCGCGGCACGAAGGCGGGACCATCTTGCCGGTACTTTTGCACCAGGGCCAGCACCAGCAGTTCGCCGAACGCATAAGCGTAGCAATAGAACGGGACATGGATGAAATGGCCGATGTACAGCCACCACCAGGCATAATCGTCCGTGAGAAGGACAGCGTCGCCGTGCATGGGACGATTGGCGGCCATCCAGATGTCGTTGATCTGCTCAGTCGAGAGCTCGCCCTTGTCCTTGCGGGCCTGATGCAACCCTTGTTCGAAGCGCGTCAGCACGACCTGGCGAAAGACGGTGGCGAAGGCATCCTCGATCTTGCCGCACAGGAGCCCGAGGCGGATACGCGGGTCCGGGAACATCTCCAGCAGCCGTTGAAACGTCAGCATCTCGCCGAAGACGCTGGCCATCTCGGCCGTTGTCAGAGGCGTGTCACACTGGAGGTAGCCGACGCCGCGTGACAGATACTGATGCAGACCGTGGCCCAGTTCGTGGGCCAGGGTCATCACGTCGCGCAGCCGATCGGTGTAGTTCATGAGGATGTAGGGGTGCGCACTCGGAACGGCGCTGCTGGAGAAGGCGCCGCCTCGCTTGCCTGGCCGCAGTTCGGCGTCGATCCAGTTCTTGTCGAAAAACTCCCCGATGATGCCGCCGGCACGTGGGCTGAACGCCTGGTAGCTCTCCTGCACCATTCGTCTCGCCCGAGGCCAATCGCATTCCGGCATGTCGCCGTGGATCGGGGCGTAGCGGTCATAATCGTGGAGCTGGTCGATGCCCAGGAGCTTGCCCTTGAGGCGGTAGTAGCGCTGCACGAGGGAGTGATGCCGTTCCGTCGCAGTCATGAGCGCCTCGACCACCTCGTCGGTGATCTCGTTGGACAGGTGCCGCGACGACATGAAATGTGGGTATTTGCGCAGCCGGCAATCGCCGTGATGATCAAGGACGAGATTGTTGAAGATGAATGTCAGCAGTCGCGAGTTCTCCTGCAGGCCGACGGTCAAGCCGCGCGCCGCTGCCTTGCGAATCGTACGATCCGGATCGTAAAGCTTGGCGAGAATCTGCTGCTGGCTGACTTTCTGAGACGCGCCGGCGTGCTCGAACGGGAATTGCATGGCGGACACGGATTCGTCGAACAGCCGGACGAAGGCGGCCCTGCCGGTGACCGATTTTTCATCGAGGATCTTCTCCTCCAACTCGCTGAGATAGTGAGGCCGCCAGATGCGCTTTTGCTCCAGGTGGTGCCGGTAGCGGGCCAGCGATGGGTTGGCCAGCAACTTGGCGACGACGTCGTCGGCCACCTTGACCCACTCCAAATCGAAGAAGATGAGATGCTTGTTGCTGGCCGTGCGTTCTTCGCGCGTGCGTGACAGGAGTGCGCCGTGTCGCGAGTCGTCCGTCTTGGCGGCATGGACCAGCCCGGCGTAGACGGCCGGCCTGTCCAGTTGTTCGAATAAGCCTTCAAGTTCAATCAGGGCCTCGCGCAACAAGCCGGCCGAGGCGGCATCCAGCGTCTCGATCTTGCCACGATATCGCGCCTCGAAGGCACGCGCTCGCTCCAGCGCGCCGGCAAGGTCCGCGCCGATCTTCGGATCGTCCACGCTCTGGTAGAGATCGCTCAGGTTCCAGGAAATCCCGACGGCGCTGCTGGCAGGAACGGTCGGCTGCTCCATGTTGTTTATTTTCCTTCCCCGGAATGGTGCCCCGGCCGGCGCGGCATGGAGCCTTCACGCGGTGTGACGGTCACGCCGGGACGCACCATGGTGACGCCGTCGACGATGATCCATTCGTCGCCCTTGAGGCCGGCGTCAACGACGCGCAGGCCGTCCTCTTGCAGGCGGCCGGCCTCGATGTCCACGCGCTCCACCAGGTTTTCCTTGGACCGATTGACCTTGAGAAGATACTTCATGTTCTGGTCGGTGAGGATGGCGCGATCGGCGACGAGGATGGCGGGATGGGGATCGGCCACCGCGGCGCGAATGCGCGCGAACATGCCGGGAGCCAGCAAGCGGCGGCCGTCCGCACGCTTCGGATTGTCGAAGCGGGCGCGAACCTTGATGGTGCCCGTACTGGAATCGACCCGATTATCGATGAAGTCGATGATGCCCTTGTGCGGATAGTCGCGATCGGTGGCCAGCCCCATCTGCACCTTGATGTCCATGTCGCTCTTCTTTCCCGTGTCCTTGTTCTTGCTGGCCAGTGCGATCATGTGGTTGCGGTAGCGCAGCAGGGCTCGTTCGTTCACGTGGAAGTACACGTACATCGGATCGACGGAAACAAGCGTGGTCAGCAGGTTGTCACCGGCGGCATTGACGAGATTACCCTTGGTGAGGAAAGCTCGCGAGATGTGGCCGGAAATGGGCGCCACAATGCGGCAGTATTCGGTGTTAAGACGGGCCTCCTGAATCTGCCCCTCGGCGGTGGCCATGCCGGCGATGGCCTCCCCCTGGTCGGCCATGACCTTGTCCAGTTCCTGCTTGGCGGCCGAGCCGCTCTTGACCAACGGCTCCAGGATGCCGATCCGCTCCTGAGCCAGTTTCAGCTTGGCCGTGTACAGTTTCATCTGCCCGTCGGCCTGCTTCTCTTGCGCCCGGAACGGGCCATCATCGATGAGGAACAGCACGTCGCCTTCCTTCACCTCCGCGCCTTCCTTGAATTTCACTTCCTTGATGTGCCCGCGCACACGCGGACGAATCTCTACCGACTCCTTTGCCTCTACCAGGCCCGTGAATGTGTCCCAGTCTTCGATGACTTCCTTCAACGGCCGACTGACGATTACTTCAAGCGGCGGCGGCACCGTGACCTGCGGCTCACGTGTGCATCCCGTCAACATGATGAGCGTGAAGAGACATGGCGAGTAACTGCAGCGCGGCATCGGCACCTCGGGGGACGGCGACTGGTGGGCGAAGGTATTCTACAGACTCGGTTGCCGCGCGCCGTGGCCTGCGGCGTCCTGTCAGCGTTTCGCTGCCGCAAGCCTTGCCTCAGTGTGGGGGCGGCGGACAATAGAGCGATGGAAATGGCTTGCGGCAATAATCGCTGGGGCTGCCGCAACGCGGAACGCCTGGGATCAGAGGACAGGGCTTGCGCAGATAGTCATTCGCGCCTGGGCAACTCAGCGGACCGGCGCTGGGCGGGAACGGCTTGGGCCAGTAATCATTACAGTCGCAAGTGACAGGGCAGCCATTTGTATCGGTGCCGGCAGATCGCCAGAAACACCAGCCCGGCCAGCCACGCGCCGCCACGTCGCCGGTGGTGATCGTCCCCAGAATCAGCAAAGCAACAACTCGACTCATTGAAGTTAACCAGCAGATACCCGGGGACTGGCCAAGCTCGACAGCTGGCTCACGGCAGCAGTTTTTCATTCCCTTGCCGGGGCGCAGGCAGGATTTCGATCGGCCCGTCAGCAGGTTCCAGCAGCAGGGGATCGCCGAGCATCGGTCCCCCATTCAAGTTCTGCAAACGGAGTTCCCAGCCGCCGCCCAGGGCCTTGTAGACCTGGATCATCCCCAAGGCGATGTCGCCGCGGGCCACGGCCAGCTTGTCCTGCTGTCCCACCAGGAAGTTTGCTGTCACGAAGGCCCGGTTGATGTCGAACTTCAACAGCTTGATCTCATCCTCGACCACGCGGACCGCGATTTCGGCCTCGCTGGCGCTCTCATCGAGATAGCGGACCTGAATCTGGCTGCGTATGTAGGCGATCAGTCCGTCCTCCACTTCCTTGCCGGCCTTGAGCACGGTGCTCTGGTAGTTGAGGACTTCCTTCTGAAAGCGTGCATCTTCGACTCGAATCTTGTTCAGCAAACGACCATAGTTCAGGATGTCCCACTGGAAGCTGGGCGCGATGGTCCCGAACTGGCTGTTCGTGTTGAAAAGCTGCGACAGGTTTTCCGCCGAGTAGCCGATGTTGCCGAAGACGATGAAGTGCGGATACAGGTCAGAAGTGGCGACGCCAATGCGGGCGCTCTGTGAGGCGACCAGGCGCTCGGCCCGGCGGACGTCCGGCCGTCGCCGCAGCAGATCGGCGGGGACGCCGACGGCCAGTTCCGGCGGTGCTTGCGGAATCGGGGCAGTACCGATCTCTGCTACCAGGTCGCGTGTGGGAATGCCCAGCAGGACGCACAGGCGGTTGTTCGACTGGCGTAGGCCGATCTCCAGGCGTTCCTTGAACGCCTGCGTATCCGTTAGGTTCGAGCGCATCTGCGCCAGGTCGAGCTTGCTGGCCGCGCCACGCTTGAAGCGATCCTCGGCGCGCCTGGCGAGCAGCGACTGGATCTCGATGTTGCTCTCGGCGAACTGAATGCGCGCCTGGAAGGTGCGGATCTCGACGTAGGCCGTGGCGACCTCGCCGATGAGCAGCACCAGCACATCGTCGTAATTCTCGATCGAAGCATCGAGATCCGCGTTGGCGGATTCGATGGCCCGGCGGAAGCGACCCCAGAAATCGATCTCCCAGGAGACATTGAGCCCGAATTCCCACATGTCGAAGATGCGCTGGAAGCCCGGAATGTCCGGGATATTCGCCTCGTTCCTGCTGATCTGGTTCCGCGAGTAAGAGCCAAATCCTTGCTGTACCTGCGCGAACAGGTTGCCGCAGGCGATGTTGCGCAGGGCGCGCGCTTCGAGGACGCGCATGCCGGCGGTGCGTAGATCGAGATTCTGCCGGTAAGCCGACTCCACCAGTGAGTTGAGAACGGGGTCGTTGAAGGCCGTCCACCAGCCGTTCAGGTCGGCGGCAATCGGATTGACTCCTTTGCTGCCGGAATCGAGCCATTGCTGGGCGACGGGCGCGGCCGGCTTCTGGTAGTTGGGGCCGACCTTGAAGCCGTTGTGAATGTACTCGCTCGGACCCGTGCAGCCGCTGGACAGCACGACGCAAACCACCCAGACGACCACGCCGTGGGGTTTCCAGGAGCGTCGGTCCGCCACACTATTCGGCACTATGCACATCACCCGAACTTACGAAAAGGTCATCGTGATCGTTCTTTTCCGCAGCATCGCTTTTATCGGCCCATCTTGTCCTGCTTCGTTAAGCAATCTCGGGGCGGGTCCTGGGCAGCTGGATGGTTCTGCCACTACACAAATTCATAACAATAATCGTGGAACACGCTGTCCGCCCTGAAGACGCCGCCGCGCCCGTTGTGAGATCAGCTCGGGCGATCCACGGCGTTCAGTGGCTTGACGAATGCAAGGAATGACCACATGGCACGCGCCTTGAAACGGAGCACCGGCGACGAAACCGAGTTCGCGCCGGCTGGTCCTCTCTCCCCCGGGGAGTTACGCAGAATGCACGCCTACTGGCGGGCTGCAAACTATCTATCGGTGGGGCAGATCTACCTCCTCGACAATCCGCTTCTCAGGGAACCGCTCAAGCGCGAGCATATCAAGCCGCGGCTGCTGGGGCACTGGGGCACGTCGCCCGGTCTCAACATGCTGTGCGTGCACCTCAACCGGGTCATCAAGCGCGATGACCTCGACATGATCTACATCATCGGCCCTGGGCACGGCGGACCATCTTTGGTGGCCCACGCCTATCTGGAGGGAACGTACACCGAGGTCTACCCGAACATCAGCCAGGACGAGGAGGGGATGAAGAGGCTTTTCAAGCGCTTCAGTTTCCCGGGAGGCATCCCCAGCCACGTCGCGCCGGAAACGCCGGGCAGTATTCACGAGGGAGGAGAGCTTGGTTACGCCCTGAGCCATGCCTATGGCGCTGCCTTTGACAATCCCACCTGATCGTCGCCTGCATCGTGGGCGATGGCGAAGCCGAGACGGGGCCGCTGGCCACCGGCTGGCACGGCAACAAATTCCTCAATCCTGCCCGTGACGGCTGTGTCCTGCCAATCCTGCATCTCAACGGCTACAAGATTGCCAACCCGACGATACTGGCTCGAATTCCGAGGGAAGAATTGCAGAGGTTCTTCGAGGGCATGGGCTACAAGCCGTACTTCGTCGAAGGGCACGAGCCGGCCGCGGTCCACCAGCAGCTTGCCGGCGTGCTCGACTCGGTGGTGCCGGAGATCAAGGAGATCTGGGCGGACGCCCGCGGCAAGGGGGCGGCCAAGCGGCCAGCCTGGCCAATGATCGTTTTCCGCACTCCCAAAGGATGGACGTGCCCTGCGGAGATCGACGGCAAGAAGTGCGAGGATTACTGGCGCAGCCATCAGGTGCCGATGGGCGACATGGACAAGCTCGAGCACATCAAGATCCTCGAGAAGTGGATGAAGAGCTATGGTCCCGAGGAATTGTTCGATGCCGAAGGCCGGCTGCAGCCGGAGCTTGCCGAGCTGGCGCCCGCGGGCCCGCGCCGCATGAGCGCCAATCCGCACGCCAACGGCGGGCTGCTGCTGCGCGATCTCAAGATGCCGGACTTCCGCGGCTATGCCGTCGCGGTGCCCAGCCCCGGCGCCACCATCGCCGAGTCAACGCGTGTGATGGGCAAGTTTCTCCGCGATGTCATGAAAGCCAACCTGGATAGCAAGAATTTCCGCCTGTTCAGCCCGGACGAGAACAACTCGAACCGTTGGCAGGATGTTCTGGAAGTGACCACGCGCTGCTTCATGGCCGAGATCTACCCAGAGGATGACCATCTATCCCCGGACGGTCGGGTGATGGAAGTCCTCTCGGAGCACCAGTGCCAGGGCTGGCTCGAAGGCTACTTGTTGACCGGACGGCACGGCTTCTTTTCCTGCTACGAAGCGTTCATCCACATCATCGATTCAATGTTCAATCAGCATGCCAAGTGGCTCAAGGTGAGCAAGCACATCCCGTGGCGGCGGCCCATCGCCTCGTTCAACTACCTGCTCAGCTCGCACGTTTGGCGGCAGGACCACAACGGCTTCAGCCACCAGGATCCCGGTTTCATCGACCACGTCGTCAATAAGAAAGCGGAGATCATCCGCGTCTACTTGCCGCCGGACGCCAATACTCTGCTGTCGGTGACCGACCATTGCCTGCGCAGCCGCAACTACGTGAATGTCGTCGTCGCTGGCAAGCAACCCGCGCCGCAGTGGTTGACCATGGACCAGGCCGTCAAGCACTGCACGATAGGCATAAGCATCTGGGAATGGGCCAGCAATGACAAGGGTTCTGAGCCGGACGTGGTGATGGCTTGCTGCGGCGACGTGCCAACCCTGGAGACGCTGGCGGCCGTCGAGATGATCCGCAAGCACCTGCCCGAGTTGAAGATTCGCGTCGTCAATGTTGTGAACCTCATGAAGCTGCAGCCGGCGAGCGAGCATCCACACGGTCTTTCGGACCGCGAATTCGACGCCCTGTTCACCAAGGACCGGCCGATCATCTTCGCCTTCCACGGTTATCCGTGGCTGATCCACAGACTGACTTACCGGCGAACGAACCATGACAATCTTCACGTCCGTGGCTACAAGGAAGAAGGCACAACCACGACGCCGTTCGACATGTGCGTGCTCAACGACATCGACCGCTTTCACCTGGTCGAGGATGTGATCGATCGCCTGCCGCAACTCGGCGCCCGGGGCCGCCTACTTCAAGCAGGCCATCCATGAGAAGCTGATCGAACACAAGCATTACATCGCGGAGCACGGCGACGACATGCCGGCCATTGCCGGCTGGCGCTGGGGCCAGGACGGCGCGAAGCCGGCCAGGCGCGACACGGCGGCGGATAACGTCTGAGTGTGCATACCGCGCTGCTCACGCCGGGCCATTCTCCCGCGCGCGCAAGTGCGGGCCCCAGTACATCCCCAGCGCGAAGATGCCGACAAGCCCCGCAAACGTGATGAGCATGCTGACAGAGTCTGGCGCCGGCACCAACGCGGCGAGAATTGCGAGCGGGCCCAACGCCATCAGCCACCGGCGCCCAGGCGCGCCAAAGGTTAAGGCCGTGACAACCATGACCGCCAGCAAGAAGAGTTTAGGCCAGGTCAACATGAGATTTGGGTCCATGGCTGTCTCCGTCGCCAGACATTTCAGGCTATTTCGTGACTCTGGTTCATCATACAAAAGACGCGTGCGCAACACAAGCACCCAGAATTGGCAGGCGCCCGGCGACGGAGCACTACCATGACCGTGACCCTGATCACTGGCGCCGGCAGCGGCATTGGCCGCGAGTTCGCGCGGCGCCTAGCCGCCGACGGCATGGCCATCGCCGCCATCGACTGCCAGCCGGAGGGGCTAAGTCAACTCGAGGCGGAGCTGCAAGGTCAGAATCGCCAGGTTGCCTGTGAGGTCGCCGACGTCACGGACGGACCGCTGTTGCTGGAGATCGTTGCCGCCCTGGAGCAGCGACTCGGGCCCATCGACCTGATGATCGCCAGCGCCGGCGTTGGCCGCGAAACCTCCGGCCTCGACTTGCGAATGGACGACCTGCAAGCGGTGATCGGCGTCAATCTGCTGGGCGTGGCCAATAGCATCGCAGCGGTGTTGCCCGGCATGATCAAGCGCCGCCGCGGGCACATCGTCGCCATCTCCAGCATGGCCTCGTATCGCGGCGTGCCGCGCATGCTCGCCTACTGCGCAAGTAAATCGGGCGTCAACGCCTTCATGGACGGCCTGCGTATCGAGGTTCGGCCATATAACATCTTCACGACCACGCTCTGCCCAGGCTGGATTCGCACGCCCATGACGGCCCACATCAACGGCCCCATGCCCGGCCTCATGGACGTGGACTACGCCGTCGGCCGCATGCTGCACGCTATTCGCCGGCGCAAGGCCTTCTATGCCTTCCCGGCGTCGCTGGCGTGGCGGCTGCGCGTGTTGCGCTGGCTGCCGCGCTCGACTGCCGACTGGCTCATCGCCCGCATGCTCGGCAGAATGAAAATCAGCCGCCAAGGTTAGTTGCGCATTCATGTCCACACAGATGCACGCGGACTGTGCCGACGGCAATTCAATGTTTTGCAATTCCCGCTGCCACGCCTTATCATGCAAGGGATGGAGATTCTCTACGAGTTCGTGTCTCCACCGAGCCCATGCGGCTATCTGCCACACCGCGTCTGGAGCCTGGAATATGAAATGGTCGGCGCCCTGACTCCGGCGGAATACCAGCAACAGCTGGAAGCGGGTTGGCGGCGCTTCGGGACCATGCTGTTTCATCCGCGGTGCCCGAGTTGCTCAGCCTGCCAGTCCCTGCGTGTGCTGGTCGAGGATTTCCGCCCGAACCGCAGTCAGCAGCGCACCATCAAGGCGAACATCCACGACGTAGAACTGGTGATCGCCGCCCCGTCGGTGTCGCGCCGCAAGCTCGATCTGTATGACCGTTACCACGCCTTTCAGTCGCTCAACAAGGGCTGGACCGAGCACGCCGCCAAGGACGCCGAGAGTTTTTGCAGCTCATTCATCGATAATCCAATTCCGACCGAGGAGTGGTGCTACTATCTGGAGGGCGAATTGATCGGCGTCGGCTATGTGGACGTGCTGCCGGCAAGCATGTCGGCCATCTACTTCTTCTACGAGCCGGAGCTGCGCAATCGCTCGCTGGGAACATGGAATGTGCTGAGCTTGCTTGCCGAAGCCCGCCTGCGCTGTCTGCCGCACATGTACCTGGGCTACTTTGTGGCTGATTGCCCATCGCTTGCCTACAAGGCGAATTTCACTCCGAATGAAGTGCTTGGGACCGACAGTCGCTGGCGGAGGTTTCGCTGAGGCGTGGCGCATGAAAAAGGGCCCCCGAAAAGCTCAGGGGCCCTGACAATTCAGCATCAGTCGAGCTTACTCCTCAGACTGCGCGGTTGCCAGCGATTGCTCGGTGAAGCTGACATTCACGCGCTGGCCGGCGGTCACGATGACGCGCTGGCTCTGGCTGACCGTGCGGCCATCGCGATTCGCCTCGGTCCGCAAGGTGTAGTAATACTTGCGTCCCGGCTCCAGCGCAGGTGTGTTGAAGGCGCGCGTCCCGGATGGCAGGTTGCACAGGACGTTGTCCACGTACAGTCGAGCGTCGCTGGGCAGCTTGACGACAACCCGAGCGCTATTGGTCGCCTTGATGGCGCGCGCTTCGGAGTCCTCGCGAACCTTCTTGATGGCGTCGCGGACGGCGGCACGCTCGGCGTCGGTTCGCGGCGTCAGCGCCGGATCGGTTGCCGGCCGAGCGGGCACGGCAGCGACCGCCTGCTGCTGAACGACCACCGGTTGGCGTACGACCACTACTGAGCTGCCGTAGCAAGTGCAACTGTAGCACCCGTAGCAGCTGCAGCTGTAGCAGCCATAGCAGCTGCAGCCATAACAACTGCAGCTATAGCAGCTGTAGCAACCGTGGCAGCCCCAGCAACCGCAGCAGCCGTGACAACCCCAGCAGCCACAACAGCCGTGGCAACCCCAGCAGCCACAGCAACCGTGACAGCCCCGGCAACCACAGTGGCAACCACAGTGGCAGCGCCCGGGCGCTTCGACGCCGCCCGAAAGAGCCGCCATCAAGACAATCGTATACATCGAGACACCCCCGTTAGAATGACGCCCTGAGCGCTGGCTTCCGGGCGTACCTCCACTATGAACGTAAACGACTTCACAGTCTGGGCAAAAAAGGCTGACTTTTCCGTCTTTGACGGACTCAACGATCAAGATAAGGCCGGAAAAACGATTCGTCAAAGAGAATATGGAAAAAATGGCAGATCTGTAGCGCGCATGGGTCGGGTTGGGCGGGTAATGCCGGCCATCCAGCCGGCAGTGTCGGTACACGAGCGACAACCGGACAAAGCAACTTGGCGTTGCGGGTGAATTGCGCGTGGCAAGCGGGATGCAGAGTCCCTGTCGCTTCAACTACAGCCGGCGGCTGTAACGACGTTGACGGCGCGAGCCAAAGATGGGGACAATCGTCTTCGGTGCCTCCGGTTGCACGATCTTGCGCGTGAAGGCCTCAAAGCCTTCGATGCGTGCTTCCTTGACCTGCATGTTGATGAATGACTCGATCGCGGTGAGCTGCTTTCCCTGTTCGGGTGTGACAAAAGCGAAAGCGACGCCGTCGGCCCCCATGCGTCCGGTACGGCCGATGCGGTGCACGTAGCTCTCAGGGTCCTCGGGCAGGTCATAGTTAATGATGTGTGAGATGCCGGTGACGTCAATGCCCCGGGCCACGACATCGGTGGCCACGAGATAGACGATCTCGCCGTCCCGGAACCTCTTCATGATCTTGTTGCGCTCGGACTGCTGTAGATCGCCGTGCATGGCAGCCACGCGGTGCCGCTCGTGTCGTAGGTCACGGTACAGCTCGTCTGCCCAGCGTTTGCGCTCGCAGAAGATGATGCATTGCTTGGGCTTCTCACGGTCCATCAAGCGCAACAGCAGATCCAGTTTCTTTTCCGGGTCCACGGTTATGAAGTACTGCCGGATGGTATCGACGGTCAGCCGCTCGGGCGACAGGTTGATGTTGAGCGGCTCACGCATGTAACGCTGGGCAAGTCGCAGGACCGGCGGGGGCAGGGTGGCCGACAGCAGCATCGTCTGCCGGCGCTGCGGACAGCGGCGCAGAATCTTCTCGATGTCCGGCCGAAAGCCGATGTCGAGCATGCGATCGGCCTCGTCCAGCACAACATAGCGGAGGCGATCCAGATGCAACGTGCCGCGGCTCAAGTGATCGAGCAAGCGCCCGGGAGTGCCGACGGCGAGGGAGCAACCCATCTTCAGGGCGGCAAGTTGCGTGCCGAAGCGCTGGCCGCCGTAGATGGCCACGGTGCGGCAATGCTTGCTGGGCGCCAGCTTGGCGGCCTCCTCGGCAACCTGCACGACCAGCTCGCGCGTCGGTGCCAGGATCAGCGCCTGCGGGCCCGGTTCGTTGTTGTCCCGCCAGCTATCGAGGAAAGGCAACAGGAACGCGGCGGTCTTGCCAGTCCCGGTCTGAGCCTGGCCGATGACATCGCGACCCTGCAGCGCCTCTGGAATGAAGGCAGCCTGGATCGGCGTCGGTTCATAATAACGAGCGCGATTGAGTGCGGCCAGGACGGTGGGTGAGAGGGAGAGAGCGCTAAACCCGTTCGGCGCTTCAACAGGCATGGCAGTCGTCAAACAGACCTCCAAGGACCGATAAACACGGAATCATTTGTTTAACCTTCTTGCTAATCAAATGTATCTCGAATTCTGGATTCTGTCCAGAGCAGTGCACAGCGGGAGAGCCCGTTGCGATGTACGACGAGCCAGTCTTTTTTCGGTTCTCACCAAGGGGCAAAAATCTCTTCCCCCGCAGAACTCTCGACTTCGTAAGAATAAGCCCGCGGTTGCAGTTTTTTTCAGAATTTTTCGACCATCCTCCAAACCAAACGGGGATATATTGTGTTGTAATGGTGGCGCCCGCCACCTTCCCCGTTCGGCATTGGAGGCCGTCA
>Ga0194131_10001802_pt1 | contig 36060 bp, 31 predicted proteins | sample TA2KigO120mmetaG_FD_148631 | JGI IMG/M metagenome (GOLD analysis project Ga0194131, IMG submission 148631) | Freshwater microbial communities from Lake Tanganyika, Tanzania - TA2015053 Kigoma Offshore 120m | ecosystem: Environmental > Aquatic > Freshwater > Lake | place: Tanzania: Lake...
GGCACCGGCCGAAACCGGTGGCGCGAGCGGTGCCGGCACGTCAACGCTCGCCGCCGGCGACGCCGGCGCGTCCTTCGCACCGGGGTCGCTCGACGCGATGTTCGGTGACGCGCCCCGGGTTGCCGATGACGAGGCCATGGGCGTGGCGCTTGCAACCGCGCTGGCCTCGCCGGACGCGGCGGGCACCCGCCGGGTATCCCAGCCCAACGCCGCGTCGGTCGACGCTGTGTTCCGTGCCGACGCGGCCCGCACGAGCGACGGCGTCCAGCGCAAGTCGCAGATGCTGAAGTTCGACCAGTTCTTCGCCGACGACGACCCGCCGCCCCCTGCGCCTGAAGGCGGCCCCCAGCCGCCGATGTCGCCCGGCGATGACGCACAGTTCAACAGCTGGTTGAAAGGGCTGAAGGGTTCGTGAGGATTGCCGTTCTCAACGGACCCAACCTGAACCTGTTGGGCACGCGAGAGCCGGAACTCTACGGCACGACCACGCTTGCGGAGATCGAAGCGCGGGTGGCCACCGTGGCCAGCGAACTCGGGGTCACCGCGGTCTTCGGCCAGTTCAACCACGAAGGCGACCTGATTGACGCGATCCATGCGCTCGGCGGGCGTCCGGCCGCACCCGGTGTTGCCCCGCAGTTTCGCGACCGCGCGGACGCCGCGTTGATCAACGCGGGCGCGTGGACGCACACGTCGCTGGCGCTGCGCGATGCGCTGACGGGTGTCTCGCTCCCGTTCGTTGAGGTGCACCTGTCGAACATCTATACGCGGGAACCCGAGCGTCGGCACTCCGTGCTGGTCAGCGCCGCCCGTGGACTCGTTTGCGGGCTTGGCGCCACCGGATACGAACTCGCCCTGACGGGGATCGTCGCGCAACTCCGCGCCAAGCGGGCGTGACGACCGCGGTCGAGCGGGTCCGCGCCGGCCGTGACGGCCGGATCGCTGCGCTGCGCGCCGCACTTGGAGCCGCCGGGCTGGACGGCATCCTGGTGTCGTCGCTCCCCAACATTCGGTACCTCGTCGGATTCACCGGTACGAGCGGCCTGCTCCTGGTCACCAGGACCGACATCGTGTTCATCTCGGATTTCCGCTACCGCGTGCAAGGCGCCGACGAGTGCGGTGATGTCGCGCGGGTCGAGGTGGACCCCGTTTCCACCTGGGGACGGCTCTGGGCAATCCTCCCGACGCTGGAGGCGGCAGATCAGCTCGCCTTTGAATCGTCGTCAGTTTCGCATCAGGACTACCAGCGGATTGTCGAGGCCGGGGCGCGTTGGCACTGGCGTCCGACGATCGGAATGGTCGAGGCACTGCGTGTCCGGAAGGACCCCGCCGAAGTCGCCCTCATCCGCGATGCGGTCGCGCTGGCGGAAGGCGCCCTCCACCAGGCGATCGCCGCGATCCGCGCGGGCGTCAGCGAGGCCACCGTGGCCGCCCGGCTTGAGTGGCTGCTGCGCGATCTGGGCAGTGAGGGTCATCCGTTCGAGACCATCGTCGCGAGCGGCGAGCGGTCCGCGCTGCCGCATGCGCGCGCCTCGCGCCGGGAGCTTAGCCGCGGCGATCTCGTGATCGTGGACTTCGGCGCGATCGTGGGCGGATACTGCTCGGATATCACGCGTACATTTTGCATTGGGCCGGCATCAGGCCGTCAGCGGGAGGCTTACGAGGTGGTTCGGGAGTCTAACGGGAGCGCTTCGGCTGGCGTTCGGGCCAAAATGCGCGGAGGGGATGCCGACGCGATTGCGCGGGACTACATTGCGCGCCGCGGTTTGGGTGAGGAGTTTGGTCACTCTCTGGGCCATGGAATCGGCCTGGAAGTGCACGAGGCGCCTCGCCTGTCCCGCACGGCGGACGCGCCATTGCCGGAGCATGCCGTCGTCACGATCGAGCCGGGCGTGTATCGGGAAGGGTGGGGCGGGGTGCGGATCGAGGACGATGTGTACCTCGGTCTTGCGGGCCCTGAGATACTGACGACGTTTACGCGAGACCTGATCGAACTGTAGCCGCGGGTGCAGTCGCAGGCGCCCTCTCACCACGAACCCTGATGATTGACCTTCGCTATGTGAAGAAGCTGGTGGAGATGCTCGACGAGTCGTCACTCGATTCGATCGAGATCTCGACCGAGAAGGGCATGAAGATCTCCGTGTCACGCGCCCCGCGGTCGGCCGGCCCGATCCAGGTCGCGGCCCCAGCGGCCATGCCGATGGTGATTTCGGCGATGGCGGAACCTCGGCTGACGCCACCCGCGGGAATCGCGGCGCCCGCCGAGCCGGCCGCGCCGCCGCCGGCCTCCGCGGCGTCGCCGCTCACCGAAGTGAAGTCGCCCATGGTCGGCACGTTCTACTCGGCGTCCGGCCCGGGCGCGAAGCCCTACGCGAGCGTCGGGACGCGCGTGAAGAAGGGCCAGGTCCTCTGCATCATCGAAGCCATGAAAATCATGAATGAGATCGAGTCGGAGTTTGACGGCGTGATCAAGGAAGTGGCCGCCGTCGACGCGCACCCTGTGGAGTACGGGCAGGTGTTGTTCAGGATCGACCCCAATGGCTGATCCAGCCGGGAACCCGCCCGCGGGCGGTGCGCCACAGCCTCCGCGCGCTCCCGCGGCGCCGCCGGCGCCTGGCGCAGCGGCGCCCAGGGCCACGCAGGCCGTTCCGGCAGCGGGCATAGCGGGCGCAACGCCGGGGCCGGTCACGCCGCCGTACAACTACAAGCAGGTGCTCCAGTTGATGGTGCAGATGAACGGATCCGACCTGCACCTGAAGGTCGGCCGTCCGCCGACGGCGCGCATCAACGGCGAACTGCAGGGTCTCGACTTGCCGCCGCTCCGGCCGGAAGACCTCCGGTCCATCGGCGAACAGATCATCCCGCCCAAGCAGCGCAAGGAATACGAGGTCGAGAAGGAAGCGGACTTCGCCGTGGGTGTCCCGGGCGTCGGCCGTTTTCGCGTCAACATGTACCAGCAGCGCGGATCGATCGCCTATGCGTTCCGCGCGATCGCGTTCCAGGCGCTCTCGATCGAAGACCTGAACCTGCCGAAGGTGTGTGAAGAGATCTCGATGAAGCCCCGTGGGCTCATCCTCGTCACCGGGATCACCGGCTCGGGCAAGTCCACGGCGCTGGCCTCGATGATCTACTACGTGAACGAGCACCGGCACGCGAACATCATCACAATCGAAGATCCGATCGAGTTCCTGCATCGCGACATCAACTGCCACATCAACCAGCGCGAGGTCGGCACGGACACGGGCAGCTTCGCCCAGGCGCTGCGGCGCGTGCTGCGACAGGACCCGGACATCGTGCTGATCGGCGAAATCCGCGACCTCGAAACGCTGGAGATCGCGCTCAAGGCGGCCGACACGGGTCACCTGGTCTTTTCGACGCTGCACACGCAGGACGCGACGCAGACGATCAACCGCGTGCTCTCGTTCTACCCGCCGCACCAGCAGGCCGACGTGCGCTCCTCGCTTTCGACCACGTTGCAGGCCGTCATCTCGCTCCGCCTCGTCCCGCGGAGCGATCGCGCCGGTCGTATCCCGGCCTGCGAGATCCTGATCAATACCGCCGCGGTGCGCGACAACATCCGCGACATGACGAAGTCGCTCGACATTCCCGACCTGATCAAGGAAGGCACGGTCCAGTACGGCATGCAGAGTTTCGACCAGTCGCTGATGAACTGGTACTCGAAGGGCGTGATTTCGTACGAGAACGCGCTCTTCTACGCGTCGAGCCCGAGCGAGTTCGCCCTGCGGGTGCAGGGGATCGCGGGAACGAGCGACACGACGTTCGACCACGTGAAGCAGGACGCGCGCTAGCGCGCCGGCGACACCATGTTCAAGCGTATCCTGATCGCCAATCGCGGCGAAATCGCGCTGCGGGTCATTCGTGCCGCCCGGGAACTGGGGATCGAGACGGTCGCCGTGTACTCGGAGGCGGATCGGGAGTCGCTGCACGTCCGGTTCGCCGACGACGACGTTTGTCTTGGGCCACCGCCGTCGCGCGAGAGCTACCTCAAGATTCCACGGATCATCGCCGCGGCCGAGATCACGGGCGCCGACGCGATCCACCCCGGCTACGGCTTCCTGTCCGAAAATGCCGAGTTCGCCGAGATCTGCGCGAAGTCCAACATTGCGTTCATCGGGCCGCCCCCGACGCAGATCCGCCTGATGGGAAACAAGGCCACGGCGCGCCAGACGATGATCGAGCAGGGCGTCCCCGTGGTGCCCGGCACCCCTGGCCCGGTGGATTCGCCCGATGACGCGATGGAGTTTGCGCGCGACGCCGGGTTCCCGGTGATCATCAAGGCCTCCGCCGGCGGCGGCGGGAAGGGCATGCGCGTCGCCCGCGACGAGGAAGAGTTCGCCAAGAGTTTCACCACGGCGCGTTCCGAGGCGCAGGCGGCGTTCGGCAACGGCGACGTGTACGTCGAGAAGCACCTCGAACGGCCGCGCCACATCGAGTTCCAGATCCTCGGTGACTCGCACGGGAATGTCATCCATCTTGGCGAGCGCGACTGCTCGATCCAGCGGCGACACCAGAAGCTGATTGAAGAGGCGCCGAGTCCGGCCATGACGCCCGCCCTCCGCGAGCGCATGGGCGAGGCCGCCGTCCGCGGCGCCAAGGCGATCAACTACGTCGGCGCCGGCACGATCGAGATGCTGCTCGACTCGGACGGTTCGTTCTACTTCATGGAGATGAACACGCGCATCCAGGTGGAGCATCCTGTGACGGAGATGCTCACCGGCGTGGACCTGGTGAAGGAACAGATCCGCGTCGCCGCCGGCGAGCCGCTGCGCCTCAAGCAGACGCCCCCGCTGACGGGCCATGTGATCGAGTGCCGCATCAACGCCGAGGACCCGTCGCGCAACTTCCAGCCGTCACCCGGCAAGATCGAGGTCTTTCACCCACCGGGCGGCAACGGCGTACGCGTGGACACGCACGCCTACGCCGGCTACACGGTGCCGCAGTACTACGACTCGATGATCGGCAAGTTGATCGTCCACGGACGGGACCGGGCGGAGGCGCTGGCCAAGATGCGGCTCGCGCTCGACACCTTCATCGTGCAGGGCGTGCACACGACGATCCCGTTCCTCCGGCGCGTGATGGACCACCCGGGCTTCGTTGCCGGCGACGTGCACACGAAGTTCCTCGAGCGCGAAGGCGCGGACTTGCTGAAGGCCTGACGGCTGGCTCGCCAAGCGTTACTTGAGCCAGTCTCGTGCCGTCTAAGGTTGATGTCACGCACGAGACGCTCTCGCGCCGCCAACAGCGATGCGGCCCACCCAGCGCCGGCTCCTCCGCCGCTGTCGCCGGAACAGCTTGCCCGGCAGGCACGACGCGCCCGGGTTCGGGCCGAGCTGACCGGGATCACGCTGCTGCTCGCGTCGCTCTTCATCGCGGGCGCGCTCGCAGCCGGCGGCCCGGCCGAGGGGCAGTCGTGCGCCGATGCCGGGCGGGCGTTTGGCCCGGTCGGGTCCTGCATTCGGACCGGCCTGCTCTGGGTGCTCGGCGGCGTGGCGGTAACCATCGTGCCGCTGGTGCCGGCCGTGCATGCACTCCGCCTGCTTGGGCGCATTCCGCAGAGCGAAGACCGCCGCTGGCTGTTCTTCACGGGCGGACTGGTCGCGCTGGCTCCCGTGCTCACCGCGCTGGCTCGCGGACACGCGCTGGATTCAGGCCTGCTCGACCCATACGCGGGGTTCATCGGCAGCTTCGTGGCGTACTACCTCGTTGCCGCGATCGGGACCGGCGGTGCCTGGGTACTGGTCGCGCTCGCGACTGCCGGCTTGATGGCGGCGACCCTCGCGTGGAATCCCATCCGGCTGCTGCTGGGTGGCCGGTCGGCGCATGTGCATCCCGTCGAAGCACCCCAGGAAACGGACCGGGGGTTTCTCGCGGCGCTCTCGGCCGCCATGGGAGCGCCGACTCCGGCGCCCGCGGTCACCGTGGCCGAATCGCTCGAGCCGGACGCGCAGGACATGCCGGCGATGGACCCGAAGCTGATCGCTGACGTACCGCCCGATGGTGCAGCGAACTCCGAAGCCACAGACCCTTCCGCGACGGTGAATCCCGGCAAGGACGAAGCCAGGCAGGCCGCCGCGGCGAAACGGTCCAAGAAACAGACGAAGGCGGACAAGGTCGCGGCCCACGACGCAGCGATGGCCGCGGCGATCGCCAGTGCCGGCGACCCGTCCGATGCGTTTGGCGAAGAGTTGCCACCGCTCGAGCTGCTGACGCCGGGCACGGGCAAGACCACGGATGCCAAGACGCAATCGCTCGACACGATGGGCGCGAAGCTCATGGAAGCGCTGCGCACGTTCAAGGTGGACGGCGTCCTCACCGGCCGCACGGCGGGGCCGACGGTCACGCAGTTCGAGATCGAACCGGCGCCGGGCGTGAAAGTCCGGCAATTCGCGAACCTGGCGAACGACCTCGCCCTCGCGATGCGCGCGCCGAGTATTCGTATCGTCGCGCCGATTCCGGGCAAGGGCGCCGTCGGCGTCGAGGTGCCGAATCCGTCGCCGGAGGTGGTCAGTTTCCGCGACATGCTCGAGTCGCGCGACTATCAGGCGTCGCCGCGCGCGCTTCCCATCGCACTCGGCCGCGACCTGGAAGGGAAGCCCGTGATCGCGGACCTGGCCAAGATGCCGCACTTGCTGATTGCCGGCGCCACCGGCAGCGGGAAGTCCGTGTGCGTGAACACGCTCGTCACGTCGTTGATCTACCGTCATACGCCGAAGACACTGCGGTTCCTGATGGTGGATCCGAAGATGGTCGAACTCAGCGTGTACAACGTCCTGCCGCACCAGCGCCACAAGGTGGTGACCGACAACCGGGACGCGGCCGCGCTGCTCAAGTGGGCAGTGTACGAAATGCAGGATCGGTACCAGCTGCTGGCGGCGAACGGGTCGCGGAACATCCAGGACTTCAACCAGAAGGTGCGCGACGGCGCCTCGTTGAAGAAGCCGAAAGACCCCGCGGCCGGTGCGCTCGCCGTCGAGGATCTCACGTACACGGCCGGTGTGCTGCCGTACGTGGTCGTGGTCATTGATGAGCTGGCTGACCTGATGATGACCTGCGCGGCCGAGGTGGAAACACCCCTCGCGATGCTCGCGCAGAAGGCACGCGCGATCGGGATTCACCTCATCCTGGCGACGCAGCGCCCGAGCGTGAACGTGATCACGGGCCTGATCAAGGCGAACTTCCCGAGTCGGATCGCGTTCCGCGTCGCCTCGCAGATTGACTCCCGCACGATCCTGGACGGCATTGGTGCGGAGTCGCTGCTTGGCAACGGCGACATGCTGTTCATCCCGCCCGGCAAGAGCGAGGCGGCGCGCCTGCAAGGCGCGTATCTGGCCAATGAAGACACGGAGCGGCTCACGCGCTGGTACGCGGACCGCAAGGCCGCACGGAAGGCGGCGCTGGAAGCGCAGGGCGTCATGGCGGCCGACGAACGCGCCGGCGAGGACGACATCATCGCCAAGGTGCGCGCGAACGAAGCGCTCGAGGCGGGTGCCGCGGACGACGCGGCGCAGGACGACAGCGATCGGGACAAGCTGTTCCGGGAAGCCGCCGAGGTGTGCGTGCAGAACCAGGGCGGATCGACCTCGTTGCTCCAGCGGCGGCTGAAGGTGGGGTACGGCCGGGCCGCGCGGATCATTGACCAGCTGCACATGGCCGGCGTGCTCGGTCCGCCGGACGGGTCGAAGCCGCGCGACGTGCTCGTGGGCCTTGATGACCTCGATCGAATCTGCGGCGAGCGCCGCGAGGAGACCGTGGCCGCCTGATGCCGAACAGCAGCGAGCAGGTTTCCCTTGCCAGAAGTATTGCCATACGTTATATATGGTAACCATATGTCCAAGAAAAAGACCATCAAGACGACGCTCTATCTCAGCCCGGATGAGTACCACGAGCTGAAGTCGATCGCGTCCGCCGAGGGCATTCCCGCTGCGAGATGCGTACGGGAGGCGGTGGCGGAGTACGTCCACGCACGTTCTGCACGCCTACGGCCATCGAGCATCGGGGTTGGCCGGAGCGGGCGCCACGACTTGTCCGAACGCAGCGAAGACCTGCTTGACGGATTTGGCCGCTCGTGATTGTCGCGGACACCGGAGCGATCGTCGCGCTCATTGACGCCGACGACCAGCACCACCTCGCGATCCGGAGCGCGTACGAAGACAGCGGTCGGGAGTGGGTGCTGCCCTGGGCGATCCTGCCTGAGGTCGCGCACATCCTCCTGCGGCACGTGGGGGCACGTGCCGAGGCGGCATTCATGCGAGACCTCGCCCAGGGATCATGGGTGATCGAGTGGGGCGAACCGGCGGATTTCGTGCGCGCGGAGCAAGTCGCGGCGCGTCATGCGGCGCTGCAACTGGGATTGGTTGACGCCGTTGTCATCGCGGTAGCCGAGCGCGTGGATGCCCGGGCGATCGTCACGCTGGATCTGCGCGACTTCGCGGCGGTCAAGGTGCGCGGGGCTCCGGCACTGTGGCCGCGCGACCGGCGCGAGGCCGTCAGCTTGGTGCGCGAAGGCGAGCCCTAGGTCGCGCGCGCCCTCGAGCAGCGCGCTGCAAGTGAGCGCTGCAAGGAAACGATCACTCTGGCGTAGTTCATGCCGCTGCGCGGTTCGCGTTTGCATCGCATCGTGCCGCCATGACCCAAGAGACCAATGACTTCGGCGAACTCGGTGAGCGAATCGCCGCGCGGTGGCTGAAGCGAAGTGGTTGGCGCGTGCTGGCGCGCCGGTTTCGCGCAGGCCGCCGCGACATTGACCTGGTGGTCGAGCGCGACGGCACTGTCGCGTTCGTCGAGGTCAAGGCGCGAGCCGGCCCCGAGTTCGGCGACCCTGTTGAAGCCGTCCACCGGCGAAAACAGCGGTCGCTGAGCAAGTCAGCGCAGACGTGGATCGGCCGGCACGGGCGCTCAGGTGAGCAGTATCGGTTCGACGTGATCGGCGTGCTGGTGCGGGACCGACGCGTCTTCGTTCGCCACGTCCCGCGCGCGTTCGATGCCGTGGCGTGACCCGTAACTCCGTGGCGCTCCGCTACCTGCGGGAAAATCATCAACACAAACCGAGCGACGCGGATTTGTGATCTACCAGTTTCGTGGACTTTGGACCGTACTTACGGTTTGCGTTCGGGTGTGCAGCTTCGTATTCTATTCGGTGTTCTGACAGTGCGTTGCGGGGCCGGCCCACGGGAACCGGTCCCCCTTCCTCCCTCCGGTACATTTCCACTCACGGGCGCTGCGAGGCGCCACCACAGGCAGGACTTTTCGAGGCAGCAATGGCCGTATCCGTCGTGCAGGACGAAAAGAAGAAGGCCCTGAACCTCGCGATCGCCCAGATCGAGAAGTCGTACGGGCGTGGCGCCATCATGAAGATGGGACCTGATGCGCCCAAGGTCAGGGTCGAGTGCATTCCCACGGGCGCGATCAACCTCGACTCGGCGATCGGCGCCGGCGGCATTCCGCGCGGGCGTATCACCGAGATCTACGGACCGGAGAGCTCCGGCAAGACGACGCTCTGCCTCCATGTCGTGGCCAACGCGCAGCGCGCGGGCGGCACGGCCGCGTTCATTGACGCCGAGCATGCGCTCGACACCGAGTACGCCGCGAAGCTCGGCGTGGACGTCGAAAAGCTCCTCGTTTCGCAGCCGGACACGGGCGAGCAGGCCCTCGAGATCTGCGAGATCCTCGTGCGCTCTGGCGCCGTGGACGTGATCGTGGTGGACTCGGTCGCCGCGCTGGTGCCGAAGGCGGAAATCGAAGGCGAGATGGGCGATTCGCATGTGGGTCTCCAGGCGCGCCTGATGAGCCAGGCACTCCGCAAGCTGACCGGCGCGATCGCGCGCTCGAAGACGTCCGTGGTCTTCATCAACCAGTTGCGTGAGAAGATCGGCGTCATGTTCGGCAACCCCGAGACGACGACCGGCGGCAAGGCGCTCAAGTTCTACGCGTCGCTCCGCCTCGACATCCGTCGGATCGGCCCGGTGAAGGAGAAGGAGGACGTGATCGGTTCGCACGTCCGCGTGAAGGTCGTGAAGAACAAGATCGCCCCGCCGTTCAAGCAGGCCGAGTTCGACATCATGTACGCCGAGGGGATTTCGCACACGTCGCTGCTGGTGGACATCGGCAGCGAGAGCGGGATCATCGAGAAGTCGGGTGCCTGGTACAGCTACAACGGCCAGCGGATCGGGCAGGGGCGTGAGAACGCGAAGATGTTCCTCAAGGACAACCCGGCGATCATGGCCGAGGTGGAGGAGAAGGTGAAGGGCGTTTTGGGTATCAAGGCGACACAGGCGCCCGGCGAGTCCGAGGCGGCGGAGGAATAGCGGGAGAGGCGGGGTAGAACTCAGTGTGGCAGCGCCGTGAGTCCAGGCGTGAAGGCGGGCGGGGCCCGGAATCCCCGACCGACTTCCGCAGGGGCCGCGGCGTTGTCATATCGGCGTATGAGCGCGCGCTGGGAGCGCTTGCGCGGCGTGGGCGGTCGGTCACCGAGATGGAGCGCTGGCTGCGCGACCGGGACTATGCCGCGGAAGACGTTGCCGATGCCGTGGAGCGCCTCGTAGCCGCCGGGCTCCTCGATGACGAGAAGTTCGCAGCCGCGTTTGCGCGGTCCCGGATCCTCGACCGAAAGCTGAGCCGCCGGCGCACCGAGGCCGAACTGCTGCGCCGTGGCGTGCGGCGGTCCGTTGCGGACGCCGCGGTTGCCGCCGTGTTCTCCGACGAAGGGGTGTCGGAGGACGCCGTCATTGACGCCGCCGTCCGGAAGCGGCTGCGCGCAGTCGCCGGCCGACCGGCAGTTGACCAGGAACGGCGGCTGATTGCGTACCTGGCGCGGCGCGGCTTCGGTGGGGGCGCAGCGAAGGCGGCTGTGCGGCGCGTGCTGCAAGACGAGGCGTGATCGCGCCGCGGTAATTGCCGCGGTAACCGCCCCAGCCGGGGCGACGTAACCGCCTGCCGTCACTAGATTTCGCGCTCTATGCAGTCCGCCGAAATCCGCAGCCGATTCCTCAAGTACTTCGCCGCTCGCCAGCACGCCGTGCGGGCGTCGTCGGCGCTCGTGCCCGCCGATGACCCGACGTTGTTGTTCACGAACGCCGGCATGGTGCAGTTCAAGCGCGTCTTCCTCGGTATGGACGAGCCACCCGACGGAAACCGGCGCGCCGTCACGAGCCAGAAGTGCGTGCGCGCAGGTGGCAAGCACAACGACCTCGAACAGGTCGGGCACACGGCGCGGCACCACACGTTCTTCGAGATGCTGGGCAACTTCTCGTTCGGCGACTACTTCAAGCGCGATGCGATCCGGTTCGCGTGGGAGTTCGTGACCGGCGATCCGGCGAAGGGAAACCTCGGGATCCCGAAAGAGCATGTGCGCGTGTCGGTCTTTCATGAGGACGCCGAAGCCCGGCAGCTCTGGAAGGACGAAGCCGGGCTCGCGGATTCACGGATCTACGGGCTCTCGGCGAAGGACAACTTCTGGCAGATGGCCGACACGGGCCCGTGCGGGCCGTGCTCGGAGCTGTATGTGGATCTCGCGCACCTGTCCAAGGACTGGGCGTTCCCCAAGGATGCCTCGGGCGAGTGGACGCGCACGGACCTGAGCGAGTTCTCGACGGACGCGTTTGTCGAAGGCGCCGAGGCGGGCCGGTTCCTGGAGATCTGGAACCTCGTGTTCATGCAGTTCGACCGGCAGGCCGACGGCACGATGGTGCCGCTGCCGAAGCCGAGCGTGGACACGGGCGCCGGGTTGGAGCGGATCGCGGCCGTATTGCAGGGCGTGTCGAACAACTTCCACAGCGACGTGTTCACGCCGCTGATCGAGGAAGTGGAGCGCGTGGTCGGGATCACCTATGCGCCGGGCTATACGCTTGGCCGCAAGCCGACGCCGGGCGGAATGGACCCCGTCCGCGGCGCCAAGGGGACGCGCACGGTGGATCCCGCGAGCTTCCGCGTGATCGCGGACCACGCCCGTGCCGTCGCGTTCCTGCTCGCCGACGGGGTGTTCCCGTCGAACGAAGGGCGCGGTTACGTGCTGCGGCGAATCCTGCGCCGCGGGGTTCGCCACGCCTGGCTGCTTGGCCGCCGGGAGCCGACGCTGGTGCATGTAGTCGAGAAAGTCGTGTCGCAGCTGCGCGAGGTGTATCCGGAACTGCATGTGCGGCACAAGCACCTGATCGAAACGACGCGCGCGGAGGAGGAACGATTCCTCGCGACGATTGACGGGGGCATGGCGCGCTTCGACGAGCTCGCGCCGGAGGGCAGCACGCAGGGGTCGAGCCGCATCCGCGGCACGATTGCCGGCGAGGACGCGTTCAAGCTGTACGACACGTTCGGCTTCCCGGTTGACCTGACGGAGCTGATGGCGCGCGAGCGCGGATACCTCGTGGACATCAGCGGATTCGAGGCGGCGCTGGCGGCGCAGCGGAAGCAGTCGCAGATCGAGCGCAAGTCGAAGCAGCTGAGCGTGGTCGCCGACGAGCTGGCCGACGCGGCGCAGTGGGAACGCGCGCCCGGTGCAACGGCAAAGCAGCGTTTCATCGGTTACGAAGCGATTGAAGTCGAGACCCGCGTGGCGGCGTATCGCCGCCTCGACGGCAACCGCGTCGCGGTCGTGCTCGAGGAGACGCCGTTTTACTCGGAGTCCGGCGGACAGGTGAGCGACACGGGCGAGATCACCGGCGCGAAGAATGCGTGGCGGGTTGACGTGGACGACGTGAAGCGCGTGGACGGACAGATCGCGGCGCTCGGCGTGCTCACGGGGACGCTGGCATTCGATGCGGCGACCGCGCGCGTGACGCCGGCGCGGCGTCGCGACATCACCCGGAACCACACGGCGACACACCTGTTGCACGCGGCATTGCGTCGCCTGCTGGGCGAGCACGTGCACCAGGCCGGCAGCGTGGTCGAACCCGACCGGCTGCGGTTCGACTTCACGCACCACACGCCGCTCAACTCTGAAGACCTCGATCGCATCGAGCGGTGGGTGAACGAGGGGATCTGGCAGAACAGCGAGGTGCGCACGACGGAAAAGCCGTACGCCGAGGCGGTCCAGGCCGGCGCGATGGCGCTGTTCGGCGAGAAGTACGGGGATGTGGTGCGCGTGGTCGAGATCCCGATCCGTTCGGTCGAGCTCTGCGGCGGCACGCATGTTCGCAACACGGGACAGATCCTCCTGTTCCGGATCACGAGCGAGACCGGCGTGTCGGCGGGCGTGCGACGCATCACGGCCGTCACGGGCCCGAAGGCCTTCGAGTTCCTTCGCGAGCGCGATCGCGCGCTCGAGGGCATCGGCGACGCGCTGAAGGTCAGTGTGCATGCGGCGGGCGCGGCCGCGGTGGTCCGGAAGGTTGATCAACTGGTCGCGGACAAGAAGGCGCTGGAGAAGAAGCTCGACGACGCCCGGCGCGGCGGGTCGGGGAACGCGGTGCAGGCACTGCTCGGTGGCGCCGTGACCGCCGGCGCATGGCGCGTGGCGGCCGGGCGATCGGACGCGGCCGCACTCCCGGAACTGCAGGCGCTGGGCGACACCGTTCGCGAGCAACTCGGCGAGGGCGTCGGTGTGCTGGGCGCGGCGTTCGAGGACGGGAAGGCCACGCTGGTGTTCGTCGTGGGTGACGCGTTGCGCGCCAAAGGCGTGAGCGCCGGCGACCTCGTCAAGGGATTTGCCGCGAAGACGGGTGGCCGGGGTGGCGGCAAGCCGCACATGGCGCAGATGGGTGTCGCCGCGGACGGACTCGATGGCGCCATCACGGAGGCCCGCGCGTATGTGGCCCACGCGCTGGCCGGTGTCTCGTGATCCCGTCGGCACTGCATGAACCCTTGATGCTGGCGTGCGATGGCGCGCTGGAGCGGGTGCTGCGCGCCGGGGCGACCACGCGTGACGCTGCCGGCGACCTGCTTGCGGCCGACGCCTTCGTGACGTGGGCGTTCGAAGCCGCAGCCGACGAGCCCGAGTTGATCAGCAGTCGCGCGGACGACGCCATGCGCCGTATTTCGGCGCGCGCCGTGCCGTTCATCGCGGGCGAGGCCGCCACGCCATGAGCGACGCGGCCGCAGCTGCGCTCGTCGCGCACCTCCGCGACCTCTCCGCCACGGCTGCGGCAGCCGCCGATGCGCTCGGCCCGGCAATCGCAAAAGCGGCCGGGATGGTGCGCGCCACGGTATCCGGCGGCGGCACGCTGTTCTTCTGCGGGAACGGCGGCAGCGCGGCCGACGCGCAGCACATCGCGACCGAGTACGTGGTCCGCTACCAGCGCGAACGCCGGGCGATCGCGGCGGTCGCGCTGACGACTGATACGTCGCTGCTCACCGCGGCAGCGAACGACTATTCGTTCGATCATGTGTTCTCGCGGCAGGTCGAGGCACTGTGCAAGCCGGGCGACTTGCTCGTCATGCACACGACCAGCGGTAAGTCGCCGAACCTCATCCGGGCCGCGCAGGCGGCGCGCGCACGCGGTGTCGCGACGCTTGCCCTGAGCGCCAAGGGCGGCGGCGAGATCGTGAAGCACGTGGACCACTGCATCGTGGTGCCGACGGACCGCACGGACCGGGCGCAGGAAATCCAACTCGCCATCCAGCATGCGATCTGCGACGCGATTGACGGCGAGGCCGCCCGGTGACGGGGGCTGGGGGCCCCGGCGCTCCGAGCGCGAGCGGCGACGGCAATGGCCGGCTCGCAGTCGTCGCCGGCGGCGGCGGCTTCATCGGCGGGCACCTTGCGGCCCAGTTGCTCCGGGATGGGTGGGCCGTGCGTGCCGTGGACCGGAAACCGCTCGCCGAGTGGTATCAGGTGCACGAGGCGGCGGAGAATCGTGTCGCGGATCTCTCGCTGCTCGACGCAGCGCGCTCCGCGTGTGAGGGGGCGACGGAGGTCTATCAGCTCGCCGCCGATATGGGCGGCATGGGGTTCATCGAGAACAACAAGGCCCTCTGCATGCTCAGTGTGCTCACCAACACGCACATGCTGATGGGTGCGCGCGAGGCCGGCGTTGCGCGGTTCTTCTATTCGTCGAGCGCCTGCGTGTACAACGAGGAGAAGCAGCGCTCTCCGCAGCTGACGGCCCTGAAGGAAGAGGACGCCTACCCGGCGCTCCCGGAGGATGGCTACGGCTGGGAGAGGCTCTTCTCCGAGCGGATGTGCCGGCATTTCCGCGAGGACTTCGGCCTGCAGACGCGCGTGGCGCGATACCACAACGTGTACGGCCCGCACGGGACATGGGACGGCGGCCGCGAAAAGGCCCCGGCGGCGGTGTGCCGGAAGGTGATTGACGCCAAGCACCGCGGGACGGGAACGATCGAGATCTGGGGCACGGGCGAGCAAACCCGTTCGTTCATGTTCATTGACGACTGCGTGAAGGGCACGCTCATGCTCACGCCCAGCGGCGTCATCGCACCGATCAACGTCGGGTCCAACGAACTCGTGACCATCAACGAGCTCGTGTCCATCGCCGAGGCGGTTGGCGGTGTGCAGCTCAAGCGGAACTACAAGCTCGATGCGCCGAAGGGCGTCAATGGGCGCAACAGCGACAATGCGATGATTCGGCGCGAGTTGGGTTGGGAACCGTCGGTCCCGCTGCGCGAGGGAATGGCAAAGACATATGCGTGGATCGAGCGGGAGTACCTGGCCGCGAGGAACTGATGCCAATGGCCGCTGAGTCGCCCTTCTCACTGGCAGGCAAGCGAGCGCTTGTCACGGGCGGTACGCGCGGGATCGGGGCTGCGGTGTCGCGACTGCTGGCCGCAGCGGGCGCGGATGTGTGCGTTGGCTATCGCTCGCGGACGTCCGACGCCGAGTCGCTGCTCGTCGCGCTGCGGGCCACCGGGGTGCGTGCCACGGCCTGCGCTGCGGACCTCGGCGCCTCAGCGGGCGCGGATGCGCTCGTGGCGCACACGGTGAAGGAGCTTGGCGGACTCGACATCATGGTGCATTCCGCGGGCATCTGGCCGGTCGAGGAGGCCGCCGTCGCCGATATGGGCGATGCGCGCTGGGCGCGCACGATGCGCGAGAATGTGGACGCGACGTTCTTCGTGTCCCGTGCGGCTGCCCGCGTGATGGGCGATGGCGGGCGGATCGTGTTGATTGCGTCCACGGCGGGCCAGCGGGGCGAGGCGATGCATGCCGACTACGGCGCGAGCAAGGGCGCGATGATCGCGTTCGTGAAGTCGTTCGCCGTCGAGGTGGCCGCCAAGGGCATCACCGTGAATGCCGTCGCGCCGGGTTGGGTGGATACCGAGATGTGCGACGTGCCGTTCGCGGGCGGCGGGCGCGTGCGGATCGCCGCGGGGATTCCGGTCGGTCGCATCGCGACGCCGGAGGACATCGCGTTTCCCGTGGTGTCGCTGTGCTTCGCCGGTGCGCGGCACGTGACCGGCGAGATCGTGAACGTGAACGGCGGCAGCGTCTTGTGCGGGTAGCGTTCCGCGCACCCGACGAAGTCACAGACATCGTTGGCACGCTGCAGCGGGCCGGGCACGAGACCTGGTGCGTTGGCGGGGCGGTGCGCGACGCGCTGCGCGGCAACGCGCACCTCGACTGGGACCTCGCCACGAGCGCGACGCCGGACATCGTGCAGCGGTTGTTCAAGCGCACGGTGCCTGTTGGGGTCGAGTTCGGGACGGTGGGCGTGCTCGACAAGAAGGGCCGCATGCACGAGGTCACGACGTTTCGCCGCGACGTGAAGACGGACGGCCGACACGCTGTCGTGGAGTTCGGCGCGTCGTTGGACGACGATCTCGCGCGGCGCGACCTGACCATCAATGCGATGGCGTTCGATCCTTCATCGGGCGATCTCCGCGACCCGTTCGACGGCCAGACGGACCTGAAGCGGGGCATCGTGAGGGCGGTGGGTGATGCGGCGACCCGGATGCGCGAGGATCGTCTCCGCGCGCTGCGGGCGCTCAGGTTCGCGGCGCGCTTCGAGTTCAACATCGAGCCGGCCACCTGGGCGGCGATCAAGGAGTCCGCGCCGCATCTCACGCGATTGAGCGCGGAGCGCGTCAAGCAGGAGCTCGAGAAGACCATGCAGCAGGTGGCGCGCCCGAGCGCGGCCATGGAGTGGTGGTGGGAGTGCGGTGCGCTCGCCGTGCTGGTGCCGGCCGTTGCCGATGCCCCGCGGGAGCGGTTCGAGGCGCTTGACCGACTGCCGATGGCTGAACTCGCGCTGAACCGGCTTTCGCTGCTGTTCCTGGGCAGCGACCCGCGCGAGGTCGCCCACGCCGTCAAGGCGCTGCGCTTCTCCAACGCGGACGGGGCGTGGATCTCGCATCTCGCGGCGGTGCAGGCGGAGATCGGCGCGCAGATAGCGGCTGCGGTCGCCCCGGGCGCGAGTGCCCCGGGCGGGAGTGCCCTGGGCGCTGCTGCCCCCAGCGACGCCGAAATCCGCCGCTGGCTCGCAAAGGTGGGTCGGACTCGCGCCGCGGCGTTTTTCGCCCTCCAAGCGGCCTTGCACAACACGGACGCTGCCCGGGCATTGGCCGCCCGCGCCGACGAAGCGGCGTTCCGCGACCCGATCGAAGTCGCTGACCTTGCCGTGGATGGCGAAGACCTCGTTGCGGCCGGCGTGCCGAAGGGCCCGGCGGTCGGCAAGACGTTGCGGCACCTGCTCGACGCGGTGATCGCGGATCCGGCAGTGAATACGCGCGGTCGCCTGCTCGAGCTGGCGCTGACCGCACAGCCCGCGAAGGAGTCCTGACCATGCCCCCGGTTTATTTCGCAGCGCTCGCGGCGCTTGGAAACCTGCTCGGAGCGCTCGCACTGACGGCGCCGCTCGCCGCAAGTCGACGCGCCCTGGGATTCGTGCTGGCCTTCTCGGCGGGGTTCCTCGTCGCGGTCGCGCTAAGTCAGCTCGCGCCCGAGGCCGTGATTCGCGGTGGGACGACGGCCGGGCTCTGGATGCTCATCGCGTTCGCGCTCGTGCACCTCACGCAGCACACGTTGGTGCGGCATTTCCATTTCGGCGAGGAAACGCATGCCGTCTCGCCCGGTGTAGGCGCCGCGGCGCTTGCCGGGCTGATGCTCCACACGTTCGTGGACGGCGTCGCCATCGCGACGTCGCTTGCTGTGAGTGACCGCGTGGGCTACGTCGTGCTGACCGCGATCGTACTGCACAAGATCCCCGAAGGGCTCGCGATCGGCTCGCTGTTCGTCGCGAGCGGGCGCAGTGTGCGGGCCGCGGTGGCCGCCGGTGCGGCACTCGGACTCGCGACGATCATCGGCGCGGTTGCCGCCGGCCGCGCCGAGGCGTTGGTCACGCATGGCCTGGCGATCTCAGCGGGCGTCACGCTGTATGTCGGTGGCTCGAACCTGATCCCGGAGTTCCAGGGCCGAGCGAACTGGAAGCACCATGCGGTGTTCTTTGCGGGGATCGGCGCGTACATCCTGACCGCGCAGCTCGCGGGCATCTAGGCCGGCGTCACCAAGGTGAAGGTCGCGTTCGTACACGACTGGCTCGTCACGGGGGGCGGTGGCGAGCAGGTACTCGCGGAAGCGTTGAAGGAGTTTCCGGGCGCGCAGGTCCACAGCGTGATTGACCACATGGCCGCAGCCGATCATGAGCGGCTGGGAATTCCGTGGGCGCACACGACGTGGATGCAGCACATCCCCGGCGTGGCGAAGCGGTACCGGTCGCTGCTCCCGCTGATGCCGACCGCGATGCGCTCGCTGGATGTCGGCGATGCCGATGTGGTCGTTGCGATCTCGCATGCCGTGGCGAAGGCCGTGCCGGTGCGGGAAGGGCAGAAGCTCCTCTGCCTCTGCCTGTCACCCATGCGCTACGCGTGGGACCTGCGCGACCAGTACCTGAGCGAGGTCGGGCTCGACCGCGGCGTGAAGGGAGTCGCGGCCCGTTGGATGCTGGAGCGCATGCGACGCTGGGATCTCGAGACCAGTGCGCGCGTGGATTCCTACGCGGCGATCTCGGAGTACATCGGCGACCGCATTGCGCGCGCGTATGGCCGCGAGAGCACTGTCCTGTACCCGCCGGTGGACACGGAGTATTTCGGGGCGCCGGGTTCACCCACCGAGGGCCGCTACTACGTCACCGCGTCGAGGTTCGTGCCGTACAAGCGCGTGGACCTGATCGTGCGTGCGTTTGCGGAGGATGGTGCGCGGCAACTCGTCGTGATCGGCGATGGGCCGGACGATGCGAAGGTGCGCGCCGCCGCCGGTGCCGCGACGACTATCCGTTTCATTGGGCGCGCCGACCGCGACACGCTGCGGAGCTGGCTGCGGAACGCCCAGGCATTCGTGTTCGCAGCGGAGGAAGACTTCGGCATCGCGCCCGTCGAGGCGCAGGCGTGCGGAGTGCCAGTTATCGCGTACGGGAGGGGAGGTGCGCGCGAATCGATAGTTGCGTTGGATCGACAGGGCCCGACGGGAGTCCTGTTCGATCAACAGACGATCGATTCGTTGCGTGGGGCGATCGGTCGCTTTGAGGCGGCGGGAAGTGCGATTACGGCGGCGGCGTGCCGCGCGAACGCTGCTCGATTTCGTGTGGAGAGGTTCCGGCGCGAGCTTCGAGCGTGGGTGGATTCCTGTACTGCTTGAGCAGGGAAAAGGCGGAAACGGCGGATCAGGGCGGATACGGCAACGGCACTTCTTGGGAACTGCGATGACGCTCGGGCTGTGGTTGTAGTTACCCGAGCATTTGTGGTTTCCGCAGTTTCCCTGCGCGAGCAGTGGCGCTACTGCCTGAGCAGGGAAGAGACGGACGCAGCGGATCAGGGCGGATACTGCAACGGCTTTTCTTTGGAACTGCGACCGCACTCAGCCTGTTGTTGTAGTTCCCCCAAGCATTTGTAGTATCCGCAGTTATCCGCCGTTTCCGTGGTTTCCCCGCTCAAGCAGTATCGGTCCCATTAATCTTCAACACATGGCGCGAGCCGCGCGACCAAAGGTTGCCCCGCAACCGTCTATCCTGACGCCCCTCGCGGGGAGCGCGCCGCTCGCCGCGCGGATGCGACCGCGCACCCTGGACGAAGTCGTCGGGCAGCGCCACCTGCTCGCGCCAGGCAAGGCTCTGCGTGTCGCCATCGAAACCGGCGACCTCGGCTCGATCCTCCTCTGGGGCCCGCCGGGGACCGGCAAGACGACCATCGCGCGGACCATTGCCCACCACGTGCGTGGCGAGTTCGTGCCGATCTCGGCCGTCACCGACGGCGTCGCGCGGATCCGTGAGGTTGTCGCGGATGCGGAGCGCCGCCGTGCGCTCGGCGCGCGAACGATCGCCTTCGTGGATGAGATCCACCGGTTCAATCGCGCTCAGCAGGATGCGCTCCTGCCGCACGTTGAGGCCGGCACGGTCACGCTGATCGGCGCCACAACGGAGAACCCGAGTTTCGAGATCAACGGCGCGTTGCTCTCTCGCATGCGCGTGTTCGTGCTCGAATCGCTCTCGCCGGATGACCTGCAGCTGTTGATCGAGCGCGCGCTGACGGATGCCGAGCGCGGACTGAAGGCCGAAGGCGAGCGGAATCCCGTTGAGACCGATGCCAAGGCGTTGATCGTCGAGCACGCCGACGGCGACGCGCGGCGTACGCTGACCGTGCTCGAGGCGGCGATTTCGCTGGCGCAGAGCCGAGGCGGGCCCGTGACGGTGGATGTCGCGCGCGAGGCCGCGCAGCTGCGCGTGGCGCGCTACGACAAGCAGGGCGAGGAGCACTTCAACCTGATCAGCGCGTACCACAAGGCGTTGCGCGGGAGCGACGTGGACGGCTCGCTGTACTGGCTCGCGCGGATGCTGCAGGGCGGGGAGGACCCCCTCTACGTGCTGCGCCGCATGGTGCGGTTCGCGACCGAAGACATCGGGCTCGCCGACCCGCAAGCGCTCACCGTGACGATCGCCGCGCGCGAGGCCTACCAGCACCTCGGCTCACCCGAGGGCGAGCTCGCGATCGCCGAGGCGTGCGTGTACCTGGCGACGGCGCCGAAGAGCAATCGGGTGTACATGGCGTGGAAGGCGGCGAGTGCGGCCGCGGCGGAGACTCCGGCGGCGCCGGTTCCGCTGCACATCCGGAATGCGCCGACCGCGCTCATGAAGGAGCTCGGCTACGGCGAGGGCTACCAGTACGCGCACAACGTGCCGGAGGCGTATACGCCGCAGGAGTACCTGCCCGATGAGATCCGCGGCGCGCGCGGGCGCGGGCCGTTCTATGAGCCCAGCGCGTTCGGGTTCGAGAAGGATGTAGCCAAGCGCCTCGCGTGGTGGGCGGGGCTCAGGGCGCGCGCCAATCCTCAACCCTGAGGCCGTCCACGCGGGAGAAGTCTTCCACGTCCAGCGTCGCGAGGCTGGCGCCGAGCTCGAGTGCGTGGGCCGCCACGAGTTCGTCGAACGGCCCGATCGAACGGCCGCGTGTCCGGAGAGGCTGGCGCAGCTGCCCGTACCGATGCGCGGCGCCGAAGTCGAACGGTCGCCGCTCGAGCTGCTCGGCGAGGGCGTTGAAGCGCGTTCGCGCTGTCGCCCCCCGTCGGCTGGCGGCGAACCCTTCCTCGAGTTCCGCCGCGACGATTGAGCTCAGCACGACCGCGGTGTCCGCAGGCGTGCGAGCCAATCGCGCGGACTGGATGGATGCGGCCGACCGCAAGAGCTCGATCAGGACGCTCGTGTCGAGCAGGATCGTCGCGGCCATCAGAGCGTGACCGGTTTCGTCCGGCGGCGCCGATTCGCGCGCATCAGGGCGCGGAGGTCGGCGGCCGTCGCATCATCAATGCCGGGCGGAAGTGAGCGCAGCACGCGGGCCCACCGCCCTTCGACGGGGCGCAGTACCACGGCGTCGCCGTCACGGGCGATTTCAACCTCGTCGCCCGGGAACCGGAACTCCTTGGGGAGCCGGACCGCTTGGCTGCGGCCATTGAGAAAAAGCTTTGCGCGGCGTGTCATGTCGCCCAATCTCAGGGTATCTATCACATAAGTCAATGGTATATACCACGGTCGAAGTGAGCCGCTGTGCTGGCCACGATCAACCTGTGCGTCTCGCGGGTAGAATGCAGTAGCAGAAACCCATGACACTCATGAAATCCTTGCAACGCCGCCCGGCGCTCGTGCCGCTATCAGTCCTCGCGGCCATGTTGATGTCGGCGTGCGCAACGCTCGGCCGGCAGGCGGTCCAGGTACCTACGGTGGAGCTGCGGGACATCCGGATCCGGGGGATCGGGCTGGATGGCGGTGCGCTCGACCTTGTGCTCACGGTCCACAACCCGAACGAGTATCGGATGGATGCGACCCGGGTGACCTACACGCTCGTCGCGGATTCCGCCGTGGTCGCGCAGGGCGCCGTGAACCGTCGCGTCACGCTGCAGCCCAAGGCGCCGAACGACGTGACGCTGCCCGTGACATTCACGTTCAAGGAGCTGCTTGGCGCCGCCGAGATCCTGCTCCGGAAGGGCGTGGTGGATTACGTGGTGCGCGGCGAGGTGACTTCGTCGGGGCCGTTCGGGAGCATTACGCGGCCGTACGAGGGGAAGGCGCGGCTGGACAACGGGGTGCTGATCCCGCGGTAGGGGGCGCTCGTGTGCCTAACCTGACGCGCGGCCGCCACGCCGGCGTGCTCGTCGAATCTCTGCGAGTTCCTCGTCGGCTTCCGCCTGGGGCCGCGTCGGCAGCCGCGCAATTATCTCGTCCAGCTTGTCGAGTAGCCGCTCGCGTTCAGGCTTCGTGAGCCGATTCGTCGCGTGCGATGCGGCTGCGCCGTCCAGTGCGACGGCTGCCTTGTGCGTTTTCTGAACCCCCTGTGTGTGAGCCATGTCGATACCATAATGCGGTTCCGATTCGACTTCCACTCCCCGCGCTGTCTGAGCTGGATGCCCGTGCGCATTGCGGCCCTCCGACCCGCGATATTTCAGCGTGGCTCGCGAACTGATTGACCTGGCGCCGCCGGAAGAGCGCGCGATCCTGGTGGGCGCACCGCTCAAGCGGACGAACGCGCGGCACACGGCGGCGGAACACCTCGATGAACTCGCGCGGCTGGCCGACACGGCCGGCGCGCGCGTGGTCGGCACGCTTACGCAGCAGATTGACCGGCCGGACCCGGGCACGTACATCGGGCGCGGCAAGGTCGAGGAGCTGAAGGCGCTCGTCGCGGAACAGGAAGCGACGATGGTGATCTTCGACGACGAGCTGTCACCCGCGCAGGGCAAGAACCTCGAAGGCGAGCTGCTCAAGCGCGTGATTGACCGCGCCGAGCTGATCCTCGACATCTTCGCGCTGCGGGCGCGGAGCGCCGAGGCGCGGATGCAGGTCGAGCTCGCCCAGCTGGAGTACTCGCTGCCGCGGCTCCGCAACATGTGGACGCACCTCGAGAAGTTCCGCGGCGGCATCGGCGTGCGCGGGCCGGGTGAGACGCAGCTCGAGACCGACCGCCGGCTCGTGGGGCACCGGATCGCGGTGCTCAAGGAGCGGCTCCGCGAGGTGGAGAAATCGCGGGCGGAACAGCGCAAAGGGCGGAAGAACATCTTCCGTGCGGCGCTCGTGGGCTACACCAACGCGGGGAAGAGTTCGCTGCTCCGCGCGCTCGCCGGTGGCGAGGTGTTCGTCGAGGATCGTTTGTTCGCGACCCTCGACCCGCTCACGCGTGAGGTCTCGCTCTCGACGCAGGGAGCGACCGATGGGCCATCCGACCGGCCGAGCGGCGGCCGCAAGGACAAGCATCCGATCCTGGTCACGGATACGGTTGGGTTCATCCGGAAGCTGCCGCACCATCTCGTCGCGTCATTCCGCGCGACGCTCGAAGAGGTGCGCGAGGCCGACCTGCTGCTGCACGTGATTGACGCGTCGAGCCCGAGCTGGGAGGAACATCGGCTGGTGGTGGATGAAGTGCTCGCGGAGCTCGGCGCGCAGGAGAAGGCCGTGCTGCACGTGTTCAACAAGGTGGACCGGATGGCGCCGGGCGAGGCCGAAGCGCTCGCGGCGCGACTGCGCGAACTGCTGCCGGACTCCGTAGTGGTGAGCGCGGTGGAGCCGGGCGGGACCAGGCCGCTGATCAGCGCGCTGCAGGCCGCGGCTTCGCGCGGGAAAGTCGAGACTGAGGTCCGGCTGGCCGCCGGCGACGGCAAGCGGCTGGCGGAGCTGCACCGGGCCGGCGAGGTGCTCTCGACCGCGGTGGATGAGGAGACGGGGGAGCTGGTGGTGCGGGTGGTGCTGGCGCGGGGGTAGGGGGTACTACCACTCGCTGGGCCCCGACGCAGAGTCCTGTGGGTACCCGGTCTGCCTTACTTCTCTGCAGGCCTTCCGAGGTGTGGACTGAGCCGCCGCGCGGCAGCTGCCTGGGCGGCCGCAGGCGCAGAGGCCGCCTCGCCACTGACGCGGCGCGGCGGTGCCTGCTCGGCGCCATCGAGCGCGAAGTCAGGAACAAGATCTCGCATCATCTTGCGGATGCCGACACGATCATCCGGCGCCAGCACCGCGAACCTCACCAGCGATTCGATCCTGGTCGCGAGCGCGCCATCGGGGGCCGCGGTGACGGTGCGCATGATCTTCGGGTGGTTCGTGGCGCGCACGTCCTCGTCACCGAAGAGCACTTCCTCGTACAACTTCTCGCCGGGGCGGATGCCCGTGTACACGATGTCAATGTCGCGGCCTTCTTCCAGGCCCGAGAGGCGAATGAGGTCGCGCGCGAGCTCGACAATCTTGACCTGTGTGCCCATGTCGAGCACGAACAGCTCGCCGCCCGAGCAGAGCGCGCCGGCCTGCAGCACCAGCTGCACCGCCTCCGGGATCGTCATGAAGTAGCGCTTCATGTCCGGATGCGTGATGGTCACCGGCCCGCCGTCTTCGATCTGCTTGAGGAAGGTGGGCACGACGGAACCGCGCGAGCCGAGCACGTTGCCGAACCGGACGGACACGTAGTGCCGATTCTCGGCGACCGCAGCCATGTGGACGATGTACTCGGCGATCCGCTTTGATGCGCCCATGATCGACGTCGGGCGCACGGCCTTGTCGGTCGAGATCAGGACGAAGTGCGGAGTGCCGGCGTCGAGCGCAGCATCCACGGTGTTGCGCGTCCCGAGGATGTTGTTCGTGACCGCCTCGATGAGGTTCTGCTCCATGAGCGGCACATGCTTGTGCGCAGCGGCATGGAAGACCGCATGCGGCTTGATGCCGCTGAACAGGGCGTGCAATCGGCCGGCATCGCGGATGTCCGCGATGAGCGGCACGACATCAAGCTGCGGGTGCCGCGCCCGCAACTCGTTGTCAATGTCGAACATCTGGTTCTCGGAGTGGTCCAAGAGGACCAGGCGGCTTGGCCCGAGATCCGAGATCTGGCGCGCGAGTTCGGACCCGATCGAGCCGCCGGCGCCGGTGACGAGGACGGTCCGGTCGGATACCAGCTCCCGGACGCCCGAAAGGTCGGTCTGAATCGCGTCACGACGGAGCAGGTCCTGAATCTCGACCTTGCGGAGCGAGCGCACTTCGACCCGCCCGGAGATCAGGTCGAACATGCCGGGAACTGTTCGGGTTGGGACGCCTGCTTCCTGGGCCTCCTGCAGCACGCGGCGGACGACCGCTCCGCCGGCGCCGGGCATCGCAATGATCACTTCATCAACGCCAAGGCTGGACACAAGGTCCGGGATGCTGGAGATCGTGCCGAGCACCTGGACGCCGCCGAGGTGGTGGCGTTGCTTGGCCGCATCGTCGTCCACGAACCCAACGGGAATCATGTTCAGGCGACCGCCGATGTGCATTTCCCGCAGGATCGCCTGACCGGCAAACCCGGCACCGGCGATCAGGACGCGCTTGGTGCCGCCGCGTGCCAGGCGTTCCGATCTGGCAAACACCCTGAGTGCCAGTCGGGGGGCGGCGATAAGGATGGCGGCAAAGACGGCGTCGTTGATCAGTGTGGAGTAGGGCAGGCGCGTCTCAGCGAGCCCGGTCCCCTTGATCACGACCGCGCCGATAATGAAGGTCAAGATGCCACTGGCGGCGCCGGCGAACACAAGGCGCTGGAGCTCGACGACGCTGGCGTAGCGCCAGAGGGTGCTGTAGGCCCCGAGCCAATAGAACACCGCGAGGCGGACCGGCATTGCCAGGACGATGTAGGCATTCGCGGCCTGGACCACCGCTTGCGGCGGTTCCAAGGTCTCAAAGCGAAGCGCCACCAGCGCGAAGGGGAGCGCGCTGAGGAGGACTACGTCAATGAGGGCGAGGTGGCGGTTTCGCATTCAGGTGGGAGCCCGGATCAGGCAGACGACTTGTTGGTGCCTGACGTTACTGCGTGGTAACGATGGAGATTTGCGCGCCACGACGCTACCCCGCGTTCATAGGTTAGGCGTTCGCTCCCCTGATTTGCCCCCGTCCCTCGTTGCGAACCCTGCCGCCTGAAGTGACCTTTCCTGCGGTCAGTGGGTATGTCGGTTCGCATCGAAAGGAGACGCGCGAGTGATGACGAGGCGCAGCGCTTGTGGATTGGTGTGGTTAATCGTGGGCGGGGGATTCGGGAGCATTCCGGTCCGGGCACAGACCCCGCCGGTGGTGCGGGTGGACACGACACCCATACAGCCGACTGCGGCGCAGCGAGCGGCACTGCAGGCCGCTGGCCGGGCGGTGCGGGTGGACACGACACCCATACAGCCGACTGCGGCGCAGCGAGCGGCACTGCAGGCCACTGGCCGGGCGGTGACGAATGAACAGATCTCGACGGCGATCCGCAATTCCGGTTTGAATCAGCAGCAGATCCAGCAGCAGCTGCGTTCGGCGGGGTACGATCCGTCGCTCGCAGACCCATACTTCGTTCAGGGCGCGAGCGGACTTGGAGTGGCCCAGAGGGCTCCTGCGTCCGGCGCAGCAACCAACATCTTTGTGCAAGCGTTGCAGACACTTGGCATCCTCACGGTGCCTACAACCGCTACCACCCCGGAGGAGACGCCGCAGGGGAGCCCGGATGCCGCCTCCGGGCGGGCCGGCGGCATCTTCGGCAAGGAGATCTTCAACCGCGCCGCAACCGTGTTCGACCCAGTGACGGCAGGCCCGGTGGACCCCGGCTACCGCCTCGGGATCGGCGACCAGCTGCAGCTCGTCGTCACGGGACAGGTCGAACTTGCCTATGCAATAGAAGTGCGCCGCGACGGCACGGTAATCGTGCCTCAAGTAGGGCAGATTGCGCTCGCGGGACTTACCCTAGATGCGGCTCGCGGTCTTATGCAGCAGCGGATGTCGCGATCGTACAGCGGCCTGACCAGTGGGGAGGCCCGGCTTGACCTCTCAATCGCCCGAATCCGAGCCAACGCAGTCTTCGTGTTGGGTGAAGTGGAGGCGCCTGGGGCGCTGCAGGTGAACGGCTTGGCGACTGTATTTCACGCGCTCGCCAGAGCTGGCGGTCCCACCGTGCAGGGCTCGTTTCGCAATGTGGAGGTGCGCCGTGCGAATCGAGTGGTCCAACGTCTTGATCTGTACGACTATCTCCTCCGCGGTGACGCGACGGGGGACATTCGGCTGGAGCAAGGTGACCAGATCTATGTGCCACTCAGTAGGCGCGTTGTCGAGGTCATCGGACAGGTGCGCCGCCCGCGGGTGTTTGAACTTCGCGACAATGAGGGGTTCAGCGACCTCCTCGGCTTCGCTGGGGGGCTGACTCCAGTCGCGTCGGCCGAGCGCGTGCAGATCGACCGCATCGTACCCGCCGAGCGGCGATCGCCGGGGTTCGATCGCGTAAAGGTGGACGTGGAGATCCGGGGGAGCCTCGGCGCGCTCGCTCGCGTGCCGCTTCTGGACGGGGACATCGTCCAGGTGTTCGGAATAGGTGACCTGCGACGAAACGTTGTTTCGGTAACCGGTCAGGTCTTCCAGCCGGGCGAGTTCGAATTGCGTCCGGCCATGACTCTCGGCCAGTTGATTGATTCTGCAGAAGGGATGCTCCCTTGGGCACTGTCCGACCGCGTCAAAGTCGTGCGCCAGGTTCCTTTGACGGGCCGAACGATCGTCCACAATGTCGACGCCTCCACCGCCCCGGGCCGCGTTTTTCTCCTCGAGGAGTTCGACGCCGTGGAAGTGCTCGACTCGCGGGTCGGCTACCCCCGGGGCACGATCTCCGTCGACGGGGCGGTGAACGCTCCGTCTACACGCCCCTTCGCCGAACGCGAGACGCTTCGCGACGCGATTGAACGATCCGGCGGCCTCAAGGAGGATGCCGAGAAGATCGAGGTCTACCGGCGAAGAGCCGGCTCGATTTACAGCGACACGACCAGCATCAGGTTCTCGTTCCGGATCGGTCCCAACTTCGTTCGCGACACGTCGCTTCGCGACTTCGTGCTCGAGAGGGACGACCGCGTGATTGTGCTATCGTCTCCGGGGTATCGAGCCCAGCAGTTCGTGACTGTTGGCGGTCAGTTCAGCTACCCGGGCCCGTACGCCATCGCGGAGAACTCAGACCGCGTTCGCGACGTGATTCTGCGAGCGGGCGGCGCGCTGCCGGGTGCATTCGACCAGAGCTTCCGGCTGATACGGAACGGGCGCGACGTCAGCATCGATTTTCCGCGCGTGATGCGATCCGATTCGGCTCACAACATTCCCCTGCTTGGCGGCGATAGCCTCGTGATCTATCGCAATCCCAACACAGTACTAGTAATTGGGGCGGTAGGCCGGCCGTCGCTCATCAAGTTCAACAGCAGCATGACCCTTTGGGACTATGTCGAGCTGGCAGGAGGACCCACGGAGCGAGGCGACGTCAACAAGGCGGTGGTGCAACTGCCGTCAGGCGTTGCAAAGCGCGTGAAGAGAGTCGCTTTCCTCTTTCACGCGGCACCGACGCTCGTTTCGGGCGCCATCATCAGCGTGCCCGAAAAGGCTGAGGCGACCACGCCCCGGTCCGAGGTGTGGCAGCGGATCTTGGCCACATCGTCGACCCTTGCTTCTCTGGCCCTCGCGTACGCGGCGGTCACGCGCTAGGCTGGCCGGCGAGTAGATATTGAGGAGAGCTTGCGGCGCGCCGCCGATGGTGTGTTGCCAAGCGCCTAGTGTTTAGCGGAGAGGTGATCGTGACAGGGGTTGTTCAGTCGAGTGCTGCAGAAGTCGAGCAGTCAGAAGGCGGGCCCGGGGGCGTCTCGTTACTCGAGATCGCGGCGGAGTTGGTCCGCCGGGGCCGCCTGATCCTCGTTTGGAGCGTGGGGGTGGGCGCCATAGCCGCTGCGCTGACCTTCCTCGAACCAAGGACATATACGGCGACGGCAACCTTCATTCCGAATGCATCGGATGATTCCCGATCCCTGCTCGGTGGAGCGGCGGCCGCCCAACTGGGAATCCTCATCAATGCCGCCTCTTCCGCGACAAGCGATTCCCCCAGGTTCTACGGTGACCTCATGCGGTCCCGGGCCCTTCTGGGACCGATTGCGGACGACACGCTGACGGTGGTGGAGCTTGAGGGCCGCCGGGTCTCAGTGCCCGACGTGATTGGAGTGACCGGAAGCCACTGGCCCCGTGTCCGCGAGCGGGTGATCACCCGACTGGCGACCCGGGTCATTCTCGCGAAGGCTATGAGGGAAACAGGGGTGGTCACCATTGCGGTGCAAACGCGGTACGCGAGTGCGTCTCACGCAATTGCGCAGTTGGTGTTGCGAGGAGTCAACGACTTCAATCTCCGAACGCGCCAGTCTCAGGCCGGCGCCGAACGTCGGTTCATTGAGGTAAGGCTGGCGCAGGCGCGCGACAGCCTTCGGCACGCTGAGGACGCAATGGAGGCCTTCCTGCGGAGTAACCGCGACTATCGAAACTCTGCGCAGCTCGCCCTTTCCTATGACCGGTTGCAACGAGCGATGATGCTGCAGCAGGGAATCGTGCAGAATCTTGCGCTCTCCTATGAGAACACCCGAATCCGTGAGATTCGGGACCTCCCGGTGATCACGATCATAGATGCGCCGAAGATCCCCGCGAATGCCGACTCGCTCCGCCGGGTGCTTCAGTTGGTCCTTGGACTGTTCGCGGGCGTGTTCATCGCCGTCGGCTACGTGTTCGCCTCGTTCGCCCTAACGAGGCGCCGCGCTTCCGGCGATCCACACGCGGAGTTTTTTGCCCATTGGATTGCCGGAGTCGAGCGCCAGTTTTCACGGGTGTTCCGACGCGTGAAAGGACGCCCAGAGGTATGACGGCCACTCCGGCCCAGACGAGCGCTGATGCTTCGAGGAGTTCCGCCGGGAGTCCTCGAGAGATGATCCCGGTCTTCAAGCCGACGCTGGGGTCCGAGGAGCTGGCCGCCGTCCAAGAGGTCTTCGCGTCGGGGTGGATCGGTAAGGGGCGCCAAGTACTCGATTTTGAGCGGCGTTTCGCGGAATCGCTTGCAAGTGACCCCCGAAACTTCACGTCAACGAACAGTTGTACGGAAGGTCTGTTTCTCGCCGCCGACATGTACGGGTTCGGCCCCGGCGATGAAGTGGTTGTGCCCGCTGTCAGTTTTGTCGCAGTTGGCAGCGCCGTGGTGGCGTCAGGCGCGCGCTTGGTCATTTGCGACGTTGACCCGCGCACCCTCAACGCCACCGCAGAACTGATTGAACCCTGCCTTACCGGGCGAACTCGGGCGGTCTGGCTGAACCATTTCGGCGGCGTGCCTTGCGATCTGGATCCGATTCTCAACCTATGCCGGAACCGGGGTTTGCTCGTTCTCGAGGATAGCGCCTGCGCGCCGCACAGCATGTATCACGGCCGAGCAGCAGGAACCTTCGGTGACGCGGGAATGTGGTCCTTCGACGCGATGAAGATTCTGTGTACCGGTGACGGCGGTATGCTTTACTTTTCGGATCCTGATCGAGTTGTCGAGGCTCGGGAGCGGCTCTACCTCGGGCTCCCGGACCGACAGACAAGCGGAGTCGACAGTTCGGCCTCCGGCGCGGACGAATGGTGGCGTTTTGAAATCACTCGGCCGGGACGGCGGGCGATCATGAACGACATCGCGGGCGCGATCGGGTGCGTCCAGCTTCGACGTCTCTCGCAGTTCATCGCCCGGCGCGTCGAAATTCATGACACATACGTCAGGGAGTTTCGCGACCTCGGCTGGTTGCAGCTTCCGCCCGTGATACCGGACCACTGCGTGAGCTCTCACTACTTCTTCTGGGTGCAAACCGAGGTTCGCAATGAACTAGCCCGGTTTCTGTATGACAACGGTGTCTACTCCACGTACAGGTACTGGCCTCTAAATCGGATCGCCTATTTCGGCTGCGGTGCCGCCTCGGTGCCCAATGCGGACTACGCTACCGAGCGAACGTTGAACCTGCCGCTTCATCAGGGATTGACCGATGCCGACGTAGGTCGAGTCGTTGACACAGTGCGAGCCTTTGGCAGCAGTCGGGGCCTGTAGACAGCGGTTGTGCGCACCGTGGCCGTAGGTGAGGCCGGACCGGAGCCAGCGCCGCTGTTCTCGGTGCTGATTCCGTCTTATAACCGGCCGCGACAGTTGGTCGACGCCGTTTCTTCGGTCCTGGCAAGTCGACTGGCCGATGTTGAGGTGCTCATCTCCGATGACATGTCGCCGCGTCAGCCGGAGATTCGTGACCGCCTCGCGCCACTTCTGGCGGATCGGCGGGTGCGCTACATCGAACAGCGAGTGAACCTTCGGGAACCCGCAAACCGAGCCTTTCTCGCATCGGCATCGAGAGGGCAGTGGCTGCTCTATCTAGGCGACGACGACCGCCTAGAGCCGGAGGCGCTCGATCGGCTGGCCGGCGCGATTAAGGGGTCGCCCACCGCGGATGTCTTCGCCTTTGGCTATAGGCTCATCGACGGAAGGGGATTGACGCGATATTCGAGACGCGCTCCGAGGCAGTTCTCATTCTCGCTCGAGAGCGGGGCGGTATTCGCGGAGTTCATGTACTCCGATGCCTTTCCGTTCTGGTTTTACCATCCCGCGTCGTTTTGCGCGCGTCGCAGTGTCATGGAACGAGTCGTGCCCAACAACGAGATCGGCATGGGCGACGACCTGTTATTTCTCTTCGACTATGTCAATACCGGGGGGACGGTCGTCGTCATTCCCGAGGTTCTGATGTCGTATCGAAAAGGGTCGGAGCTGGAGGACACCGGTGCGCCGAATCAGTCCGCTGCCGACCTTGCTAACGTGGTGACGCGGTTCAAGATTTTGCAGTCGCTTGTGCTCCGGAGTGACCTCTCCCCGCCGATGCGTGCGATCGTGCACGCCGACGCGTTTCGCGACCGGTTCCTCTTTCAGGCTATCATCAACGAAGATCGGGACCCACTGCACATCGCCAAGCAGATCGGAATGCCACCGGACGACCTGAACGCGCTGGCTCTCTGGGCGGCGAGGCGCGGGCGACGGGTTTACCGCGCGATCGGATTTCTGCGGCGTGTGTCGGTCTATGTATCAATGTTCGGGCTGTTGGGCATTCTCGAGCTGGTACGCACGGCGGGCCTTCGTCTGGTGAACGCGCGGTCTCGATGAGTCTGGACGGGGGGTGCGTTGCTCAAGACTCCGCATCGCCACCGGTGTGTGACGAAACCGGCTCGCGGCCGACTGCACCGTGATGGCCCACACGACCGGCCGCTTCAAGGACTTATTCGCCTCGGGGATGACCTACGCTGGGTCCTCGGCGGTGGCGCAACTGGTCATGTTCGGCGCTTGGAGCTTCCTCCCGTGGGCGATCGATGCCTCCGTCCTGGGCACCTTCGCGCTGCTGAGCTTCGTCGCCGACCTCTTGGCGCGATTTGCGATCCTCGGAGTTGACGCAGCAGTCGTCCGCTACTACGGCGACACGGAACGCCGGCATGGCATCGTGCGGTCGGCCTGGCTCTGGCTCGCCATCGGCCTTGGAGTGGGACTCACCGGGGCGTGGCTGACCCGCGGGGTGGTCCCGCAGCTCTTGCCGGGTCTTGCCAGGGAATACGCCAACGCCTACGGCTTCGTGTGGTTTCTGGCCGCGTCAAATGCCATCGCGTCGCTCGTCCTGGCGCACCGCATGGCGGCGCGAGATGCGAAGGGATTCGGCCGCCTGTCCGTCCTTAAGTCGCTCGTGACCGCCGCAGGTTTCGTGGCCGCGGGCGTCGCTGGCTGGGGCGCGGTGGGGTTGCTCGCCGCGCAGGCGCTTGGAGCGGCCAGCGTCACGGGGACAGCTCTCGCAACAGGGGGCGTCCGCATCGATCCTCGAGCGCCGAGTCGTGCGGACATGGCCGACGTCGCATCGTACGGCCTGCCTCTGACGCTGTATGCCGCCGTGAGCCTGGTTAGCGACTACGCGGGCCGCCTCATGCTGGATCGACTCGGCGTCGCCGCGACCCTCGGGATCTTTCAGTTCTACCTGCAGATCGCGACCCAGGTCAACGGGCTCTGGGCGAGCCTGAATAGGGCCTGGTCACCTCACGTCTTCGCTGGACTGGTGCGCGACAGGGCTGGCACGATTGCCGAGGTGACGCGCATGTCGACGCTCCTTCCGGCGATCTATGCCGCATGCGTAGCCGTGCTCCTGCTGGCGTCGGCGACTGGTGTGCAAGGCCTCCTGCTTCCGGCCGAGTATGCGGCTCGATTCGACTTATTCGCCGTCCTGCTCCTTGGGCCGCTTTACACCAGCCTCTATTTGGCTACCTATCCGCTATTCTATGCGGACCGGGATACGGTCCGCGTTTCCGGCGTACAGTCTGCGCTCAGCATCGTGACGATGATTCTCACGGCCACACTCGCGGCCCGCTTCGGCGCATTCGGTGCCGCGGCGGGATGGGTGCTTGGAGCGATGATGGCACCGTTCTTCTACCTCCTTTCTTCACCGAGCCTGCTGCAGGAGCTGCGCCTGGTGGCCCTTACCTGCATCGCGTGGAGTGTCGCCGGGATCGCCGCGGGCGGTGTGCTGGCACTGACAGGTTCCGCGCCGTGGGCGGGTGTTGTTGTTGGCGTCGGCGCTCTGTGCGGCCTTGGGTGGGGGCGCGCCACCGAGTATTTCCGAGGCGGCTCACGAGAGCTGGCAAAGCCTTCCCCATGACCGACGTACTGATGTACCCGCACGGGCCACGGGCCTTCGCCTCGGCACTGATCGGTCACCTTTATGAGATCGCTCAGCAGCGATCCGTGGTGCTCCTCTGCGATCCGCTGCCTGCTGACTACCGGCGGCTCGTGGCGCGTCGCGATCTATTCCCGGGGTTGCAGACCGTAATCGACGTGAACGCACTTGGCTTTTCCTTGGCCGAACTCTTGGGCGAGAATCGAAGGTGGGTGCGCACCATACGATCGGTGCTCGACAGGTTCGAGCCCCGCCTTGTCGTCACCGAAAACGACATGTCGAGCCTTTTCGACATGTATCTTCTGCGCGAGGCTCGGCGCCGCGGCATCCGTACCATGTCAATTCAGGCAATGGGTCAGGCGAACAATCGCGATTCTTGTCGCATGTTCGATTTGTGGACTCGTTATCAACAGGACGACCGACCGGGCCGTTTCAGGCAAGGTGTGCGCGCGCTGCGCCGCAGCGTGCGGGTTCGGCTAGGCCACGGTCTGGTGCACTACGTGCTGCCTTGGATGACAGGCCAGGCCGCGTTGACTGGCCCCAGCAGCTATGTCTCCCACGTGGGTGTTCCCGGGATGCGTGATTCTGAACTGCACCTCGTGCAGACGGACGCGCAGTGCCGCGTATTCCTCGAGGCTGGGTGCGCCTCCGAGCGACTTGCTATTCTTGAGCATCCCGCCTCTCGCATTCCGCTCGATGCATTCCTGCCTGAACCACCGGCCGAACCCTCCACGTCGCCCAATTCACCGTCGGTCCTCGTGCTCCTTGGTGTCGCCGCAACCGGATTCGACCGTGTCAACGGAGCTGTGATTCCGGCCAGCCTTCGACGCCGATTGCGAATCGATGCGGTCGAGGCGATCCGCGCCCGACTTCCGGAATGGCGGGTTCTGGTCAAGGCTCACCCGACGTTCGGCACCGCGTCTCGCGTTGCCGAATATCTCGACCGCGCTGCCCCACGCGCAGAGATTGCCGACCCGTCACTGCAAGTAGAACCCATGCTTCGTGACGCAGCCGTCGTCATAGACCTCCCCGCGGCGACGACCAGCGCGCTCGCGACAGCTGCTGCCGCATTCCCCGGCAAGCCAGTGATCGCCGCGGACCTGGACCGAGACCTGCTGGGCACGTGGTACGCCGACTGGCCGGGCGTGTCCCACGTGTCATCGGTCGCCGAACTCGAGTCGGTGCTCGACGCAATCGGCAGGGGCACCTTCTCCGAGTTTCGCGCCTCTCGAGGCTCGATACCCGTAAAGGGCATCCGGAGGTTCCGTTCCACCCTCGAGGCGACAGATCACCTGATTGGTGCTGGCGCCGGCGCTGCTTTTGCTTCGCGATGCCCCTCCCCGTGGACGGTGCGGTGAACGCCCTGCTGTTCCTGACTTTCCTCGTCATGCTGTTCTCGAACATCACGGCGTGGTACTTCCGCATTGGCATTCGCGTCGGGTACTACGTGGTCCCGCTCATGCTGTGGCTCGCCGCGGTATCGCTTCACCTGCTTTCCTCGCGGCTCACGGTCCCGCGCTCCATCAGCTCGCTCATAGTGCTTCGAGGGCTGTGGATGGCGTGCATCGTCCTCACCGCACCGCTGGTGCTACTAGATCAGTCGCCGGAGGCGTTTGAGATCCTCGGGAAGGGCGCCGCCGAAGAACTCGTCATATCAATCGCGCTCACCTTGATGATGCTTCTGGTGACGCAGCTCGACGGAGTGCAACGCAGGCGACTTCTCGACCTCTACCTGCTCGGAGCGGCGCTGCTGGCATTCCTTTCTCTGGCGCAAGTCGTTGGCCCCGTGGTTTTCGGGTTCGATGTTGACGCGTGGGTCTCGAGCGTGCTGCGCCAGGGGTCGCGCCCTGCGGTGTCGCTGGCCGAGGATTCGATGGGCATTCTCGGAGCGACGCTCTTTCGCATGCGAGGGACGACGTCGGATCCCAACGTGAACGGCCTGATTTTCGCGCTCGCGCTGCCTGTGGTCTACCTGCGGGCCCGGGAGCGATCGGCGGTCGGGATGACGTTGCTCATGGTGCTTTTCGCCACTGTGATCGTCGGCACGATCTCGACGACCATGATCTCGGCGGCAACGCTCACGATTGCCGCGATGACGGCCCGGAGCTTGGCGCGCCCGGGGTCACGCGCTATGGGGGCGGCCGGGCTGGCGG
>Ga0194131_10001804_pt1 | contig 36004 bp, 21 predicted proteins | sample TA2KigO120mmetaG_FD_148631 | JGI IMG/M metagenome (GOLD analysis project Ga0194131, IMG submission 148631) | Freshwater microbial communities from Lake Tanganyika, Tanzania - TA2015053 Kigoma Offshore 120m | ecosystem: Environmental > Aquatic > Freshwater > Lake | place: Tanzania: Lake...
CGGCGGTTCCGGCTTCAACGGCGGCGGCGACGGCGGTGATGGTGGCCACGGCGCGTTCGGGTCCGGGGATACCGCCGGCACCGATGGTGGTGTCGGTGGTGCCGGTGGCAACGGAACGGGCAGCGGCGACGGCGGCGCGGGCGGCACGGGCGGTTCCGGCGGCTCCTCGGACAACGGCGATGGCGGCGACGCGGGCGCCGGAGGTCGTGGCGGCGCCGGTCTCGGCGGGGGCAATGGCGGCGCCGGTGGCGCCGGCGGTGAAGGCGGATCGTCGCAGAGCGGGGAGGGCGCGGGTGGCGATGGCGGTGACGCCGGTGACGGCGGTCACGCCAGCGGTTACGGCGCAGGCGGCGAGGGCGCCGACGGCGGCGACGGCGGCTACGGCGATCCTGGCGGGGACGCTGGCGACGGCGGCAAGGGCGGCAACGGCTTCGACGGCGGGACTGGCGGCGCCGGCGGTGAAGGTGGTGATGGCAGCGGCATTCCGCCTTTCGATGACGACGGCAAGGACGGCCGCGGTGGCGACGACGGCGAGGACCGCGTGGGCCTCCCCGAGATGGTGAAGTGGTTCGTCGACCCGCTGCTCCCGCTCCTGCGGCGGCCGAAGTCGTCGGGAGGGTGATGCATGAGGCGAAGGCTCCTTGCGGCGAGCCTGGTCGTCGCGGCGGTGGTCGGGACCCTGATCGGGCTCCGGCCGCCGCCGGATCGGGACCCGTCGTCGCGGCCGGATGCGGCCGCTCCGGTCCCTCACCACCCGTCTTCGGCCGCCTCGGTGCCAAGTGCACCGCCGCCGGACCGGGTCGCCGCCGCCACCGCCACCGCCACGGAAGCAGGAGCCGGTGCGTCGCTCGCAGCGGCCCCGCGCGGCGCCCTGAACGGCCGCGTCGAGGAGCTCGTCGGCACCGCCGTGCCGGGCGTGGCCGTCACCCTGCGCGGCCAGCCGGAGCGGCGCGAGTCCGAGCAACGTTGGGTCGTGCGCGCCCATGCCGTCGCCGACGCCGATGGCCGCTTCCGGTTCGCGCCGCTGGCCCCCGGCCTCTACCGCGTCGACCCGACGCCGCCGGATGGCTTCCTGCCGGTGCCCGCAGCGGAGGTCGTGATCGAGTCAGCCGTTCGACCGCCCGGGTACTTCGCGCCGATCGCACGGATCCCGCCAGAGGGGGGCGAGGTGGCGCTCACGATCGTCCTGCTGCGGCCAGGACGCGTGCGCGGAATCGTGCTCGACGCCGCCGGCCGTCCGGCGCCCGACGTGCTGGTGCGCCTGCAAGGCTTCGATCACGGCCGGCAGGGCGTCCATGCCGACGCGACGAGCGATGCCGAAGGGCGCTTCGAGATCACGGCGCCGCCGGCCCGCTATCGAGCGCGCGGCATCGTCGATCCGGCCTCGCCGCTGGCCAGCACGTGCCAGCCGCTGCCGCAGGAATTCGAGCTGCGCGAAGGCGAGTTGCGCGAACTGACCCCGCTCCGTTTCGGCGGCGACGGCTGCAGCATCGCCGGGCGCGTCCTCGACGATCTGGGCCAGCCCTTCGCCGGGCTCGACGTCCTCTGCTGGTTCGGCGAGGAGGCCGCGGTGCCGCACGACTGGTCGAACGCGCTGCTGCGGGCGACCACCGATGCCACCGGCACCTTCCGTCTCGACGGGCTGCCGGCGTGTCGGATCGCCATCAGCATCGCCCCCGAGGGCTTCCTGCCCGGAAACGAGGCGACCAACGTCCTCGCCTGGTTCCTCGATCCGCTCGAGCTCGATCTGCGCCGCGAGCGCAGCGTCGAACTCCCGCCCGTCACCGCCGTGCGCCACCGCCCCTGCCTGCTCGAGGTCGTGCCCGCAGCCGTGCCGGCCGTCGCGCCGGCGAAAGCGGCGCGCGGCCACGTTCGAGTGGAGATCGCCCTGCGCGATCCGCGCGACCCGGCTGCGCTCCCCTGGGTGCTGCAGCGGCCGCTCGAGCTGCGGCCGGATCGGTCGGCTGGCGCCACCGGTGCCCCGACCTATCGCTGGATCTGCTCGACACCCCACCCGTCAGTCATCGTTCGCTGCTTCATCGAGGAGAAGGGCCGGCGCGTCGTGCTCTCCGAGCACGCCGTCGAGCCGACGGCCGGCCGGCAGACGCTGGCGCTCCCGCCACCGTGACGGGATCGGCTGCGCGCCGCACGGCCTCCTGATCGCGCGTCCTCAGCGCAGGGGCGGCTTGCCGCGGGCGGAGCGGCGGCGGTTCAGGTCGGCCAGTGCGGCGGGTTCGCGCGCAAGGAAGCGGACGAACTGCGAGGTCGAGAGTTCGAGCGTGCGCGCTGCGGCCGGGACATCGTCGTCGAGCCACGCCAGCAGGTCGAGCGCCTCGGCCAGCAGCGCCGGGAAGTCGGCGTGGCGGGCGCTCACCACGAACTTGCTGCCGTTCAGGCGCGAGCGCCAGAGGGTGCTTGGCACGTGCAGGTCGGGCGTTTCCGCGCCGCCCACTGCCGGCGGTGCCGGGTCCGTTGGCGGCGTGCGATGGCGCAGCGCCAGCTCGAGCCGCAGGCGGTGGATCGCCTCGGCGCGATTCAGGTCGAGGCTGCGCCGCTCGCCCGCCTGCGCGTGGATGCCGGTGGGGCGATGGGTGAGGCGCGCCATCGTGTCCGACTTGTTGCGATGCTGCCCACCGGGCCCCGGTCCGCGCGTCGTGCGGTACTCGACGTCCTGCAGCAGCGCCTCGATCGGCAGCGCGGCGGGGTGCATGGGGGGATGGTAGCTTCGACGGCGGATGGTCCTGACGATCCGACTCCTCCGCCGGCCTCGCGGACGCGCGCCGACGCTGCGGCTCGCCGTGGCCGGCGCGCTCGGCGCCGCAATGATCGGATGGGCGGGCGGCCGGATCGATGACGCGGCCGCGGCCGGTCGCGCCGCCGATCGGCCCGAGGCGCGGCCGAATCTGCTGCTGGTCTCGCTCGACACGTTCCGGGCCGATCGGATCGCGCCATGGGGGCCGGGCGGCGTGGCGCCGACCCTCGACGCGCTGGCGGAGGAGAGCGTGGTGGCGGCGCGCGCCTATGCGCCGGCGCCGCTGACCTTCCCGTCGCACACGTCGATGCTGACCGGGCTCTATCCGTTCGCGCATGGCGTGCGCGACAACGACCTCTATCGGCTCGACGCGCGGGCGCCGTCGGTGGCGAAGGCGCTCCAGGCCGCCGGCTGGCGCACCGAGGCGATCGTCGCGGCTTCAGTGCTGCGTTCCGGGACCGGTCTTGACCAGGGGTTCGAGCGCTACGCCGATGTCCCGTTCAAGCGCGCGCGCAACCTCGTGGTCGAGAGCGAACGACCGGCCGAACAGGTGACCGACGAGGCGCTGGCGCGCCTCGCGGTGGACGACGCGCGGCCGTGGTTCCTCTGGCTGCACTACTTCGACGCCCATGCGCCGTTCCGCGCGCCGGGCGGGCCGCCGCCGACCGCGCCGCTGACCGAGCAATACGACGCCGAGGTGCGCCACCTCGACGCGCAGTTCGCGCGCGTGATGGCGGCGCTGCGGGCGAGCGGCGCGCTGGAGCGGACCTGGATCGTGGTCTGCGCCGACCACGGCGAGGGACTCGGCCTGCAGCAGGAGACGGCGCACGCCTACCTCTGCGAGGAGTCGACGTTGCGGATCCCGCTGTTCGTGCGGCGGCCCGACGGCGGACTGCGCGGCGCGATCGAGTCGCTGACCAGCGCCGTCGACGTCGCGCCGACGTTGCTGGCCGCTGCCGGGCTCGGGGTCGACGCCGCATCGATCCACGGCCGCGACCTGGTCGAGACCCTCGCGGCGCAGCAGGGCGATGATGCCGGCGCCGGCGCGACGGCCGAGCGGGCGATCTGGTTCGAGACGTGGGCCGGCTGGCACCAGTTCAAATGGGCGCGCCTCGAGGGCGTCGTCGCCGGCGGCTTCAAGTACGTGACCAACGTGGCGGAGGAGTTGTTCGACCTCGCCGAGGAGCCGCTCGAGCGGGCGAATCGCGCGAGCGAGCGGCCGGAAGTGGTGCGGGCGCTGCGGCAGCGCTTCGAGGCGCTGCAGGCGGAGCCGGTGGCGCGACTCGATTCCGCGGCCGACAGCCTGCCTCCCGAGGAGGTCGCCCGGCTGCGCGAGCTCGGCTATCTCGCGCGCATGGTCGGCGACGACGCGGCGGCGGCCGACAGCGACCTCGACCCGCGTGTCCATTACGCCAGCTGCCTCGAGCTGCAATTCGCGCTGGAGGCGTCGCAGGCCGGGAACGTCGACGCCGCCGTGAAGACGCTCGAGTCGCTGGTGGGGCGCTACCCGAAGAACCCGCTGTTCGGCGAGTTCCTCGGCAAGGTGCTGCTCAAGGCGGGGCGCAAGGAGGCGGCGGCGCAGGCGTTCGCGGCGGCGCTCGCCGTCGACCCCGACCTGGTGTCGTCGGCGTTCTATCTCGGCTCGCTCATGCGCGAAGCCGGCCGGATCGGCGAGGCGCGCATCCACCTCGAGAAGGCGGTCGCGCTCTCGCCGGTCCACCTCGAAGCGTGGCTGCAGCTGCGCGCCGTGCACGAGCGCGAGCGGCGCTACGACCTCGTGCTGTTCGACACGTGCGAGGTGATCCGGCTCGCCGCCGAGCTGCGCGACGCCGACGGCGACGCGCTGGCGGACGATTCGCTCAGGACCTGGCTGCCGAACGTGCTGGCGAAGAAGCTCGCCGGCGCGCCGAACCTGGCCGAGCTGAAGCAGGAGGCCGGGCGCCGCCTCGGCAGCGGCGATCTCCCCGCGCTGGCGCGCGCCCGCGCGCTGCTCGACGCCGCGAGGTGACCGCGGCAGCTACCATCGCTCCCCCGGTTTCCAGCAGGGACGATGTCATGCGATTGCTGCGTCTTGCCGCGCTCTGCGCGTTCTCGGGTGTCGGTGTCGCGGCGCAGCCGGCGCCGCAGGAAGCGCCGCGCGACGCCGCCGGCCTCGCGCCGCGGGCGTGGGAGCACGAGAGCTCCGACCTGCCGGTCCATCCCCGCGCGCGCTTCGGCGCGCTGCCGTCGGGGTTGCGCTATGCGTGGATGGAGAACGGCGAGCCGAAGCAGCGGGTCTGCCTGCGGCTGCACGTCGACGTCGGCAGCCTGGCCGAGAGCGAAGCCGAGCGCGGCATGGCGCACTTCCTCGAGCACATGGCGTTCAATGGCTCGCGGAACTTCCCGCCCGGCACGCTGGTCGAGTGGCTGCAGCGGCACGGGCTCGGCTTCGGCGGCGACACCAACGCGCTGACCGACTTCTCGCAGACCGTCTACCAGCTCGACCTGCCGAACAACGACGCGGCGATGCTGGCCGACGGCCTGCGCGTGTTCCGGGACGTGATCGACGGGCTCCTGCTGTCGCAGGCGGAGATCGACCGGGAGAAGGGGGTCATCGACGGCGAGGAGCGCGAGCGCGAATCGGCGCAGTTCCGCTCGATGCGCCAGGCGCTCGAGGTCGTCTTCGCGGGGACGCGCATCCCGGCCCGCCTGCCGATCGGCACCAAGGCGGCGCGCGACGCGTTCGACGCCGCGGCGATGCGCGCCTTCTGGCAGCGCTGGTACCGGCCCGACCTCTGCACGCTGCTGATCGTCGGCGACCTCGGCGGGCGCGATCCGGTGGCCGCGATCGAGCAGGCGTTCGGCGATCTCGCGGCACCGGCGACGCCGCGCCCGGCGGAGCCGCCGCTCGGGACGCCGGCGCCGGCGCGACGCGCGTTCGCGGTGTTCGATCGCGAGATCCCGAGCCTGACGCTCAACGTGCAGCTCCTGCGGTCGCACGTCGACCGGCCCGACCGCAAGGCGACCCGCGTCGCCGATCTCGCCGCGGACTACGCGCGCGGCATTGTCAACCTGCGGCTCGCGGAGCTGCTCAAGCGGTCCGACACCCCGTTCCTCCACGCGCAGCTCGGCGAGGGCGGCGGCCTCAAGGCGTGGGAGGGCGAGGCGCTCGTCGTGGTCTGCGTGCCCGACCGCTGGCAGGAGGCGCTGCGCGTCGCGCAGCTCGAACTGCGGCGCGCGCTCCAGCACGGCTTCCTGCCGAGCGAGCTCGACGAGGTCCGCGCCGACTCGCTGCGTGCGCTCGCGGAGGCGGTGGCGCAGGAGCCGACGCAGGACAGCGACGTGCTGGTGGGCGAGCTGCTCGCCGCCTGCGAGGAGCGCTACGTCCCGACCGACGCCGCGACGCTGCGCGCGATCTACGAGGGGCCGACGCGGGCGCTGACGCCGACGGCGTGCCAGCGGGCGCTGCAGCAGGCGTGGAACGCGGGCCAGCTCGTGATCAGCGCGATCGGCGGCCGCGACTTCGGCGCGACGGCGGAGACGGAGCTGCTCGCGGCGTGGGAGGCGGGCGGCGAGCTCGCGGTGGCGGCGCAGTCGCCGGCGGCGGCCGGGACGTTCGCCTACGGGGCCGACCCGGCGCTCGCCGGCCAGGTCGCCACGCGCGCCGCCGACGCCGAGTTCGGCTTCGAGGAGGTGGCGTTCGCCAACGGCGTCCGGCTGGTGGTGAAGCGCACCGACTTCGAGCAGCGGCAGATCCTGTTGCGCGTGCTGACGGGAGAGGGAGTCCTGTCGCTCGACCCGACCCAGGCGCCGCTGCGGATGTTCGCGCAGCAGACGTTCCTCGCCGGCGGGCTCGGCAAGCACACGGCCGACGAGATCCGCCGCCTCACGGCCGGCCGGGCGGTCGACCTGTCGTTCGGCATCCTCGACGAGGCATTCGTGTTCGGCGCGGCGACCACCGCCGAGGATCTCGCCATGCAGTGCGAACTCGCCTGCGCGTGGCTGGTCGATCCCGGGTTGCGCGAGGAGGGGGCGACGCCGTTCCGGCGCGCGCTGCCGAACCTGTTCGAGCAGCAGAAGCACCAGCACGGCGGCGCGATCGCGATGCAGTTCGTGCCGAAGCTCTACGCCGACGATCCGCGCGTGCGGTTCCCGGCGCTCGAGGCGGTGCAGGGCATCACCATGGAGCAGGTGGGCGCCTGGCTGCGCGGGGCGTTCGACGGCGCGCCGGTCACTGTGGTGCTGGTCGGCGACGTCGACGTGGACGCGGCGATCGGTGCGGTCGGTGCGACGTTCGGCTCGCTGCCGCCGCGGCGCGAGCGCCGGCTGCATGCCGAACGGCGGGCGTTCCCGCCGATGGCGGCCGGTCTCCGCGAGAACTACACGATCGACACCGACCTCCCGAAGTCGCTGGTGCTGGTCCAGTACGCGACCACCGACGGCCTCCACACGCCGACGCGGCGGGCGCTCCATTGGCTGGCGGACGTGGTGAACGACCGGCTGCGGATCGAGATCCGCGAGAAGCTCGGGGCCGCCTACAGCCCGCGCGCCACCCAGAGCACCAGCATGATCTACGTCGGCAACGGCAACCTGGCGTTGCAGGCGATGTGCGATCCGGCCGAGAGCGGGAAGCTGGTCGCTGCCCTGCTGGCGGTCGGGGAACGGCTGGCGCAGGAGGGGGTGACGGCCGAGGAGGTCGAGCGGCTGCGGCCGGAGGTGGTGGCGCGGCTGCGCGACCAGCAGCGGGCGAACGGCTTCTGGCTCGAGGTGCTCGGCAACTTCCATCTGGCGCGGCCGGTGCGCGAGGATCTGCGGACGGTCGTCTCCACCGCGCAGAAGATGGACGCGGCGACCCTCACCGCGCTGGCGCAGCGGTACCTCGCCGCCGCCAAGGCGTCGGTCGCCGTGGTGAATCCCCGCACCGCGACGGCGCCCGGTGACGGCACTCCCCGACCCGCCGGGGGCTGACCGCCGCGAGCGAGCCGGCGGATCCAGGACGGCGGTTCCAGGTCCGGCCGTCGCACCGGGTGACCGCTGCGTGACCGCGGCCAGTCGCGCGTCGCTGCGATCGGCGGCCGCGTCCGACGTCAGGTCGCCGCGGCGGCGGCACTTTTTCTCGCCCGGCTCTTCCCGCGATGGGGGGCGCGGCCGATCATCAGACCCGTGGATGTCAGGCGAATGATCCCAGGTCATGCCACCGCGTCGGTGACGCTGGTGCTGGTCGGGTGGGTCGGTCGCGCCGCGCCGTCCGCCGGGCCGGCTGCGGTCCAGGCGCGATCGACGGGCGTCCCGCCACCGGTCGCGGCGCAGACGCCGGCCGTGCCCGCCGGCGCGCCCCGCGGCGTCTGGTACGAAGCGCCACGACCCGACGACCCGCAGTTTCCGCTGGTCTGCGGCCGTCCGCGCGACCAGCTCCAGTGGCTGATCGAGATCAACGGCAGCGGCGTCGCGCTGATCGACCACGACCGCGATGGTGATCTGGACCTCTTCTTCCCGATGGGCCGCGATCCCTGGTCGGACCCGCCGCGCGGCAGCGACCGCCTGCTCCGCAATCGCGGCGACGGCACGTTCGAGGACGTGACCGCCGCGAGCGGCGTCGGTGACGAGGCGTGGAGCTTCGGCTGTGCGGTCGGCGACTACGACAGCGACGGATTCGACGACCTCTTCATCTGCAACTGGGGCCCCGATCGGCTGCTTCGCAACAAGGGTGACGGCACGTTCGAGGATGTCTCGACGCAGGCCGGCATCGCCGACGACGACTGGAGCACCTGCGCCGCGTTCGCCGACCTCGACCAGGACGGCGACCTCGACCTCTACGTCGCGCGCTACTTCCATTTCGACCTGGCGAAGCCGCCCAACAGCGGCAAGCCGTGCAAGTTCGGCGCCATCGAGGCGCCCTGCGGTCCGCAGTGGGAGCCGGCGGTCCACGACCTCCTCTGGCGCAACGACGGCAACGGCCGTTTCACCGACGTCTCGGTCGAGTCGGGCATCCGGGCCGTTCGCGCGAGCTATGGCTTCGGGGTGACCGTCCTCGACATCGACGACGACGGCCGCCTCGATCTCTTCGTCGGCAACGACAGCCTGCCCAACTTCCTGTTCCACAACCTGGGAGGCATGAAGTTCGCGGAGATCGGCGTGATGTCCGGCGTCTCGGCCAACATCGACGGCGAGGATCAGGCGTGCATGGGCGTCGATGCCGCCGACTACGACGACGATGGCCGCGAGGACCTCTTCGTCAGCAACTTCTCCAGCGACTACAACACCCTCTACCGCAACGACGGCGGGCTCCTCTTCGACGACGTGACGCGTTCGATGGCGCTGGCCGAGGCGTCATGGTGGACGCTCGGCTGGGGCACGAAGCTGTTCGATGCCGACTGCGACGGCGACCTCGACCTCGCCGTGGCGAACGGCCACGTCTACCCCCACCCCGAGCGCGGTTCGGGCATGACCTTCGCCCAGCTGAACCACCTCTACCTCCAGCGCGACGGCCGTTTCGACTTCGCGACCGCCGACGCGGGGCCGGGGTTCGCGCTGGTGCGGTCGAGTCGGGGGCTCGCCACGGGTGACCTGAACGGCGACGGCTGGCTCGATCTCGTCGTCAGCGAACTCGAGGGGCCGCCGTCGATCCTGCGGGCCGTGCCGCAGCCGGGCGTCCACCGGCTGCTGGTCGAACTGCAGCCGGGCGCCGATCGCCGTACCGTCGAGCACGCCGAGGTCACGGTGAAGGCGACCATCGGCGGTGCGGCCCGCGTGCAGCGCCGCCGCGCCAACCGCGCCGGGTCGTACGCCTCGTCATGCGACCCGCGCATCCAATTCGGGCTCGGCGACGCGAACGCGGTGACGGAGCTGATCGTCCACTGGCCGGATGGCAGCGAACAGGGCTTCGGCGAGCTGCCCGTAGATCGTCGCGTGGTGATCCGGCGTGGCGAGAAGTCGCCGCGGCTGGAGGCGCTGCGATGAGCGATGCGCGGCCACCGGCTCATTTCCGCGTGCTCGCGCCGGCGGTGCTGTTCGCGGCATTGCTGGCGGTGGCGCCGGCCTGGGCGCCGTGCAGCGCACAGGGCGCGCCGCCGGCCGCCGCGCCCGATGCCGCGCGGATCGAGCAGGCGCTGCGCGCGCTGCGAGCCGGCAAGGAGATCGACAGCAGCCTCGCCCTGTTGCGCGACACCATCGAGCGCTCCGGCGACCCGGGGACGCTGGCGCGGCAGATCGGCGTCGTCCTGCTGACCGACGGGCGCTACGCGATGGCGGCCGACTTCCTCGCGGTGGCGCGGGCGCGGTTGCCGCAGGACGGCAACGTCGCCCTGCAGCTCGGCAAGGCGCAGGCGCTGCTGCGCCGCTTCGACGAGGCGGTGGCGAGCCTGACCGCCGCCGACGCGCTGCTGCCGCCCGGCCCGCATCCGATCGTGAAGCAGTTCCTCGCCACGTCGCTGGCCGGCCAGCAGCGCTTCGACGACGCCCTGCGAATGGCGCTGCTGGCGCGCAGCGAGGCGGAGACGTTCAACGCCAACCTGCCGCCCGGGAGGCCACCGCTCGAGCTGGCCGACTTCGAGTTCACCCGCGCCAACGTGCTGCACATCGCGGTGCGCTTCGACGATGCGCTGGCGGTGCTGGCGCAACTCGAGCTCGAGCCGCTCGACGCGGCGGATCGCGCCAAGGCGGCCCTGCTGCGCGCGAAGATCCTCGACGCGCGCGGCGACGACGCGGGTGCGCTTGGCGCCTATGCGGCGGCACGGGCGGCGGCGCCGGACGACGTCGAGGCGTGCTACGAGAACGCCTCGTTCCTGGTGCGTCGCGCGAAGCACGCCGAGGCGACGGCGCTCCTGCAGCAGGTGGTGGCGCGCGACCCGCAGCACGAAGGGGCCTGGTTCAACCTGGCGCGGACGCTGCCGCGCTCAGGCGACGCCGCCGGCGGCAAGGCGGCCCTGGCGCGCTACCAGGAGATCCACGACCAAAAGCTGAAGGACGACGAGCGGCTCACCGAGCTGCGGCGCGTGCTCGCCGCGAAGCAGTGAAGGAGAGCGCGAGTCCGCCGGCGACCCACGCCGCGAACGTCGCCACCTGTGCCTGCCACGTCGCGTCCTGGGTGATGAGGAACGCGAGCAACGCGCTGGCGGCGAGGCCGGCCAGCGGGATCGGCCAGCGGCCGCCCGGCAGGCGGAAGCCGCCGTCGGCGCCCGGCACATGGGCGCGCAAGGTGATCACCGCGAGGCAGGTCGCCGCGTACTGCACGAGGACGGCGAGGTTGGAGAGCGCGGTGAGCTGCTCGAAGGCGGCGGCGCCGTCGAGCGGCGTCGCGGCCGGGAAGAGGCGATTCCACAGCGCCGCGGCCACCGGGAACAGGGTGCCGAGCAGAGCGGCGGCGGCGGTGACCAGGATCGCGACGGTCGGCGTCCCGCGCTTCGGGTGGAGGCGGCCGATGGCGGCCGGAAGAAGGCCGTCGCGGCCGAGCGCCAGCAGGAAGCGCGGCGCACAGAACATCGTGACCGCGGCGAAGCCCAGCATCGAGACGCAGGCGCCGATCGACATGAGGCGCTCGCCGCTCTTGCCCATGAAGGTGGCTGCGGCGGCGGCGAGCGGCCGGGTCGCGAGCGCCGGGTCGCTCGCGATCTGCGGGCAGGCGCCGACCGCGACGATCTGGATCAGGCAGTAGAACGCCGCGCTCAGCACCAGCGCCAGGGTCACCGCCAGCGGCACGTCGCGCCGCGCGTTCTTCAGCTCGCCGGCGGGGACGGGGACGACCTCGAACCCCTGCAGGGGATAGAAGGCGGCGAAGATCGCCAGTCCGAGCGGCGAGGCGGTGGCGAACGCCGTGGCGGCGTGCGCCCCGGCGGCAGCGGGCGGCGCGGCGGGACCGGACGCGACCGGCCACCAGGCGAGCCGCGCGGCGTCGATCGCGAACAGCCCGGCGATCACGAAGATCAGCAGCGGCAGCAGCTTGGCGACGGTGAGGAAGGTCGCGGTGCCGGCGGCCGAGCGGACGCCGCGGCAGTTGAGGATGGCCAGCGCGACGACGATCGCGACCGCGATCAGGGTGGCGAACGGCTCGTCGCGGGCGCCGGGCACGAACACGTCGAGGTAGCCCGGGATGCCGGTGGCGGCGGCGGCGAGCGCGGCCCACATCGAGATCCAGGCGGTCCAGGCGACGACGAAGCCGGTGACGCGGCCGAAGGCGCGGCGGGCGTAGAGGTAGGGGCCGCCGGCCTCGTCGTGCCGCGCGCTCATCGCCGCGAAGGAGAGCGCGACGCCGAGCAGCAGCAGCCCGTCGATGGCGAACGCGATCCACGAGGCGCCGCCGAGGTGGCGCGCGAGCTCGCTCGGTTTCCGGTAGATGCCGGAACCGACGATGTTGTTGACGCCGATGCAAAGCACGGTGAACAGGCCGAGCTGCCGGATCGACGCTCCGCCGGGACGCTCGCCGGCCACTGTCGTCGCCATCGCGGTTTCCCTTGTTCGGTTCTTTTGGTGAAGCCTATCAGGCGTTTCTGCTGACGGGCCGCTGGCCCGCAGCAGAACTTCGCGCCGGGCCGACCACGCGGAGCGTGGCGGCCCTCTCGGGGCTTGCAGCTGACGAACGGCTGCGGCCGGAGGCCGCAGCGTTCGCAGCTGAAATGAGGGGCGAGAGGGGTCGGTGGGTGGCGAGGGAGGGTGAGAGAGGGGCTTGCAGCTGACGAAGGGCTGCGGCTGGGCGCGGCGGCGTTCGCAGGTGAAGCGAGCGGCGGAGGGGAGCTGGTGGCGAGGGAGGGTGAAGGAGGGGCTTGCAGCTGACGAACGGCTGCGGCTGGGCGCGGCGGCGTTCGCAGGTGAAGCGAGGGGCGGCGCTCAGCTCGGTGGGTGCTGTTTCGCGTCGCTCGAGGTGGAGCGGTGGTCGGCCGTTGCCGGTGCGTGTTCCCGCCGTTGGCGCGCCCGTTCGCGGATCACCTCGATGATCGCCGGCAGGATCGACAGGAAGATCACCGTGACGATGATCGGATGGAGGTACTTCTCGACGGTGCCCTCGCCGTACTTCCGGTTGATCCAGGTCGCGCCGTAGTAGCCGCCGAGCAGCATCGAGCCGACCCAGGCGATGCCGCCGCCGACGTTGAACATGGCGAAGCGCCGGTAGTTCATCCCGGCGGCGCCGGCCACCGTCGGGGCGAACGTGCGCACGATCGGCACGAAGCGCGCGATCACGATCGTCTTGCCGCCGTAGCGCTCGTAGAAGGCGTGCGCCTTCTCGATGTGCTTCTTCTTGAACAGCAGCGAGTCATCCTTCTTGAACAGTGCCGGCCCGAGCTTCGCCCCGATCTGGAAGCCGATGGCGTCACCGACGACCGCCGCGACGCAGGTCACGCCGAGCATGGTCCAGATGCTGATCGCATCGGGTCGGCCGGTGGTCGACGCCACCACGATCCCCGCCGTGACCAGCAGCGAGTCGCCCGGCAGGAAGAAGCCGAGCAGGAGTCCGGTCTCGACGAACACGATGGTCGCGACCGCCAGCGTCCCGTAGTCGCGCACCATCTCCTGGATGGCCTGCGAGCTCAGGTACTGGTCCCACAGCTCCTTCAGGGTCTCGAACATGGAGGGGTGTTCCTGGACGGGAGATGCGCTGCAGTGGGGGGGGCGAAACGGCGTCCGGCAGGGGCGCGGCATCTTGCCGTCGGCTGCGGATGGAGCGAGGTTCGGAATCCCGCCAAGTCGCGATGGAACGGTCCGCGGCGATGCGTCGAAGCCGGGCAATCGATGATCGTCTCCGCTGCGCTCACGGTCGCCGTGCGAACGACGTCAGGTCGTCGTCGGCGTCCCGTGCGGGAGGCTCCTGTACGCCGTCAAGCAGCCGTCGTTGGTGACTCCCCGGCCCGGCTCGCGAGGCGGCGTCGCCCGCGCAACCGCTTCACCGCGTACTCGAGGCGCAGCGCCTCGCCGCGTGACGCGAACGGACCCCATCGTCGCGCCAGCCGCCACGGTCGTCCCGCGCGCGTCGCCCTGGCGCCGCCGCGTCGCGTGCCGTTGTGCTGTTCGAGGCGCCGGTCGAGGTCGGTGGTGATCCCGACGTAGGTGCGCGTCGCCGACGCCAGCACGTAGACGAACCAGCTCATCACGGCCACGCTAGCGCGACGGCAGGGTGGGGCCGATGCGATGATGCGCGCGGGTCGGAACCGCCGCGTGGAGCCCACGAATGACCGTCCGCCCTCCCGCCACCTACGACCGCACCCAGCATGGGGTGCTGCACCGCGTCTTCCTCGTCGTCGCCGCGCTCGAGCTGGCGGCCGGCGTCGTGGTCGGCTCGTTGGTGAAGGGCGAGGAAGGGACGAGCGTCGGCGTGATCCTCGGCTGCAGCGCCGCGTTCTTCGCGCTGATCTCGGCCACGATGGCGCGGATGCGGATCCACGACGACGGCGCGGCGCTGCGCGTCGTGCTCGGGCCGGTCGAGCTGTTCAGGAAGCGGGTGCCCTACGCCTCGATCCGCTCGGTCCAGCCGTACGAGACGACGGTGCTGCGCCACGGCGTCGGCATCCACATGGCGCCGGGCGGCGGCTGGACCTGGAACCTGAAGAAGGGGCCCGCGGTCGAGCTGGTGCTGGAGAAGGGGCGCCTCATCCTCGGCACCGACGATCCGGCGGAGCTGGTCGCGTTCCTGCAGGCGAAGCTGCGGCGCGGCTGAGGCACGGCTGGCCGCCCCGCGAAGGTCGCGATAGAACGAGCGCGATCGCCACTCCGGATCGGAGATTCGCATGCGCGCCATGTCGTCGCGGCTCCTCGCTCTCGCCGCCAGCGCTGCGGCGCTCGCGCCGAGCGCATCGGCGCAGGGGGATCGGGTCCACCTGCTGTCGCGCTTCAACGGCCACGACGCCGGCGGCAGCGGCGGCTGGGACTACAACGACGTGCTCGGCTATCGCGACCCGAGCGGTCGCGAGATCGCGCTGCTCGGCACCTGGAACGGCACGTCCTTCGTCGAGACGACCGATCCGTTCAATCCGGTCGAGCTCGCCTACATCACGCACAGCGGATCGCTGTGGAGCGACATGTCGGTCTGGCAGGACCACGTCTACGTCGTCACCGACCTCTCCGCCGGCGGCGGCCTGCAGATCATCGATGTCTCCGACCTCTCGAACATCCACGTGGTCGGGAGCTACCTCGGCTTCAACACGGCTCACAGCCTCTTCGTCGATCCGACCGCCGGCGTCCTCTACTGCTGCGGCACCGATGTCGGGATGGTCGTGCTCGACCTCGCGAACCCGGCCGCGCCGACGCTGATCACCACCTACACGAACCAGTACGTGCACGAGGTGACCGCGCAGAACGGCGTGCTCCACCTCTCCGAGATCTTCGCCGGGACGCTGCGAGTCGCCGACGTGTCCGCCCTGCCGGCCATCACCACGCTCGACAGCCTGGTCACGCCGGCGGCCTTCACCCACAGCAGCACCGTCGATGCGGCGGACGCGCTGGTGGGGATGACCGACGAGATCCGCGGCGCCAAGTTCGTCCTCTACGACGTCAGCGACCCGACCAACATCCTGCAGCGCAGCACCTTCCTCGAGAACCCCGACGGCATCTTCCACAACGTGCTGATCACCGACGGCCTGGTGCATCTGTCGGCCTATGCCGAGGGCTACGTCGCGCTCGACATCTCGGATCCCGATCGACCGCTGCGCATCGGCGCCTACGACACGTTCGTCGGCGCTTCCGGCGGCTACAGCGGCGCCTGGGGCATCTGGGAGCAGCCGTCCGGCACGATCTACATCAGCAACATCGAGGATGGGCTCTTCGTCCTGTCGCGCGCCTCCCGGATCCTGCACGCGCCGCTCGCCGACACGCTCGATGCGACCGGCCCGTACACGATCACCGCGACGATCACGCCGTCGTCGGCCGGCGGCGGCATCACCGGCGCGTTCGTGGACTACACCAGCGACGAGGGCGCGACCCTGAACTCGGTGGCGCTCGCGCCGACCGGCCAGCCGGGCGAGTGGAGCGCGCAGCTCCCCGGCCAGCCGCGCGGCACGACGGTGCGCTATGCGTTGCGCGCGACCGACGCGCTCGGCACGAGTCGCGAGCCGGTCACCGCCGACGCGTTCCACGTCTTCTCCGTCGGCGAGCGGACCCGCCACTTCCTCGAGTCCTTCGATGGCGGCAGCGACGGCGGCTTCAGCCACGGCGCGAGCGCCGGCGCGGACGACTGGCAGCGCGGCGTCCCGGCGCGGCGCCGGCAGGACCCCTACCGGACGCCGTCCGGGACCCAGTGCTTCGGCAACGACCTCGGCAACGGCAGCGACGGCCTGCACGCCGACGGCAGCAGCAACTGGCTGGAGACGCCCGCCATCGACCTGACCAGCCGCCACGGCGTGCGGCTGCGCTTCGCGCGCTGGCTGCGCGTGGACGACTCCGCGCGCGACGTCGCCCGCGTGCTCGTCAACGGCGCCGAGGTCTGGCGCAATGCCACGAACGGCGGCACGCTGCCGACGCTCGACGTCGAGTGGGGGACGATCGACCTCGACATCTCCGCGCAGGCCGATGGGGTGGCCGCGACGAAGGTCCGCTTCGAGCTGATCAGCGACGCGAGCGGCGCCCGCGGCGGCTGGAACATCGACGACGTCGAGCTCTATTCGGTCTCCACCTGCCGCGACACCGAGAGCTACGGCAACGGCTATGCGGGCAGCGGCGGCTTCGTCCCGACGCTGACGCTGGTCGGCGATCCGCAGATCGGCGGACCTCCGGTCTCGCTCGTGGGCGCCGACCTGCTCGGCGGGGCGAGCGGCGTGGTGCTGTTCGGATTCGTCCGGGCGCAGACGCCGTTCAAGACGATCACCCTGTGGGTCGATCTCGCGCCGCCGGCTTTGGTCCTCCCGATCGTCGCCTCGGGATCCTCGGGGGTTGCCGGCGCCGGCTCCTTCACGCTCACCGACTCGATTCCCGACGATCCGACGATCGTCGGCATCGAGATCGACACCCAGGTCGTCATGTTCGATCGGGGAGCGCCCGGGCGCCTCGCCGCGAGCGCCGGGCTCGCGTTCTGGATCTGCCAGTGACCGGTCCGTGACCGCAGCGTGAAGCGCCGCGATCGCCGCGCGCGGCGGTCGCGGCCGCCGGTCACTGTGGCAGATCGGGAGTCGGCGGAGCGGCGACGAGCGCGGGATCGAGCGGCGCGCCCGTCAGCGATTCGAGGAACGCGCGCAGGGCAGCGAGCTGCTCGGGCGTCAGGTGCAGCGGCGCGAGCGTCCGCTCCGGCGAGTGGGTCGGCACGGCCTGCTCGAGCGTGTTGTAGTACGCCAGCACGTCGTCGAGCGTCGCGAGCTGCCCCTGGTGCATGTAGGGCGCCGTGACGGCGACGTCACGCAGGGTCGGCGTCTTGAAGTGGCTGAAGCTGTCGGCCGCGCGCGGCAGGTAGCGCAGTTGTTCCGCCGCCGCGCCCTCCGGTGCGTCGGAGTGACGGCCGGCGGCGTTGAAGGGGTCGTCCTGCACCCGCGCGATGCCGCGCTGGCGGCCCGGATCGCGGCGCGGTGCGCCGTCGGCGTTCGGCACCCGGTTGTCGTGGAACTCGCGGTCGGTGAAGGTCGGGCTGCTGTGGCAGCGCGTGCAGCGCGCGGCTCCGACGAAGAGGTGCAGTCCCTCGCGCGCGGCGGGGTCGTACTCCGCTGCGCGCGCGGCATCACCAGCGCGGACGGCGGCGATGAAGCGGTCGAACGCGGAGTCGCGCGACACCAGCCGCCGCTGGTAGGCGGCGAACGTCTTGCCGATGTTGCTGAAGACGCGGTCGATCGCCGCGCGGTCGTCCGGCTGCATCGACTCCCACGGCGGATGGCCGGGCCGCCCCGCGACCGGGAAGCGCGTCTTGTCGGCCAGCGGCGGCAATGGCCCGAACAGCGCCTCGTAGGCGCGCTTCAGGTCGTCGGCATCGTTCAGCAGGTGGGCCAGCGCGAGGCGCGAGAAGCCGTGTTCGCGCGGCTCCTCGATCGGATGGAGCGCCTGCGACCAGAGCGAGTCGGCGCGACCGTCCCAGAAGAACCAGCGCTGCCAGGCGCCATTCAGCAGCGTCGGCGTGTGGCGGTCGAGCGGGAGCGACGCCTCGCCACCGGCGTCCCCGAGCGGCTTGCCGTCGGTGAACGCGAGCTCCGGCCGGTGGCAGGTGGCGCACGAGACGGCGCCGTTGCCCGACAGGCGCTGATCGAAGAAGAGGAACTGCCCGAAATGCGCCGCGCGTGGATCGTCGGCGAAGCGATTGGTCGGGTCGGGCGGCAGCGGTGGCAGCGGCGAGAGCTTGAGCGCCGCGCGCAGTTCCTGCGGCGTGAATTCCGCGAGCGCCAACGGCGCGGTCGGCGCCGTCGGCGCGACCGGCGTCGCCGCCGGCTCCGTGTGTTCCGCAGTCGGGAGCGTCGGCGGCGGCTCGGCCTGGCAGGCGGCGACGGCGAGCAGCCACCCGAGTGCCAGGCGGCGCTCGAACGCGATCGACGCCGAGTTCATTCGAGCGTCAGCGCGTACTCGGCGCGCTCCGCCTTGCCGTGCGCCGTCACGTCGACGAAGAGCTGCCACAAGCCGTCCATGTGCAGCAACATGCCCTTGACCCGATAGCGCCCCGGTTCGACCTCGCGCGTCTGCGACTGCCGGCCCATGCCGTGCATGTGTTCGGGCATCCAGGCGGTCACGCGCACGGTGGCGCCGGTGAGCGGCTGCTGCTTCTCCGGGTCGGCGAAGAGCAGCAGGTCGATCTCGAACGGTTCGTTGACCGGCACCGGCCCGCCGACGGGGCTCCACCCGACCGTGAAGCTCCCTTTCGCGGTGGCGGCCCATTGCGGCGCGATCGGCGCCGGCTCGGCGGGAGCCTCGGTCGCGACGACGGCCATCGGCTCGCCGCCGGCGGCGGACGCGACGGTGGCCCCCGCAGGAGCCGCGGCACCGTCCTCCGCCGGGGCAGTGCACCGCACGCTTCCGAGCAGGAGCAGCGGCAGCAGCAGCCGCGGCCGGCCGGCGCCGTTCGCCGTCGGTCGGCGCCGGGGGCCGCCCGCCGATTCTTCGCAGTGGACCGGTCGATCGCCTGCCGCCATGGAGTCGCTCCTCATGGTTGGGGCCAAGCGCTGTTGGCAGCGCCGCATCCGGCCTTCGACGTCGCGGCCGCGCTGCTGCTGCAACGCGGCCGCTTCGGTCCGGTTTCGCGTGAACCCGTTCCGCCGCCGACGCGAGCGTCAGCTCCCCGCGCTGCCGATCTTGGCGCTGCCGAGCAACTCGGCCACCAGCTCCCTGGCGTCATAGACCCGGTCGAGGGCCATCAGGATCCCGGCGCTGTGCACCGACACCGAGCGCGATTGCCGCTCGTCGTAGATGTAGGCGGCCGGCAGGCTTTCGATGTTGCCGTCGAAGATGATCCCGACGATCCGCCCGTCGCGACCGACCACCGGGCTGCCCGAATTGCCGCCGATGATGTCGTTGGTCGAGACGAAGTTGAACGGCGTCGACAGGTCAAGCGACTCGCGCCGCTCGAGCCAGCGCGGCATCAGGTCGAACGGGTACCTGCCGCCGAACGCCGCGTGGCGCTCGTAGAGGCCCCAGAACGTCGTCGCCCAGGGCACCAGCGTGCCGCCCGCCTCGTAGCCCTTCACCACGCCGTGGCTCAGCCGCAGCGTGAAGGTCGCGTCGGGCGCCTTGCTCTTGCCGAAGGCGCGGAAGCGGCCGCGCGCGATCGCCTCGCCGTTGGCCGCCTCGACGCTGGCCACCTCGTCCTCGAACTTCTTCTGCAGCTCGCGCAGGATCGGGTCGACCCGCTTCGCCAGCGCGATCAGCGGATCGTTCGACGCATCGAGCGCGGCCGGCCCGCCCTCGAACAGCTGCTTGCGGACGGCGGGATCGGCCAGCTTGGTGCCGGCCATCGCGGCCTTCGCTGCGTCGGGCGCCGACTTGCCCTGCAGCGCCGCCTTCACGAACGGATCCTCCGGCCCGAGCTCGCGCGCCGCCGCGGTCAGCGTGACGCCGAGCAGCAGCTCGTCGAGGTCGAGGTAGACCGGAGCCGTCGAGAACGTGCGCAGCTTGAGCGCCGGCAGCGCGGCATCGGTGAAGCCGGGGAGGCGCTCGCCGTTCGGCTTGGCCAGCTCGGTCGCCGCGCGGACCAGCGTCAGCGCGTGGCTGACCGCGTCGCCGTTCAGGCGCGACCAGTATTGCCGCGCGGTGAATCCCGCCAGCTTCGCGTAGGCGCCGTCGATCGCCTTGACCGCGGCGTCGTACTCGGCCAGCCCGGCGGGGTTCGCCCTCAGCAACTGGTGCAGCTCGGCCTCCTCGGCCCGCTTGCGGCCCATCAGCTCGGGGTCATTCAGCCCCTTGAGCTGTCCCGAGCGCGCCTTGAACGAGTTCTCGAGGCCGAAGAGGTCGTCCTCGGCCCGTCGCCGGCTCTCCTCGTCCTTGCGGCCGAACTCGTGCAGCGCGGCGATCAGCTCGCTCATGAACTTCAGGCTGCGCGGCTGCGCCACCGCGCGCTGGAACTCCATCTGCGTCGCCGTCAGCAGGCGGCTGGTGCTGCCCGGGTGACCGGAGACGAAGACGAGGTCGCCGTCGGCGCACCCCTTCGCGTTCCACTCGAGCCAGTGCTTCGGCTGGTAGGGCTTGTCGTCGACGTAGACGCGGAAGAAGGCGACGTCGAGGTCGTAGCGCGGGAAGGTGAAGTTGTCGGGATCGCCGCCGAAGAAGGCCGCCTGCTTGTCGGGGCAGAAGACCAGCCGGATGTCGGTGAAGCGGTCGTAGCGGTAGACCCAGTACTCGCCGCCGCGGTAGAGCGTGACCACGTCGCAACGCTGGCCGGTCCGCTCGCTCTCCTCCTTCTCGATCGCGGCCACCGCCTTCTTGCGCAGGGTGTTGGCCTCGGCGGCGTCCTTCGCGGCGGCTGCGGCGTCGGTGATCCGCCCGGTGACGTCCTCCATCGAGGTGAGGACGTTCAGCTCGAGGTCGGGGCAGCGCAGTTCGGCGTCCCGGCTGGCGGCGGAGAAACCGTTCTTCAGCAGGTCGCGTTCGGCGCTCGAGAGCTTGGCGATCGACTCGGACCCGACGTGGTGATTGGTCATCACCAGGCCGTCCTTCGAGACGAAGGAGCCCGAGCCCCCCGACATGAAGCGGACCGACGACAGACGCAGGTGGTCGAGCCACTCGCGCGACGGCTCGAAGCCGTACCTCGTCTTCAGCTCGGCGAGCGGCGGGTTGTCGTAGGTCCACATCCCCTCGTCCGCCCGGAGCGGCGTGGCGAAGAGGAGGGCGACGAGGCCGGCGAGGACGCCGCCACGCAGCAGGTGGGTGGATCGCATCGGTGGCTCCTCCGGCCCCCGGGAGACGGGGGCGAAACAGGGTGATCGAGTTCGCCGACGGGTTCCGCGCGCGCTGCGAACCGGCTCGTGCGACGAGTCGATCCGGTCGGATCGCGCAGGGAAAAATCGGGGTGGCACTCTACCTGCCCCCCGGAAGCTGCCGAATTCCCGGAGGCTTCATGCGGCGCCCACACGGCGCGGCGGGAGCGTCGGCCATGGTGCACCTCCGAAAGGAGCCCGCGATGGATGCCCATCCAGAGCAGATCGGCAGCGCGCTTCGGCTCGAGGCGCAGCGGTCCACCCGGGCGACCTGGGGACGGCTGGTCCATCGCGTCGCGCGCTGGATCGGCCGCCCGTTCGCCTGGCTCGCCTGACGGCGTCTCCGTCGGCACGAGCGCGGCCGAAAAACGTTCCCGCGCCCGGCGCGACGGCAGCGTCCCCCCGTGGGCCGGCCGCGGCTGATAGCAGGCCCGGAGAACTGCCGGGAGCCGTGACATGGACGCGTCGGGGAAACGCGCCTCGAAGATCTTCGCGATCGTGGGGATCGTGGGCGCATTGGCCTTGTGTGCGATCGTCCGTCGCGCCCACCACGAGTGGGAGGCGATCGGCGGGCCGGTCGAGGCGCAGCTCGAAGAGCGGCGCGTGCACGTGCTCGAGCTGCCGTCGATGGCGTTCTCGGGCGGGCTCAGGGCGGCGAGCTGGGATCTCGCGGCCGGACGCGCGGAGCTGGCGGCCGCGCGCGCGGCCGCGGCCGAGGAGCCCGTGCCGGACGCGCCTGCGACCCGCGGCCTCGACGTCGGGGGGATCGACCGATGAGCGCGAGTCGACGCACCGCGCAGGGCGGCTTCACCCTGCTCGAGATGATGCTGGTCTCCGTGCTGATGGTGGTCGTCTTCTCGACGCTGGCGCTGGGGCTGCGCGCCGGGCATGGCGCCAATCGCGAGATCGAGCGCAAGACCGCGCAGACGCTGGTCGGCGAAGACGTCATCGACCGGCTGTTCCGCATCAGCCTGCTCATGGCCGGCGCGACGCAGCTCGAGTTCGAGATCGGCACGAACGGCCGCGTCGTGATCACCCTGGCCGCGACCGGCGCGCGCGACGGAGTCGCTCCCGACACGGTGGTGCAGCAGTTGTCGATCCCGACCTCGTTCTGAGAGTCCCCGCGATATCGCCGGCTCCCGTTCGCTTCGTCGGCATTACCCTGAAGTGCCGATGGCACCTCGCCGCGAGGGCGGAGGTCGCGGGAGATCGAGGTGCAGCGGATGGCGGCAGCGGCGCAGGCGGGCGGACGGTGCGCGGCGGTGCTCTTGCCGCTGTTGCTCGCGTGCGCAGCGGCCAGCGCCGGGGAGCCGCCCTGCGTGCAGCGGCTGCTCCCCCGACTTGACGCATCGGCAGCGGCGACACCGGCCCAGCTCGAGCGGCTGGTGCGCGGTGCGCTGAGCAGCACGTGGCGCGAGGAGTTCGACGACGCCGACGCGTGGCGCACCGACTGGAGCCCGGTCGAGGCGCTCGCGCCGGCGGCGCCGCCGGCCACGCGCGGGCGCCTGCTTGCCGAAGTCGAATGGCTCGAGCTCGACGGAGCGCGCGGAATCGTGGTGCCGCCGACGACCGGCGGCGTCGTGCGCGACCTGCCGCTGTCCGCCGAACGCACCACCGTGGTGCGGGCGCGCGTGCGCCTCGGCGAGCAGCCCGGCGTCGTCACGCTGCAGGTCCAGCCGCTGCAGGAGCATCGACCCGGACCGGCGGGCCGCGCGAAGCGGTTGCGGCAGAACGCCGCACAGCGGCAGGAAGTGCAGGAGGCGACCTTCCGTCGCAACGGCGAATGGGGCGAGATCGAGCTGCTGGTGCCGCCGCTGCCGCGCCGAGGTGGCCTGCGGGTGATCGTGCAGTCGGTCGACGCGCCGTTCGCGCTCGACCGGGTCGAGCTGTTCGATGCACCGGCCTTCGCACCGCTCCTCTGCGACACCACCCCGGACGGCCTCGTCTTCGGGGCGGGGTCAGGTGCGCTCGCTTTCACGCTCGACGCGCTGCGCGCCGAGGGCTTGTTGCTCGAGGCCGGCGCGGGCACGGCCGTCGAGGTGACGATCCCAGCGCGCGCCCCGCGCTTCGAGGCGCTGCTGGCGCCCCTGGTGGCGGAGGGCGGCGGGTCCGCGCTGGCGCCGCGGCTCGAGCTGCGCTTCGACGGTGCGCTGCTCGGCCAGATCGCCTTCGAAGATGCGGCGGGAGCGCCCGACCGATTCCGCGAATGGCGCCTCGACCTCGGCCCGGCGGCGGGGCGGACCGGTCGGCTCGAGCTCCTGGCCGCCGGCAGCGGGGCGTTGTTCCTCGGCGCGCCGCTGCTGCTCGGCGCTGCGGCGGCGCCGCCGCCGCGCTTCGTGCTGCTGTCGATCGACACGTTGCGCGCCGACCAGCTGCATTGCCACGGCCATCCGCAGCTGCGCGCGCCGGCGCTCGAGTCGCTGGCAGCCGTCGGCACTCGCTTCGCCGAGCTCCACGGCGCGTCGTCGTGGACGCTGCCGACGCATGCGTCGATCATGACCGGCCTGCCGGCTGCCGCGCACGGCAGCACGGTCACCGAGCGACCGGTGCCGTCGCAGGCGCGCGTGCTGGCCGAGCACCTCGCCGAGCACGGCTTCGCGACTGCGGCGTTCACCGGCGGCGGCATGCTCGACCCGGTGTTCGGCTTCACCCAGGGCTTCGATCGTTACTCGCGGCGCGATCCGGCGCTGGGACCGTTCGCCGCCGCCGACGGCGCGCCGCAGTGGCCGATCACGCCGGCGCTCGAGTGGCTGGCCGCGCACGCCGACATGCCGGCCTTCCTCTTCCTGCACACCTACTGCGTCCACAACTATGCGCCCGAGCCCGAGTTCGCCGCCCGTCTGCCGGAGCTGCGCGGCTTCGACCTCGCCACGGTGCCGCAGCTGATCGCGCGCGCCACCGCCGGTGACGCGGCGACGCGGCCGCTGCTGGTCGCGCTCTACGACGCCACGCTGCGCCAGGTCGACGAACGGCTGGTGGCGCCGCTGCTGCAGGCGCTCGAGCGCGACCAGGGCTTCGAGCGCACGCTGCTCGCCGTGCTCTCGGACCATGGCGACGAGTGGTTCGACCACGACCGGGCGTTCCACGGCGAGGAGCTGTGGGGCGAGCTGACGCGCGTGCCGTGGCTGGTGCGCGGACCGGGCGTGGCGGCCGGCGTGGTGGTCGATCTGCCCGCCGGCCACGATGACGTCGCGGCGACGCTGCTGCCCCGGCTCGGCCTGCCGCGCCTCGAACCGACCACCGGCCGCGATCTTCTCGCTGCCGAACCGCCGGCCGCGTCGGCGCAGCTGATGCATGTCTCCAGCCGCCGGCGCGGCGAGCTCCATGCACTGGTGGCGTGGCCATGGAAGCTGGTTCGGCGGCGACCCGACGGCGCCGAAGCGGTGACCCACGCCTTGTTCCACCTGGTCGACGATCCGGCGGAGAAGCTCGATCGCGCCGCGGCCGAGCCGGCGCGCGTCGCGCAACTCGCGCGGCTGCTCGACCAGCGCCTGGCCGAGTGCCGGCTGCTGCACTCCGCGATCGGGGTCGGCAGCGATGCCGACGTGACCATCGACCCGGAACTCGAGGCGCAGCTGCGCGCGCTCGGCTATCTCGGAGACGAGAAGTGATGGCACGGCGCTCCACCGGCGGACTCTGCGTTCCGCGCTGTTCGCGTCGCCAGCGCGGCTCGCGCTGATCGCGCTGCTCGGGACGCTCGCGGCGCTCGACCTCGCCGATCGCACGCTGGTAGCGCTGGTCTCCGACCACGGCGATCAGTGGCTCGAGCATGGCGGCATCTACCACGGCATCGAGCTGTGGCAGGAGCTGGTGCATGTCCCTTGGATCCTGCGCGGCCCCGGCATCGAGCGCGGTCGGGAGCTCGACGAGCTCGCCGCGCGCGAGCCGCAGCGGGTGGAGGCGCTCGATCGCCGCCTGACGGCATTGCTGGCCGAGTGCGATGCCGCAGGGGCGGCAGCCGGCACACCGAGGAGGCGCACGCCGCCATCGATGAGCAGCTGCGTCGACAGCTCGAGGAGCTCGGCTACGCGACCTGCGATCGAGTGCCCGCCGGTATTGTCCGGCTGCATGAGCTCCTCGCGCGCCTTCTACGTCACGACGCCGATCTACTACGTCAACGACCGTCCGCACATCGGCCACTGCTTCACCACGCTGGTGGCCGACGCGGTGGTCCGCTTCGAGCGACTGCTGCGCGGCGGCGACGGCGCGACCTTCTTCCTGACCGGCACCGACGAGCACGCCGACAAGGTGGTCACTTCGGCGCTGGCGCACCAGTCGACGCCGCAGGCGTGGGCTGACCAGAACGCCGCCGAGTTCCGCAAGGCGTTCGCGGCGATGGGCTTCTCGCCCGACGACTTCATCCGCACCAGCGAGCCGCGCCACAAGGAGAAGGTCCCGCGCCTGATCGAGCTGATGATCGCGCGCGGCGACGTCTACCGCGGCGAATACACCGGCTGGTACGACGCCGGCCAGGAGGAGTACCTGACCGAGACCGCGGCGAAGGAGGCGTCCTTCGTCAGCCCGGTGACCGGCAAGCCGCTGCAGAAACGCACCGAGCCGTGCTGGTTCTTCCGGCTGTCGAAGTTCGCCGCGCCGCTGCAGGCGCACCTCGAGGCGCACCCCGAGTTCGTCCGCCCCGACGCGCGCCGCGCCGAGGTGCTCGGCCGCATCCGGGCCGGGTTGAACGACGTGCCGATCAGTCGTCCCGTGACCGATGACCCGGCGACGCAGTGGGGCGTGCGCATGCCGGGCGACCCGCAGAGCCGGGTCTACGTCTGGATCGATGCACTCTTCAACTACCTGACCGCCGTCGACACGCCGGAACGCCGCCCTCTCTGGCCGCCATCGGTGCAGTTGCTCGGCAAGGACATCCTCTGGTTCCATGCGGTCATCTGGCCCGCCCTGCTGATGAGCATCGGCGAGCCGCTCCCCGGCACGATCTGGAGCCACGGCTGGTGGCTCGCCGAGGGCAGGAAGATGAGCAAGTCGCTCGGCAACTTCATCGCCATCGAGCAGCTCGAGGCGTATGCGCGGCGCTACTCGCTCGACGCGCTGCGCTGGTACCTGCTGACCCAGGGACCGCTCGGCGCCAACGACGCCGACTTCGTCCACGCGAAGTTCGTCGAGGCGTTCAACGCCGACCTCGCCAACGGCATCGGCAACTGCACCAGCCGCGTCGGCAACATGATCGGCAAGTACTTCGACGGGAAGCTGCCGGTCGACGCGGCGGCGGCGGCGAAGGCGAGCGTGGTGCCGGGTTTCGACTGGCCGGCGCTGGTGGCCGGCGCGGTGGCGAAGGCGACCGCCGCGTTGCGCGCGTGCGACCTGCAGGGCGCGCTCGCTCCGGCGGGGGAGCTGGTGCGCGCGGTCGACGGCTACATCAACGTGACGCAGCCGTTCAAGGTGGCGAAGCTCGCCCCGGACGATCCGGCGAAGCGGGCCGAGCTGGCCGCGATCCTCGCCAACTGCGCCGAGGCGCTGCGCGTCGCCGCGCTGCTGATGTCGCCCGCGATGCCGGACAAGATGGCGCAGGTGCTGCGCGAGTGGAGCTGCGTGCCGCCCGCCGGCGCGCCGCTCGCCGAGCTCGTCCGCCTCGACGGCTCCCATGCGCTGCGCGCCGGCACCGCCATCGCCAAGGGCGCGATCCTGTTCCAGCGCGCCGATCCGGCGGAGCCGCCGCCGACGGCCGCTGGCGCCACCGACCGTCCGTCCTCCTGACACTCCGTGCGCGGTCGGGCGAGCGATGGTGATCGCCCGCCGGGGGCGGCCACCCCGGCGCGAGTCGTTTGTTACCGCCGTTGCGAGCCCGCTTAGGCGCCGTGGAACTTGCGCGCGCGTCGCGCGTCCCACGGTGCGAACCGTCGGCGCGACGACCCGCCTGCGACGGTCGGCGCTCGTCGTGCACCCGCACTGGCGGCCGCTGCTGGCTCGCCGGCTTGTTGCCGGCGGGGGCGGTGGTTTGCGGGGATGCGACGAGCGCCCTGCCGCGGACGGGTCGTCCTGCCGACGGGCTTGCCGGCCCACCGGAGTCGATCCGGCGGGCACCCGACGCGGCCGAGAACCTGCGGCGGCTGGGCCTCCGGGTCCGGCCGCCGGACTCTCTCGCCGGGCGTTCTCGCCTGGCTTTCTCGCCGGCTAGTTCCGCCAGCCGGTGCACGCGTCAGCGGCCGTCGCCGTCGTCGCCGTCGACGTAGCCGAGCGCCTCGAGGTCGGCCTTCAGCTTGGGGTCGACCTTGCCGCCCTGGCCACTGGTGCCGCGGTGGAGCGCGCGGCGGCGCTGCTCCTCGGCCGCGCGCGCCACCAGCAGCTTCACCATGCGCTCGGTGATCTCCGGATGATCCTTGGCGACGTCGCGCCGCTCGTGCGGATCGAGCTCGAGGTCGAAGAGCTCCTTGCGCCCGGGGCGGGCGAAAATCAGCTTCCAGCGGCCGTGCGTCAGCGACTCGGCCGGGCCACTGCCCTTGCTGCGGCGATTCGCGGCGAACGCGAAGATCGGCTCCGGTTCGAAGTCGTCGGCGAGCGCGCCGCGACCGCGGCATTGCGCGAGGAAACCGGCGTCGGCGAGGTCGGGCGCCAGCGCCATCACCGTCGGCCAGAGGTCGAGCGTCGACAGCGGCACGTCCACCGTCCGCGGCGCGACGCCCGGCACGCGCACCAGCAGCGGGATCCGCAGCTGCTCGTGCCAGACCAGCCCGTGACCCATGTGATCGTGCTGACCCAGCGCGGTGCCGTGGTCGGCCACCACCACCAGCACCGTCCGGTCGCGCAACGGCGGCGCGAGCAGCCGCCGGAACAGCACCGCGAGCTGGTCATCCATGAAGCGCAGCGCGCCGTCGTACTCCCGGTGCATCGCGTCGATCGGGTACGACCGGTCCTTCCGCCTCACGTCCGCGCCGGTGATGGCGCGCTCGGCGCGCCAGTCCGCGGCGGCGCTGTCCTCGGGGAACAGGGCGAGGTGCGCCTCCGGCGTCCACGGCGGCGCCAGCGGCTCGTGCGCGTCGAACAGGTGGAGCCACGCGAAGAACGGCGCCTCGCCGCAGCCATCGATGAACTCGAGCGCGTCGGCCACCACCTCGCGACCGAGCCGGCGGCGATCGGCCGGTTCGGTGAACCGATCGAAGCCGGCGGCGAGGCCGGAGGCGCGGGTGACGGGAGTCGCGCCGACGAATCCGCCGGTGCGGAAGCCCTGCGCCTTCAGCGCCTCGGCCAGCGTGCGCAGCGACTCCGAGGTGCGCAGGCCGGCGTCGGTCTGCAGCGCGTGGTTCGACAGCACGCCGTGTTCGTAGGGAGTGACGCCGGTGAACAGCGTGACGTGGCTCGGCGTGGTCTGCGCCACCGGCGTGAGGCAGCCGGTGAAGCGCAGCGAGTCGGCGGCCACGGCGTCGAGCGCCGGCGTCGTGTCGCGGAAGTAGCCGTAGCAGCCCAACCGATCGGCGCGGACGGTGTCGAGCGTCACGACCACGAGATGGTGTCGTGGTGCGGGCGGAGGCACCGGGACGGGTAGCGCCGCGGCAGCCGGCGCGTCCTGCGCACCTGCCGCAGCCCCGAGCAGTCTTTCGGCGACGAGCAGCGCCAGCAGCAGCGCGGTCAGCGCGGACGCGCGGCGCCGGAATCTCGTCACCATGGTTCTCCGGAGAGGCCGACGGTCACCTCGATCGCGCGCGACACGGCCAGGAGGCGCGGCGCCGCGGCATCGACCTGGTACGCCTGCGCGCACCAGCTGAGTCCGTGCAGCAGCGGATCGTCCGGGATCTCCTCGCTCAACTCGAAGCGCTCCGCTCCGGCCGCGAAGGCGAACGGAAGCGGTCGCCAGTCGAGCACGAGGAACTCCGTCGTCGGGTCCTCCGCCAGCACGCTGCCGACGAACAGCATGGCATCCGCGGCAGCGGGTGCGCCACTGGCCGTCCGCGCGGTGTTGGTGATGGTGAGCGTGAGCGTCGCTCCGCAGACCGGCGGACCGTCCAACGTCAGCTCGGGCGGCAGCCCCGACGCACCCGCCACCGCGGCGTCGCCGAACAGCCGGTGCGTCGCGAGCACCGCGTGGTTCAGTCGCGTGACTCCGCCCGCCTGCGGGTCGAGATCGCCATCGCCGTCGAGATCGCCCTCGAGGTGTCCGCTGCCGACCAGCAACTCGGCGCGGCCGTCGCCGTCGAGGTCGCGCGCGTCGGGATTGACGCCGATCTTGTCGCCCGTCGCCTTGCCGAGCAGCGTCCAAGTCGGCGTGAACGCGAGCAGCCCGCCGCCGCCTGCGGCGATGGCGAAGGCGTGGACCCTGCCGGCGAACGCCACCTCCGCCGTCGAGTGGTAGCGCGCGTTGACGGCCAGATCGGCGGCGCCGTCGGCGTCGAAGTCACCGGTCGCCAAGCCGGCGCCGAACAGCTCGCCGAGCTCGCCCTCGACGTCGCCGAGGAGCACCAGGCTGCCGTTCGTCGCGAGCACGCCGGAGAAGACCAGCACGCGACCCTTCGTCACATCGGAGATCCGCCGATGGTGGCCGCCCGGAGCGCCGACCAGCAGCTCCGCGCCCGGCACGCCATCAAGGTCGCCGGCGACATGGAGCGCGAAGCCGAGCGAAGCGTCGACGATTTCGCCTTCGACCGCGGTCAGCGGGGCGCCAAGTCGCGGATCGCCGGCGGGCGCGCCGCGGCGTACCAGGATCCGACCCTCATCGGGCGTCGCCGCGTCGTCCGAGAAGAAGTACTCGCCCAGCACGAACTCGTCGTGGCCGTCGCCGTCGAGGTCGCTGAAGCCGGCGACCGCCACGCCGTCGACGTCGTCGGCGCTCTTCGCGCTCTTCCACAGCGGAGCGTCGGGATGGGTGCCGCCGGCGGCGAGCGATGCGCCGAGCGCGGCACCGCCGTAGAGATAGGCGAGGTTGTAGCCGCCGCCGGAGCCGATCAGCAGCTCGGGCGTGCGGTCGCCGTCGACCTGCCCGGCGACGGCCAGCGCCATCCCGAAGTTGCCCGCGCGCCCCTGCGCCGGAGGTGGTTCGATCCGGCACCAGCGCGCCGTCCCGAGCAGCGTCGCGCCCGAGAAGACGCGGACGTACTGCGGATGCGAGTCGGGGCCGAAGCGATCGGTCGCACCGAAGCTCGGCGCGCTGACCGCCAGTTCGCCGATGCCGTCGCCGTCGAGGTCGGGCAGCCAGCGAACGACGGCACCGAAGCGGTCCTCGGCGTCGTCGCCCAGGAACGCGGCGGGCTGGCCGTCGGCGCGCAGGAGCGGCGAGCCGTCGGCGCCGGAATGGAGGAAGACCGCACCGCAGTCGACCAGCATCCCGCCGGTGGTGCTGACGTCGTAGCGATCGGCGCCGATGGCGAGGTCGGCGACGCCGTCGCCGTCGAGGTCGTCGGTCAGCACCGCCTGGTCCTGACCGCCGAAGGAGGCGAACGACTGCGGACCGACGACGTCGAAACGGCGGATCGGCTGCGGCTGCGACGGGTCCTGCACGACGAGTCGCGCCGTCGCGGCCGGCGTGGCCAGCAGCACGAAGACGACGGAGCTGGATGCGGCGCTCAGCATGGGGGGCCTCGACCGCGCAGGATCTGACCGCTGTCGGCCGAGGGTGTCGAGGCCCTCCCGGCCATGGGAAGCGATTGCCGGTCGGTTCCGCCCGATCGCGGGGCGGGCGCGCTGCCGGCGAGTCCGGCGCGGGGGCGTGGTCAGCTGCCGATCACGAGTTCCGCGCCGTTGCTGAGCGCGATCTTCTTGGTCGCCGCCGGGTCGGCCACCAGCATCTGGAAGTCGACCACGGCGCCGATCAGCGCAGGATCGTCGTTCGGAATGGTGTCGGCGATCGAGATCGAGCCGGCGCCGCCGACGCCCGGAGTCCCGCCGAGCGTCAGCAGGAATTCGATCCACGGCGCGGCCACCAGCAGTTCGCCCCCGGCGAAGGGCGTGTTGTTGCGCGCGAAGCCCATGACCAGCTGCGCGATGGCGCCGCCACGGCCCCCTGTGAGGTCCAGCGACGCGTCGTCGCCGAGGTCGGGGCCGCCCGACAGCGCGAGCGCCGGCACGAAGCCGCGGGTGCCCGGAGTGCCGCTGCCGTAGGTGGTGAAGCCGCCGTCCACGGGCACGTCGCAATTGGCCGTCACCACGAGCGCATACGACTGCGCGACGGAGGTGGCGATGGTTTCCGCCTTGACCCGCACCTCGTACCAGCCGAGCGCAGGAGCGCTGAGGCGCACCCGCTCGACGTTGTTCAGCTTGTCGTAACTGCCGCCGGTGGCGGAGAAGGCACTGCTGAAGACGTTGCCCTTGTAGACCGTGCCGTCCGGCGCGACGACCTCGAGGTTCAGGTTGTTCACCACCGGCGAGCTCGAGTTCACGGTGCCTGGATAGTCGGTGAAGACCAGCGCGGCGTTGAATTCCGACGTCGCGCCGGTCACGTTCACCCAGTGCGTGTGCACCTGCCCGCTGGCGCCGAGGCCGCCGGCGCTGTCCCGGTCGGCCAGCCAGAGCGCGCGCGCGTCGCCGGTGAAGTAGAGCGCGTGATCCAGCAGCAACCGCCCCCAGCCCTCGAGGTTGGTGGGGTAGCCCGACTCGCTGGTCATGTCACGCGCCGAGTTGATCAGCACCGCCTTGATCAGCGCGCCCGACGGCACGAAGCCGTCGCCGGCCGTCTGCACGCCGCTCGGCCACCAGCCGCCCTCGAAGTAGTGCTTCACCAGCCCGGCGCCGCCGGCCACCGACGGGCACGCCATGCTGGTGCCACTGCTCGAGGTCGTCGAGCAGCTGGCGCCGTCGTTGGCCGACCGGATGCTGCAACCGGGCGAGTAGATCTCCGGCTTGCGCCGACCGTCGCTGGTGGGACCCTGGCCGCCATAGCAGTGCGAGCCCTGGCTCGGCGACTGCTCGGTGGCGCCGACGGCGACGCAGTTCTTGGCGTTCTCCGGGTTCTTCAGCGTCGAGAGGTTGCTGACCGCGAAGCAGATCACCGTCTCCGGGTTCTCCCAGATCAGCTCGTCGATGTCGACGCACCACGCGTCGTACTTGGTGGTGCCGTCGTCTCCCCACGAATTGGTGAAGATCGTCGCGCCGTCGCCGTGCAGCTGCTCGAGCTTGGTCTTCAGGTTGTTGCTGTCGACCAGGTCGAGGTTGGTGTGGGCGATCTTCGCGTGATAGGCCAGCCCGTTGCCGTCGATGACGCCGTTCTTCGGCTCCTGGTCGCCGGCGACGGTGCCGGCGGTGTGGGTGCCGTGGCTGTCGGAGTTGGTGTAGCTGCCGTGGTGCGCGATCACCTTGCGGTGGTTCGGGCCGGGCGAACCGTGCGCCGGATCGTCGAACCAGCAGGAATCGAGGTCGATGGCGCCGTCGATGTGGCCGATCACGACCCCGTCGCCCAGCACGCCGTTGTCCCAGACCGGCGTGCTGCCGCTGGTGTTGCTCTGCACCACCCAGTTGGTGGTGTCGTTGACCGGCAGCGGTGCGGGAGCGAGCCGCGGTGCCGGCGCGGCGGCGCGCCGCAGCGTCGGGACCGACTGGCGCTGGATCCACTGCACGTCGAGGACGCGCGCCAGTTCGGCGAGCCGGTTGGCCGGTACCTGCGCCAGCAGCCGATGCTGCGAGCCGGCGTCGGGATCGGCGAACTCGGCACCGGCGAGGAAGAGGTCGCGCGTGGCGACCCCCGGATCGCAGTCGCGGAACAGCTGGATCAGCACGGCGATCGGAGAATCACCCAGCGTCGCGGCGCGCGCCAGCAGCTCCGGGTCGACGCGATAGGCCGGCTCGAACGGCACGATCGCGCGCACGCGCTCCCAGCCGCTCAGCGCGCGCCGTTCCGCCGCCGCTGCTCGCACGATCCACGCATGGTTCGGCACGTACGCCAGCGGCGTCGCGCCGAGCTCGGCGAAGCGTGCGCGATCGGACGGCAGCGGCGTCGAGTGGAGCTGCACCAGGACGTAGTCGACGTCGCGCGCGGCCCGCTCCTCCGCGCTCCACGTGAGCGTCGCCGGCAGCGTCGGCGCACCCGCCGCCGGATCGAACTCGGCCGCGTGCAGCAGGAGCAGCCGCGGATCGGCCAGCTTGGCGGCCATGGCGACGGCGGGGTCGCCGGCCTGCGCCGCGGGCGCCGCCGCGGCGACGTTCGCGCCGGTGGCGCCGAGCGTCAGCGCGAGAAGGAGCCGCCCCGTCCGACCGGGAAGGGGGAGCGACCGACAAGCGGCGGTGAAGTCGACCCGAGACCCGACCATGAAGAACTCCTGAAGATGGCGCAGGAGCTAGCGACACCCGTGGATCTCCGCAAGGTTTCGCCACGCCGTGGCGAGGCCGCGGGAAGGGGATGCCACGGGCGGCGGGTGCGCACCTTCTCCCGGTTCGAGCCGCGCAACGCCGGCAGGACGACGTGGCTTCGCGCGACGTGAAGGCGCAACGGTGGCGCCGTGTTCGGGTGAGCCCGACGAGACACGGTCCTATCGTCCCAGCATGAGGACGCATGCGATGGCCCGAGCCGGCCTGGTCCTCGCTTGGGCGGCCACTTCGACCTCTGCCCAGCAGCGCGAGTCGCTCGACGGCGCGTGGCAGATCGGCGTGCCGACGCCAGCGGCGGGGCTGCGCTACGACAAGACGGTGGCAGTGCCGGGTGCGTTCGAGGCGGCGCTGGGCGTCGAGTTCGACGGGGTGGCGTGGCTGCGGCGGACGTTGCCGCTGCGGCCGGAGCAGCGCGACGCGCGGGTGCGGGTCGAGTTTGCGGCGGCGGCGACGGCGGCGCGGGTGCTCGTGAACGGGGTCGAGGTGGGGCGCCATCTCGGCGGGTGGACGCCGTTCGCGGTCGAACTGCCGGCCGCGACGCTCCGGTTCGACGGTTCGGATGTCCTCGAAGTCGAGCTCGACGAAAAGGTCGGCCACAACACGCAGGGCTTCCTGCCGATCATCCAGCCGCACTTCGGCGGGATCTGGCAGGGCGTCACGCTCTGCGTCGATCGCAGACCGACGATCGATCGCGCGGAGTTCTGGAGCTTCGGCCGATACGACCCGAACGGCGGCGGGGGCGAGCTGACCGTCCGCGTGCCGTGGCGCCACGGCGCCACGCCCGGCGGCGGGGATGCTCCACCCGGTGCCGCACGCGACGGCGCGCCCGCCGCCGTCGTGATCGAGCTGTTCGACGACGAGCAACTCGACGACCGGCAGTTGATCGCTCGCGAAGTCGTGGTCGTCGGGGAAGGCGCCTTCGCGGCCCGCGGCGGGGGGAGCGGAGGCGACAGCAGCGGCGCCGGCGGCAGGACCGCGAGCGTCGCTGGCGGTGGCTCTCGCGAGCGGCTTCGTTCCGGGAGCGGCCTCGTCGCACCCGATGGCAGCGTCGAGCTGCGGCTGCCGCTGTCGAAGGTCGAGCCATGGGCGCCGGGCACCGCGAAGCTCTATCGGCTGCGAGTGCGACTGCAAGACGCGAAGGGCTTCTTCCTCGGCGAGCTCGAGCGCCACGTCGGCTTCCGCTCGCTCGCCGTCGACGGAACGACGATCCTCTGGAACGGCGCGCCGCTGCAGGTCCGCGGACTGTTGCATTGGGGCTACTCGCCGCCGCATCTGGCGCCGCCGACCGAGCGCGCGTACTGGCGCGAGCAGCTCGAAGCCCTCCGCGCGATGGGCTTCAACACGCTCAAGTGCTGCCTCTGGGTGCCGCCACCCTGCGTCTACGAACTGTGCGACGAGCTGGGGATCCTGGTCTGGCAGGAGTACCCGACCTGGCATCCGCAGATGGTCGAGGCGTTCCGCGCGGAGCTGCGCCGCGAGTACGAGGAGTTCTTCGCGCTCGACGGCCGCCACGCGTGCGTTGCGTTCCGCTCGATCACCTGCGAGACGGGCCACGGCGCCGAGCTCCACGTCGTGAAGGAACTGTTCGACGCGTGCAAGGCGGCGGTGCCTGACACGTTGGTCGTCGACGATTCGAGCTGGATCGGCTGGCAGCGGATCACCGACTTCTGGGACGAGCACCCGTACGGCAACCACCGCTGGTGGCCGGGGCGGCTGGCGGACTTCGTGAAGCATCAGGAGGAGAAGGGGAAGAAGCCGCTCTTGCTCGGCGAGTGCATGGCAGGCGACACGTGGGCCGATCGCGCGGCGTGGGACGCGCAGTGGGGCGCCGAGGAGAAGGCGACCGGGAAGAAATGGTGGCGCCCTGACTGCTACGAGGCGCAGGCGAAGTTCGAGGAGTGGCTGACGGCGGAGTGCGGCGCGGAGACGGTGGCGTCGCTGCTGCCGACGTCGCTCGCGACCGCCCTCGAAGCGCGCAAGTACCAGATCGAGACGCTGCGCGCGACGCTGCCCGACGCCGGCTACGTGGTCTCGGTGGCGCGCGACTTCGCGAAGGCGCGGATGGGGCTCGCGGATGACTTGGGGCGGCCGAAGTGGCAACGCGAACACTGGCATTGGCATCGCGACGTGCTGATTTCGCTTCGGACAGCGGGTGAGCGACGCGCATTCGCGGGGGCGATTCAGTTGCCGCTGGTCGCGACCGGGTTTGGGCTGGCCGAATCCCATGAGCCTTCTCGTCGACTGAGGCTCCACGTGTTCGCAACGGCGTGCGATGCGCCTACGAATGCTGGGTCCCCGGACTCGAGGCACGAGATCGTCGCCGAGGCGAAGTCTGCGGATGACTCCTTCGGTGGCCAGAACCTCGACCTCAAGTGCGGCGTGCCATCGCGTGCCGAAGAGCTTCGTTTCGAGCCCCCGACGGCAACTCGCCCGCGCGCATGGTCGATCGACGCGCGCCTCAGTGACTGGTCCAGCTTCGAAGACGCCCACAGAATGGGGAGCTGGAACATCCCGCGTATCAGTGGGAATGGGTGGAGGCTCTGGCAGCTCCCGGTCTTCCTCCGCTCGGACGAGCTGCCCCCCTCCATCCGCGAAGTCGACCACCTCGACGCCGCCACGCTCGACTTCCTCGAGCAGGGCGGCCGCGTCCTCCTCAAGGTCGCCGGCGCGAAACAGACGCTGAAGAGCGCCGGCATGTGGTGGCTGCGCGGCGCTCCCTTCACGCCGC
>Ga0194131_10001805_pt1 | contig 35995 bp, 31 predicted proteins | sample TA2KigO120mmetaG_FD_148631 | JGI IMG/M metagenome (GOLD analysis project Ga0194131, IMG submission 148631) | Freshwater microbial communities from Lake Tanganyika, Tanzania - TA2015053 Kigoma Offshore 120m | ecosystem: Environmental > Aquatic > Freshwater > Lake | place: Tanzania: Lake...
AGGCAACCGACGGCTTGCTGCCGCGATCCACGGCCGCGCAGGTGAACACGCGCGCGGCGTCCATCAAGTAGGTGAGGCCGCCGATGCGGGCCAGCGGCTCCTCGATGCCTTCGAAGCGGCCGATGGACAGGCCGAACTGCTCGCGCGCCACGCTGTACGCGCCGGTAACCCGCGCCAGGGCGCGGGCGCCGGCCGCGGACTGGGCTGGCAGCGACACCGCACGCCCGCCGGCGAGCGCCTCCATCAGCATGATCCAGCCCCGGCCGGCGCCGCCGATGATGGCCGAGACCGGCACCACCACGTCGCGTCCGCGAGTGGGGCCGTTGGCGAAAGGAACCAGCGGATCGTGGTAGCGCCCGGTTTCCACGCCGGGCAGGTGGGTGGGCACGAGGGCGAAGGTGATGCCGACGTCCTTACCCTGGCCCAGGAGATTTTCCGGATCGCGCAGGCGAAAGGCCAGTCCCAGCAGGGTACAGATCGGCGCCAGCGTGATGTAGCGCTTGTTCCAGTTGAGGCGGATGGCCGGCGCGCCGTCGTCGGCGCGGAAGACCACGCCGTGCGAGGTGATCGACGCGGCGTCGGATCCCGCGGTGGGCTCGGTCAGCGCAAAACAGGGGATTTCCTCGCCGCTCGCCAGCCGGGGAAGCATTGCACCCTTCTGCTCGGGGGTCCCATAGTGCTCGATCAATTCGCCGGGGCCCACCGAGTTGGGGATGAGGACCAGGGAATAAAGCACCATCGAGCGCACCGCGAGCTTGCCGTAAACCACGCTGCAGGCCAGCGCGCCGAAACCGTGGCCGCCGTGCTCCCGGGCGATGCGCAGGCCGAAGAAGCGCTCTCTCTGCAGAAACTCCATCACTTCAGCGGGGACCACGCGCGCGTGCCGCAAATCCAGCCGGTCCGCGAGGGCGAGCAAGGCTTCGAGGGGCCCGTCCACGAAGGCGCGCTCCTCCTCGGTCAGATCGGGGTAGGGCTCTTCCAGGATGCGGCGGAAATCGGGACGGCCGGAGAACAGGTCGGCCTCGATCCAGGTGGTCCCGGCCTCGAGCGCGGCGCGCTCGGTGTCGGAGATGCGGGGCAGCATGTCCCGCTGCTTGAGCTGGTGGAGAAGCGTCTTGAGCACTTTCGTTGCGGTCCCTTCCGCGAAATCGCGCGAAGCTTGGCCGCGACGCGGGCCGGCTCCTCTAATTTTAACTGCTATAGTGAAGCGTGAAGGTGAGCCGCACTTTTCCGCCTGGTTATCGGGTTGGGCCTGGACTGAAAGCCAGTGCTGGCCCGTCGACCTTCATTGCCCGGCGCTGGTCGCTGGCCTGCCGACCCATGAGGAATGTGGGATCATCCGCGTGCTCGCGCAGGTGTCTTGCCACGTGGCAGTTCTTGCAGAGCAGACGCAGCAGGTGCGGTTCGTTTCCGCCCCCATGGCAGCGCGGGACCTCGTAAACGATCTCGAGCTCGTCGCGGCTGCCGCAGCGTTCGCACCGCCAGCCGGCCCGCATGAAGATGAGCAGTCGGTCGATGCGCGACAACGACGTAGTGCACCCTGATTTCCGGGCATTACGGTCGAGATTCGCCCTGTTGAGCGGGAAGAGGAATTGCTGCGCCAGTCCTTCCGGGGCTTCAAAGTACGGGCCGCCGTCGCACACCGGGACATCGAGCAATTCTACGTGGGAGGCAATCGTCGTGCAATCCCAGTGCTGCGACGGCCACATCGAAAACTCCGCAGGTGCTGCCCCGCGCGGGTCCACATTCTTTTGCAGCCCACGGTTGAGTGCGTCGCGTACTGCCGCGTCACCGGCGGGCAGACACCCCCGCCGCGTGTCGTAGTATGCGAACCCGTTGCGTTCGTCAACTTGAATGACCACCGGGTGGGTAGTCCTCGTACGTGCGTCTCCGCTGGACAGGAACTCCCGCATGATTTTCGCGACGGCGACGGCGTCGCCCATGATCTTGTGCTCGCGCTGGCAGATGCGCTGGACGGCCGCTTCAAAAATGGCGTAGTCGTCGATGCTGAAGCGAAGGGTGACACTCACTTGCGACGGCCCCTCGGGCGGCTTCGGGCCGGGCACGATGCTGTGCGGGTCGAACGGCTTCTTCGCTGGCACATCGGACGGATCGATGCCCCAGGTAATCAACAACTCCTCTGTTTCAGCGTCGATCACAGGTCCTTCAGCGCGACGCTTTGCCAACGCGGCCTTGCTGGGCGCGACCACGCCGCTCGCCATTGCGCGCCGCAGCGTCCTGTTTTCAAGGGTCACCGCCTTCTCCAGTTTTCGAACGGCCACGCTCAGTGCATACTCAAGCCATCGTGTTTCATTGGCCGCAGTGAGCACAGGCACAAGAGTCCGCGCCTTGCTCCAGCACAGACGCCCGTCCGCAAGCGCCGTCGACACCGCAGGCAGCGGCGCCACTCTGCGCATAACCGTCATCATCGACGCCGCGAGCCAGTGGTCCAACCCGAGATTGTTCTCGGCATAATCCATTACGGAAGAGTATCCCAGGGGGAGAAACGCCCGAGATTCCTCGATTGCCAGCAGGCAGAGCGCCAGCTCCCACTCGCATACGGCGCGCCGCTTGAATGCATCGCAGGCCCGCTCCGCCAGGTCGTCGGCGGTCAGTTTCATCAGTTCGCTCATTGCAGGTACCACGTCATCGCCTCCAAAGTATATTTTACCTCGAAAGTGACTTAAGTGTCAAAAATTACATTCACAGAAACGTGATAACCACGCGCTTTATTGCACTGTATAATTGTGCGGAAACGGCGTGGCTGCGCCATTTCAAAAATTGAATGGAACGGTATGGTCGTGCCGTTTATCAGAGTGTGGAAAACTCCATACAAACTTGTGGATAAAAGTTCCCACGTGGGAAGCGTTGTCCACATGTCCACACTTCGCATTCGCGCGAGCAACATCGAATTGCAGATTGAACCTGCTCGTTCAGGGGTGCCAGGAATTCCTGGAATTGGAGGGCAACTACAGCTAACGCAAACCCGTCGGAAGGGCGCCGATTCTTCGCTCGATTCTCTCCGGCAGCGGGTACGGTTTCTCCACCGGCAGCAGGCGTTGGGCTTTGTCGTGGGCGCTGGACTTGCGGGGCGCGTCTGTGCGGCGAATGAAGTCGCGGAGGTCTTCGATGCCGACGATCCAGGGCGCGAGCGCTCCGGATTCCACCGGAACGACCTCCCCTATTGAGCGGCGGCCTCTTCGAATTCCCCGTGCTTCTTGTCGAGGATCAGCATGTGCCCCGGCGCGTGGCAGATCATTCGCCACGGGGACGCTGACAGCGGCACGACCTGCGTGGTCACTCCGCATGCCCAGAAGACCGGCACCGTGTTCGGCATGGGCTCCACCGGGTCGCCGAAATCCGGCTTCATCAAATCCTTGATCCCGATCGCCCGCGGATCGCCCATGTGGATGGGCCGCCCGTGCATGCGCGGGTAGCGGGACGTGATGGCGATGGTCTGGTCCACCTTGTCGGCAGGGATCCAGCGCATGCTGACCACCATGGTGCCGCTGAACGGTCCGGCCGGGCGCAGCGGGATATTCGTGCGGTACATCGAGACGTTGCGCTCCTGCTCGAGGTGGTGCATGGGAACGCCCGCCTGCTGCAACGCCCACTCGAACGTAAATGAGCAGCCCACGAGAAAAGCGACCAGATCCGGGGCCCACCAGTCCAGCACGGAAGTGGTCTCCGCAACCAGGTGGCCGCCGCCGTACACGAAATAGCGCGGCAGGTCGGTGCGGATATCCGCGCCCGGCGCCATTTCTCCAACCATGAACTGGCCCGGCGGCAGGCGCTCCAGCAACGGGCACGCGCGCGGATTTTTCGCGCAGAATTCCTCAAACGCATCGGCCAGCGTGCTGGGCAGCACCACCAGATTCGCCTGGGCGTGCCCCTCCGCGAGCCCCGGCGTCGGCTTCGTCCACTCATTGGCGCGGATTTTTTCGCGCCATTCTCGCGGTGTCATTCGTCGTCCCCCTCGTCGGCGTCGTCGGCGGGCCGCAGATCCAGCGCGGCATGGACCGCCCGCGCGATCTCCGCGGCCTCTTCGGTCAGCACGCCCGGCTCCTCCACGATCTGCTGGTCGAAGCGCAACACCGGGCGTCGCATCTGCACCCGCGCGCACTCACCGGCCGCCTTCAGCAGATGCCCCTCAGCCGGCGGCAGCACGAGAAATTCGTCGCCCTCGCATTCGTCCGCCTGGAACGAGGGGCGCACAAATTCCAGCCCACCGTTTGCGAACCGATGGATTCCCGCGTCCAGCCTGCCATGTACCCGCGCGGCGCCGCCGGTCAGGTTGTGCAGCACCAGCTGCGCGCCACGCAGGCGGGGATAATCGTGATCGATGGTGCCCTGGTCCGCGGTGTCGGGCAGCTCCACCCGCGCCGCCGCGGCCGACGTCGCCACCAGGTGATACACCAGCAGCGGCACCCGCGACACCGAGGCTTCCAGACGCGTGGTCATGGGAATGCTGCTCACCAGCCGGGGATTGATTTCAATCGTTACCACCGAGTGAATCGGGGTGACCACGAAATCGACGCCGAAAATCCCGCGAAATCCACGCTGGTGCAGCACCCGCCCGATGGCCCGCGTGATGGAGGCCGCCTGCCACTGCACCGCCTCTTGGAACGGCGCCGCGCTCCAGTCGTTGCCGCAGGCGCCCAGCGGATACACGGTGCACTCGGGAATTCCGGTCACCTGATGAAACAACCGACCGATGCGCAGCGTTCCGTCCGACTGCACGCACGCATTCAGCGTGGCCGGCGTTCCCGGCACGCGCGCCGAAACCCGCGCGCGACGCTGACGCAGTCGCTGCGCCGCTTCGGCAAACTGCGCGGCGTCGTCCACCGCGAACGTCCGATTGCCGGAAAACCCGTGCGCGCCCTGCAGCACGAGCCGCTCACCCAGGCGTTGCGCAACCTCGTCATAGCCCGCACAGGAAAGGTCCACTTCTTCCCACGGGGGATGCGGCAATTTCAATTCGTCAAGAATTTTGAAGAAATTGACCTTGTTTTCCAGCGGCCGCGCCACCGCCGCCGGTGCGCCCAGCAGATGCCAGCCGTGCTCGCGCGCCAGGGTTTCGACCTGGGCGTTTGGCTTGAAAACCAGCAGGGAAATCGGTCCTTCGCGCCGCGCCAGGCCGGTCAGCCACTCGCGCACCCGCGCGTGTCCGGCGAGCCCGGCGGTGGCGCGTCCCGGCAGGGCGTCACGCCCGACCTCGCGCTCCAGGCAGAGCACTTCCACGCCGGCGCGCTCCAGCAACGGCAGCACCGCGGTTTCATGGCGGCACACCACGCGGTAGCGCGGCAGCCATTCCTCGGGCCCCAGCGCGTAGTTGGGATCCACGCCCATGAATACCACGGTTCCCAGGCCGGCCCGCTCCAGCAGGATGCGGCCCGCGCGAGCGCTAGAGGTCGCGCGGGCCGGAGGCATTGCGGACTTCCGGGAGCCATTGCCCGAGCGTTTTGCGTAATTCGGAGTAGGATTCAACGTGTACCATCGTCCCCTGTGAGAGTGGCGGAGGTTCTTCCTGCGGCTTGGAGTGCTCCTGGCCGGGCAGCTCGCAGCAGGTTTCCGCGTGGTCCGGCTCGATGGGAGCCTCTCCGCGGATTTCCGGCGCGACCGCCGAGGATGAGGCCGATGGCGTCAAGGGCCATTGCGAGCCGTGTCCGGTCAGCACGATCACCACCCGCGCCCGGGAATCCACTACCTGCAGCGAGCGCGCGCGTTTGGCGGCGGACAGGCAGGCGCACCCCTCCGGCGAGGTGTCGATTCCGCATCCAGCGAGCAAATCCCGGCAGGCCAGAATTTCTTCGTCGAGCGCCACCCAGCCGTATCCGCCGCTGGTTTCCAGCCAGCGCCGCGCCTCCTCGGCGCGCGGAGTGTCCTCCACGCCGAGGAGCCCGGCGATCTGTGATCCGCCCAACGAGCCCGCCTCCACCATCCGCTGCCAGCGCCGGTCCGTCGGACCGGCCACCGCCGGATGCGAGCCCGCCTGCACGGCGTGCAGTGCCGGCCCGGCCTGCGCGGATTCCACCCGCACCGTGCCGCCGTCGTCGCTGCCGTTCGCGGACAGGGAAGGTTGCCCGGAGCCGCCGCCGATCTCGGAGAACATCCGTGCCATGCCAACGAGGCTGCTTCCGCTGGTCACGAAGGTGAACAGGTGGTCGACGTGCCCGGCCTGCTCGGCAATTTCCCCGGCGATCGATTTGAAGCCCTCGATGGAAAAATCGTCCAGCGAGGGCGTCAGGTTGGGAATTCCGAAAAGCCGCCCGGCGTACCGCGCGAGATTTCGCGGCCGCGGACTCGTGATGATCACCACGTTTTCGCGGCGCAGCCAGCGCAGTTTCTCCGGATTGGTGGCCGGCGACACGAACGCGAACAGGCGCAGCCCGGCCAGGGCGCCGTACATTCCGGCGGCCACCGCGGCATTTCCGGAGGAGGAGATGGCCAGCGCCGGCTCGCCCCGCTGGCCGGCCAGTGACACGCGATAAGCGAGGCTGCGCGCTTTATGGGATCCGCCCGGGGAGAGATCGTCCCGCTTGAGCAGGACTTCTCCCACGTTCAGCGCGCGCGCGAGGCGCGGCACCGACAACAGCGGCGTGCCCCCCTCGCCCAGGGTCAGGCGGAATTGGGCCGCCACCTGCGGCTGAAAATAGCGCGCGAATCGCCAGATGTCGCGGCGCTCGGCGTCCACTTCCATCCGGGGGGGCCAGGGGGCGCCGAAGGCGACTCCCCCGGGGTCAGACCCATGGTCTGGAGCCAGCGTCACTTTTCAGCTTCTTCGTAGAGCACCAGAGAGAGCGGCGACTTGCTGATGATCTGCAATTCCACCGCGCACTCCGGGCATTCCAGCGTTTCTTCCTCCATGCAGTCGTCGGGCACGGCCACCTTGCTGCCGCACTCAGGGCACGGATATTCCATCTTGGACTTCCTCCCGCGGGGTATCGCCGCGTCTTCCTGAAAGATTTGCATCTCAAATACTTCCCTTCGAAAGCGCACGCACCAGGGCACCGAATCCCTTGTTCTCGTCGAGGTACATGCTGAAAATTCCCGGGCATCCCGGGGAAAGCAGCACGACGTCGCCCGGTCGCGCGAGACGCGGACAGGCTTCGACTGCGGATTCGAGATCGGCGTGCGTTGTGATCTGGGGTCCATTTCCAGGGACGGCGCGCACCGCCTCCGCGATGCGCGTGCCTCCCGGACTGTCTAGCACCAGCAGGTGCCGCGCGCGCTCCACCAGGCGCCGGGCCAGTGCCGTGTAGTCGAGTCCCTTGTCGCCGCCGCCCACGATGACGAGCAGGGGCGCTTCGAACGCCTCCACGCCCGCCAGGGCGGCTTCCGGGGTAGTTGCCTTGAGGTCGTTGAAGTAGCGCACCCCGCCGACTTCGCCCACCGGCTGCAAGCGCAGCCCGATGCCCTCGAAGCGGGGGACCTCGTCGCGGATGGTCTCCACCGGAACGCCGCACAGAAACGCCGCCATGGACGCCGCCAGCGCGTTCGAGATGTTGTGTCGGCCGGGGATTTTCAGGGCGCTGGCCGGGCAGATCCGATGGGTTTCGCCTTCCCAGCGCAGCTCCAGCCAGCCGTCGCGCAGCCAGGCGCCGTCGCGCTCCTCGGCTTGCAGCCCAAAAGGCGCCACGCGGCCGCGCACCGAGGAGGCGAAAGACCACGCGATCTCGTTGTCGCGGTTCAAAACCGCGAATCCCTGCGCGGAAACTCCGGCCGGCAATTTCCGCTTTACTTCCCGATAGGCCTCGAACGAGCCGTGCTCGTCCACGTGATCCGGCGTCACATTGGTGACCACCGCCACGTGCGGCCGCGGATCCAGGTCCATCAACTGCCGATTGCTTACCTCGAGCACCATCACGCCGTCCGCCGAAAACCCGCGGACGCGATCAAGCATCTGCACGCTGCGCCGCTCGTTGCCGCCGTACAAGAACGGCTTTCCGCTGGCGGCCACCAGGTCGGCGAGCAATTTCGTGGTGGTGGATTTTCCGTTGGTGCCGGTCACCGCCGCCACCGGGCAGGGCGCCAGCCGGAAATACAGGTCGGTCATCTGGGAAAACACCACGTCCGGCCGCGCGCGCAGCGCGCGAAGCGGGGCGTTGTTCTCGTAGAGGAACCATCCCTGCGGCAAGAATATCACCCGAGCGCTTTCGATGCCGCTCAAGTATTCGTCGCGCAGGCAGCGCTTGATGGGCAGGGAGAGCAGGTCGCGCAGCGCTTCCGCGCGCTCGCGCGGCTTCAAGCCGACGTGGGCCAGTCGAAAATTCTTTTCAAAGGTGTCCGGCGTGGAAAAATCGTGCGCGGTGACGCTGGTCACTCCGTGCCCGGCGAGGAAGCGCACGATGGCCGCGCCTTCCGCGCCGGCCATCCCCACCACGTGGACGTTGTGGCCCACCAGCGTCTCGGGATGGTTCAAATCGATCGGCCGCGCCGGTTCGGAATGGATCCTGGTGTGGGTCGAGGTGCGGACGAACAGCACCGGCCGCCGCGCGCCCAGGTACGCGTACGCGCCTTTGACTTCCTCGAACGACTGCACGAGCACCTTGCCCTGTCGCATGGAAGCATGGGCGAGACGCTCGCCGCCGGCCTCGAGGGCGAGCGCCACGTGAGAAAAATTGCGGTCGCGGCTCTTGAAGAACAACAGGTCGCCGGGCTCGACCGCGCCGCGCGCCACCCGCACGCCCATGCGGCGCTGGTCCCCGGTGTGCTTGGGCAGCAGAACGCCGGCCCGCTCCCAGAACAGCCGCTGCACGAACGCCGAACAATCCAGCCCCATCTCGGGGTGCGCGCCGCCGAGGATGTACGGACGGCCCAGCAGGCCGTCCAGACCGTCGAGAAGCTCCTGCGCGGAGGCCGTCACCGCCAACGCATCGCCTTCTCTCGCGCGCTTCACACCCTCCCACGGGTGGCTTTCCCCGCGCGCCACGGTGCGAATCTCGCTGTCGTGGGCCCAGCCGAGGGTGAGGTCGGGGAGCTGCACCAACCGCCACGCGCCACGCGGGGCCAGGACGCGCATGGGGGGCTGGTCCGCGGTGGCCTGGGTGCTCAGGTGCGCGGCCAGGGCCGAGTCGAAGTCCTCGATGGCAGGCCGCGCGTCGCTGTCTAAGGGCGCTCGGAGGACGTTCGTCCAGCCGTTCACCGGCAAGGCCCAGGAGAGCGGCTCCACGCCCGGGTCGCTGAGCACGCGGATGCGGTCCTCGAAGCCTTCTCCGGCCTGCCGCAGGGCCTCGTCGCGCTGGCCCGGCAGGAGCACGTCGCCCACCAGCGCGCCGTTCTCCGCGCGCACGTCAAAGAGGGCGGCCGCGTAGCGGGCCTCGTACTCTGCCCGCAGGGCCTCGAGCCGCGCGTTGACCGGCACTACCGAAGACGACATGACACTCACTCCAGGCCGTCTCTTCCTCCCGGCCCCCATGGATCCTCCAACGCGGGATTTCTTACGCCTGGCGGCGTGTCATTCCAGGCGGAAGACCACCGCGCGGCACACCGACCACGAGACCGCGACGCCGTCGCGCATCCCCGGGCGAAAGCGCCACGACCAGGCCGCGCGCTCGGCAGCCGTGTCGAGCACCGCGCTGCCGCTGGACGACACCACGCGCACGGCGGTGACGGCGCCGCTTGCGTCAATCTCCAGCACGAGGTCGACCGTGCCTTCCACGCCGTCAGCGCGCGCGGCGGCCGGGTAGGGTGGGGTGCCGGAGCCGTCTTTCACGTCGTCGTTGAACCACGTGAAGCGGACCCGCGCGGTGCGGTGCGGCAAGGCGTCGAAGCCCAGCTCGTAGGAAGTCGAGCGCTGGGGCAGCAGGTTGGGGTTTCCCGACACGAACGGGTCCGGCGGGAAGTCCAGCTCCAGCAGAGTGGGCGCGCGGTATCCGCGTCCCCAGGCCCCGCGCAGCGCCAGCCAGTCAGCCGCCTCGAAGCGCGCCTGCAGGCGCGGCGACAACTGGCCCGGAAAGTCGCTGGGACGGTCGTAGCGCATCCCCAGCGTGGCCTGCAAGCGCGGCAGCACGAGTGCTTCCTCGGCGCACAGCGACGGGGTTGTGCGGGTGCTGGAGAACTGGGTAAGGGTGGACGTGCCGAAGGCCGTGCTGGTCGAGCCGTAGCCCATCGCGTCGTGCTGCCACATCCCCCCCAGGGTGAGCACCGACTCCTTGAGGTGGGGCAGGCGCGCCCGCGCCTCGAACGCGGTGGAATATTGCCGAGTGGTGGTGTCGCTGACGGTGAGGCCGCCGAATCCGTCGGCGAACTCGCTGTGGAAGGTGGGCGCCCACGCGCTGGTCCAGGCGCGGACGAGGAAGCGCTCGTCGCTCCACTCGACATGGCCGAACACCTCGTTGCCGCTCTGGCGGTCCACCGTCGAGGACACGAGATTGTTGCCGAGGGTCAGCTGGGACGCGGTCCGAAGCGCTGGATCCGCGGCCGGCTCGGGGCCCGGCACCCCGACCGAGGAGCCGTTCAGGCCGCCCCTCAACGATAAGGTCCCTTTGCCGACGTCGGGGACGTCGAGCCGCGCGAACACGTTGCGCAGCTCCGACTGGCTGTTGGGTCGGGCGCCGTTCACCGTGCGCCAGGTGGGCACCAGCTCCAGCCGCGCCTTGCCCAGCTTCGTGGACAGCGTGCCGGACGCGATGGAGGTTCCCTGCCCGCCGCCCTCCAGACGGATCTCGCGCTTGTCCGAGCCCGGCCGGGTGAGGATGTTCACCACGCCGGACATCGCGTAGCCTCCGTACAGCGCCGAGTAGGGACCGCGCACCACTTCGACGCGATCCACGTAGTCGACGGGCATGGTGGCGAAGTCGACATTCCCGACCGAGGGCTGGTTCAGCGGGCGGCCGTCCTGCAGCACCAGCACGTCGGTCGCGCCGGAGCCGCGGATTTGCAGCGTGGTCAGGGATCCGAGCGCTCCGAAGCGGAGCACGTTGAGGCCGGACAGGTCGCCCAGCATCTCGGGGACGTCCAGCGGGCGCCGCAGCTCGATGGCGCGCCGCGTCACGATGGACGCGTTGGTGGGCACCCGATCCACCGGAAACGGATCGTAGGTGCCGGTGACGACCGCGTCCTCGACGCGGGTGGGCTCTTCGGCGTGGGTCGGCCCGAAGACCATGAGCAAGGCCAGGACGCACAAGGCGGCGCGGCTCGCGAGACGAACGGGGGTGAGGGCACAGTGTGCCATGGGTCCTCCATCTGGCCGGTGAGGCGGAATGGAGCCGCCACGGCGTGGGAGGAACACCCGTCTCGACGACAGCGCATGGCGCGGTCGCACGACAGGAACCAGGGGACGACGTCCCGTGGGCCACTTCCTTCCCGCGAAGTAGAGGCTCAAAGAACGCGGCGGTCGGTCTCCTGGCTCCCGGATCGTCCGGCTTGCGAGCCCTTCCCAGGGTTTTCACCCCAGTGGGTTGTCACCAGCGCTTGAAAGCGCGGTGCTCGAAGCCGTCCCCGGATACAGTTGCGGGGCAGCGAGGGCGTCTCACCCTCTTCCCGTTACCGTCGCGTGGGTCGAATTCCGTTCAAGGCGGGACGGTCGACTCCTGCTCGTTACGCCCGCTGGAGTTCTTGGAGAACCCGCAGGTTCTCCTCAACCGTCCACCCGTCCACGGTCATTTCGGATTTGCGGGTAATTCCGTCGATGCACCCCAGCCGGACCAGGGATTCTAGATCCGTGAACGCCTCGCTTTCGGTGGGGATCACGTCCGGCGACAGCGCCGCCAGCAGCCCCCATGCGCCCCAGTTCGAGACGGACGCGATGAACGGGGCGTCCACCGCGGTGACGCACGGCCAGTCTGTCACGCCGTGCTTTTTGCAGGCCTCGGCCAGCGAGCCCATGCCGATCTCGTTGCCGCCGTCGCCGATGCCGATGCTGGGCGGGCCCGGGCGGTCGAAGAGGGGATCGAGACAGGCGGTCAGCGCGCTGATGTCCTCGCCGCGCATGTTGCGGTATTTTCCATCGGCGCCGGCGCCGCAGCGCTCGATGGAGATCAGCGCCGTGGGCTGATGCCGCCGCAACAATTCTTGCGCGGCTGTGCGGCTCGCTGCAAGATCCAGCATTGGAAACGCGATGACCTGATCCAGGTGCGAGAGCACGAACGCCGCGTGGCCGTCCGACACGATCCACGCCTCACCGCCCAGCCGGCGCACGCCGCGGGCCAGGGCCAGCGCGCCCGGCGGCCCGTCGGTTTCGGCGCGCCCGGCCACGATGAATCCGGTCACGATAAACACGCGCTGCAACCCACCCCGCAGTATCCCCGCCGCCACGCTGCAATAATCGGCCGGCAATTCGCCGCGCACCCGGGAGATTCCGCGGCGATCGTGGGCCAGAATGACGTCCTCGATGCGGCTCACATCGGCGGGATGGCCCGACCTCCGAACATCCCGAAATAATAGCCCCACACCGAGACGAACGCCAGGATCGCTGCGATGATCCAGAACCGAGTGGTCACCTGCACCTCGTGCAAGCCCATCTTGCAGTAGTGGTGGTGGATGGGGCTCATCAAGAACACCCGTTTTCCCTTTGTCGCCTTGAAATAGCTCACCTGGATCATCACTGACAGCGCTTCCACCACGAACACGCCGCCCACCACCGCCAGCAGCAGCTCCGTGCGCGTGTACAGTGCAAACGCAGCCAGGGCCCCGCCCAGCGCGAGGGAGCCGGTGTCGCCCATGAAAACCCGGGCCGGAAAGCAGTTGAACCACAGAAATCCGGCGCACGCCCCGGTCAGCGCGGCGGCCACGATGGCGAGCTGTTCCTGGGACGACCAGATGCAGATGGGAATATACGCCAGGCAGGCCAGCATCACGGTGCCGCCGGCCAGTCCGTCCAGGCCGTCGGTCAAGTTCACCGCGTTGGCCGTGCCCAGGGCCACCAGAATCGCCAGGATCCACTTGAGCACCGGCGCATGGATCCATCCGATCAGCGGAAGCCAGAGCTGATAACCGGTCTCGTTGAAGGCAAACCAGGCCAGCCCGACCGCCAGCGAAACCTGCAGGATTAGTTTCTGTCGCGCTTTCAGCCCGAGCGAGCGCTTCGCCGCAATTTTGGTCCAGTCGTCGAGAAAGCCGATGGCGCCGTTGGCCAGCACGTATGCCAGCAGGACGAGCAGGGGAGTGCCCGGCGGGTACGCCCAGACCAGCGCCGTGAGCACGCTGAGCAGCAGGACGAGCCCCCCCATGGTGGGCGTCCCTTTCTTGGCGAGGTGATCCTCCGGGCCCTCGGGGCGAATTTCCTGGCCCCACTTGAGGACCTGCATTTTACGGATGAACGGGGGATACGCCATGATGGCGATGGCCAGCGGGAGGAGAAACGCGCCGAGCAATCGGCTGTCCACGGGCATATCTGCTAGGGCTCCTCCAGCAGGCGGACCACCTCGTCGAGGTGCATCCCGCGCGAGGCCTTCACCAGCACTACGTCCCCCTCGCGCGCCCAGTCGCGCACGATGGCCGCGGCGTCCGCTCGGTCGGCGGCGTGCCGCACGGGGCTGGTGGATTCCTCCGCGCCGGCGCGGGCAATTTCCTCGCCCAGGCTACCCACCGTGACCAGCAGATCCACCGAAGACGCAGCGAGCCTGCCCACCGCGCGATGCATTGCCACTTCCTCCGGCCCCAGCTCGTACATATCTCCGAGGATTGCGGCCTTGCGGCCCCGCGCGGGAAGCGCCCGCAGGGTCTCCAGGGCGGCGCGCATCGAGGCCGGACTGGCGTTGTACACGTCGTTTAAGATCATGAAGCCGCTTTTCGTGGAGGTCGGCTCCAGCCTGCGGCCGCTCGACTGGAAATTCATGGCGAACGACTTCAGGCGGTGCATGGAAATGCCCAGCACGTGGCCGGCCGCCACCGCTGCCGCCAGGTTGGTGGCATTGTGCAGACCGATCACCGGCGCGGACAGGTCCACCCGCGTCCCGCACAGGTCGAGCACCACGTGCAACGCGCGCATTCCCTGCGGCTCACTGCTCAACACGCGCACGTCCGACGCCTCATGAATACCGAAGGAAAGTACCTTTCCCCGCGCCTTGCCAGCCAGCCGATCGAAGAATTCGGAATCGCGCGGCAGAATTGCCGTGCCCCCCGGATCCATCTCCTCGAGCACCTCGGCCTTCGTGTCGGCAATGTTTTCCCGGCTTCCCAGGCGCTCCAGATGGGCCTCGCCGATGTTGGTGATAATCGCCACTCGGGGATAAGCAATGCGCGCCAGGGGTCGAATCTCTCCCTGCAGGCGCATGGCCATCTCGATGACCGCCGCGCCGGTCGCTTCGTCGATGCGGAACACCGTCTGGGGAACACCAAACTCGTTGTTGAGATTCTCCGGCGTCTTCAGGACGTGCTCGAAGTGGGTGGCCAGCACCGCGGCCGCAAGATCCTTGGTGGACGTCTTGCCGTTGCTGCCGGTGATTCCCACCACGGGGATGTCAAATTTCCGCCGGTAGTGCGCGGCGATCTGGTGATACGCCGCCAGCGTGTCGTCCACTACGATGACGCGCGACATGTCTACGTCCGATTCATTGCGCAGGGACTCCAGCGCGGATTTCGCCGCCAGCGCGACCGCCGCGCCGCTGCGCAGGGCCTGTCCGAGAAAGGCGTGTCCGTCGAATTTCTTCCCGACCAGCGGGGCGTACAGATCGCCCGGTCGGATGGTGCGGCTGTCGGTGCTGATGCCGCCCACCTGCAGCGGCACGTGCGACTCTCCCTCGAAATGTCCTCCGCTCGCGGCGAGGATATCCTTGATGCTCAGCGGCTCCAACACGATTAACCTCCCTCTAAGCGTGCCCGCAGCGCGATTCGCGCCTCTTCGGCGTCGTCGAAATCGATCGTCTTGTCCTTCAAAATCTGGTAGGTTTCGTGTCCCTTGCCGGCAATGACCACGGTGTCGCCGGCCGCTGCGCGCCCGATCGCATGGCCGATGGCCGTGCGGCGATCCTCGATGACCGTGGCGCCCGGGGCGCCCGCCGAAATTTGCGCGAGGATTGCCTCTGGCGCCTCGCTCCGTGGATTGTCCGAGGTCACCACGACCTCGTCGGCCAGGCGCGTCGCGATTTCTCCCATGATGGGCCGCTTCTTCGGATCGCGTTCGCCGCCGCAGCCAAACACGACGAGCACCCGCCCCTCGGTAACTTCCCGCGCGCCCTTGAGGATGTTCTCCAGGCCGTTCGGCGTGTGCGCGTAGTCCACGATGACCGTGAAATCCTGACCGGCCCGCACCGTCTCGAAGCGGCCGCGCACCGGCGCCGCCAATCGCAGGCCGTCGAGCGCCACTTCCAGGGGAATTTGCAGGGTGAGCGCGGCCCCCAGGGCGGCCAGGGCGTTGTACACGTTGAACAGGCCGCTCAAGCGGAGCAGCGCCTCCCGCGAGCCTTCCGTCGTGTGCAGGCGGAAGGCGACGCCGTTCGGGGTGTGGCGAATATCCGTTGCACGCAGATCCGCGGGGTTGTTGATGCCATACGTCATGACCGGGACGCTGGTGACCGCGCGTACTTCCTCGCAGCGCGGATCGTCCGCGTTGATGACGGCGCCTCTCGGCGCGCTCTTCGGGTTGTCGCGTCCCAGGGATTCGAACAGCATGCGCTTGGCGCGAAAATACTCGTCGAGGTCGGCGTGAAAATCGAGATGGTCCTGGGTCAGGTTGGTGAACACGCCCACGTCGAAGGCGCAGCCGGCAACCCGTTCCAGGGCAAGCCCGTGAGAGGAGACTTCCATGGACACGCAATCGTGACCGGCGTCCCGCATGCGGGCCAACAGGCGCTGCAGATCCAGGGACTCGGGGGTGGTGTTTTTTGCCTCTTTGGTCTGTCCGCCGATGCGGTTGAACATGGTGCCGATCAACCCGGGCCGACGGCCGGCGTGACTGAGAATTCCCTCGATCAAAATGGAGGTGGTCGTTTTCCCGTTGGTGCCGGTCACGCCGATCATGGTGAGCGCGCGGCCCGGCCAACCGTGGAAGGCGGCGCTGCAAAGCGCGAGCGCGCGCCGCGTGTCGCGCACTTCCACGATGGGATGGTCGGTCCTGGGCGCGCGCGACGGATCCCGCACCACCAGCGCGGATGCTCCCGCCGCGAGCGCTTGCTCGAGATACTGGTGACCATCGGATTTGAAGCCTTCCACGGCGATGAACATGTCGCCGGGTCTCACGGCGCGCGAGTCGTAGGCGACCCCGGACACAGCGGCGGCGCCTTCTCCGTGCACGCGCACGACTTCGTCTCCAAGGGAGGCAACCAGATCGAACAGAGGCACCATCACTCCTCCCCGGCGTCCGTTTTCGTCGCGTGCAACATTACCGGTTGCACGCCCAGGCGCCACATCGTCTCCTTCGCGATGGCGTGGAAGACCGGCGCGGCCACAGCGCCGCCCCAGATGACGCCCGCGCCCGGCTCCTCGACCTTCACGATGGCGACGATGCGCGGATCGTGCGCCGGCGCGTAGCCCACGAAGGACGCAACGTATCGTCCTCCGGCGTAGCCGCCGCCTTCCACCACCTGGGCGGTGCCGGTCTTGCCGGCGACCGGGAAGCCGGCCACTTCGGCTTTCTTCCCGGTCCCCTTTTCGACCACGTTGCGCAGAATCTCGCGCATCTGGTAGGAGGTGGCCTCGGAAACCACGCGGCGCCGCACGGCAGGCGGGATGGACCGCACGACCTTTCCATCGGCCGAGAGGATTTCCTTCACCAGGCGCGGCTTCATCATCACGCCCTTGTTGGCGATGGCCTGGCAGGCGCTGGCCAGTTGGAGCGGCGTCACGGTAATGCCCTGGCCGAAGGAGTTGGTGGCGAGCGTGATGTTCGCCCAGTCATTGAAGGGCTGCACGATGCCCTCGGTTTCGCCGGGCAGCGCGATGCCGGTGACCTCCCCGAATCCAAACTTGCAGATGTAGTCGAAATAGGTGCGCTTGCCCATTTTGAGCGCCACCGAGCTGGTGCCCACGTTGAAGGACCAGGTGATGATTTCTTTCAGGGTTTCCGATCCGGCCGCGCTTGACGCGCCGTCGTCGGCGTTGTGGACGGTCCAGCCGTCAATCACGATGCTGTTGCCACAGAAGAATTGCTCGCCCATGGTGACTTTCCCGGAGTCGAGCGCGGCGGCGGCCAGTACGATCTTGAAAGTGGAGCCGGGTTCGTAGGAGTCGGTGATGGCGCGGCACTTGCGCAAACCGGCCGGCACGCTGGAGAAATCCCGCGTGGAATAATCGGGCTTGTTGGCCATCGCCAGGACGTCACCGGTGCGCGCATCCAGCACTACGGCGATGGCGCCCTTCGCCTTCTGCTGCCGAACGACTTTGGCCAACTCTCGTTCGACCACGTACTGGATGGACTCGTCAATGGTCAGCACCACCGTGTGCCCCGGCTCGGCAGGCACGCGCTTGCTGTAGCCACCGGGAATGACCCGGCCGTCCCGATCCATTTCCGCTTCAAGGCGGCCCGGCTTGCCTTTCAAGGTGGGGTCGAGGACCGCTTCAATCCCGTCCAGGCCGTTGTCGTCGATGCCGGTATAGCCGAGAATGTGGACCCCCAGCCGGCCCTTCGGATAAAACCGCTTGCCGGTCGGCTCGCGGAGAATAAACACGCCGGCCAGTCGGGCCGGTTTCCCCTTGCCGGCCGGTTTCGTCTCGCGCTCGATGAGGTCCGCGACGTCCTGCGGCACCTTGCGGGCCAGCCAGACGAAGGTGCCTTTTCCGGCCATCATCTGGCGCACCTCGTTCTCCGGCACGCCGAGGGTCTTGCTCAGAAACAGGCAGCCGGCGGTAAAGTCCTTCACCTTGCGGAATTCGCGCGGATTTCCGGCCACCGACGGCATGGTGAGGCTGGCGGCCAGCACCTGCCGATTGCGGTCGGTGATGGTGCCACGCAAGGCCGGCAGCGCCAGAACTCCCACGTGCTGCTGCAGCGCGATGCCCTTCAGCTTTTCTCTTTGCTGCGCCTGTACCGACACCAGATTATAGGCCAGGTAGCCGACGAACAAGAACATTGCGTAGAATACCACGACGATGCGGGGTTTCATGCGGGGGTTCCACTTCTGCCTGGCCATTTTGCAGGACTCCTCTCATGTGCTTGAGCGGGGGAGCGGCGGGTTAGAACGGCGGACGCCGGAAAAGAAGCGACGCACTCACCGAAAAGCGTTCTTACACAGTAGCACGCTTGCCGATGAGTACGTTCTTGTTCCGGCGCGATCCGGCGGTCGTGGAGCGCGCGCGCTCCAAAGTCGTGGGCCGTCTGCCCGGCCCGTCAATTATCGCGTACTTTGAATTTTCGCCATCCGTTGCGTTTCCAGATGTAGATGACCATGTTTTCGCCTCCTTGGGTTGCAAGGGGAGCGTGGTCTCTCTGTGTATCCACTTCGACTCCGCGCGCGTCGCGGGGAGCCGCCCTTTCCGACAATGGTTCCTGTTCGGCGAGCGCCTCGTCGAACAGTTGAATCGCTTCCTCCATACCCCCCACTTTCCGATAAAACTCTAAAACCGCGAGGGACGAACGCGCGCGGCGAGGATATGCGCACTGGCGGTGCGCGGCAGGAGACTGAGGTCGAGCACCAGGCGCTCGGCGGGAGCCACCATGCGCAGGTGCGTGCGGGAGAGTCCGTCCACCCGGTCGAGGGCGGTCAGGGCTTGAATTTCCAGTTTCAAGTCGTCCTGCAGCTTGAGCTGGCGGGTGCGGGCGCCCTTCAGGTCGACCAGCGTGTACTGGGCGGAGACGAGCTGGGCTTTTTGGGCCAGAAGTAATCCCAGGAGCACGATCAGCGTCCCCAGGCAGAAGGCGAGGTGGAGCCAGGGGATGAGGGGCCCCTGGCGGAGGGCTCGGGTAGTGGTGCGAAGAGGGCGGGTTTCGTTCCCGCGGGTTGCTATGAGGGGGATGTCGTGGCGGTTGAGGTCGGTCCAGACGGCGGTTGGATGGGTGACCAGGCCGGCGCTGGATGGGGTCTGGCGCTGGGGGGCGACCAACTGCTTCAAATGGGTCCTCCTTGTCCCTTGTCCGCGGTAGGGTCGGCTACAACTTCTCGGCGGCGCGCAGCCGCGCGGATCGGGCCCGCGGGTTGCGCGCGATCTCTGCCTCGTCCGGCACCACCGGCGAGCGCGTCAACACTTTGATTGATGCGGGTGGCGGCTGCCATGCAAATCCTCGCGGCAGTCCCGGCGGCCGGTCCACGTCGCTGCCCGAGCTTCGCAGAAACGTCCGCTTCACGATGCGATCCTCCAGCGAGTGATACGAGATGACGCCCACTCGTCCACCGGGCGCCAGCAGGCCGATGGACGCCCGCAGGCCGCGCTCCAGACTCTCCAGCTCGGCGTTCACCGCGATGCGCAGCGCCTGGAATGTGCGCGTCGCCGGATGGATGCGCGGCGGATGGAACTTCCGAGGAATGGTACCCCTCACCAGGTCGGCCAGCCGCGCGGTGCTGGTGATCGGCTCGTCCATCCGCTCCTGCGCGATTCTCCGCGCGATTGCCGCCGCCCATCGTTCCTCGCCGTACTCCTTGATGATGTGCTCGAGCTCGCGCTCGCTGAGGGTGTTGACCAGATCCCGCGCCGGCGCGCCGCGCGTCGGATCGAACCGCATGTCCAGGGGCGCGTCCGTGCGGAAAGAAAATCCCCGTTCCGTCACGTCGAGCTGGTGGGAGGACACGCCCAGATCGAAAATCACTCCGTCCACGTGCTCAACGCCCCGCTCGGCCAGCATCTGGGCCATCTCCGCGAAATTGCCGTGCAGCGGGACGAATCCGTGATATTTCTTGAGCCGTTCCGCGGCTTCGGCCAGTGCGCTCGGGTCGAGGTCGATGCCGAACACCGTGCCGTGGTCGTTGATGCGCTCTAGAATGGCCTGCGTGTGTGAACCACCTCCAAGATTTGCGTCGACGTAGGTGCCGCCGGGACGCGGGCTCAGTCGTTCCAGAAGTGGCTCTTTGAGAACCGGATCATGGAAATGGCTTTCCATGTGAAATCACTTACTAAGGTAATCTGCGAGACTCCCTTCGGCCTCCCGCTGATCCGCTTCGAATACGTCGGCGTCCCATAGCTCTGCGTACGACCGGCGACCCACAAAGACGACTCGCTTGCCGATGGAGGCGAGGTCTCGGAGGCGGGCTGGGATGACGATACGATTCTGAGTGTCGGCCTCGACGGTGGCGCTGTGAGTGTAGAATCGTCGAAGGAGTCGCTGACCGATAACATCGTTGGGGGCAATGCCTTTGCCAGACTCTGGTTCCCAGCTTTCAAGCCGTTCAATGAGCTTTTCATACTCCACCTCACTATAGAGTCGCAGGTGCCGCTCCTGCGCCGTTAGCGACGGGGTCAGATAGAACTTGTTACCGAGCGCGGGACGATACACCGCGGGAATGATCACGCGGTTCTTGTCGTCGACCGTATGGTCGAAGCTGCCGAGTATGAACTGCGGCGACACCGTCCCTCACTTCTCCCAACCGTTTCGCGGGGGTCTCCACTTAATCCCCACTTCCCTCCACCTACCCCCACATCATACCATCTGCTCTCCACAGCGTCAATTGGGGGATCGGCCTCGCCAGGCGCCTTGAGTTATCCGGTGTCGTTCCACATATCCACAATATCTTGTTGTTCCGATACCCTATAATACTAGATATAGTAGGTCATCTCCTGTCGATACCCTGTTGAAAACTCCTCTATTTTCGTTGAGGAATTTTTCTCAACAGGTTCATTCGCGACCCGCGCGGCTTTGCGGCGGAAGCATCGGCACTCAGGTGGCGGCGTGCACCCCACGGTCCGGCGTCGGTCCGGCTGCTGCCCGCGGGTGCCCGCAACGAAGCCGATCCACTTTTTTTCGGGGCGCACACGGCCCCACGGGAACCGCACAAAGTCGTGTAACGGCGCGCTTACTTCGAACTGAGCGGCACTCCGTGAAGCAGACGGAGTTGGCGCTGGGGACTCCGTGAATCAGACGGAGTTGGCGCTGGGGACTCCGTGAGTGGGACGGAGTGGGAGCGGGGGACTCCGTGAATCAGACGGAGTGGGTCCGTGGATCCGTGCGGAGCCTGGGGCGAGAGGGTGGTGGACGGCTGAAGCGGGGGGGGCGGGGGCGAAACCCCCGTAGGGGTGGAGGAAAGTGGAGAGGTCAGTACGACGCGAAGTACGACCTCACCACAGGAATTCCACTGCTGCGGATATTGAAGTACCCGCTCAGCGTGTCGGGATCGTAGGTGAAGTTCACCGTGCGTCCCTTCAGGTTGATGTTCCCTGTTCCGGTTACCGCGCCCGGCTCCGCGTACTTGCCGGCCTTGTTGGCTTCGTTGTTGTCGTCGGCCACCTTGGAGTTGCCGAAAGCCACCAGCGCACCCTGGATCATGAAAGAGTGGGTTCCCGCGTCCACCTCAAAGTTCCGTCCGGCGTACATCAGCCCGGCGAACTGTTGGTCCTGGTAGGTCAGCGACTGCATGGCGGTGCCGCCGCTGGCGGCGCCCACGCGGATCGTTATCCTGCGATCGGTTGCGATTTGGATGTTCTTCTGCAGGGTCAGCTGGATGATGGCCTTGACGTCGGCTTTATTGTACTTATTAGCCCTGAGATACGATTCCAAGTTCTTGTAGCTGCTGCTGCCGGGCAGCTTGGAAGTCTTGACCAGGGCGACGGCCCTCTCCATATTGGTCACCTTGACGCTGCTCAGCGCGCCGTCGGCTACACTGAGAACGGTCTGGGTCAAGGAATTCGCCGTGCTGCTGTTGCTGATTCCCGTGGTGCCGGTCCCGGTCACGTTGCTGGCAATGGGTTGCAGCTTGATGCTGTTGCGCGCGAAGACGCTGACGCCGCCTTCCTCGGAAGGCTCCATCACGCTGTGGCCCTGGAACGTCAGATCGCCGCCGGACACGACGGTGCCCTGGCCGGTGATGTCACCGGCCACGACAAGGTCTCCCCCCGGGCTGTAAATGACGCCGGGTGTGGTTTTTGTCGAGGACAGGGTGACCTGGGGGCGGTTCATGTTCGCGTTGGGATCGGTCAGGATCGACAGTCCGTTCACGTTCTTAGACGAGGTTATCACGCTGGTGGGGCGGTCGATGCTGATTTTCAATGATTTGGTGCTGAACATGCTGTCACCGGTAAAGCTCTGGTCCGAGGTGTACTTCTTGTTCGGGAATGCACGTTCCACGATAACGTGCTGGTTTTGGTTCCCCTGGATCTCGTACTTGGAGTCGTTGCTGGTATCTCCATCGTGCACGACGCCGGGAAAATACTCCAGCGTCAGGGCGTTGCCGTTCATGCCGTACAGATACGTCCCGGCCTTGATCTCATTGCGCTCGCTGGCCGGAAAATAGGTGTCGAAGTCCTTCGTATTGTTTTCCTCTCCGGAGAAGGCTTCTTTTTCGGTCAGTCGTGGAAACTTGCTCTTGGTTTCGGCCTCGCTGGTGCTGCGCTGCACGTTGTAACCACTCTCTGTCTCCTCGGAGACGACTACGTTGTTGAGGGTGAAGCGCTTGTCCGAGCCGGGCCACATCATGATCTCCAGGTCGTCCTTGTTCTGGTAGGCGTCCTTGGCAACCGAACGATCGGTCTTGAGATTCACGTTTCCCAGCGGGCGGATGCCCGGCCTGGCGACGCTGGTCTCGGCAAGAAATTCGCGGTGGTCCTTTTCAACCGCCAACTCCCAGGCGCCGTCGTCGCCGGTGGCCTCCACGTTGAGGTCGTTGCCGCTGAAGGCCACCGCATCGAGCAACTGGGAGTAGTCGGCGACGAAGCTCGACTCGACAACCCGGGTGGCGATGACTTTCCCGCCGCTATTGTATACCACGCCCTCCACCACAACGGTCACGGTGTTCTTCGGCACCTTGCGATATTTAGTGTAAAGCGTCGATTTCGCGATTTCGGCATCCCTGGTATAGGTCACATACCCGTCCGGAGGCGTGAGGGGTGTCTTAATCGCGCGGTCGTTGTACGAGATGTACCGGACACCGGCATTTCGAGCATCGTCGTTATCCATAAACGCCATGCGGAACTTGGACACCGTCCCGTTCGAGCTGGTGATCGTGCCGACAACAACTCCATTGCTCTCCTGGATGACGATACCCGCTTTCTCCGCGGCAAACGCGCTTTCCTGAGCCGTCCAGGAAAGCTTCCTTTCCAGACGGGCCTGCGCGTAGGCCAGACCGCTCATTGCGGCGTGATGTGCGAGTTCGTTTTCCAGGTAGGTGCTGGCGCGCCGCAGGCTGCTGTAGCCGCTGCTGATAAGCATCGTGGAAAGCATCACCAGAAAGGTCATGATGCTCAGCGTGGTGATAAGGACAATGCCTTTTTTCGTAAAGGGCTTCATCGATGTTACCTCCCACGGGTTAAGGATTCATAGGAATCACCTTGTTGTCGAGCTGAACCGTATAGGCTGAGTTTTCACCACTGGCCGCGTACTGCTTCACAGAGAGTCCCGCTTGATCCGTCTTTGTGGTGTAGGAGGAGGTGTCGGTGTCCAGATCCGCCTGGCCGATGGCCAGGGTGCGCTGGGTCTCAAGCACCTTGAACGCCTTGACGTCGAAGCTGATGACCGGCTCGGTGGGCATTCCCGCGGCGTTCACCGCGACGCCAATGCGCAGCGTGAGGATGTTCTTGGCCAGGATACGCGGCGCCAGCACCACCAGACTCCCCGTCTGGGTGCCGCCCTCGCCGCTGTGCGCCCGCTTCAGCTCTTCCTCGTTGAGCTCGCCGCCCCATCCGCCGGTGCCGTCCAGAAACGGCTTGCCGCTGGTGCCATTTTTTCCATTCTCCACCAGGTCTTCCTTGGTGCTGAACAGGGTGCTGACGTAGCTGATGTCCTTGCGGACCAGCCATTTGTGCGGGCACTTGTAGTCGGGGTTGACCTCTTTGTCGTAGGAGGAGCAGAGGAAGCCATACTCCTTCATGTGCTGATCGCGGCCCGGCCGCGTGAGGTAGTAGAGCACCCAGCGCTGCCAGTTCGGTTTTGGGTATTTTTCGTTTGTCGTGTTCTCCACAAAGAATGACTCCGGATAAGCGGCTGCGCCCAGCGGCGAGGGAACATTCGGGTCATTGGGATCAACGGGCGAGCTGGTGGCGGACTTCATCACGATGGCGGTCCTGTAACTGTCGTTGTCGTTGTTGTTGGCGTTCCAGATGCGGATGGAGGTAAGAGAGGTGCGGCGCAGCTCGGTGGTGATGTCCCGCTCGAAGTTGCGCAGCGCGGACTGCACCGCGGAACGGGCGTCCACACTCTTCCATCCCTCGGTTCCGTCCCGAGTCAAGGCGAACAGCGCGATGACAATGAAGCTGAACACCCCACAGGTGATCATCAGCTCGATCAGGGTAGCTCCTCGCCGTTCGCTACAGATCGCCTTCATAAATGATTCTGCTCACCTCGACCGACAACTGACCGTAGCCCGCCCGGGCCCGTCCGGGCAGGCCGCCGGCTTGCTCCCACCAGTTGCACACAATGCGCAGCTTGCGAAGCTGTTGGCTGCTTGGTACCGCGGGTGGTACCACGGGTGGTAGAAGGGCAGTTATGTCCTGCACATACAGTGTGTAGAAAAAGTCGGTCTTGTTCAAGTGCCGCACGTCGCTGGCGTATGCATCTTTGTCGGCGGCGTCTTTGGTCGCCGTCATGAACTTATCCAGCCGACCACCGGTGCGCAGGGAGTAGATGTATTCTTGGAGGATGGACTCGGCCACAATTGTTCCGGCCGTCATGTCCACGCTTTTCTGGCTGGCCTTGAAAAGAAACGTGAAGATCCCCACCACCAGAAGGATCGCGGTGCTCAGGATGCCCACCGAGATGATGAGCTCCATGAGACTGAACCCTGCCCTGGGGGAGGCGGGGAAACCGCATCGATTCGAGCTTTCAGACCTCTTCATCTTTGACAAATTATACCAGAATGCCCCCGACTGGCATAGCGCAATCACGCCACCCAAAATGTTACGATTTCTTAATCCGCGGCAGCCGGGTTGGAGCCAGGGGGAGTGTCCTTCGCCCCGGGGACTTTCTTTCGCCAGAGCGCTCGCGCGAAGCTCTCTCCCACCAGACCGGTGCTGGGAAGGCCGAAGCCTTCCAGGCAGGTGGCGCCCAGATCGCCAAAGCTGGTGCGAACGCCGAGATCCTGGCCGGGCGCCAGCCCCGGCCCCCAGGCGAGCATCGGAGAATACTCGCGCGTGTGATCGGTGTGCGACAGGATGGTGGGGTCGCAGCCGTGGTCGGCGGTGATGAACAGGACGTCGCCGTCGTGCATGCCGCCCATCAGCCGGCCCAGGTCGGCGTCCAGCTCGCGCAGCGCTTGCGCGTAGCCGGCCGCGTCGTTGCGGTGGCCGTACAGCATGTCGAAGTCTACGAGATTGGTGAAGATCACGCCGCGCCCGCGCTTCTCGTCGACCAGCCGCCGGGTGATCTGCATGCCTTCCCGGTTGTCCTTCATCGGATGGTACTCGTGGATCCCTCGGCCGTTGTAGATGTCCTTGATTTTGCCCACCGCGTAGACCGGAAGGCCACTCGCGGCGAAACGATCCACCGCCGTCTCGCCGGGCGGATCGATCGCGTAGTCCTTGCGGCGCGGCGTCCGCTTGAAGGCCCCCGTCGGCCCTTCGAAGGGACGCGCGATGATGCGGCCGATGAGGTGGTCGCCCTGCATCTGCTCGCGGGCGATGCCCGAAATCCGATACAGGTCCTGGATGGGCCACACGTCCTCGTGGCAGGCGATCTGGAACACGCTGTCGGCGGAGGTGTAGACGATGGGATAGCCGGTCTTGACGTGCTCCTCGCCCAATTCTTTGATGATGTCAGTGCCGCTGGCCGCCTTGTTGCCCAGGATCTTCGTTCCGATGGCGTCCTCGAAACGCTCCACGACTTCCGGCGGGAATCCCTGGGGATAGGTGCGGAACGGTACTTCGGTGGCCAGTCCGGCCATTTCCCAGTGCCCGGTGATGGTGTCCTTCCCCTTGGACGCTTCCACCATGCGCCCGTAGTAGCCGTCCGGCGTCTGCAACGGCGGTACGCCTTCCACCCTGTGGAGATTGCCCAGCCCCAGGCGCTGCAGGTTGGGCAGGGCCAGTCCGCCGGCCGCCGCGGCCACGTGGCCGATGGTGTCCGCGCCCTCGTCCCCATACTCTCCAGCGTCGGGCAACGCGCCGATGCCGCCGCTGTCAATGACCAGGATGATCGCACGGTTGAGATGACCCATCGTCTGCTGCTCCTATCTGCGTTTCCCCCTGGGGGAAGGGGCGCTTTCGTTCGTCGTGGCGACTTCCGCGGTCCTGCCTTCGTCGGGCCGCGCAACCGCGGGCACGGTGCGGCCGGCCAGCGTTTTCAGCTCGTCGGCGAAGCGGCTCACGTCCTTGAACTCCTTGTAGACTGAGGCAAAGCGCACGTAAGCGACCGGATCGAGCCCCTTGAGGTACTGCATGACCAGCTCGCCGATCTGGCGCGAGGAAACCTCCCCCTCGCCGCGATGCCGCAGGTCGCGCTCGATGCTGTTGACGATCGCCTCCTGTTGCGACACGGTGACCGGCCGCTTGCGGCATGCGTTGGCGATCCCCCGCAGCACTTTGCTTCGGTCGAACTCCTCGCGCTCGGTGTTCTTCTTGACGACCTTGAGCGAGGTTTCTTCATAGCGCTCGTAGGTGGTGAAGCGGCGCAGGCAGCCCTGGCACTCGCGGCGGCGCCGAATCGAAGTGTTGTCGTCAGTCTCGCGCGAGTCCAGCACGCGCGTGTCCATGTGTTCGCAGAAGGGGCATTTCATAAGGATTCTCTCATAAAAGCAGAAGCGCGCCGCTTCTCCACGAAGCAACGCGCTTCCCCCCGATAGCTGACGGGTATCCGCTAGTTCCGCTGGCCGCCCTTGTCGCCGCGGCGGATCCAGGCGGGCACCTCGATCTCGTCCCGCGACCCGCCGAACGGGTGCTGGAACGCGAACGGCATGTCCGCAGTGGAGTCGGCCTTGTCCTCCTCCGGCTCCGGCGGGCGATACGAGAAGCCGGTCGCCACCACGGTGATGCGCATCTCGTCCTGCAGCCGATCGTCGATCAGCGCGCCGAAGATGATGTTCGCCTCGGGATCGACCGCGCGCGAGATGATCTCGGCGGCCTCGTTCACTTCCTGCAGTGACATGTCCTTGCTGCCCACCACGTTGAACAGCACGCCACGTGCCCCGTCGATGCTGGTCTCCAGGAGCGGGCTCTGGATGGCGCTCTCGGCCGCCTTCATCGCGCGGTTGTCGCCCTTGCCCATGCCGATGCCCATGAGCGCCGAGCCGGCGTTGCTCATGATGGCCTGCACGTCGGCGAAGTCGACGTTGATGATGCCCGGCACCGTGATGATGTCGGAAATCCCCTGCACGCCCTGGCGCAGGATGTCGTCGGCGATGCGGAACGTCTCGGTGATCGGGAACTTGGGATCCACCACGCGCAGCAAGCGGTCGTTGGGGATGGTGATGAGCGCGTCCACCTGCTCGGCGAGCTGCGCGATGCCGCGCTCGGCCTGCTGCTGGCGGATGCGTCCCTCGAAGGTGAACGGCTTGGTGATCACGCCCACCGTGAGCGCGCCCGCCTGCTTGGACAACCGCGCCACCACCGGAGCCGCGCCGGTGCCGGTGCCGCCGCCCATGCCGGCCGCGATGAACACCATGTCCGCGCCGTCCAGCGCCGCGAGAAGGTCTTCGGCGTTCTCTTCCATCGCCTGGCGGCCCATCTCGGGATCGCTGCCGGCGCCCAGGCCGCGCGTCACGTGCGCTCCGATGTGGATGCGCTGATCCGCGTCGCACAGGAATAGCGCCTGGGCGTCAGTGTTGACGGCGATAAATTCGACGCCTTTGAGGCCCACCTGGATCATGCGGCTCACGGCGTTGCAGCCGGCTCCGCCCACGCCCACGACCTTGATGCCCGCGAATTGCTCCAGACCGCCTCGGTTGTTGTTGTCCGTCATGAAAGACCCCTTTCCCACGAATCCGCTGTGGATAACACTGTGGATAAATCATCCCGATAATACGCATTCGGCGGCGTGCACTGTTTTGGTGCCGCCGCCGCCGCGCTAGAAAACATATTCTTTCAGCCAGGTAATGAAGCCCTGGAGGGCCTTGTTGACCGAGGAACTTCGCGCCACCGGAGTCTTTCCCTTCAGCACGCCAAGCCCGTAAATCAACAGTCCGACGCTGGCAGAATAGGCCGGATTGCGCAGGTGCGAGGGCAGCCCGCGCACGCTCTCCGGACGGGCAATGCGCACCGGATATCCGAGCGCCTGCTCGGCCGCCCAGGCCACGCCTTTCATCTCGGCGACGCCGCCGGTGAGCACGATGCTGGCCGGGCGGGTGCCCATTTTTCCGAGCCGGTCAAAGGACACGCGCAGCCACTCGAAGACGTCCATCAAGCGCAGGTCGATAATTTCCGACAACTCGGACACCTTCACCGGCTGCGGCTGCACCGAGGAGAGCGAGGTCACCTCGATCTCGCGCTCCATGTCGGCGGCTTCCACCTCTTCGCCCGCCGCCCGCCGCGCCGCCATTTCCTGCTTGAACGAAAGCCCTTCCTGAATGACCAGACGCTCGGCCTCCTGCAGTGGGACTCGCAATGCGGTGGCCACGTCATACGTCACCAGGGTGCCGCCCACGCAGAGCACGTCGGTGTGCCGCAGGTGGCCTTCCTTGAACACCGCCAGATCGGTGGTGCCCCCGCCGATGTCCACGAGCGCCACGCCGAGATCTTTTTCCTCGTCTTGCAAGACGCCGAGACTGGTGGCCACGCCGCTCACCACCAGCCCGGAATTCTCCTCCGGCTCCAACTCGGCCATCTCCATGCAATTCTGCAGGTTCTGCAACGGGCTTACCGAGCCGGTGATGATGTGCGCGTCCACCATGAGCTGCATTGCGGACAGGCCCACCGGATTCTTGATGCCGCTCACCTCATTGACCGTGAATCCCTTGGGGATGACGTGCAGCATGCGCCGCCCGTCAGGCACGCCCACCATGCGCGCATTCTCGATCACGCGCTGCACGTCGTGCTCGTTGATGACCCGGTTGTTGGCTCCGATGGCCACCGAGCCGCGGCTGGAATCCCCGCCCAGAAAGTCCCCAGACAGATTCACGAAGCAGCGGCTCACGCTCACCCCGGCCTGCCCTTCCGCCTCGCCCACCGCCGAGCGGATGGCCTGGGTGACTTCGTCCACATCGACCACGACGCCGCGCCGCATCCCGCCATTGGGGGAGACGCCCATGCCGATGATCTCCAGATCGCCCCGCGCGCTGGCGTCCGCGATGATGCAGCAGATCTTGGTGGCGCCGACGTCCACGGCGGTGACTCGCTGTTTTCTGGCCATGCAAGAGGCCCTCTCGACGGGGATGATGCGGTTGCGTGAATTACTTTCTATTTCCGAAGCGCGATCCCTGCCGAAAATACAAGAAAATTCAAAAACTTGCTCGGTTGGATCCTGGCGTGACGCGGCTATCAGCGGTCAGCAGACCGACCCCTCGGGGGTGGGGGGGTTCTACGGTCCGGCGACGAACTCCCCGGAGGCCAGCAGGGCCTGGCGCTCGCGGTAGCGCGAGATGAGGTCGCGGCGGATCCAGGCCAGGCTCTGAAAGATGCGCACGCCGAAAGTCACCAGCGCGGCGAGATAGAGGTCCACGCCCAGGCGATCTCCCATGTAGGTGAGCAGGCCGGCCAGGACCGCGTTGGACACGAAGCCGGTTGCGAACACCAGGAAATCGTACTTGTTCTCGATGTCCGCGCGCACCGCGCCGATCACCGAGTCGAGCCCGGCCAGGAACGACACCGAGATGTACTTGGCGTACTCGTTGGGCAGCTGGACCGGGATGAAGAGTCCGACGATGATTCCGGCCATCAGGCCGATGACTGCGGCCATTGGTTTATCTCGCGTCGACCGGCTGAGCGTAGCGGAAGACGCCGCTGCCCTTGTACTCGGGCAGGATCTGCTCGGTCTTTCTCTGGATGTCGATGCGCACGCCCTTCTGGATGCTCGCTTCGAGGCTTGCCATGACGCCGCCCGGCATCTTGAGCGCGGTTTCCAGGGTGGGCGGCGCACCCACCGCGCGGATGATGTACGGCGGGGTGAGCCGCACCGAGTTGACCAGCACCGTCGGTCCCACGCAGCGCACCGAAGTGGACGCCACCACGCGCTGGTCGTTCACGCTGATGGCTTCGGCGCCGGCCGCCCACAGCTCGTTTACGAACGCCTGGATGTCCACGTCGTGGATGATGAAGAAATACGGGTCGTCCTCGGCCCCCGGCTTCTTGGCCGAATCCTCCAGTCGGACCTCGACCCCGGGTCCTTTCACCGGCACCAGCCCGGCCTGCATGCGCACCTTGTCAATCTCGTCCTTGAGAAGCTTCAGGGTGTCACCCTTTTCCCCCATGGCCGCTTCGTATTGCCGCTTCTTTTCGCGCTCCTCGTCGAGGTCGGCGATCAAGCGGCTCTTTTCGACCTCAAGGTATTTCACCATGCGGCTGAGATCCTGGTTGATATTGGGCTGGGGATTGTTGCGCACGTAACGGAACTGCATCGTGATGAGCACCCCGAGCACGACCGAGGCCAGCAGGATGGGCATCTGCCAGCGAAGCTTGCCAAGGCTGCTCCCCTGCGCCAAACGCAAAGCGGCCGGCGATGGGCGCGCCATCTCCGCGGCAGGCGGCTGTTTCGTGCTGATGCTCAGGCCAGGTTCACCCTTCAGTCTTTTGGTTTTGGCGGCGGCCCCAGGTGGCCGACCGCCGGATCATGATAGCGCAGGTCGATGTACGCGATCGGGCGGCGCTCGGCGCGCAGTTTTTCGACCAGCGCTCCAAGCACCCGGAATTTATACCGCGTTTGCACCGAATCGCCCATGCGGACTTCCACCGGCCGCCCGCCCAGGCTCATCACGAGGTCCAGGCCGCTGCTGGCGTCGGCGCGAATTTCCGTCACCTGGGCGGCCAGATCCTGCGGCAGGTTGGCGCGCAGCCGCAACACCGACGACACCAGCCGCTTGTTCATGGGGGCCCCGACGGCAACCGGCGCCTGCACGATGAGCCGGGGCAGTTTTTCGTCGCCGCGCGGCCGGGCGGGCGCGAGCACCATTCCGTCCTCTGAAACCACCAGCCAGCCTTGCGGGAAGACAGCACCGGGCGTGCCGACCGCGAGCACCGGAACGCGCTCCTGCACGCGGATGACCGTGCCTCCCGGCAGGACCCGGCGCACGCTGACCCCCTGCACCCAGTGGATCTTCTTGACGCGGGCCGCGGCTTCGTTGACATCGAGTCCGAGAAGATGCTGCTGCAGTGGCAGGCGCGCTTCGCTCTTCACGACGTCGTCGGAAACGCGCGCGTTCCCGCGCACCTCAACGGCCTGCAAGCGAAACATCGCGGAGGTGAAGAATACCGCCTGGGCGACGGCCATGATGATGACCAGAAAGAGCCGGCGCGATACCGGCCCTTGTGGACCGCGGCGAAGTGGGAGGGTGCGGGTGCGACTTGCCAGGGGACTCTCTCCCTTCAGAGGGCCTTGACAGATATTCAAGAAGCCCATTCGCGGCCGCGTGGTAAATCCCTGGCCGGTGTTCGACGAAAACCCCTGTGGATCCCCCGGCCAGGAGCGAAATTTCCCGCATCGCCGAGGCGTCCGGGGAAGGAGAAACCGCCGACGGTCCGCAAAGCGAGCCCTTCCCCAAGGAGAGTTCACATGAAAGACGTTCAGAATCAACAAGATGGGCGCGGCGTCGCCATTCAGCGCGTGGGCGTGAAGGACGTGCACTTTCCGTTCCAGGTCCGCGAAAAAGACAACGGCTTCCAGTCCGTGCTGGGGCAGGCTCGCCTCTCCGTCGATCTTCCGCACCATTTCAAAGGCACGCACCTGTCGCGCTTCATCGAGATCCTGCTGGAATGGAGCCGCAAGCCGGTTTCAACCCATGAAGTCGAGGACATCCTGCGCGCCACCCGCACCCGCCTCGACGCCGAGCGCGCGCACCTGGACCTGCGCTTCAAGTATTTCGTCGAGAAGGTGGCGCCGGTCAGCAAGGTGCCGCAATTGATGGACTACGACGTGGAATTTTCCGGGGATATGGACGGCGAGGTCTCTACCACGATGGTGGCCGTCGAGGTGCCCATTACCACGCTGTGCCCGTGCTCGAAGGAGATTTCGAAATACGGCGCCCACAACCAGCGCAGCGTGGTGCGCGTGCAGGTCCGCTTCGCCGCGGGCCGCTTCATCTGGATCGAGGGTCTCATCCGCGCGGTTGAGGGGCTCGGCTCCTGCGAGCTGTTCCCGCTGCTCAAGCGCGAGGACGAAAAATACGTCACCGAGCGCGCCTACGAAAATCCCAAGTTCGTCGAGGACGTGCTTCGCGACACCGTCCTCATGCTGCGTGGCGACGACCGCGTGGACTGGTTCGAGGCCTCTTGCGAGTCTTTCGAGTCCATCCACAATCACAACGCGTTTGCGTGGCAGGTCGAGGATCTGGCCGCCCAGCGTTCCGAGTGGGGGGTCGGGGGGGCGCTGGAAGCGACTCCCCCCCGACCAGATCCACGGCGGCCCGTGGAGACCGTCGGGACCTCGACCAACTGACGCAACCGCTTGAGAGGGCAAGGGGCAGCTCACTTTAACGCTGCTCGCCGCAGGTGCTGGCCCCGCTGCTGGAGGACAGCGCAAGACCCCGCCGTCAGGCTTTGAAGCTCATGCTCCCTCGCACTCCGTCTCGGCCGGCGCGGTGACGCGGACGATCTCGTCGCGCGCGAACCCGCTGAAGGGCGCGAAGCCGCCGTCCTCGTCCTCGCGCTGCACGCCGTCTTCGGCCGCGGTGCACTGGCCGATGCGCGCCGCGGCAATGTTCGCGTCCATGCAGGCGCGCACGTAGCCTTCCACGTCCTCCTCGGGCATGGCCAGGAGGAGCGCCCCGCTGCTCAGCATCCCCCACGGGTCGACGCCGAGCGCGGCGCTGATGTCGCGCGTCTCGGGGAGGATGGGCACCTGATCGCCGTAGATTTTCAGGCCCACGTTGGCTGCCTTCGCCAACTCGTGCAGCGCGGTGGCGATGCCGCCTTCGGTGGGATCGTGCATGGCGTGCGGACGAAAGCCCCTCGTGGCGATGCGCGCGGCTTGCAGAATGCTGATGCCGGGCCTGTTGAGCAGCTCGGCCGCCGCAACCACGGTAGCCTCACCGATGCCTCTGGCGCGCAGCATGGCGGCGTGATCGCGAGCCAGGATGGCGGTCCCCTCGACGCCGGCCGGACCGGCTAGCACGACCGCGTCGCCGGGCCGCGCGCCGTGCGTGGAGGTGAGGCGGAAGGTGGTGATCTCGCCGAGCATGGTGCCGATGGCGATGGGACGGTCGATACCCGGCGTGACCTCCGTGTGGCCCCCGATGAGTTGCGCGCCGATCTCCTTGCAGGCCTCCTCGACCTGCGAGAACACGCGCAGGATGTTGTCCCGCGTGGCGTGGGCCGGCGACATCAGCAGCGTGAACAGGAACCACAGGGGCTCCGCGCCGCGGGTGGCCACGTCGTTGGCGTTGACGTGCACCACGTACCAGCCGAGGCGATCGGTGGCGGCGGTGACCGGGTCCATCGCGGCCACCAGGCACGGAAGTGAAGTGAGGACCGCGGCGGCGTCCTCGCCCATCTCCGGGCCGGTCAGGACTCGGCGCGACAGCGGGCCGAAGCGGCCCAGCACTTCTTGCATGAAGTCGGCGGGGAGCTTGCCGACGGGAAATCTTCCGTTGATCATGGCGTCACTTTCCAGCGGCTTTGGGCGCTGCAATCTTGGGCACTTTAACCTGCATGGTGACCGATTGGCCGACCTCCAGCCGGGTGCCGGCGGCCGGCTGCTGCGACACGATATAGCCGGGGTCGCCTTCCGCGGTGACCTCGAGCACGCTCAGCTTTACGCCGGCCTTGCTTGCCGCCGCATACGCCTCGACCAGGTTGCGCCCCTCCAGGGCGGGGATCTGGATCTTGTCGCGGACCATCACCGACACCACCCCGGTGACCAATCCGCCCGGACCGGGGTCCTGCGCGAAAATCAGGTTCTTTTCCTGGTCCTCGCCCTCCTGGACGTGCAGGCCAAGGTTGAGTTTTTCGAGCCGATCACGCGCGTCCTTCACTGCCATGCCGATCAGGCTGGGGGCGCGATCGAGCTGCGGGGTGGACATCACCACGCGGATGAGGTTCGTGCCGGGATCCACCAGCGCGCCGCTGGGCGGAATCTGGGAGATTACCGCCGGAACCTTTTTGCTTCCGACTTCGGCGAGGAAGGGCGTGCCGCTGATGACCGCGCGCGACTCCTGGCCCGCCTTCTCTATCGAAAAGCCGTTGTTTCCGGCCACGATGGCCGCCTTCTCAAACGACATGGAATAGAGGAACGGCACCTTGCGCATCTTCCACCCGGAGCTGGTCTGGATACTCACGGAATCGCCCCGCAGGATCTGCGTCTTGGGCGCCGGGTCCTGCTCGACCACCGTGCCCGTTTTCTGTTTCCCATCGGGTTTCTGGCCCTGATCCTGAAATTGCAGGCTGGCGCGCTCGATGGCCGCTTGCGCCTCGGAACGGGTGAGCCCGATCACCTTTGGCACCGGCACCAGATCGGCGCCGCCCGGGACCGACAAGATCAAGGTGCCCTTCGGCTTGAGCCGGTCTCCGGCCAGCGGCTCCTGGTTGCTCACGAGGCCGGGCTGGCCCGCTTCGACCTTGAGATTCTCCCGCTTCACGGTGAAGGGCACTTTCCGCGCCTTCTCCAGCGCCTGCGCGTACGACATCCCCACGTACTGAGGCACCACCACCGTGTCGCGGATGCGGTAATACCAGTACGCGGTGGCGACGCCGATCACGATGAACAGGACGCCGCTTCCGATGACGCCGAAGGATACCTCGCCCCGTCGGCGGCCTCGTCTCATCCCTGTGCCGTGGGCATGGCCGGCGTGTTGAAGGCGAATCCCACGCCGCCCCGCGCGTCCACCCCGATCAGGCCGCACTCGACCCCGTGCCCGGTGGCTTCCTCGACGGCCCGCGCCACGGCTTCCCGGGCCGTTCCCTCTCGCATGTACGAAACCGCGCGCTGGGCGAGGCACAGCTTGATGATCCCCTCCCCGTGCCCGGTCGACGACACTGCGCCGTGCTCGGTGGCGTAGGTGCCAGCTCCGATGATCGGGGTGTCGCCCACCCGGCCCGGCAGCTTGAACCAGATGCCGCCGGTGCTTGTCCCGGCGGCAAGCGCGCCCTGATCGTCGACGGCCACCGCGCCCACCGTGCTGTACAGCTTCTCCTCGGCGCCCAGATAGCGGGCGGCGTACTGGGAGATGCGCTTCCAGTGCTCAAGCTCGTCGGCGGACAGGTCGCCGGCCTCCATCAGCGCGCGCACTTCTTTCCAGCGGGCGCGGCGCTCCGGCGTGACCGGGTCGTACGACTCCACCCCCAGGATCTGCGCGAAGTGCTCGGCGCCCGCCCCCACCAGGAGCACGTGATCGGTGACTTCCATGACCGAGCGCGCCAGGTCGATGGGATGGCGGATGCCGCGCACCGCCGCGACCGCGCCGCACTCCAGGTCGGAGCGCATGAGCGAGGCGTCCATCTCCACGTCGCCGTAAAGCGTGAGCACCGAGCCCGTCCCGGCGTTGAACACCGGGTTGTCTTCCAGCGCGCGCACCGCCGCGGCCACCGCGTCCACCGCGCTGCCCCCCTGGTGGAGGACGGACAGCCCGGCGTCGGCCGCCTGCCGCGCGCCGTGGTTCTTGCTTGCCTCCTGCTCGGGAGTGACGTTGCCGCAGCCGCCGTGGACGATGAGTGCGCTCAAATGCTGGCCTCCACGTGAGTTTGAGGGGATGGCGGTTCCACTCACCCCTTGAGCCCTCCTTCGGAGGAAGGGATGGACTCCGGCGCGGGGTATATTCCCCTTGGCTTTTTAGCGTGGCAAAAGATGGAGACAGACCGCGCACACTAACCAGGAATCGAGGGTGGCGTCGGCTGTGCCGACCCCTGGCATGAGAATCGGCATTTATACGGAAATCTACAAGCCTGTCCTGAACGGGGTCGTCGTCTCGGTGGAGTCTTTCCGCGCGCACCTGGAGGAACTGGGCCATGAGGTGTACATCTTCACGCC
>Ga0194131_10001806_pt1 | contig 35984 bp, 27 predicted proteins | sample TA2KigO120mmetaG_FD_148631 | JGI IMG/M metagenome (GOLD analysis project Ga0194131, IMG submission 148631) | Freshwater microbial communities from Lake Tanganyika, Tanzania - TA2015053 Kigoma Offshore 120m | ecosystem: Environmental > Aquatic > Freshwater > Lake | place: Tanzania: Lake...
ATGGGGCTCTTTCCAGAGGGCGCGGATCGGCTCGGGCGCCCGCCGACCTTATGCCAAGCGGCGCCGTGCGCTTCCACGAGCCGGACGGAAGTTCCCGTTCCGTCGCCAACGGGTGTGCAGGCGCGGACTCGGAGGCCTCCTCGGAGAGGCCGCAGGCGCCTCTCGAACTTCTGCCGCTCGATGCTCGGCTCGGAGCAGCTCGGCGAGTCCGAGCTCGGGCGGCCGAGGCGGGGTCGCGCTTGCATCGAGGGGGTGGGCCATGCAGGACTCGAACCTGCGACCAAGCGATTATGAGTCGCCAGCTCTAACCAACTGAGCTAATGGCCCGCGCGCGAGGCAGTGTAATGAGCGCGGAGTCTACTGCGCGGTGCGAGAAAACTCGTCGCTGTCGACGCTCAGGGAGCGGGGCGCAGCACGACCGTGCGCGGCTCGGTGAACTCCTCCATCGCGCTGCGCGGCCCCTCGCGGCCGATTCCCGAGGCCTTCGTTCCGCCGTAGGGCATGGAGTCGATGCGGAAGGCGCTCGTGTCGTTGACGATCACGCCACCGTACTCGAGCGTGCGAACGGCCTGCAGCGCTCGGCCGAGGTCGCGCGTGAAGAGGCCGACCTGCAGTCCGTAGCGCGTCGCGTTGCAGAGCTCGAGAACATCGCCGAAGTCGCGCCAGGACTCGAGCGTCGCGACAGGGCCGAAGATCTCTTCCGTACACACGCGCGCCTTCGAGGGAACTTCGGCGAGCACGGCGGGCTCCACCAGGCGTCCTGAGCGCCCGCCGCCGCACAGCACGCGCGCGCCTTGCGCGCGAGCCTCCTCGATCCACAGCGAAACACGCTCGGCCGCGGACTCGTCGATCATCGGCCCCACGAGCGTGCGCTCGTCGAGCGGATCGCCGCACGGGAGCGAACGCGCGGCTTGGAGCAGGTGGCGCTCGAACTCCGCGCGCACCGACTCGTGCACGAGGATGCGCTGCGCCTTCACGCACACCTGCCCCGCGTAGGCGAAGGCTGCGAGCGCCACCGGCTTCGCGAGCGCCGCGACATCGACCGTCTCGTCGAGGATGCAGGGAGCGTTGCCGCCGAGTTCGAGCAGCACATGCTTGCGGCCGGCGAGCGACTTCAGGTGCCAGCCGACGCGGTCGCTGCCGGTGAAGGAGAGGACGGCCACGCGCTCGTCGCGCACCATGCGCTCGGCCACATCGGGCGCGCAGTGCAGCGCCGAGAGCGCCGCGGGCGGTGCGCCGAGCTCCAGCAGCCACTCGACGAGCAAGAGCGCCGTCAGCGGAGACTGCGGCGCGGGCTTCAAGATCACGGGCGCGCCGACCGCGAGCGCGGGTGCGAGCTTGTGCGCGACGAGGTTGAGCGGAAAGTTGAACGGCGAGATCGCGGCGACCACGCCGCGCGGCACGCGCACCGTGAAGCCGAGCCGCCCCTCGCCGCGCGGCTCGAGGTCGAGCGGGAAGGTCTCGCCGCCGAAGCTGCGCGCCTCGCCCGCGGAGAGCTCGAATGTCAGCGCGGCGCGCACGACCTCGGCGCGCGCGAGCGCGATCGGCTTGCCGGACTCGAGCGCGATCAGGCGCGCGAGCTCGTCCGAGCGCGCGCGAATGCGCTCCGCCGTCGCCTGCAGAAGCGCCGCGCGAGCGTGCACGGGCCAGTCGCGCAGCTGCGCGCGCGCCGCGTGGGCGCGCTCGATCGCCTCGTCGATGTCGCGCGCCTCTCCGACCGCGACCTCGCCCACGATCGCCCCGTCCCACGGGCTCGCGATGCGCTCGCGCCGCGCCCCGAAACGCCGTTCCCCCGCCACGAACATCGCCGCCTGCCTCACGCGTGCACCCCCGGCGGATCGTAGCGCGGACGCGGCTACACTGCGCCCATGCAGCGCCACTCCGTCGCCCTCGCCGTGCCCGCCCTGCTCGTCTTGATTGGCTGCGCCAGCGCCCAACCGCGCCCTGCGAGCCAGCCTCAGGAAGTGCGCGATCCCGCGCGAGCCAGCGTGCGCCTGTCCGCTCCGGAGGAGCACGCCTACGAGCAGGAGTTCTTCCCGAGCACGACCTACGACGCGGCGCTCCCCACGCCGAACTCGATCCTCGGCTTCGAGCTCGGGGCGCAGCCCGCCTCGCATGCACAGGTGCTCGCTTGCTGGCGCGCATGGGCGGCCAACTCGCCGCGCGTGAAGCTCGAGACCTTCGGACACACGCACGAGGGCCGCGAGCTCGTCCACGGCGTCGTCACAAGCGAGAAGAACCTGCGCGAGCTCGACGCCATCCTCGCGCGCATCGACAAGCTCGCCGACCCGCGCAAGCTCGCGCCCGGCGAGGAAGAGCGCATCCGCGCGACGACGCCCGCGGTGGCGTGGCTCGGCTACTCGATCCACGGCGACGAGATGAGCGGCGTCGACGGCGGCCTCGCACTCGCGCATCACTTGATCGCGGGAACATCGAGCGATGTGACCGAGTTGCTCGAGAAGCTCGTGATCGTCATCGACCCGATGCAGAACCCCGACGGCCGCGAGCGCTTCCTCGCGCTCTTGCTGCAAGCCGCGGGCGCGACGCCGGTGCTCGACGGCGAGGCGCTCTCGCACGGCCGCTGGCCCAATGGCCGCGGCAACCACTACCTGTTCGACATGAACCGCGACTGGATCGCGGGCACCGCGCCGGAGACGCGCGCGCGCTGGAAGGCCGTGCAGCGCTTCCACCCACAGCTCTTCGTCGACGCGCACGAGATGGGGCGCGACGACAGCTACCTGTTCTATCCGCAGGCCGACCCGATCAACCCGCACCTGCCGCGCAAGCTCGTCGAATGGCAGGTGCGCTACGCCGCCGATGTCGCCAAGGCCTTCGATAAGCACGGCTGGAGCTACTACACGCGCGAGTGGGCCGATGGCTGGGGCCCGTTCTACACGGACTCGTGGTCGAGCCTGAACGGCGCCATTGGCATCCTGTACGAGCAGGCGCGCTACGACGGCCAGACGGTCGAGCTCGAGAGCGGCGAGATCGCGACCTACCGCTCGGCCGCGCACCACCAAGCCGAGGCGAGCCTCGCCAACCTCCGCACGCTCGCGGCCGCGCGCGGGGAAGCGCTCGCGCACTACGCGGAGTTCCGGCGCCTCGCGACCTTCGGCGACGGCACGCTCGAGCGACCGTGGTTCGTCGTGCGCAAGGGATCGCACGCGGCGCGCTTCCAGCGCCTGCTCGCCGTGCTAGCGGAGCAGGGCATCGAGTACGCGCTCGCCCCTTCCGCGAAGCTGCGCAACGCGCTCGATTCCTTCGGCGGAGCGAGCGCGGAGCACTCGACCGACGACGAGGTCGCGGTGATCTCCGCGCTGCAGCCGCAGGGGGCGCTCATGCGCGCCTACCTCGAGTTCGACACGCGCTACCCCAAGGCCGACCTCGAGCGCGAGCGGCGCGAGCTCGAGCTCAAGGGCAGCTCGAAGATCTACGACTCGACCGCGTGGAACCTCGGACACGCTTTTGGCCTCGAGTGCTGGTGGGCACAGTCGGTCGACGGTGCGGGCGCGGCGAGCGTCGCGCTTCCCGCCGCGACGCCGGCGGGGATTGTGGCCGCTCCGGCGGGTGCGCCGGTCTACGGCTGGATCGTCGACGGCATGGACGACGGCTCGGTCAAGTTCGCCGCGCATGCCCTGCAGGCGGGCCTCGCGCTCTCGCTCGCCGACGAGCCGTTCGAGAGCGCGGGACGGCGCTTCGCACGCGGCAGCCTGCTCGTGCGCGCGCACGAGAACAAGGGCGATGTCGCCGCGAAGGTCGAGAGCGTGGCGCGCGCCGCGGGCGTGCAGGCCTTCGCCGCGGCGAGCGCGCGCGCGCCGGGCGAGGGACACGACCTCGGCGGCCAGCACTTCGAGCTGCTCGAGCGCCCGCGCATCGCGCTGCTCTCCAACGCGCCGGTGGCGAACACCTCGTTCGGCCAGTTCTGGCACGCGCTCGACTTCGACCTCGGACTGCCCGTGTCGTTGCTCGATGCGCAGGATCTCGGCGGCTACGACCTGCGCCGCTACAATGTGCTCGTGCTGCCGCCCGCGGGCGGGATCGCCTCGGTCTTGGAGCCGCGCCTCGATGCGCTGCGAGCGTGGGTCGAGGGTGGCGGCACGCTCATCGCGATCGGCAGCTCCGCGGGCGCGCTCGCGCGCGAGTCGCTCGGCCTCTCGGGCGTGCGCCGTCGCGAGGATGTGCTCGCGAAACTCCCCGAGTACCTGTTCGCCGCGCAGCGCGAGCGCGCAGCGCGCTCGATCGCGATCGACGAGCAGCTCGTGTGGAACGGCGTGAGCGCGACGGCTCCGGCCGCCGACGGGAAGCCCGCCGAGTCCAAACCGGCGAGCCCGGCGCTCGCGGTGGATCCCGACGCGGAGCGCGAGGAGCACTGGCGCCAGCGCTTCGCGCCTCAAGGCGCGTTCCTGCGGGCGCATGTGCGCGAGGATCACTGGCTCACCGTCGGAGCGGGCGCGCAACTGCCGGTGTTCTTCGACGGCTCGCTGTCCCTGTGGTCGCGCTCCCCCACCACGACTGCAGTGCGCCTGTCCGCAGCGGCGGACCTGCGACTCTCGGGGCTCCTGTGGCCCGAGGCGCGCGAGCGGCTCGCCGAGAGCGCCTACGCGACGGTCGAGCGGCGCGGCGCGGGGCAGGTGATCCTGTTCGCCTCCGAGCCCGGCTTCCGCGGCTTCCATCCCGCCACGGGACGGCTGTTCCGCAACGCCGTGGTGTACGGACCGGGCGCCGGCGCCAATCCGCCGCGCCTGCGCTGATCGCGGGGCCTAGGGGCTTGGGCCCGGGGCCCGGCGACGCTAGAAGCTCTGCGGCCCATGTCGCCTCTCTCCCGCATCGCGGCGCCGCTCGCGCTCGCCCTTCTGTGCGCCTGCACGGAGGAGCCCGCGCCCGTGGACGCGCCGCCGCGCGCGGAGCCGGGTTCCTTCGATGAACGCTGGCCGAGCTTCGATGCCGCCACCGAACGCACCGCCGCACGCGACCTTGGCACCGTGCGCGACGGGCGCGTGACCGAGTGGAACTCGAAGGGCACCAAGGGCGGCGAGGGGGAAATGAAAAACGGCCTGCGCGAGGGCGCGTGGAGTTTCTTCCACCCCTCCGGCAGCCTGCGCTGGCGCGGCACCTTCGAGCGCGGCGTCGCCGTGGGGCCCGAGACCGCATGGCACGACAACGGCACGAAGATGCTCGAAGGCACGCTGGTCGAAGGCAAGCGCGAGGGCATCTACCGCTTCTGGTACGACAACGGCCAGCTCGAGCTCGAGGTCGAGTTCCGCGCCGAACTGCGCCACGGCACCTGCCGCCGCTGGACCCGCGACGGAGTGCTCGACCGCTCCGCGAGCGGCACCTATGCCAAGGGCCGCAAGACGGGCGAGATCTGAGAGCGCTGGCCCAGAGCACCATGGCCTGCGCCATCGGAGATCACCCGTGAGCGCGCCCGAGCGCCTGCCGTCCGTGTCCCTGCGCGGAGCGATCGTCGAGCTCGTACCGCTGCAAGTCGGACATCGCGACGAACTCTGGCCCGTCGCGGAGCCCGCCGAGCTATGGGAGCTCACCGCGAGCCGCGTCCGCAGCCCCGAGGAGCTCGCGGGCTACATCGAGACAGCGCTCGCGGGCGCTGCGACGGGGCGCGCGCTGCCGTTCGTGACGCGGCTCGTCGCGAACGGGCGCATCGTCGGCTCGACGCGCTTTGGGGCCTACGAGCACGCCCACCGCCGCGTCGAGATCGGCTGGACTTTTCTGCATCCGTCCCAGCACGGCAGCGGCGCCAACGCCGAGGCCAAGCTGCTCATGCTGCGCTGCGCCTTCGAGGACTGGGGTCTCGAGCGCGTCGAGCTCAAGACCGACCTGCTCAACCTGCGCTCGCAGCGCGCGATGGAGCGCCTCGGCTTCACGCGCGAGGGCGTGCTGCGACGGCACATGGTGGTCGCCGGCGGCCGCGTGCGCGACACGCTGTACTACAGCGTCGTGCGCGGCGAGTGGCCCGCCGTGAAGCGGCACCTCGAGCGCCTGGTCGGTCGCTAGCGCGACGCGAGGCGACCGTCGGACGGCGTGCGCAGGGCGCGGCGGAAAAGCTCGAGGCGCTCGCGCAGCTCGGCGGCCCAAGGCGCACCGGCGGCGAGCGCGATCGCCTCTTCCTCGGTCGCGATCGCGAGCGCGACGGAGCCACGCTCGAAGTGCACCACGGCGAGTGTGTCGAGGATCGCGGCGTTGCGGCGCTCGGTGAGCTCGGTGGCACGCTCGGCGGCGGCGAGCGCGAAGTCGAGGTCGCGCGAGGCGCGCTTGGGCGCGCGCGGATCGACCACGGTCCACGCGATGACATTCAGCGCGAGCGCATCGTCCCTGAGGAGCCCTTCGAGTGCCGCGCGGCCATAGGCCCACGCTTCCTCATCTCGACCGAGGTTCAGGAGCGCCGTGAAGCGCCATGCTGCCGTGCGCGCCTCACTCAGCGGGTCGAGCGCGCGCATCTCCTCGATCGTCTCGAGCACCTTCTGCCACTGCTTCTCGCGCACCTGCATGTTGAGCGTCGCCCGCAGGCTGCGCACGCGCACGCGCTTTTGGTGCTCGAGCTTGGCCTGCGCGAGGTCCCATGTCCCGGCGAGCACCTGTTCGAGCGGCGCTTCGAGCGAGTGCGTGTCGCCGATCCACACGATCGTGCCGCTGCCGTCGACGAGGAACGCCGTGGGCAGCGAGGTCTCCCCGCTCGGCTTGAGCCACGAGAGCACCATCGCGCCCTGGGCCGATGTCGCTCCTTCGAGCACCGAGTCCGCGGCGACGGTGTAGCTCATGCGCTCACCCTGCCGCGCCACATAGGGCGCGACCTCGCAGGCGCGGTCCTCGAACACGCTCACGCCGACGACGCGCACGCCGCGCTCGGCATGGCGCGCCTGAAGACTGGAGAGCAGCGGGATCGACTTCTCGCAGGGTAGGCACCAGGTCGACCAGAACTCGATCACATACACCCGCCCGGCCTCGAAGCCCGCGATCGGCTCGCCCTTGAGCCAGCTGCCGACGCGCAGGCGCGGCGCCGGATCGCCCACACCGAGGCCCTCGACCACCGGCGCGGGCCCGACCGAGCGGCAGTCCCCGCCTTCCTGGCCGGAGTCGTTGTCGGCCGCGGCCCGGCCCGCGAGGGCGAGAGCGCAGAGGGAGAGCAGTGTCGCGAGCTTGATCACGCACGGAGCGTAGCAGCAGGGCGCACGCGCGGGTCGTGCGCCACGCGTAGGGACTGGGCAAGAGTTCCGTAGCGATCGCGCCCGAAAAGGCCGGAAACCCGCGCGCGCAGGCCTTCAGGCTCGTTCGAGCAATCCGCGGCGCGATCGCCCGCAGCCCGTCCGCTCTAGCTGCGCGCCTGGTCCGCGAGCACGCTCGCCACGCAGGCGGTTAGCCGCTTGCCGGTCGGAATGTGCAGGAACTCGTTCGGCCCGTGGGCGTTCGAGCCCGGCCCGAGCACGCCTGTGATCAGGAACTGCGCCTTGGGGAACTTGGCGCCGAGCATGCCCATGAAGGGGATCGAGCCGCCCTCGCCGTTGTACACGGCCGGCTTGCCGAAGTACGCGCGCGAAGCGCGGTCGACCGAGTCCTCGAGCCAGCGCACCATCGCGGGCGCGTTCCAGCCCGAGCCCGCCTTCTCGTACTTGAAGCTCACCTTGGCCCCGTAGGGGGGATCCTTTTCGAGCAGCTGCTGCAGGCGCTTCGCCGCACCCTCCGCGTCCATCGTCGGCGGCACGCGCAGGGAGAGCCGCGCGACAGTCCGCGGACGCAGCACATTGCCGGCGTTCGAGGTCGAAGGGATGCCGTCCATGCCGACGATCGAGAGCGCCGGACGCCAGGTGCGATTGAGCACGAGCTCGACGAGGTCGTTCGACATCGGCTGCATGCCCGGCACGAACGGGAACTTGTCGTAGATCTCGCTGCCGAGCACCTCGGCGACCTTGCGCGCCTGCTCGAGGCGATCCTTCGGTACCTCGACATGGAATTCCCTCACGCACACGCCGGTCTGCGGATCGTCGACGCGCGCGAGCAGCTGGCGCAGGATGCGGAAGCTCGACGCGACGATGCCGCTCGCATCGCCGGAGTGCACGCCCTCGGCGAGCACCTCGACCGAGAGGTCGCCGCCGACCAGCCCGCGCAGCGAGGTCGTGCCCCACAGCTGCTCGTAGTTGCCGCAGCCCGAGTCGAGGCACACGATCAAGCTCGGCGTGCCGATGCGCGGCGCGAGGTGATCGACATAGGAGGGCAGGTCGAAGCTGCCCGACTCCTCGCAGCCTTCGATCAGCACGACGCAGCGCGCGTGCGGGATCTTCTGGCGCTCGAGCGCCTCGATCGCGGTCAGCGACGCGTAGGCCGCGTAGCCGTCGTCCGCGCCGCCGCGGCCGTAGAGCTTGTCGCCGCGCAGCACCGGCGTCCACGGCGACAGCCCCGCGCTCCAGCCCGTCATCTCCGGCTGCTTGTCCAAGTGTCCGTAGAGCAGCACGGTGTCGTCCGTCTGCCCCGGGATCTCCATGAAGATCACCGGCGTGCGCTCCGCGCCCTGCTCGTTCACGAGGCGCACGACCTCGAGCTTGAGCCCGGGGATCGCGCGCGCGCGGCACCAACTCGCGATCAGCTCGACCGCGCGGTCCATGTGCCCGTTCTTCTTCCACTCCCTGTCGTAGGCCGGCGACTTGTTGGGAATCGCGATGTACTCGGTGATCGACGGGACGATGCTCGCGTCCCAGACCTGCGAGACGAAGCTCTCGACGGCCTTGGGATCGAGTGTGGGAGCCGCGGATTGGGTGTTGGGCGTCATGGCGAGCGCAACGATACCCCCGTCCGCCACGGCGCGCCACGCGAGCCAACGGCGGCGCTCGGGCCTCGTGCGTCGTGCGCAGCCAAGCCGCGAAACTCGGCCTACAGCAACTCCGTCAGCGGACTTCCGACGCCGAAGTCGTGGCGCACGAGCGCCTCCGCGCAGCCCTTGGACAGGTGCACGAAGTGCGCCGCTACGATGCCCCGCGATGGAGGGTTGGTACGAACGAAGCCTGTTCAACCCGCTGATGGACCTCGCGCTTCGCCAGCCGAAGTTCCAGCGCCTGCGCCAGCACCTGCTCGCCGATGTCGTCGACGCTCCACTCGAGATCGGCCCCGGCACCGGCCTCAACCTCCCGCACTACCCTGCGCGTGTCCGCGGCGTGCGCGTCGTCGCACGCGAGCCCGAGCTCGACCCACGCCTGCTCGAGCGTGCGGCGCGGCGCGGACTCGCGGTGCAGCACCTGCGCGGCGATGCAGCGCGCATCCCGCTTCCCGACGCGAGCGTCGACGCGCTGGTGTGCACATTCGTGCTGTGCTCCGTCCGTGCTCCGCGCGAGTGCCTGCAGGAGTTCGCGCGCGTGCTGCGCAGCGGCGGCCGCTTGTACTTGCTCGAGCATGTGCGCTCGCCGCGCCGCATCGAGCTGGCCGTGCAGCGCGCGCTCACGCCGCTCCAGCGCGTCGTGGCCTGCGGCTGCGAACTCGACCGCGATCTCCGCGCCGAGATCGAGTCTTCGCGCTTCGACATACGCGGCCTGCGCTGCACGAAGAGTGCCGCACTGCCCTTCCCCGCCAGCGAGTTGCTCGCAGGAAGCGCGCTGCGCCGCTAGTAGCCGAGTTCGCGCAGCTCCTTGAGCTCGTCTTCGGTCGGCTCGCGCACGCCGACGCGCGCGCGCGCACCTCCCGAGCGCGCCTGGATGCGCGCGAGCGTGTCGAGCAGGAGTTGGGCTTCTCTCGGCCGCTCCGCGAACAAGTTGCGTTCCTCGCGCGGGTCCGACGCGAGGTCGTAGAGCTCGTGCTTGCCGTCGGAGGAGCGGATCACCTTCCAGCGCTCGAGGTACAGCGCGGAACGCTCGCGCAAGAAGCGCTCGCCCCACGGCGCCGCCATGTCCTTGCCGCGGCTGTAGTTGATTTCGGCGAACAGCCCGCGCACGCCCGCCTGCCCGGGAAACTGGCCGGCGTGCTTGGCGCGCACGGCCTCGGGCAACTCGGCGAGCACGAGCCCGGGCACGTCCGCGATCGACGCGGGTTCCTCGATCACGCGTCCGCGCGACTGGCCGGGGCGCTTCACGATCAGCGGCACGCGCAGCGCCGGCTCGTAGACGTCCTTGCTGTGCTCGACGAGGTCGTGCTCGCCCAAGTACTCGCCGTGGTCCGCCGTGACGATCACGAGCGCGCCGTCGAGCAGGCCGTCCTGCTCCAAGCGCGCGAGCAGCTCGCCCGCCCCGCGATCGGCGTTGGCGATGCCGCGGTCGTAGGCGTCGATGGCCTTGCGCACGAGCGCGGGATCGGGCGGCGCATCGGCGCCGTAGACCTGCTCATAGAGGGCGTCGAGCAATGCGCTGGGATTCTCTTCGCTCGCGGGGGGCAGCGCGGCCTCGTTGGGTCCGTCGACGGGCGCCACGTTGTAGGGCCGGTGCGCGTCCATGTAGTTCACGAACAGGAAGAACGGCTGGCCCTGCGGGCGCGCCTTGACCCACGCGTGCGCGAGCTCGGACATCCCGACGCCGGGATGACGCTCGTTCACGAAGGTCGCGAAGCCCTGCGTCAGACCCATGCGCTCGTTGACGTACCCGCGGTTCGCCGCGAAGGCCGCCGTCGCGTAGCCCTCGGCCGCGAGCGCCTCCGCCAGCGTCAGCTCCTCCTCGGAGAGCGGGCGAGCGTCGTTGAAGACCGCGTCGACGAGCTCGGCGTCCGCGAGGTGCTGGAACGGGAACTTGCCCGTGAACAGGGAGGCGTGGCTCGGCAGCGTCCAAGGCGCGGTCGAGCGTGCGAGCGCGTAGCGGTCGGCTCGCTCGCACAGGGCCGCGAGGCGCGGCGAGGTCGGGCGCGAGTAGCCGTAGGCGGACAGATGGTCGGCGCGCACGGTGTCGAGCACCAAGAGCACGACATTGGGAGCCATCTCTGGCTCAGCGCAGGAGGGCGCGGCGACTGCAAGGCTCGCGCACAGCAGCAGGGCGCGGGAGTTCATCGGTTCCGTGGAAAGATTAGCATGTGGGAGGCCCGCTGCCGCCGCCGGTGTGCCTCGCCGGTGTGCCTCGCCGGTGTATCTCGCCGGTGTGCCTCGCCGGTGTGCCTCGCCGGTGTGCCTCGCCGGTGTGCCTCGCCGGTGTATCTCGACGCGGTATCTCGACGCGGTATCACGACACGGAAGGTCGCCGGGGTTGTCCTTGGGGCGTGGCATGCGCTCACCGCGGGCCCGACTTCGGGAAGCCCCTGCAATTCCCGCCGATGTCGAGGCAACCGACATCCGCCGTCGCTAGGATGTTTCAGCGGCGAGAGCGGGTTCTTTCAGAGTCCTCGGACGGGCGGCCGATGAGGATCGGCCCCCGCCGGAGTTCCCGCTCCGCTCCATCCCATGGACTCGTCGGTCAAGCGCAAGCCTCATCCCGTAGCGCCTCTGCGGCCCGCCGACCGTGTCCTTGTGATCGGTGGCGGCCCCGCTGGCCTGACCGCGGCCTATCTGCTCCAACAGGTGGGCGCCAAGGTCACGGTATTCGAGGGGACCGGCATGCTCGGCGGCATCTCGCAGACGGCGCAGTACAAGGGCTACCGCTTCGACATCGGCGGCCACCGCTTCTTCACCAAGGTCGAGCCGGTCGAGCGCTTCTGGCACGAGATCCTCGGCCCCGAGTTCATCTCCGTGCCGCGCCAATCGCGCATCCACTACCGCGGCAAGTACTTCGACTACCCGCTCAAGGCGTGGAACGCTCTCTCCGGTCTCGGCCCGCTCGAGGCCGTGCGCATCCTGTGCAGCTACGCGGCCGCGAAGCTGCGCCCCAATCCGGTCGAGGAGAACTTCGAGCAGTGGGTCTCGAACCGTTTCGGCAAGCGGCTCTACCAGATCTTCTTCAAGACCTACACGGAGAAGGTCTGGGGCATCCCGTGCACGGAGATCCGGGCCGAGTGGGCCGCCCAGCGCATCCAGAACCTGAGCCTCGCGAAGGCCGTGATCAACGCGGCCTCGATCCAGCGGCGCTCGACCAAGATCAAGAGCCTGATCAACGAGTTCCAGTACCCGCGCCTCGGCCCGGGGCAGATGTGGGAGACCTGCGCGCAGAAGCTCGCGAATATCGGCGGCGTGGTGCACATGCACCACAAGGTGCGCTCCATCGAGCTGCGCGACGGCCGCGCGGTGGCCGTGCGCTGCCTGACGAAGGAGGGCGAGCGACGCTTCGAAGGCGAGCATGTGATCTCGACCATGCCGGTGCGCAGCCTCGTGCGCGCGCTCGGCGATGCGGCACCCGCGGAGACGCGCAAGGCCGCGGAAGGCCTGCGCTACCGTGACTTCCTCGTGGTGGCGCTGATCCTCGAAGCCGAGAACCTCTTCACCGACAACTGGATCTACATCCACACGCCGGGCGTGAAGGTCGGCCGCATCCAGAACTTCAACAACTGGTCTCAGGCGATGGTCCCCGAGCCGGGGCGTACCTGCCTGGGCCTCGAATACTTCTGTTTCGAGGGCGACGGCCTGTGGAATTCCACGGACGAGGAGCTCGTCGCGCTCGCCCAGCGCGAACTCGGCGAACTCGGCCTCGCGGATCCGAACAAGGTGGTCGACGGTACCGTGGTTCGCATGCCCAAGGCCTACCCGATCTACGACTCGGAGTACCGCGGGCACCTCGATCGCGTGCGCGACTTCATCGACGGCATCGACAACCTTCACCCGGTCGGACGCAACGGGATGCACAAGTACAACAACCAGGACCACTCGATGCTGACGGCGATGATGGTGGCTTGGAACATGCAGGGCGCTGCTCACGATGTCTGGGATGTGAACACGGACTTCGAGTACCACGAGGAGCAGCGGCTCGAGGCCCAACCGGCCGCGGCGCCGCGCGCGGACTAGAGGCCATGGCCGCCCGCGAGCTGCAGCCGAGCGCCTATCTACGCGACTTCAATCGCTTCGAGCAGAAGTACCTCGTGCGCATCGACGACGCGCGCGCGCTCTCGGCGGAGCTCGCGGGCTTCGCCGAACCCGATCCGCACTCGGGGCTCGAGGGCTACTCGATCCACTCGCAGTACTGGGACTCGCCGGAGCTGCGCTTTTTCTGGGAGAAGCTCGACGGCCAGAAGTTCCGCCGCAAGCTGCGCCTACGACGCTACGCGCAAGGCGACGAGGCCTTCGTCGAGATCAAGCAGCGCATCGACCGCACCGTGCAGAAGCGGCGCGCGCGACGCACGGTCGCCGATCTCGTCGCGCTGTTCGAGCGCGGGGCGATCGACACGGAGCTCGAGCGCGAGGAGACCGATCCGGTGGTGCGCGAGGCGCTGGTGCTGTGTCGCGAGCACCGTCTCGCGCCCAAGATCGCCGTGAGCTACCGCCGCCAGGCGTGGTTCGCGCGCTTCGAGACCGACCTGCGCATCACGCTCGACACGCGGCTCATGTTCGACGAGCACGCGCTCGACCTCGCGCGGCCGTTCGAGCGCGGCAGCTGGATCCTGCCGCCCGAGCTCGCCGTGCTCGAGCTCAAGTACAACCAGCGCGTGCCCCTGTGGCTCGTCGCCCTCGCCAAGAAGCACCGTCTCGAACTGGTGCGCTTTTCCAAGTACTGCGCGGCCATCGACCTCGCCTTTTACGGCGGCCGCCACGCGCTCGCGCCCCAACCCCGCTGACTCCGGAGCCCTTCCAATGAACGAAGCCCTCGACCAGCTCACGCGCAACACCGCCTCGATCGGCGGCGGCACAGCCTTCTGGCATGTCCTCTACGCACTCGGACTGAGCTTCTTCCTCTCGCTGGTGCTCGCGTGGGTCTATCGCCAGACCCACCGCGGGATCAGCTACTCGGTGTCGCTCGTGCACACGCTGATCCTGATGGCGATCACGACCGCGCTGGTGATGGAGATCATCGGCTCGAACATCGCGCGCGCCTTCAGCCTCGTCGGCGCGCTCTCGATCATCCGCTTCCGCACGGCGATCAAGGAGCCGCGCGACGTCGGCTTCCTGTTCGCCGCGATGGCGGTCGGCATGGCCTGCGGCACGGGCTTCTTCGACCTCGCCGTGCTGTTCACGCTGTTCCTCTCGCCGGTGGTGTACTTCCTGCACCGCTTCCGCATCGGCGCCCAGCCGACGAGCGAGATGCTGCTCAAGGTCCAGCTCGCCGACGGCACCGACCACCGCACTGCCTTGCAGGAGCCGTTCTTCCGTCACCTGCAGGAGCACTCGCTGCTGTCCATCGAGACGATCCAAGGCGGAAGCGCGCTGGAGCTGGTGTACTCCGTGCACCTGAAGAAGGGCGCCAAGGAGAGCGAGTTCTTGGACGCGCTGCGTGCCGTGAACGGCAATCGCAAGGTCGTGCTGCTCACCGGCGCCCAGAACATCGACATCTGAAGCGCGTCGCGCGATGACGCCGCACTCCCCCACGCCGCAGGACAACGCAATCGAGCGCATCGTCGCTCGCCACGAGCGCGCGCTGAGCGTGATGTGGCTCGCGTTGTGCGCCCTGTTGCTCGCCACGATGGCGATCTGGGGTCTCGCGCTGAACGGCGCGGAACGCGCGGTCGATGCGGCGAGCGAGAGCTGGGTGCAACAGCTCGCACAGGCCGAGGAACTGCTCGCGCAGGGCCAAGTTTCGCTCGCGCTCGCGGCGCTGGAGCGGATCGATCGCGACTGCCCCGCCACCTTCGTCAAGCACCGTCACGATCGCGAGCGAGAGCGGCTGCTCGCGGCACTCGCGAGCGCGTACCGAGCCGAGGGCCGCAAGCGGCGCGCGCTGGATACGCTGGAGCGCGCCGTGGCCTTCGACCCGAAGAACTTCGGCAACCACTTCGCACTGGCAGAGCTGGCGCGCGAGTCCGGCGAGGACGCTCGCGCGCGCGAGGCCTACGAGTCCGTGCTCGCGATCCACCCGACGCACCTGCGCAGCGTCGAGGCGCTCATGGACATGGACTTCGCTGGGGGCGAGTGGGAGCGCGTCGTGGCGACGTTCGAGCGCTACATCGAGGCCTGGCATCTCGCGACCGTGCACCTGCGAATCGGCGCGGACCGCATCGCGCTCGACGTGCCCGTCGACGGAATCCCCCGCGCCCTCGATGCGGCGTGCGCCGTCGCGGCCCCTTGGAGCGGGACGCTCGCGCTCCAGACGCACGGCTACAGCGTGCGCGTGCTCGCGCTCGCGGCCCTGCCGCCGCTGCGCGCGGGCGAGTCGCCCCGCGCCGCGCTCGGCGTTCCGATCGACGCGCGCTGGAGCGCGACGGGCTGCGCGAATTCGAACGAGTGCGACTGGATCGCCAGCGGCACGGACGCTTCGATCGAGAGCGCCCCGCTCGACGCTCCCGACGGCATCGCCCGCGTGCGCCTCGAGCTAGCGCTGTTCCGCACGGTCTCCGCCCCGATGTGGAAGCAGGCGGAACAGAGCTTTGCGAACTGCTTGCTCACGGCGCGCTGGCGCGAGCTGTCGGCGCGGCTGCGACAGGGCGGGGCACCCGAGGCCGGATCGGTGTTCTCGGATTGAGTCCATGAACGCGCGCTCCAGCAGCCTCGAACGCGGCGCCGCAACGGTCCTCGCCGGACTGCTCCTCGCCTATTTGCTCACCGAGCGTCGGCCCGATGCATGGATGCTCGGCTGGAGCCAACGATGGGTCGCAGGGATCTTCGTCGCTCTCGCGGCGTGCGTCGTGACGCTGCGCTCCTACACGCTCGAGCTTCGACCGTGGATCGCCGCGGCGCGCCGCACGCTCGTCGCTTGCGCGTCCGCCACGCTGCTCGCTCTCGTCGGCGTCGAGGCGTCGCTGCGCGCCGCCGACTCGCCCGTGTTCGAGGAACTCGACAACTCCGGTCGCCACGCTCCCGATCCCGACGTCGGCCATGTCTATGTGCCCGACCACCGACAAGTGCTCCAGACGCGCGAATACCGCGTCGAGTGGGCCAGCAACGCGCAGGGCGTGCGCGGCGAGCGCGACTACGGCACGAAGGCGCCCGGCGTGACGCGCATCCTGTGCGTGGGCGATTCGTTCACGGCCTGCGACCAAGTGCCGTACACCGAGAGCTGGCCAGCCGTGTTGGAGCGCGAGCTCGCCGCGCGGCTCGAGCGTGCCGCGAGCCCGAGCAAGGTCGAAGTGGTCAACGCCGGATTCCCCGGGTTTTCGACCGCCAACGAGGCGGCATGGATCGCGAAGTTCGGCGCGCGCTTCGCGCCCGATCTCGTGCTCGTCGCCACCACGCCCAACGACCTCTCAGAAAATCAGTTCCCGCTCCAGTACACCGCGCGCGACGGTCGCCTGGTGTCGGCGAACGCGACCGAGGAGGACGAGCGGCGCTACGAGCACCGGCGCGCGTGGTGGTGCCTCGCGGGTGCGATCGAGCGCAGCCTGCTCGCGCGGCGCGTGGTCGCCTCCTCCGCCTGGGCCCGAGCGCTCGGCCGCTCTCCGTTCCATCACATCGAGGCCTACGAAGCACCGCCCGGTGAGAAGGCACGGCGTCTCTACCAGCTCGCGGAGCGCAGCATGCTCGCGGCTCGCGACGCGAGCAGCGCACTCGGCGCGCGCTTTGGCATCGTCGTGATTCCCTACAGCCGCCAGTTGCGCGAATTCGAGGCCGGACTCGACGGCGGAGCGTTCGCGGCCCACTGGAGCGAGTTCGCCGCGCGCCACGCCATCCCCTGCGCCGATGCGCGCGCGCTCTTCCTTGACGACCCCGAACCCGCTGGGCTGTTCTGGCGCGAGGACAATCACTGCACGGCCAAGGGCTATGCGCTCGTGGCGCAGGCCGCGGCAGAGCTCGTCTGGGCGCGCAGGTCGGAATTGGGGTGGACGCCGTGAGTGCGCCGCAGGATCGCAAGGTCGCGTGGTGGCGGAAGCTCACCTTGCGAGACGTGCTCTTCCTCACGCTTCCACCGCTGCTGCTCGGCACATGGCTGTTCCTCGCGTCCGTGAGGGACTACTGGAACGCGCGCCGCTACGAGGACTGGTGGTCCGCGCAGACGAGCGTGCGCAAGTTCGGCTGGCAGCGCCTTCGCACCGCGCTCGACACGCCGTCGCTCGCCAAGCTCGAGGCCGCCCTGAGTCCGGAGCGCGACGATGTGCCGCTGCTGCGACTGTACGTCGACCGACACGACTTCGATCGCATCGACGCCAACGTCGGCGAGCGCTGGGGCGAGTGGGTCGACGTGCAGATCGACGACCACGGCGAGCTCATCGACGCCAAGCTGCGCTTCCGCGGCGACGGCAGCGCGCATTGGACCACCGAGAAGAAGTCATTCACGCTGAAGACGAAGTCGGGCTCGCTCTACAAGGGCTTCCGCACGCTGGCCTTCAGCGTGAAGGACGTGCTGCCGCAGTACCTCGCCGCGAGCCTCGCGCCCGAGTTCGGCCTGCTCGCGCCGGAGCAACAGGTCGTGCCCGTGTTCCTGAACGACCGCTTCTACGGCCTGCACCGCTTCGTCGAACCGATCGACGAGAGCTTCCTGCGCCGCAACCTGCGCATGCCGGGCAACGTGTTCCGCGCCGACACGGCCGAGCGCGGCGACTATTTCAAGGACCTGCCGCGCGAGGTGTTCCGCAACCCCTACATCTGGGATCGCGCGGCGAACAACGACCGCCCCGGCGCGTTCGGCACCAAACTGCTCGGGGATTTCCTCGCCGATCTCAACGACCCGTCGCGGACGGCGCGCGAGCGGCTCGAGGGCTGGCTCGACGAGGACGAGCTCGCGCGGCTGCTCGCGTACCTGCTCGTCGTGGGCGACCCGTATCACATGAGCGGCGTGCACAACCAGTTCTGGTACGAGGACCCGGTGTCGGGCACCTTGCATCCCGTGCCTTGGGACGTGCGCCTGCTCGACCTCGAGAAGCCCCCGCGCGGCTCGAACATCAACCGCTTCTGGCGCATCGCGCTCGAGGATCCGCGCCTCTGGACCGGCGCGATGAAGGTGCTCGCGGAGAAGCTGAAGGACGACTCGCTCCTGATGGTGGCCCAAGCACGGCTCGCGCACGTGCAGGAGCACTTCGCCGACGCGATCGCGTACGACCGGCTCCGCAGCGGCGTGATCCCGCCGATCGGCGACGCGCGAGAGGCGCTCGCGACGCTGCGCAAGAACATCGAAACGCTGCGCGGCTGGGCCTCGGACGCGAGGGCCAAGGCCTGCAGCGCCATGTCCCCGGATGGAAGGCTGTGGACGATCGATGTCGTCTTGGAGGGGCGCGCTCCGCTCGAGCTCACGGGGCTCGAAGCCCTGCATGTCGACGGATCCGCGACGCGCATCGAGCGCGCTTGGATCGACAGCGATCACGACGGCGGGTTCGACGCTGCCGATGAGCCGCTCGTCGCCGCGGTAGAGCTTGGCGCACGGATCGGCGGCGCTGGGGCGGAGCTGTTTCCCAGCCCGTGTCATGTGCGCATCCTCTGCGAGACCCCGGCCTCCGGGCCCGCCGTCTCCGATGTTCTTCCCGTGCTCGCGAGAGCGCGCGGAGGTGCGCGCGTGAGCAGCGGGAAGCTCGAGCGCGGCGCGGTACTCCCGATGCTGCGCGCGCGCGCGCTGCTGACGACGGCGCGCGCGAGCTCATCTCCGCCCGAGGGCGAGCGTCCCGCGCTCGTCTGGCAGGGAGAAATCCGACTCACGGAGGATGTGCTCGTCCCCGCCGGGCAGCGACTGGTGATCGAGGCGGGCGCGACGCTGACGCTCGAGCCCGACATCTCGATCGAGTGTCGCGGCCAAGTGCTGGCGCTCGGCACCGCGGAGCTACCCATCACGGTGCACAGTGCGGACGCCAAACTGCCATGGGGCGTGTTCGCGCTGCAGGGCGCCGGCGCGAACGGCTCGCGGCTCGAGCACATGAAGTTCCTCGGCGGCGGCGCGAGGCAAGTCGGGCGCGTCGAGTACAAGGGCGCGGTGTGCGTGCACTACGCGACGGGCGTCGTCTTCGACCGCTGCGAGTTCGCTCACAACCAGCGCTGCGACGACCTGATCAATGTCGTCAAAAGCGAGGTCGAGATCACGAACTCGCACTTCCACCACGCCAACGCGGACTCGATCGACTACGACATGTCCGGCGGCCTGATCGCGTGGAACACGATCGAGGGCTCGGGCAACGACGGACTCGACCTGATGACCTGCTGGCCGCGCGTGATCGGCAATCGGATTCTGGGCTCCGGCGACAAGGGCCTGTCCGTCGGCGAGGACAGCTCGCCGCTGCTCTTCGAGAACCTGATCTCGGGCTGCGTGCGCGGCCTCGAGGTCAAGGACCGTTCGGAACCGTTCGTGTTCCACTCGACGCTCGAGAACAACGAGCTCGGCGTGTACGCGAACAAGAAGAACTGGCGCTACGGCGAGGCCGGTTGGCCCAAGTTCGTGCGCAGCGTCGTCGCAGGCAACCAGCAGGACTACAAGTCCTCCGATGGGGCCTCTCGCACGATCGCGGACGCGCGCGTGGACAGCGACGCGGCGCTCAACCCCGGCGAAGTCGAGTGGGCTTACCAGATGTTCGGCGTACGCAGCGCATCGGCCGCACCCGGGGCACACGAGGGCTGGCAGCTCGGTACTCCAGTGGAGCCGCGCTACGAGGGCACATTTGCCGCGAGCTTCGCCGACACGCAAGCGCTCTGGCGCGCGTCGGGGCTGGTGCGGCGAGTGTGCCTGCGCCAGCACGATCTCGAGGCGACCCTGCGCACGGGAGCAGGGCGAGTCGAGATGACGGTCGACTGGAACCTCGAGGACTCCGGGCTGAAGCACGAGCTCGTGGTAGAGCTCGCCAGCGACGCACTCCCCGAGGTCAGGCTCTTCGCGGTCAGCGCAGCGGGCACGGCGTCGCAAGCCGTGCAACTCTCAGGCGTGGCCAGCGAGTTCCGCTACGCCGCGCTGAACCTGCCCCCTGGACGCTACACGAGCTTCGGAATCGACGCGCGCGCCGCCCCAAGCGGCGCGAAGATTCGCGTCCATTCGTGGCGCGTGCTCTCATGGCCAGCGGATTCGTACTGATGCTTGCCCTCGCCCTGCAGGAGTTCACCTTCGCCGTGCTCGGCCATACGCGCGGTGGCCCCGACGACGGCATGCTGCCGGTGCCGCGCTACGCCGAGATGGTGCGCGAAGTGCGGCGCGCGCAGCCCGACTTCGTCGTGCTCGCGGGCGATCTCGTCTATGGCGACTTCCAGTCCGCAGTGGTCGACCGTGAGGCCGTGCGGCGCGACTGGGATGCAGTCGATGCGGTCTTCGCGCAGTTCGGCTGCCCGGTGTACCGCGTGCCCGGGAACCACGATGTGTGGGAGAGCACGACGCGCGATCTGTGGATCGAACGCTACGGATCCCTACAGCGGAGCTTCGAGTTCGAGGGCTCGCTGTTCCTGCTCTTGAACTCCTGCTGGACGCCTGCGGCGGGCGAAACGGGCCAGTGCCCGCCCCGCTTCATTCGCGGCGTGCAGCTCGACGCCGAGCGGCGTGCGTTCGTCGCCAGCGAGCTCGCTGCACATCCCGATGCGAGCCATGTGTTCGCGTTCCTCGGGCACATGCTGTGGTGGGAGCCGGAGGCGGCGTGGTGGAGCGAAGTTCATCCGCTCCTCGCGAAGTCCCCCACTCGTGCCGTGTTCGCCGGCGACCTCGGCCCGTGGAAGTTCTCGCACCTGCAACGCGACCGCATCGAGTATGTGCAGGTTGCCGTGGAGTTCGTGCCGGCTCCGCTGGAGATGCAGCGCAATAGCGAGTCCATCCGAACGCTCTCCGGGCAACTCGACACATGGGCGCTGGTCTCCGTTCGCGGCAACGAGATCGACCTCGATGTCCGCACGCTCGGTGCCCTCGATCCAACGCGTCACACCCCCTCCAATTTCCGCTCTGTCCACGAGCACGGCGCCGGTTCCCTCGAGCACAAGGTGTTCAGCCGCATGGACACGCCCACCAAGCTCCTCGACTGGCTCTGGAAGCTCGGGCTTGCCGCCGCGGCCGCTGGAGCCTTGATCGGCGCCGGGGCAGTCTGGATCCTGCGACGACGGCGATGAGATTCGGAGTCGATGCGACTTGCTGGGCCAATGTGCGCGGCTACGGCCGCTTCACGCGCGAGTTGTGCGCAGCCATGGTTCCGCTCGCGCGGGAACATGAGTTCGTCTTCTTTGCCGACGAGGCAGCGGCGCGCGTGTTCGAGCTGCGCGCGCCGAATGTGAGGCTCGTCACCGTGCCCCAGAAGATCACGCCCACGCAGGCCGCAGCGGCGGACGGCGCGCGCTCGCCGCTCGACATGTTGCGCCTCACGCGCGCCGTTTCCGCGGAGCGCCTCGACGCCTTCTTCTCGCCGTCCGTCTACACCTTCTTCCCACTTCCGCCGCGCCTGCGCGCGCTGGTCTGCATCCACGACTGCATTGCCGAGCGCTACCCGGAGCTCACGCTGCCCTCGCGGCGTGCGCGCCTGTTCTGGAAAGCGAAAGTGAGGCTCGCGCTGTGGCAAGCACGGCTCGTGCTCACCGTGAGCGAGTACTCCGCGCGCGATCTGACGCGCGTCCTGCGCGTGCCCGCCAGCAAGGTTCGCGTGAGCACCGAGGCACCCGCCCCTGCCTACCTTCCGAGCGAGAGCACCGCGGACATCGCCCGTGCCGCCGCCGCCCTGGGCCTGCCAGCCGGCGCACGCTGGTTCATCTATGTCGGTGGCTTCAACCCGCACAAGAATGTCGACGCAATCGTGCGCGCCCTGCATGCGGTCTCTGGCGGCAATGGAGACGATTTGCACCTCGTGCTCGTCGGCCCGACATCGACCGATGTCTTTCACGGCGAGCAAGGCCGCATTCGCGCGACCGTGCGCGAGCTCGCGCTCGAGTCACGCGTACACTGGGCCGGATATCTTCCCGACGAGGAGCTCCGACACCTGCACTCGGGCGCGCTCGCGCTGCTGATTCCGTCGCAGTGCGAGGGCTTTGGACTCCCGGCGGTCGAAGCGGCCTCTTGCGGCACGCCCGTGATCGCGACCACGGAGAGCCCGCTCCCCGAGCTGCTCGCTGGCGGCGGGCTGTTCGTCGAGCCGGGCCGGCTCGAGCCGCTGGCCGCGGCGATGAGGTCGCTGGCGGACGATGAAGCGACACGCGCGCGACTTGCAAATGTCGCGCTCGAGCGCGCCCGCGCCCTGACTTGGCCCAAGGGCGCGCAGGTCGCGCTCGACGCGCTCGTGGAGTGCACACGGTGAGCCTGCGCGTCGCTCACGTCACGACATTTTATCCGCCGCACAACTTCGGCGGAGACGGTATCGGCATCCAGCGGCTCGTGCGCGCACTCGCGCGCCGCGGCATCCACAACACGGTCATCCTCGACACCGACGCCTTCGCGCAGCTCTCGGGCCGTTCGCCGGAGGCCGCACCCGCCGAGCCCAATGTCGAAATCGTGTCGCTCTCCAGCTCGACGCCGCGTCTCTCGCTGCTCGCCGTGCAGCAACTCGGTCGCCCCGTTGCTCACGCCGCGCGCCTGCGGGAGCTACTCGGCGACGGCCACTTCGACGTCGTGCACTTCCACAACGTCAGCCTGATCGGCGGGCCCGCCGTGTGGAGCTACGGCGACGCGCTCAAGCTCGACTTTGCGCACGAGCACTGGCTCGTCTGCCCGAGCAACGTGCTCTGGCGCCACGGTCGCGAGCTGTGCACGGGCCGCGAGTGCCTGCGCTGCCAGCTGAACCATCGCCGCCCCCCGCAGCTGTGGCGCCACACGCCGCTGCTCGAGCGCCACGGTCGTGCCATCGACGCCTTCGTCGCCATGAGCGAGTTCAGCCGCGCGAAGCACCGCGAGTTCGGCTTCCCGTTCGAGATGGAGGTGCTGCCCTACTTCCTACCGGAGGAGGACGCCGCACCGAAGCCTCGGCCTCGAACGCGGCCATTCTTCCTGTTCGTCGGGCGCCTCGAGCGCATCAAGGGACTCGACGACGTGATTCCACTCCTGCGTGAGTTCCCCGAAGCGGACCTCGTCGTCGCTGGCACGGGCGAGCACGAAAGAGCGCTGCGCGAGCTCGGCCGCGACCTCCCCAATGTGCACTTCTTGGGCCGCGTGAGCGAGTCTGATCTGCGGGCGCTGTACGCGCACTGCGAGGCGCTCGTGGTGCCTTCGATCTGTTTCGAGACCTTCGGGATCATCCTGATCGAGGCCTTCCGCGCCGGCGCCCCGGTGATCGCGCGCAGGCTCGGCCCGTTCCCCGAGATCGTCGAAGCCTCCGGCGCGGGCGAGCTCTTCGCCACTGCAGACGAGCTGCGCGCCGCGCTGCGTCGCTGCCTCGCGGATCCTGGGCGCCGAGCAGGACTCTCGGCCGCGGGGCGCGCGGCGTTTTCCGAGCACTGGAGCGAGCGCGCGGTGCTGCCGCGCTACTTCGACTTGCTCGCGCGCACCGCACGCCGCCGTGGCAGGCTCGAGCTTGCCGAGCGTATCGAAGTGGCTGCGCGACCAGTTCCAATTCGGTAGCCTCAAGGCATGCTGCACGGCCTGCCTATCTGGATGACCGTCGCACTTGGCATCATCGGTGTCGGGGGCGCGCTGTGGCACGCGACGAGCGCACCTTCGGCGCGCGAGATCGCGATGCGCAAGCGGGAGCATCGCTCCGGCGCGGCACCCAAGAATCCGCTCGCGCTGCGGGACATCACGGCCGAGTGCGGTGTCGACTTCGTTCACGACGGCGACTTCCACGGCCGCTTCTGGCTGCCCGAGGAAGTGGGACCGGGCGTCGCGCTCTTCGACTGCGATGCGGACGCCGACCTAGACCTGTTCGTCGCCGGTGGAGGTTCGATCGACCGCAGCGGTGCTCCTCAGGCCTGCCAGCTGTGGCGCAACGACAGCGGGTTCTTCACGGACATCACGACCGAGCGCGGCTGCGGCATCGAGGGTCCGGCCTACGGCGTTGCCGCCGCGGACTACGATCGCGACGGCGATGTCGACCTCTTCGTCGCGCGCCTCGGAGCCAACGCGCTCCTGCGCAACGAGGGCGCGCGCTTCAGCGAAGTGGCTCGCGAGCTGGGCGTCGCCGACGAAGGTTTCGGCACGGCCGCTGTGTGGTTCGACATGGACCGCGACGGCTGGCTCGACCTGTATGTGTGCAACTATGTCGACTGGTCGCCTTCGATCGAGCAGCATTGCTACGCGAGCGGAGTGCCCGACTACTGCGACCCGGGCGCCTATGACAGCCCGGGGCAGGATCGCCTGTACCGCAATGTCGTCGGAGCGCGCTTCGAGGATGTGACCGAGCGCGCCGGAATCCTCGGCACGCGCGGCCAAGGACTCGGCGTGGTCGCCGAGGATTTCGATGGCGACGGCCACTGCGATCTGTATGTCGCAAATGACTCGACGCCCGCGTTCCTGTGGCGCAACCGCGGCGACGGCACATTCGCGGAGGACGCGCTCAAGTCCGGCTGCGCCTACAACGCCCTCGGAGTCGCGATCGCCGGAATGGGCGTCGCCTGCGAGGACCTCGACGGCGACCTGCGCGCGGACCTGTTCGTCACCAACATCCGCAACCAGAGCCACCTCGCACTCGTCTCCCGTGGATCGCGTTTCGAGGACGCCAGCGCGAAGCTCGCTCTGCCCGCGTGGTCGACGCCGTGGACCGGCTTCGGTGTGGTTCTGTTCGATGCCGATCACGACGGCGCGCTCGAGGGCTACTTCGCCAACGGCGCCGTCAACCTCGCGCCGAGCCGCGTCGGCGATCCGCGTCCCTATGTCGAGCCCGACCAGTTCGTGCGCTTCGAGGACGGCCGCACGCGCGATGTCACCGCGGGATCGGGTGCGGTCGCCGACGAGGCCTCGCGCGCGCTGTGCAGCGGCGACCTCGACGGCGACGGCGACCTCGACCTCGTGCTCACGGCGTTCAACGGCCGCCTGCGCGTGCTGCGCAACGAGACGCAGGGCCTGCACCACTGGCTGCAGGTCGATGTGCGCGACGAGCGCCGCGGGGCTGCACTCGGCGCCCGCGTGGAGGTCGAGCACGGAGGGCGAAAGCAGGTGCGTTTCGTGCGCGCTCAGTCGAGCTACCTCGCGAGCAGCGATCCCCGCGTTCACTTTGGTCTCGGCGCGTCGATACGCGTCGACACGCTCGTCGTGCGCTGGCCAGACGGCAGCGAGCGGAGCTTCGAAGGCATCGCGGCCGATCGTGTGCTGGCCGTGACCAAGGAAGCGCGTTGAAGCGCGCACTCAAATTCGCGAGCGTCGCACTGTTCTTCGCGGGAACGGCCTATTCCCTCGTGGCTCCGGCCGGCGCCCTGCTCGCTCGCCACAGCGACCTGCCCGAGCCTGCGCTCTCCGAAGGCGCGCTCGGTGCGCCCGTCGCGCGCCTCGAGCGTGGTCCATGGCTCGCTGCCTGCGCCGCGGCCGACATTCCCGACATCGAGCTGCCGGTCGAAGTCGAGTACGAGCCCTTGCGGCGCATGGTCGCCGAGTCGCGCGCGTGGACGCGAATGAGCGATGCCGACGCGCTCGGGCGCATGGGCGAGATCGCGCTCGCGCTCGATCTTGGTGACGCCGCCGTCGATCTCTTCAGCGCCGCCGCTTCGCTCGGCAAGGAGCGTGCGCGCTGGAACTACCTGCTCGGCGCGGCACTGCAACAGCAAGGAAGGCTTGCGTTTGCGGTGTTCGCGCTGGGCGACGCTCTTGCTCTCGACCCGTCGATCGGCGTCGCGCGTCCGCGCATCGCACGCGCCCTGTTCGAGCTCGGCGAGAGCGATGCGGCGCGCAGCGAGTTCGAGGCCTGCCTGCGCGCAGAGCCCACGCGCGCGCTCGGTCACATCGGCCTCGCCCGGCTCGCGCTCGCGCGCGGAGACGCGAGCTCCGCACTGGCGTCGCTCGATGCCGCTGGCGCGCTGACACCGGGCGACTATGTCGTCTGGACGCTGCGCTCGCAGGCCATGGCCTCCCTCGGTCGTGCGGAAGAGTCGCGCCGCGACGCGGAGCGCGGCGCGAAGTTGCCGCGCTATCGCGGCTGGCTGTCCTTCGACCCGCTCGTGCAGCAGTGCAACGAGCGTGCGCGGACCTTCAGCCACATCGAGGTGAGCTTCGGAGCTGCCCATGCGCGTGGGGACATTCCACGCATGGCGGCGCTGGCGGACGAGCTCGCCACCCGCGTTCCGAAGGACGCCGAGGCGTGGCGACGCGCGGCGGCGACGCAAGTGGCAGCGCGCCAGATGCCGGCGGCTCTCGAACGCATCGCGCGCGCGGTCGAGCTCGCCCCGCAGTCCGCGCCAACTCTGTGCACGGCCTCCGAGATCGCCATGGCATCGAGCGACAACGCCGGAGCCCTCGAATTGGCGCGCCGCGCCGTCGCGGCCGATGCGAACTCGGCTTTTGCCCACGAGGTCCTCGCGCGCGCGAGCTACCTGACCGGCGACTTCCCCTCCGCGCTCCTGCACGCGCGCCGCACGGTGGATTTCGCTCCGAGAGAACCCGACAAGCGTCAGGTGTTGATCGAGATCCTGCTCGGCCTGCAACGCTTCGACGAAGCCGCACTGGAGCTCGAGGCGTTCCTCGCCATCGCTCCCGAGCATCCATGGGCGAAGGCGCAGCTCTCTGCGCTGCGCAAGCCGCGCTGAAGCCGAGATCCGATGCGCGCCATCCTCACCTACCACTCGATCGACTCCTCGGGTTCGCCCATCTCGCTCGACGAGGGCGCGCTGCGCCGTCACATCGCGTTCCTCCGCTCCGGCAAGGTCGCGGTGGTGCGCCTCGAGGAGTTGCTCTCCGTACCCGAGCGCCGCGACGCGGTCGCGCTCACCTTCGACGACGGCTTCGCGAACTTCGAGAGCGTCGCCTGGCCGCTGCTGCGCTATCAGGACTTCCCCGTGACGCTCTTCGTCGCCACGCAGCGCGTCGGACTCGACAACGCCTGGGGCGGCACGGCAGCGCGCGATATCCCAACGCTGCCGCTGCTTGGCTGGGACGCGCTGCGGCGCATGCACAAGCAGGGCCTGACGCTCGGCTCGCACAGCCGCACGCACCCGCGCCTCACCGAGGTCGATGACGCAGCGCTGGCCGCCGAGCTCGACGGGTCGATCGCCGACATGGAGCGCGAACTCGGGACGCGTCCGACATCGTTCTGCTACCCCTACGGCGATGTCGATGCGCGCGTGGCCGACGCCGTGCGGGCGCGCTTCGAGCGCGCCTGCACCACGGAACTTGCGGTGCTGCCCCCGGTCCCGGACGCCCACCGGTTGCCGCGCCTCGACGCCTTCTACTACCGCCCCCCCGGTCGTCTCGAGAGCTTCGGGAGCGGCGCGTTCCGCCGGCACCTGTGGCTGCGGGCCACACTGCGGCGGCTGCGCAGCCGCTGAAAATGCCGTTTCGAGACCGAACGCTGGGTGCCAGCGCTCGAGCCTATGGCAGTCTTGGGCCCGGCCGATCTAAGATTCCTCGTGGCAGCGCGATGACCTCCGTACCTCCTCCGACCATCGAGAGCGATCCGGAGCTCGAGAACCAGTTCGAGTTCGCCTTCGCACCTTTGCACAAGCGCTGCCTTGGGCTCGCCGTCGGTTCGGTCGTGGCGCTGCTCGTCGCACTCGCGACGGCGCTCTCGCTGCTGCGCTCGCCCGCGAACGACTACCCGCTCGGCCTGCTCTCGAACTTCTTCCTCGGCTACGAGGTGTCATGGTCCGGAGCGCTGGTCGGAGCATTCTGGGGCTTCTGGCTCGGCTTCGTCGTCGGCTGGAGCTTCGCCTTCGCGCGCAACCTCGTGCTCGCGATCATCTCCTTGTGCTTCCGAGCTGGCGCCGAGCTCGAGGAGAGCCGCGGCTTCCTCGACCACATCTGAGCCATGAGCACCGTCCACGACACGCTGCGCATGACGACGCAGCGCGCGAGCGCGCGAGCGTGGGGCATCGCCACCGGCCTCGTGCTCGGACTCGGACTGCTCGGCGCGACCTGGTGGCTGGTCCTGCGCGGTGGCGAGAATGTGGGCACGCATCTCGGACGCCTCGCTCACATCTTCCCCGGCTACGACATCTCGTGGAGCGGCGGAGTGCTGGGCTTCCTCTACGCCTTCGTAGTCGGCTATGCGCTCGCTCGCCTGCTTGCGCCGCGCGCGCCCATCTCGCACGCGCAGAGCGAGGCCGAGCTCCAAATGCACGCGCGTCTCAACGCACGGAGCTGGAGCCTCGCCCTCGGCGGGCTGCTCGCGGCGGGGTTGTTCGTCGTCACAACGGCCCTGCTGCTGCGCGGCGGGGAACACCCCGGCGACCTGCTCAAGCACCTCGACACCTTCTTCCTCGGCTATGCCATCACATGGCCGGGCGCGTTCCTCGGCGCGCTGTGGTGCTTCGCGACGGGCTGGCTCGCGGGACAGTTGCTCGCGCGCGTGTACAACCGCGCCGTGGCGAGCGCCGAGCGCGCGGTCGCGCGCGGCTGAAGGGGGGGCGCGCTACGGCGCGGGCTCGAGCACGAAGACCACGATGTACTCGTCGATTTTGTGCTCGGTCGCGATGGAGCGGCCTTCGAGCAGACGCGCCCAGCGCGCGTCGGTGAGCGGGATCCGCCCGCGCCGCAAGAGGATCACGGGGCGCTCGAAACCGGGCTCGCCGCGCCGCGGCACGGAGTCTGGGTCGACGCGCGGCAGCTCGCGTCCGTAGGCGTCGTAGGCCAGCGTGTGCGAGAACAGCGAGGGCTGCACCATGAGCCCGGTGTAGAGCGCTTCGCCACGCGTCGATCCGAACTCGCGCGCTGCGGCGACCGCACCGCGCATGTCCTCCATGTTGCGACCGCCCGCCTGCGCGATGCCGAGCGCGAGCGCGGACAGCGCCACCAGCCCAGCGAACTGCGCGCGCGAGCGAAGGGGCCAGCGCTCGGCGAGCACGGCGATCGCGACGGGCAAGATCCACGCCACCGGAGCGAAGTACTGCAGCGGCAGGCGATCCCAGCGGTAGAAGGCCAGCGCGAAGACGAGGGCGAAGCAGGCCAGCGCGGCGAGGCCGAGCGCGCGCAGGGGAGCGGCGAGCGAGGGCGAGCTCGCCCGCCCTCGCCATGCCGCGAAGAGTCCGCCGCCGAGCACGAGGAACAGCACGCTCGCCGCGAGCTTCGCGAGCAGCCCCCAGCCGCCGCCGAGCGCTCCGAGAAACGGCGCCAACAGCCTCATCGGCAACACTAGGCCTTCGAGCACGAGCGCGCGCCGCAGCACGAAGCCACCGTGGCTCGCGTCGTACCGGCTGCGATCGATCACGGCTTTTTCCGCGAAGGCGAGCAACCAAGGAACCTCCGGTGCCGCCGCGAGTGCTCCCGCGCCGACCAACCACGCGAGCGGCAGCATCTCGCGGCTGCGCACGAAGAGTCGAGCGATCCCGATCGAGACGACGACCACCTCCATGATGCGATGCGTCAGGATGCCCGCGGCGACGCAGACGAAGAACAGCACCAGCCGAGCGACGCGCGAACCCTGCTCGGCGAACGCGGCCCACATCGCACCCGCGCTGAAGACCGCGAGCCACGCATAGGGTCGCAGCTCCGTGGCGTAGTGCACTTGGTAGGGCAGGCAAGCGAGCAACCACGCTGCGAGCGCCACGCCGCGCGCCCCGAGCCCCCCCGCGCGCGCGAACGCGATCACGGGCAGGAACAAGAACAGGCTCGACACCGAGGGAAGCACGCGCAGCGCCGCGCCCTCCTCCCAGCCACCAAGGCCATGCACCACTGCGAAGAACAGCGGCTGGTGCACGACCTCCGCTCGCACATGCTCGATCACGGCCCCGAGCGTCGGCAAGCTCGCGTGCGACAGCGTGTGCAGCTCATCGAGCCACAGGCTCGACTCGAGCGCCTCCCACGCGCGCAGCGCGATCGCCACCGCCACCGCAAGGACCACCCAACGCGCCACCCGCTGCCGCTCCTCAGGCCCCGCCATCCGCGCGGATGCTAGGTACTCGCGCGTCCGTGGGGAAGGCCCATGTTGCCGTTCCTCACCGGCGACGGCCGGGCTGCTCCAGCTGCACACGCAAACAGCGAAGCGCGCGGGGGGGAGCGCGGCGCGCGGGCTGAAGGCCCCGAGGATCGCGGAGCATCGAGAGCGTCAAAGCGCGCTGTTCCCAAGCAGCGGATCGACAGCGAGCTGGATCGAGACCGGGCTGGAGTTCCTCCCGCGAGCGCGGCGTCGCGTCGAGCCGAGTCGCTCCCCCGCCGCGCTTGCCGCCCGAGTCTGGGACGCTTCGAGGGGAAGTTCCTCCCACGGGCGCAGCAGCACCCCGTAGCGCCCCGGGGTGGCCCAAGGCCAGACTGCGGGCCGCCGATGGAATCCGCGTTGTCGCCCACACCTTCCGGAGGGATCGCGCGCAGCTTCGCCGCGCTGGCGTCGGGAGATGCCGTCGGCCGAGTGTTGGCATTCCTCGCGGGTGTCTACATCGCTCGCGAGCTCGGCGCCGCGCTGTTCGGCGTGATGGCCTTCGGGCAAGCGGTGGTGCTGTACTTCACACACCTCTCGGCCTGCGGGCTCGAGCTCACCGGCGCGCGCGAGATCGCCGCCGACCCGACCCGCACGCGCACTTTGCTGCCCTCGATCCTCGCCGCGCGCACGCTGGTCTCGGCCGCGCTCGCCGCACTGCTCTCCGGCGCCGCGCTGGCGTGGCTCCCGCCGCTCGACGCCGCCGTGGTGAGCCTCTACTCGCTCACCCTCTTCGGCCACGGACCGAGCCCGAAGTTCGCGCTCGTCGGACTCTCGCGCCCCGGCCCCGTCGCCTTCGCACGCACCGCGGGCGAGGCGCTCTACGCGCTCTTGGTGCTCGCGCTGGTGCGCACGGGCGACGACCTCGTGTTCGTGCCGTGGGCGCAGGCGCTCGGCGACACGCTCGCGGTGCTGCTGATGCTGATCGCGCTGCGCCGCCTCGGGCACAGCGTGCCGCTCGAGTTCGACTGGCCCGCAGTGCGCCCGCTCTTCGCGCGCTCGTTCCCGCTGGTCCTGAACATCCTGCTCGGGCTCCTGATCTTCAACTCCGACCTGCTCGTGCTGCGCGCCTTCCGCGACGCCGAGACCGTCGGCTGGTACTCGGCCTCCTACCAGCTGATCAGCTTTCTGATCAACATGGCCGGGGCCTACAGCCTGAGCCTGATGCCGGCGCTGACGCGCGCAAGCGAAGAGCGCGGCGAGCGGCGCGCGCTGTACCTCGACTCGCTCGCGCAGTCTTTGTGCGTCGGCCTCCCGATCGCCGTCGGCGGCGCCCTGTGCGCGAGCGGGCTGATCGAACTCGTGTTCGGCGCCGCCTATGGGCCGTCGGGCGCACCGCTCGCCGTGCTCGTCGCCTCGATCCCGCTGATGCTCTACAAGGATGTCGCCATGGTCGCGATGGTCGTGGCAGGGCGGGAAAGAGCCGTGCTGCGCATCACGCTCGCCGCGGTACTGTTCAACCTCGCGGCGAACCTGCTCGTGATCCCGCGCTTGGGAATGGTCGGAGCCGCGGCGACGACTCTCGCGACCGAGGCGCTGCGCATGGGGCTGGGAGCGTGGCATGTCCGCGGACTCGGGCTACCGCTGCTCTCTCCCGCGCGCCTGTGGCGCAGCGCTCTCGCGGCGCTCGCGATGGCGCTCGCGGTCGCTTTCGTCCCTCTGCCGACGCTGTCCGTGCCGCTGGCGGGACACTCGATCGAAGTTCCCGCGGTGCTGTGCAGTGTCGTTCTCGGTGCGCTGGTGTACGCCAGCGCTCTGGCGGCAAGCGGGGGCCTGCGCTGGCGCCGCGGCGCGCTGCCGAGGCTCGAGGTCTGAGCGCCGCGCCGCGCTAGTAGCGCAGCTCGAGCAGCCGCGCGTCGCGACCGCTCCCCCACTGCGTGACCACGAACAGCCGGTCGTACTCGCTGTCCTCGATCTTCAGCTTCGACTGTCCGCCGGTGAGCTTCTCGACGAGCAGCGGCACCGTGTTCGAGTGACCGGCGACGACGGCGACGGAGCCGCGCGGCAGCGAGTCGAGCGCGGAGAGCAACGCGTCGGGAGCGCGCGCCGGAACGACCTGCACATTGACGCCCGCGGCGACCGAGAGCAGCGCGACCGTCTGCTGGGTGCGCTGGAACTCGCTCGCGAACACATGCGTGACGCCGCTCTTCGCGAGCATGTCGGCGAGCCGCTTGGCGCGCGCGGCGCCCTCCTCGGTGAGGCTCGGGTCTTCCTTCGGCTCGAGTGCCTTCTCCGCGTGCCGCACGAGCACGATCGTGCGCGGGAAGGAGAGCTTGCGCAGCGCGTCGGGCTCGCCTTCGCCCGACTGCGGAGCGACCGCGGCGACGAGCAGGGCACACAGGGCGAGCGAGACCGCGGCCAGAGCGCCGCGACGGTTGATCCAGCCGTGCTTCATAGGTATCCGAGCTCCTTCAGCTTGCGCAGCTCCTCGGTGTCGACCGAAATCTTGCGCGCGCTGCCGCGGTTTTTCTGTTCCTCGGTCCACACCTCGAGTGTCGCCGCCATCGCCGCCGCGCGCTCGGGCTCCGCCGCCGCGAGGTCGCGCTGCTCGCGCGGATCGGCCTCGAGGTCGAACAGCAGCGTGCGCTGCCATGTGTAGTGCCGCACGAGCTTCCAGCGGCCCTCGCGCAGGGACGAGATGCACATGCGCTTGCCCCACGCGACCTCGGAATCGGGCAGCCATGTGATCGAGAAGGCCTTCGCTTGCGGGTCGGGAACCTCGCTTCCGTCGGCCGCGACATGGCGCAGCAGGCTGCGCGCGCGGGCAGCTTCCGCAAAGTCGACGCCGAGCGTGTCGAGCACCGTACCGAACACCGCGCGCGTCTCGACGACGCCATCGACGCGCGCCGCGCGCTTCGAGCCGGGCGGCACGACGAGCAGCGGCACATGCAGCTGCTCTTGCCACAGGGTCGAGGTGTGACCGTAGGAGCCGTGGTCGAGGAACTCCTCGCCGTGGTCCGCCACCACCACGATCAGCGTGCGCTCCATGCGCCCGGACTGCTCGAGCGCCGCGAGCAGGCGTCCGATCTCGCGATCGGTGTGCGCGATCTCCTCCTCGTACAGGTCGACGAGCCAGCGGTTCTCCTCCGCGCTCACCATCTGCCGGTTCTTGAGCAGATTCTCGTAGTCGTTCTCCTCGCGCAGCCAGCCTTGGTAGCTGTCCCCGTACTCGGACTCGGGGTGGTCCATGTACTCGTAGTGCGCGTCGAAGTAGTGCGCGAACAGAAACAGCGGGCGCTCATCGCGCGCCGCGAGCATGCGCAGAGCGAGGTCGGTGACGGCTTCGCTCGTGATCGAGCGATGACCGAGCGCATTCGAGGCGTCGTAGTACTCGAAGCCTTGGGCAAATCCGCGCTGCGGGCCGACAAAGGTGTGGCTCACCACCGCGCGCGTGGCGTAGCCGGCCTCCGCGAGCGCTTCCGCGAGCAGCACTTCGTCGTCGCGCAGCGCGCCGCTCAGCGAGAAGCCACCGTGCTCGTGCGGATAGCGGCCCGTGTGGATCGAACCGAACGCGGGCATGGTCCACGGCGCCTGCGAGACGGCATTTTGAAACAGCACGCCGCGCTCCGCGAGCTTGCGCAGGTTCGGCGTCGTGTCGCGGCCGTGCAGCGACGGGCCGTAGAGCGAGGTCGCGTCCGCGCGCAGCGTGTCGATGCCGATCAGAACGACATCGTAGGGCTGCGCCGCGGTGAGCGTCGGCCGGCCGAGCACGCCGCCCAAGCTCGAGAACAACGCGGCCAGCGCGAGCAGGGTGGCCCCGGCGGCACCGGCGAGCACCCCGGGACGCGCGAAGGCTTGCACGCGCTGGCCCGCGAGCTCGCGGCGTGCGTTGCGCCGCACGAGCGCGAACAGCAACGCGCTGGCCCCGAGCGTGACCGCGACTTCCGGGAGCGGCAGCTTGCCGGACCCGAGCGTGATCGCGTTGCGACCGAACCACAGCAGCGCGGGAAAACACGCCAGCAACCCGGCGAGCGACGCGACGACATTCGCGCGCGCGGCATCGTCTGCAGCGGCTCGCGCATAGCATCCGAGGCACTCGAGCGTCGCGGCCAGTGCGAACGCCGCGGCCAGTGCGAAGGCGATGTGTCCGGCCGCGACCCACTCGCGCTCCCGTTCGACGAGCAGCAACAGCGCGGTGGCGACCAGCGCGCCGGCGAGGCTCGCCCAGCCGGTCCATGTGCGCGATGCAGGCCAGCTCGCGACGCGCCGAGCCGACAGATCCGCGCCGCTCGCGGCGAGCAGCGTGGCCACGAGTCCGCCAGACAGCGCCCCCCACATCAGGCCGCTTCGCGCGCCGGCGAGCAGCTCGCCGCGTTCGAACAGGAAGGCGAGGTGCTCGAATCCGAGCGCCTCGTAACCCTGACTCACCACGCCGGCCCGCGCGCGCATGCAGCCCGCGAGCACGCCAACGCCGCCGCAGGCTAGGGCCGCGAAGGCAGCCGGTACGAACGCTCGGCGCCAGAGGGCAGGCATGCTGGATCTGAGAGTACCGCTCGGACCCGCAGCCGTCGAACCGCGAGCGCCGGAGCAGGGCTGCTACGAAATCGGAGCGCGAGCCTCGGGCCGGACGCGCGCGCGAGCGCGCCCGAGCGGCGCGGCGGCCATTTCACAGCGCTGGCACACAAGTTGACAACGCCCGCAGGCTGTCCACCGACCCCGGCCCATGCCACTCGGCGGCGACGCGCTACGATCCTCGGAATCTCAGGTCGTCCATGCATCGCTTTCCGCCCCTGCTCGGGCTCCTCGCCCCCTTCGCCCTGCTGCTGGCCCTCGCTTGCGCCAGCGCGCCGGCGCCCGCGCGGCCGCGCCCCCAGACGATCCCGCGGCCGGCCGTCGAGGCCACCGCCCCGGCGGACCTGCCCGGCCTGCACAATGTGGTGGCCTACACGGGTGAGCTCTACAGCGGCTCCCAGCCCGAGGGCCCGGGCCTCGAGACCCTCGCCGACATGGGCTTCCGCACGATCGTCTCCGTCGACGGCGCCCAGCCGGCAGTCGAGGCCGCCGCGGCGCTCGGCCTGCGCTATGTGCACCTGCCGATCGGCTACGACGGCATCGACGAGGCACGCAAGCTCGAGCTCGCCCGCGCCGTGCGCGACCTGCCGGGTCCGGTCTACATGCACTGCCACCATGGCAAGCATCGCAGCGCGGGCGCGGCCGCAGCGATCGCCCGCGCGCTTGGAACGCTCGACGAAGAGGGCGCCAAGGCGCGCATGAAGGTCTCGGGCACGGCGGTGGACTACAAGGGACTGTGGGCTTGCGCGAGCGAGACGACGCTCGCCGACAAGGCCGCGCTCGACGCCGCATCCAACGCCTTCCCGAGCCGCTGGAAGTCGAGCGGCCTCGTGCAGCTCATGGTCGACATCGACTTCGCGCTCGACAATATGAAGTCCGTCGAGAAGGCCGCCTGGAGCGTACCGGCGGAGCATCCCGACCTCGTGCCTGCGGCGGAAGTCGGACGCATCGCCCACTACCTCCGAGAGCTCGAGGACGACGCCGAAGTGAAGGCGAAGGGCGCGGAGTTCCTGGCCAACCTGCGCTCCTCGCGCGAGGCCGCCGAGATGCTCGAGACATCGCTGCTCGGCAAGGCCGCACCCGATGCGCTCGCCGCCGACATGAAGAAGCTCGTCAGATCGTGCAAGAGCTGCCATGTCAAGTTCCGCGACTAGCTGCGAGGCTCAGGCCAGCGCGTCGAGGCGCTCGAGCGCGAGTTCCGGCGCGCGCGCAGCGGACATGGCGGTGGCCCAGTCCATCGTGAAGCGCGCGTTGATCTCGCTCAGCGGATTGAGCACGACGCGGCCCGAGCCATCGAGCGCGCGGTGGTGGTACGCATCGATCCCGAAGGGGCCGAAGTAGCCGGCGGCCGCCAGCGCGCGCCCCGCGGACTCGAAGGCGGCCGCAAGCGCGGTGTCGTCTGGGCGCGCGAGAGCCCCGCGCTCCGCACGCTCCGTGCCCAGCCACGCCCCGTGCTCGGCGACCTTCTGGAAGCACGGCCGCGAGATCGTGACCGCGCCGTCGCCCGCGACCCAGCCCGAGCGCGTGTGCTCGAGCACGACCTCGACCCACGGCTCGACCACGAGCGGACCGACGCGCAAGCTCGCTTCGAGCCACGCGCTCTCATCCGCGCGCGGCCGTCCCGCCGCGATGCGCCGCCGGCCGCGCCCCGCGGCCCCGAAGGTGCGCCGCACGAGCCAGCCGAGCGGCGC
>Ga0194131_10001812_pt1 | contig 35914 bp, 34 predicted proteins | sample TA2KigO120mmetaG_FD_148631 | JGI IMG/M metagenome (GOLD analysis project Ga0194131, IMG submission 148631) | Freshwater microbial communities from Lake Tanganyika, Tanzania - TA2015053 Kigoma Offshore 120m | ecosystem: Environmental > Aquatic > Freshwater > Lake | place: Tanzania: Lake...
GAGATTTAGTATTTAACACATTATGGCGAAAGAATCATCACCAACACAACAATTCGTAGAAATAGATACTTTTCGAGACGGAACAGTAATCCTTAAAAATGGAGGATTGCGTGCTATTGTTATGGTCCAGGGCATCAACGTGTACCTTAAAACCGAAACAGAACAAAACGCCATCGTTGGAGCATTCCAAGACTTTTTAAATGGTCTCGATTTTCCTATAGAAATAGTAATCCATTCAAGAAAACTAAATATAGTAAAATACCTCGACCTTGTAAGTGCTCAAAAAGAGAAAGAAACAGGAGACCTTCTTCGCACCCAAATCGAAGAATATATCGCCTTTATGCGCGATCTTGTGAGCACCTCAACTATTATGTCAAAACGGTTTTACGTAACCGTGCCTTATGATGTCATCTCGGTTTCAGGTGGTGGAGGGTTATTTGGAAAATCGAAATCAAAAGAAGAGCTTTCACAAGATTTTGAGACAAAAAAATACCAGCTTGATCAACGGGTTGATATTATAGCGGGGGGATTAAGTCGTATGGGGGTAAACGCAGTACGTCTTGGTACCGAAGAACTTGTTGAACTCTTCTATAACTTCTATAACCCACAGGAAACAGAAAAAGTCGACATCGACATCGCAAAACGATTATCTCTTTCATAAGATATGGCATTTTCATTCCCGTTTTTTGGAAAAAAAGAAGAAAAAGAGCCAGAAACATTTGGCGACCTTCCTTCTCAACACGCCTTTGCCGCTGAGTCCCTCCAAGACCTCCTTGCCCCTCCAGGTATAGAGGTGTCGAATGATTACCTTAAAATAGGGTCACTCTATACAAAAACCCTCTTTATCTTCTCCTACCCAAACACTCTTTCAAGTGGGTGGTTTTCTCCTGTAGTAAATCTGGACAAAGGGTTCGACATTGCGATGTATCTCGACCCTATCGACACAGCATCGGCGCTTAAAAATCTCCGCAAAAAAGTGGCACAAATCGAAAGCCAACTCATGGAGCAACAAGAAAAAGGACTTGTCCGCGACCCACTTCTTGAATCATCTTACAAAAACATTGAGGATCTTCGCGACCAGCTTCAACAAGCACAAGAAAAACTTTTCCATTTCGGAGTATACCTCACCCTCTATGCGCCAGATGTAAAATCTCTTGAAAAATACGAAAATGAACTCTCGGGCCTCCTCGAAAGCAGAATGATTTATGTAAAACCAACTCTTTTCCAACACCTCGAAGGATTTCAAACAACCCTCCCGCTCGCATCAGACAAAATACAAGTCTACAACCCGATGAACACACTCCCCATATCGACAACCTTTCCCTTCGATTCCGCAGAACTCACCTCGGACAAAGGAATTCTCTATGGTATCAACATGCACAATAACGGACTCATCATCTTCGATCGCTTTTCGCTTGAAAACGCAAACATGGTAGTCTTTGCAAAATCGGGTTCTGGAAAATCATATTTTACAAAACTTGAAATACTAAGAAGCCTCATGATGGGAACAGATGTTCTCATCATCGACCCAGAAAATGAATACCAAGCCCTTGCAGAAGCGATTGGAGGGGGATATTTCCGAATTTCACTTTCATCAGAACATCGAGTAAATCCATTCGACCTCCCACCCATTCCACCGGATGAATCACCTTCCGACATCCTTAAATCGCACATTCTTACGGTTACCGGACTTCTTAAAATAATGCTCGGAGAAATCACCCCAACAGAAGAAGCCCTTCTCGACCAAGCCCTCCTTGAAACTTACGCCTCGCGTGAAATTACCCCGACATCAGACTTCGCAGGGAAGACGCCTCCACTCCTTGGCGATCTACAAACAGTGCTTGAAAGCATTGAGGGGGGTGCAAACATAGCAAAACGCCTTGAAAAATACACTAGAGGGACGTATGCAGGATTCTTGAATAGCCCCTCAAACGTTTCCATCCGCAATCGTCTTACTGTTTTTAACATCCGGGACCTTGAAGAAGAGCTTCGCCCTATCGCTATGTATATGATTCTCAACTTTATGTGGAGCCTCATCAGGGCAGAATTCAAAAAACGCCTTCTTATTGTCGATGAAGCGTGGGTTCTCATGAAATATCAAGACGGAGCAAACTTCCTTTTCGGTATGGCAAAACGTGGAAGAAAATACTACCTCGGCATCACCACCATCACGCAGGATATCAACGACTTCCTACGCTCACCTTTTGGTATGCCTATTGTAACCAACTCCTCGCTCCAACTTCTTCTCAAACAATCACCAGCAACAATAGATGTTATTGGGACCACGTTTAATATCACAGAAGCCGAAAAAATGATTCTTCTTGAAGCGGGCGTAGGAGAGGGGATTCTCTTTGCAGGACTTCGCCACGCAGCGATTCATGTCATCGCCTCCTACACCGAGCACAAACTCGCAACCACAAAGCCAGAGGAAATGCTCGCAAAAGCACAAGAAAAACTACAATAATGCGCCATCTTCTTTTTATAACAATATTAATAGGTATCTTTAGTATAATACCCTTCTCACACGCAGCAGAGAGATACCGTTTAACATGGCAAACGAATACGTATGCCCCTCCTGGCTATCTTGGAAAATCACTCCCCACAAAGGGCTCCACGCTCTCGCTTAATCTCATGTCCTCAAACCCCTCTGAATCTTTCTCAAATACTTTTTTTGTATGGTATTTAGACGACACAAAATTATTTGAAGGTACAAACAAACCAGACATTAAAACAACAATCACGCAAAAACCTGGTATTTATACCGTAAAGGTCTTTTTGCGTCACCCAAACGGAACCCCAGAGACAATCACCGCTCCCGTAAAAGTAGCAGCTCCGGAAGCGTTATTTGTAGAAAACACAAGTGTCTTACGAGGAGGTGAAATTAAAACATATCCGAAAACACTTCGTATTCGCGTACTTCCTTTTTTCTTTAATGTCACCTCTCCTCTCGAACTTGGTTTTGCGTGGAAGATAAACGACACGATAAGCGATTCACAGCCCGAAAAGCCCGACAGCGCCACCATCACCATCCCAGAAGACGCACCCGCCTACTCACAAAACACCCTCACGGCACTCGTACAAAATCTCCGCAATACGCGCGAACAAGCATTACAATCACTGATTATTACAACATTATAATGTTTTTCTTTATAAAAAAACTTTTTGTTTTTTCCCCTAGGCCCTTTGCAATCCTCCTTTTGTCCGGATTCTTTCTATTTCAAGCAATACCAATAGTATACGGAAGCATTATACCTGATGTACGATTAAACTATGAAATTCCAGGCGTAAAAGGACAAAGGACAGAGACAGATAGTACTGGGAAAACCACAACGATACTCGACGTCTCCTCTATACAAAGTCTCCAGGACAATTTCATCAAACCTTTCTTCAACACCTTATTCGGGATAGGAGGAATTATTGCGGTAATGGGGATTGCTCTTGGAGGTCTCCAATATATGGGAGCAGGAGCAAGCATTGGAAATGTAAAAGAGGGCCAGGCAAAAATCTTTAATGCAATATTAGGAGTCGTCCTTCTTCTAAGTAGCTTTCTTCTTCTTCGCACTATAAATCCACAAATACTAGGGGGTGTGGGCCTCGAAAAAAAATGCGATAGCGCCTTCACGTCAAAAGATCCTGACCAGGTAGCCAAAAACTCCCTCTGCCCCATTCCAGAAATCACACAGTCAGATGTTAAAGTGAATCCGGCTGCTATAATAAGTTCTGCAGGAGATCAAGTTGATCCGAGAACAGGAGCTCTTCTTGGCACCACCCCAACCTCTACTAATCCACAAGACACAAGAAACAAAATGAATGAGCTTAATAAAGAGATAGCTGCCTTAAAGAAAGCCAGAGAAGAGCTTTCAAACTCACAACACGATTTCTTGTCACCCCTAGGCGGTAAAGATGATGCCTATTTAAAGAGCAGCACGGACGTTCCAATACAACTCGCTGCATTTTTAAGAGCAATCCCAAACTCATCGAACGGAGTCAGTGTGTGGAATCAGCCAGGAAAAGGAAATATGATTAAGTGGGCAAATGGGAAGACACAAATAATAGACAACAGTGTCCTCTCAGCTATCATTGCATACTCAGGAAGGGAATTTAAAATATTAGATAATTCGATAAAAAAAGCATCGGATGAAATACTTAAGTTAGAAAAAAAATTAAGAGGTACACCGATAAAAGAGGGAAAAAATGCGCCACCGGGAGCACAATAAAAAATTATTGTTATGACCCGCCGACAAAAGATAATTGTAATTAGTATCGTCTCCTTCCTTGTTCTTGTGCTGGGTGTGTTTGTCTTCCTGCTTCTCAACAGAAAAACTGACACGTCTCAGGGTGATGTTACTGACGACTTTGTCACCGACGAAATTTCTGAAGAAGAAACATCGCTTGCTTCCGATGTAGTACCCACACAAGAAACTACAGACCCCGTCTTTGTTTTCACCTATCGCAATAATGCGCTTTATTACGTTGACATCGCAGGCGCGCTTTGGAAGAAGGATGGGGCAGAACCACAACGCGTTGGTGAGTTCACCGTACAAGACCCAAATCTGCTCTTTAATTCGCCAGATGGTGCGTGGCTTCTTGTAGGGGAGGGGGCGGTAAGCACACAAAAAAGGTTTTCTCTTATTAGCACGAGGGAAAACACGACAATCCCTATGCCACAGGGAGTACGCGAAATACGCTTCCTAAACAATAACGAACTCATTTACTACAAGGACACTCTTGGGGCCACCGGCATCTTTATCTACGATCTCACCAAACGAAAAGAGCGTCTCGTAACGTCTCTCTCACCACTTGATGCCCACATTCGCCTCATCAATAAAAATCTACTCATGGTCGCGGAAAAGCCGACAAACGGTCTTACCAATCTTGTCTTCTCTCTTAATCTAGAGAAAAAAGAACTCAAAAATTACTTCTCAAGCTTTCTAGGTTCTTCGTTTGCTGTTGTAGGAGAAAATAAAGTACTCGCCTTTACACAAAACCCCAAAGACGAAGACCTTAATAAGCTTTATAATCTCGTGCTTCTTGATGAATCAGGAAAAATTACACACTCCTTAGACATTATCACTATGCCAGAAAAGTGCGCGGCAGATAGCAAAGGTATTTATCTCTATTGCGCGGTGCCTATGGAATGGAGTAAAAATATGCCAAACCTTGACCTTCCTGATGACTACTATATGCAAAAAACCGACTTCACAGAAAAAATGTATAGGATAGATCTCATTACCTTTACAGCAGACGAGATAACACCAAACGCAGCAGTAGAAGACGCGATATACCCCTCCATAAACGAAGATGGTTCAAAACTCTACTACTACAACCGAAAAGACCAGTTGGTATACTCGCTGGTGTTGCCACCAGCCGAATAGCTCATTAGCAAGATTAGCTCGTTAGTTTTGAGGATAAGGAGGAGAGCATTCTTGCTATCTCTCCTGTTTTTGTAATTAAACTCTGAAAGTCGTTTTCTTTAAGATACTCTAGGCGGTAAGAAATAATAATCTGTGTCTCTAATTCTGCGCAAGACCCTCGAGCAATAGCTAAAAACTGCCGAAAGTCTTTTGCTGTGGTGCGCATATGACCTTCAGCGATATTAGAAGGAATAGAAACAGCAGCTCTTCTTATTTGGCTTGATAACCCATATCGTTCTTCTTTTGGAAATTCTTTTGTAACGCCGTAGAGAACCAACACAAGCTCAACGGCTTTATTCCAAACAATTAATTCTTTAAAATTTTTCATATTTATAAACTAAGCGGCTCGCATACGAGCCGCTAACCAGCTAGTCTCTCTATCAAGCTAAGGATAGGGTTTTACTACGACGTACCTCTCATCTCCAGTACCAATACTTTCCGTAACGATGTCGGGATGAGTAGAGAGCTCGAGATGAATCACCCTGCGTTCAAAGGGTCTCATGGGGGGCAGTTTTATCTCTTTTTTGGTCATTACTACCTGGCGCGCAACCTTACGAATATAGTCCTTGAGTTTTGTCTCGCGCTCGCCACGATAGTTATTAATATCAATCGAAAACATCGCCTCCAAGCCCTTACGCTTTGAGAGTAATTTTAAAACCTTCTCAATGTCATGGATGTTTTCTCCCTCTTTTCCAATCATGTATCCCGCATCATCAAGAGAAATATGCACTTTTGTTTGCGTAGCATTTTGTGCAACTGAAACACCCGGGTCTTTTATACCCATATTACGCAGAAATTCTTCGATAAGAGTTTTGAGATTATCCATAATATAGAAAACACTAAATCCTAAAAACAAAATTCTAGACAAATAAGAAATTCAAAATAGTTTTGTTCGTTATTTAGGGTTTGTGTCATTAATGTTTGTTTAGGATTTCTAATTTTGTACTTAGAATTTAATTTGAAGAAACATCGTTCTTCATAAGTCGCTTTGTCATTACATATTCTCCCATTGAAAACAATGTACTCGCCACCCAATACAATCCCACCACTGCTGGTAGTTTTATCAAAATAATAAGAGTGAGTAAAGGAAACATAAACGTCATCATCTTCATCATCTGAGCCGCCTCACCAGTTGCCGCCTGCGGCATAAAAAACTTTGAATGTATAAACTGAAAAATTGTGGCAAGGATCGCAATAAGAAGAGAGGGGGCACCAACATCAATAAACCCTAAAAACGTATGCCCCAAAGGAAGTGTGGTATGAATAAAAGAATAATTGTAAACCGAAGAAATTTTTGGATCAAACGCCGTCATACTGATCTGATAAAGGGCAATAAGAAGGGTGACCTGGACGATGATAAACACAAACCCAGAAAATGGGTTTATTTTGTGTTTTGCATAGATATCGATCATTGCTCTTACCTGAGTTTCCTTATCATCCTTGTGATCCTTTTGAATACGCACTACCTCTGGCTGTAGTTTCTGCATTACAAGCTGATATCGCATATTTTTAAAAAATAGGGGGAAAATGAGGATACGTACAATTATCGTAAAGAAAATTATAGCAAAACCGGCATCAGAGAAAGCAATCTTGTCATACACAAAAAACAACAAATTAATAAGCGGCCGAAAAATGTATTCGTTATAAAGATAAAACATATTATATAAATAAATGTGCCTTCTTAAATACCTGTATAAGCTCCTTTTCCAGATCTTGGTAAGGAAGTCCCACCACCACACTACTATTTACCCTTATTATCACATCGTAACCCTTTTTAATAGAGGGGAGGGTACTATGTATAAAGGAGCGGGTCCGCCTTTTGATCTGGTTTCGATCTACCGCCCTTTTACTCACCTTTGATGACACTACAACAGAAAATCGAGAAACGGATAGCCTATTTTCTCTTGTATATACTAGAAAAAAGGGCGTAGTAGCCCTTTTCCCTTCCTTAAAAATCGCCTCAAAATCATGAGCTCGAAGAAGCCTATTAATCTTGGTAATCATAAAGAATCTTGGTGTTTGGATGCAATGCGAGGTGTAAGGCAGTCCGCCAAATACGCAAATTCTTAAACACTTAAAGATTTACGGCCCTTTCTTCGACGGTTCTGTAACACCTTACTCCCTCCTGGGGTAGCAGAACGTTTAAGAAACCCGTGGCTTCGCGCACGTTTCTTCTTTTTTGGTTGATATGTTCGTTTTGGCATAGCATTATTATTCTCCGATAGTACCTGTTTTTCTTCATTTTATCAATACCCCGATACATAGTACAAGCACGCCTTATTATATAAACTAAAAATATTCAAAGACGCGTGCTATGACACGTCATAGCGAAATTTTTTTGCATGACATATATTTTATACTCGTATTCTCAAATTTATTACATTTTTATTACATCGAATATCTGAGATAAAATTTTAAAGGAAAACAAAATGTGTGGTATAAAATTTTAACATTACACCTTCAAAAAACTAAGAAAATTTCTACATAAATTATGTGGATTTAAAGTTGTTCACATTTTTTTCACATGTTCTCCTTAATCAAGACTTGCTTAGGGTATAGGCGGTGCTATAATTCGGATATCAAATAATTTTTTCTTTTTTCTCATGAATTTCGACGAATTGTGGCAACGAATTTTAGGGGAATTAGAATTACAAATTTCAAAAGCAAATTTTATTACGTGGTTAAAACACAGTAATCTTTCTAATATAGAACATGGAACCGCAAAAATATCTTTAAAATCAAACTTTGCAAAGGAATGGGTAGAAAATAAATATCATAAACAAATTCTCCGTCTCCTCCATAGTTATGATAACTCAATCAAAAACGCTGAATATGTCATTCTTTCAACAAATATCACGGCAACAGCGACTCCTCTTAAAAAAACTTCTCCTCCTAGCGAAGAATTTCAACTTGAAATAGCAGAACAAAGTGTTGATCCTTCTACAAATCTCAATCCAAAGTACACCTTTGATCATTTTGTGGTGGGTCCAACAAACGAACTTGCAGCTGCTGCATGCTTTGCTATTCGTGACGCTATTGGGAAAAAATACAACCCGCTTTTTATCTATGGAACAGTTGGTGTAGGAAAAACCCACCTCCTTCAGGCAACAGGAAATGAAATAATGAAGCAGTACAACAACAAACTTAAGGTGTTGTATGTTACTTCTGAAAAATTTACTAACGATGTGGTTACTGCTCTTCAAAATAAAAGCCTAGAAAGAATTGAGGCAATGAAACAAAAATACAGAAATGTTGATGTGCTTATTATCGATGATATACAGTTCATAGGAGGAAGGGAACGCACTGAAGAAGAATTTTTTCACACCTTTAACGCACTCTATAACAATAACAAACAAATTATCTTGTCCTCTGATCGCCCCCCACGCGCACTCCCAACCCTTGAAGAACGTTTAAAATCACGTTTTGAAGGAGGAATGATAGCTGATATTCAGTTTCCTGAGTATGAAATGCGTGTAGCAATCTTACGCAATAAACTTATAGAAAAAAACAGTGAACTTCCAGACGCTATTATTAATATAATAGCCAAAAAGGTTCAAAAAAATGTAAGAGAACTTGAAGGAATGCTTACAAAAGCCCTTTTCCTTACACGCCAACGTGGTACACCTCCCGAAGAAGAGGAGATGGAACGCGTACTTCAAACTTATCTAGATAATCCTATTAAAATGATCTCTCCGGTTAAAATAATTAAAACAACTGCTGATTTCTTTGAAATTAATGAGAAAGAAATTATAGGACACGACAGAAAAAAAGAGATTGTTCTTCCTCGTCAGGTTGCTATGTATCTCTTAAGAAAAGAGCTTAAGGCGTCTTATCCATTTATTGGGGCAAAGTTTGGAAACAGAGACCACACAACCGCTATCCACGCTTACAATAAGATCGAAAAAGAAATTACAAAAAGTTCAAATCTTAATAGAATGATTTCTGAAATTATAGAAAGAATACATAATAATTAAAATTTCAAATATATAGTTTCTAATTTTTTTTTGTTAATTGTTGTGGAAAAGCTAAGGATAAATAGGGGTATAAGTGTGGGGAAAATAGGTGAAAGAAAAGAGTAAAAAAACAAAATTTTTAAGATATTTTTAAAATTAAAATTTATTCACAATTATAATATCTTGATATCCTTCTTTTTTCCACAAGACCATGTGAATATTTTTTTAAATCCAGTTCTACTAAAATAATCTCTTCCACAGATTTTTACACCTTTATTATAATAACTACTAATTTAATATATTAATTAATAATATTACGGTATGAAATGTATTTTATTGAAAGAACATTTAAATAATGCTTTGAGTATCGTTGAAAAATCTTTAGGTACTACAGAAATAATGCCTATCCTTAAAAACGTTCTTATTAAAATACGAGGAGGTAAGATTCAACTTATTGCGACTAATCTAGAAACAGCACTTATTGCGACTATTCCAGGGAAAATAGAAGAAGAAGGAGAAATTGCTGTTTCTGGTTCTTTATTATTTCAAATAATAAACAATATTAAGGATGAAAAGATTGAATTTATTACAAAAGATAATCAATTACAGATACATACTGATATGTTTCAGGGAGAATTAGTAACGGTTTCTAGTATAGATTTTCCACTCATTCCAAAAATAAACGAAACGACCTATGTTGAGGTAGAAGCGAAGCAATTTAAAAAAGGAGTAGATACAGTGTTTCTTGCTATTTCGTTTAATACAATTCGTCCTGAGCTTAATGGAATGTATCTTGGTAGAGGAGACAAGAGTAAGAAATTAATATTAGCGGGAAGTGATGGGTTTAGACTCGCAGAAAAGCAGGTAGATATTGTAAAGAGTGAAGTGGAATCTATTTCATGTATTATTCCTGCTAAGACATTACAACTTCTTGGAAGAATGCTTGATACTTCACCATCAGGAGTTTTAAAAATAGTAATAGAGGCGCATCAAAGTGTTTTTATAATTGATGGTTTCGTGTTAATTTCGAATCTTATTGATGGTACCTATCCTGCATATGATAATTTTGTTCCTAAGGATTTTGAAACAGAAGTTTTAGTAAGTAAAAGTGGTTTCACTGATGCAGTGAGACTTTCAAGTGTTTTAAGTTCAAAACTTAACGATATTACAATGCACGTGACACCAAACGAAGGTGTCATTAAAATAAAATCCTCAAACACAACTTTTGGTTCTGGAGAAATAAATGTGTCAGCACAAATAAAAGGTATTGAACAGTTCTTAAGAATGAATGCTCGTTATATCCAAGATGGTATTAAGGCGATAGATGACGTGAATCTTAAAATAAGTATTGTAAATGGGGAAAAGCCTATTAAAATTGAGTCTCTTGTTGATAAAAGCGCATATTATATTGTAATGCCAATAAAAATTTAAAATTAAAATCTCCCGCCAGAGGCGGGCTAAAAGCGGAAAAATGAAAAATGACACTTTAAAATAACAAATACATTTGTCATCCCCGACTCGATCGGGGATCCAGAAATGCTGGATTCCCACTTTCGTGGGAATGACAGTGAAACTGTCACTTTGAGATTTAGATTTTTAACTTATTATGTATCGTTCTTTTAAAGATATTGCTTTTAAAAAATATGCACGTATTATTTCACAAAACACAGTTACGAAAATGTGTAACCAACTTATATTTGATATTGTAAGAAATGATGCGAAGATAGAGCGACATTTTGGAAATACAATAGTTGTTAAATGTAAAAATGCTTCAGCTGCGGCATTTTTAAAAGCAAGAGAGAGAGGTATCCTTAGTGCTGTTAAAGAGATGGGGGTAACTACAATACACTATAAAACTTAACTTAAAAATTATATTTTTAAGTTCTTCCAAAAAGAATTAATTCTTTTGAAATGGTTTTTCCCGATGCATTAATTGCTTCAATACGAAGAGAATTTTGTATATAAAGTTCTTCTTTTGGAATACTAAAATGTTCTGATATACGTGGCGATGAAATGGTTTGAACAAGTATATCATTAAAGAATATCTTTACACTTTGAGGAATTTGATTGAAATTAATATTTCCCTCAAATGGTGTAGTAATGTAATCTCCATTTTCTGGATTTGTAATTAATATTGTTAGTGGTCCAGAAATAACAGGAAGACTGGGAAGGGTGTTAAAAATAGGGGAGATAGAAGAAGGTTTATTTTTCTTTACGGAAATATTATTTTGAGATGCCCACATAAGTACAGGTTCCTCCCAATTTTTAAATTGTGCATCAAAACTAGGATTTAAAGGATAAGCTCCTTGTGGATCGTTTTTATCTACATAATAAAGAATTTCGTGTACCTCATTTTTTATAGATCCATCAGGAGATGTTATTTGTGCAACATATTCTCCGTTTAACATTGGTTTATTACTATAAACTGGAGATGGTTTTGTAAAAAATTCTTTTGGACGTGTCGGAAGAACTTGAGTATAAAAGTCATTGAGAATAGGGACTGCAGCGAGAATACTCCCCGCTTTTTTTTGCATTGGGGTATTATCATTATTTCCTGCCCAAATACCTGTTATGAGATTAGGAGTGTATCCAATTACCCATGCGTCTCTGTAATCATTGGTAGTTCCTGTTTTTGCGGCGACATCATATCCTTCAAAATAGAGGGGACCACGAGATTCAAAAAGACGTGAACGTGCATTATCGTCCGAAAGTATATCGTTTATTTGTCGTGCGTATTCCGCTTCTATTATGTCATTCTCTTCGTCTTTGTATTCTTCAAGTACTTTTCCTTCTTTTGTTTCTACCTTAAGGATGAATTGTTGTTTGTGTTGTTTACCTTCTTGTGAAAAAACAGAGTAGGCATGTACCATCTCAATAAGTCGTACTTCACCTCCACCGAGGACAAGAGAAAGTCCATAACGTCGATAGTCTCCAAAGCTAGTGATGCCAAAAGATTGGGCAGTATCTATAACGTTTTGCATTCCCGCAAGATAAAGAACCTTAACAGCAGGAACATTTAAACTGTTTGCAAGAGCCTTTTTAAGTGTTACCGGACCACCATAAAGATGATCAAAGTTTTCTGGTTGATAACTATTGGCAGGATTATCAGTGGTATCGAATTCGGTTTTAAGATCAAACACTATCGTTTGGGGTGAATATCCTTTTTTGAAGGCGGCGATGTATGCAATTGGTTTAAAAGATGAACCAGGTTGGCGTAGCCCCTGTGTTGTTACATCAAAATTTCCTTCATTGTCGGTATCAAAATAATCTTTTGATCCAACAAGACTTATGATTTCTCCTGTTTTAGGATCTTCACTGAGTAATGCAGCATTAGTTCCTTTATAAAGTTCTGTGTTGCGTTCTGCCCCCTTTTTAATAACTTCTTCAGCTATTTGTTGGGTAGGCCAATCGAGGGTTGTTGTAATTTTCAACCCAGCATTTCGTACAAAATCTTCTCCATATTCTGTATTAAGATAATTTACCACCATCATCACAAAATGAGGCGCACGAATGGAGACCTTTTGTGCGGCAAATGTTACTTTTTGAGCTATCGCATCTTCATACTCTTCATCAGTAATCCATTTACGATCTCTCATTGTCTTTAGACCATAATGCGCACGCTCGGTTAATTTTTTTGTGTTACTCCCATAAGGAGAGTAAAAGGTAGGTGCTTTGGGAAGAGCAGCAAGCGTCACTGCTTCGGCAAGGGTGAGATCTTTTGTTGACTTATCAAAATAAGATTGACTCGCTGCCTCAATTCCATACGCATTTCCTCCGTAAGGAATCTCATTTAAATAAAGTTCGAGTATTTGATCTTTTGAGTATTGTTGCTCTAGTTTATAGGCAAGTATCACTTCTTTTATTTTTCTTGAGAGCGTTTTCTGCGGATCAAGAAGGGTATTTTTAACGAGTTGTTGAGTGATGGTGGAGCCACCTTGGAGTTTTTCTCCTTCTCGAATATTTACAATTAATGAACGAATAATACCTTTAATACTGAAAGATAGATGATTATAAAAATCTTTATCTTCTAATGCGAGAGTTGCTCTTTGTACAGAAAGCGGAATATCTTTTAATGAAATTGTTGTTCTCTTTTGATCCCCATAGAGATCGTAAAGGAGTACTGCGCCTGTCCTATCGTAAATTTTTGTTGTTTGAGGAATAGGACGATCATTGAAATTGTCTATACGAGGAAGATCAAGAGAAATATATATTAAAATAATACCGCCTATAGAAAAAACTATAAATATTAAAAAAAGACCCCAAAAAAGAAGAGAATATAAAAGCGGCTGTTTCTTTTTCATAATTATGATTATTGTACATCATTTTTTGATTTAGATCAATGAAAACAAAAAAAATCCCGCGAGAGACAAACTCTTCTCGCGGGATCAATATCGTGTATGTTTATTCGGAGTCTTCTTTTTCAGAACTATCTTTTTCGTCGTCATTGCTATCATCTTCTGTTTCGTCACCACCTTCTTCTTCAAGATTGAGCCCTTCGTCTCCGTCTTCGAACCAGCTTTCTTCGTCGTCATCATTACGCTTTTTTGAAGCATTAAAAACTAATAAAGACGATTTTAATGTGATCATATCCATGTTTTTTATGGCGACCTTTTAATTTGTTTGCTCGTATTCTATTATTTCTGTAGCCGGTGTCAATTATTGCTTTTATAGTAAAAATATGGCTAAATGAAGATAAATAAAGTACCTTGTTAATTTACGAAAGGGGTGTGAAAAATGAAGGTTTATATTTTTTTCTTTGACGACAGACCTATTCCTCTCATTTCTCCTGGCACAATAGACTCACTACTCACAGGAATTGGAAATGAAATAAAAAGGAACGACAGAGCAAGGGCCCTTCTTATTCCTTGGACAGAACGTCTTGTACGCGCTAAACAGATATATTATTCTTTTGCACATATTATTACAGATATTCTTGAAAGAAAGGATCTTAGTATTGTATTGTTTTGCGGGGATAGTTATGGAAGTCTTTCTTCATATAAACAATTAGGACCTTCTGTGGAGGCAGCGAAAGATCGATATGCTCCTATGGCCCTTCCCTATGTACGAAAGCAGCGTGAGATTTGTGCATATAATGAGTATGGTGAATCTTATTGTTACGCCTCTCCTGTTCTCTCTTCGCAACTGTGCGGAGAACTTTTCAAGTGGTTTTGGGATAATGTACCCCCCCAAGGAGGTACATTAATAAAGCCGGTTATGTACGCCAAACACCTTACTCTTCGAGACGATAATGGCGTAATGCCAGAACGGTGGCAAACCACGAGACATAGTTATCCAAATACGCATGGCTATCAACCGTATCTCAACGATCCTTACTATTACGAAGTATATCTCGAGGATATTATAAACTGCTTGAAATCGTTCAGTATGCCTTCCGTCGATGGTATACATTTTTATTATGGTGCGGAGGTTAGGAAAGCGGTTGAAGAGGCTCTTTTCTTTAGTAAATGGAACGAAAGGATGAGAAATGGGTTTTCTTGTAGAAAAATAGAACACGTTTTTATGACATCGGGAAAGTAGTAATGTAATTTGATCCCTTGCCTTTTCAGAACGCTTGAAAAGTAAGGGGTTTGACAAAAAAAGAAAAATTTGCTATCATTCAAACAAGAATAGATTTCAGTCATGTCCGCCCGAGGGGCGGATTTCTTATTAATTAACCAGCTTATAGCTTTTAGCTACTAGCTTCTAGGGTGTATAAAGTGCTAATCCCCCTAAAAACTAACACCTAAAAGCTAATAGCTAAAATAAATAGTATGTTGGATTTTAAAAATTTTTCTTCGGCTATTGAGCAGATTGCAGAAGAACGTAATATCAGTAAAGACTCCATTGTTGAGGCTATTGAGGCAGCCGTTGCTACTGCATATCGCAAAGAGTATGGCAGTAAGGGTGAACATATTAGGGCGAAGTTGGACTCTGAAACAGGCGAGTTTTTGTTTTGGCAGGTGAAGACAGTTCTTGATGAGAGCATGATTAAAACTCCCGAGGAGGCAGAGGCAGAGGCCGTTCAGGAGACCCCTCCGCTCACCGAGGGTGAGGTAAAACGATATGTGTTTAATGAAGAGCATCACATTATGCTCGATGACGCAATGAAAATAAGAGACGGTGTTGTTCCTGGAGATGAGGTGATCTTTCCTCTCGAACCACGAGCAGACTTTGGTCGTATTGCTGCACAGGCTGCAAAACAGGTGGTTCTACAAAAAATTCGTGAGGCAGAGAAGACCACGGTATATCAAGAATTTAAACAAAAAGAAGGGACCCTCGTGAGCGGTATTATTCAACGCATTGAAGGGCGTGCTATTTACGTTGATCTTGGAAAGGCGATAGGGCTTATGTATCCGAACGAGACTATCTATGACGAACGTTATCGTATCGGCGAACGAAGACGTTTTTATATCCTTGCCGTGCAGGAGGATTACAAAGGCCCCGCAGTGATTCTTTCTCGGGCTCATCCTCAATTTGTTGCTAAACTTTTTGAGATTGAAGTGCCAGAGATAAACGACAAGGTGGTAGAAATTAAGGATATTGCGCGTGAGGCGGGAAGTAGGACAAAAATAGCTGTTGCCTCAAATGTTGAGATGATCGATCCTATTGGTTCATGTGTTGGACAAAAGGGAACACGTGTTATGGCAGTAATGAATGAGTTGGGTGGAGAGAAGATTGATATTATTGCATGGTCCGAAGACACCTCGCAGTTCATTATCAACTCTCTTTCTCCAGCAAAGGTTCAGAAAATAGAGGTTAATTCTCGCCGAGAGGCTATTGTTTATGTATTGCCCGACCAGATTAGTCTTGCTATAGGGAAGAACGGTCAAAACGTACGTCTCGCGGCCCGACTTACTAATTGGAAAATCGATGTGCGTTCTATGGATAAACCTGAGGAGGTGGTTGAGGGTGGTGTTGCTGTTGCAACGGAAGAGACACGAGAAGAAACAGAAGAATAACAAAATAAAAAACCATTAAATGAAAATCACGCTTCCAGACTATAAAGCTATCGCAAAAAAGTTTTTCAAGGAAAATACAAAAAACCTTGATGTTTCTGAATCAAGATTTGAGGAGGCCATTCTTTGGCTTCGAAGATCACGAGCACAATACATTGCGCTTAATCGTCCTACACAAATGGGGGATGTTGTTGATATTGATTTTGATACCATGGTTGGATTGGTTCCTCTTGAAGGAGGGGCAGGAAGGAAGCATGTTTTTATGCTGGGGAAGGGCAAGTTTGTTCCCGGATTTGAGGAACATTTGACCGGTATGCAGATAGGAGAAAAACGAGAGTTTGATATATCGGTATTGGGCGATTACTGGCTTACTGATTTAAGGGGCAAGACTCTTCATTTTTCTGTTACGATGAATAACATACAAAAAGAAGTACTCCCTGAATTCAATGATGAATTTGTTCGTTCTCTTGGTCAATTTAAGGACGTTGGAGATGTGGAAGATAATATCCGGAAAGGTTTAAGCCTTGAACAAAACGATCGTGAAACTCATCGTTTGCGCTTGCTTCTCGTGGATATTTTAGTCAAAGAGACTACGGCTGAAATTGAAGAAGAAATGATTCTCAAGGAAGTAGATCGAGTGTTTAATGAATTTAAGGCAGGGGGGCCATCTCAAGCGAACGTTCTTAGTTATTTGGCACAGTTTAATAAATCAGAAGAAGAGTTTAAGAAAGAGTTGTATCCAGAAGCGGAACGCAATATTAAAGTCGCGCTTCTTTTGGGACGAATCGCCACAGAGGAGAAGATAACAATTGAGGATGAGGAGGTAGAGGAGAAGATAAAGGAGCTCATGAAAAGAAATCCAGAAGAAAAACTTTCAGAAGAAGATTTGCCGTCTATGCGTCTTTATGTTAAGAATATGCTTGCTACAGAAAAGGTATTATTATTTTTGGAACAACAATAGAGAGTACAATAAGACAATAACCAATATACTATGAATTTAATTCCTACCGTTATCGAAAAATCAAACTTTGGAGAACGTGCTTATGATATTTATTCTCGTCTTCTTGAGGAGCGTATTATTTTTCTCGGAGGACCTATTAATGACGTAGTTGCAAACACTATTGTGGCGCAAATGTTGTATCTCGAGCATACTGATCCAAAGAAAGACATCCATTTTTATATCAATTCGCCCGGTGGCGTCGTAACGGCAGGCCTTGCGATTTATGATACTATGCAGGCAATCAAGCCAGACGTTTCAACGATTTGTGTTGGTATTGCGGCTTCCATGGGGGCAGTGCTTCTTAGTGCGGGGAAAAAGGGTAAGCGCTACGCCCTTCCTAATGCTGAGATTTTGCTTCACCAGGTAATGGGGGGGGCAGAAGGACAGGCCTCAGAGATAGAAATCACAGCACGCCAGATTATTAAAATGAAAACTCGGCTTAATCAAATTCTTGCAAAGCATACAGGACAAACAGTTGCGAAGATGGAAAAAGACACGGATAGAGATTTTTATCTTTCACCAGAAGAGGCGGAAAAATATGGATTGATAGATGATATCATTAAATCCACAAAGAAGTAGAAGGCCTCTTGTATTTAGTATTTTGTATTTGGTATCTTGTATGTATCCCCCCTTTGGGGGATATTAAATAGGGAAGCGGGCGTCGTATAGTGGCTATTATGCGTCCTTGCCAAGGACGAGACGGCAGTTCGATTCTGCTCGCCCGCTCAAATAAAATTTCAACTAAAAAGCTTCGGTGTTCTCGGGGCTTTTTAGTTTACGTAAAAATACTGGACAAATCTATTAAAATATGATATATAATAATTAGCTATTTTGAATAGAAAGGAGGTGATATGAATTGCGTGCAATTCATGTTCTTGCGGGAGAATTCGACGGTGTCAGTCATCGGGTTGGGATTGTCACCGCTGCTCGTTGTCGTAGGGCATACGAGAAGTGGCGGGAAGATTCCTCTTCCCTGATTCTTCTCACGGGTGGTCATCACGTGAGTCATGCGGGTGTCGCTGCGTGTAACATGATGAAGGACTACCTGATTGAGCTTGGCGTGTCCGAGACTTCGCTTGTGTGTATGGCTGCTCCCGAGTACCATACATTGAGCGAGGTGGGGACGGCAGCGAAATGGGTTGCGGAGCACAAGGGGGTGGATGAAGTGATTGTTGCGACTTCCTTTATTCACGCTTTACGTGCAGTGCTTCTCTGGTGGATTGTTGGAAAGAAAAAAGTAAAGGCCATAAGCGTTTCGGAAGGATCTCAAGGAAAGAGTATCGTGTGGGAGTGTGCGGCTCTTGCCCGACTTCCCGTAAGGCTCCTCACCCGCAAAAGCAAAAGAAGTTCAGAATGAGCTTCTTTTTTTTATGCAAGGCGACAGAAAATTAGTTCTGGTCCGGTTTTACTCCTCCTGTTTTATACTTCTTGTCATATGTAGGTTGAAAATAAAAATAAGTCGATTGAATAATAGTAAAGTACTACAACCCGCTTTGCATCTCTTATTAAATCTGTATTTTTTGATTTACTAAAACAAGAAAATGCAGATAAAAGAACCTATGCTGATGGCAGTCACAAATTAAGTTTTTTTCTTCTGATTTCTGGAAGGACGGGAAGTGATGCTCCACCACGGAAGATGAGTTCGTGTACAATGTGTTCTATGTCGAAGTCGAGGAGATTGCGTGGTAGTGAGGCGTGGCGTGTGATTTCGACACCGGGGACCCCATTTTCCCATATATCGATTTTTCGAACGGAGACCCTTACCGAATGAATACGCACATCGGTTAAGATTTGTAGGGCAATGCGCTCAGCAATTGTTTCAATTAATGCGTCAGGTTCCATGGGGTGATAGAAATGTCAGTACGGAGACGTTGTGGCGCGTGCTGCTCTTTTTGTGTAAGTCCGTGAATGCCCGAATAAATAAGATTTTCGAGGATGATATACATAGGATGCGAGTTAATAATAAAAATTCCCTCAAGGGGAAGAATGCGCGACAGAGTTTTTAAAAACGCAAAATACCCCCCGAGCTATAAGATAAGGGGTGTGTATGGATAGCTTGACCAAGTTGTGACACGTTTTGTAATAAGCATGTTGGTTATAGATACTATATAATTCGGGTTTGGTTTATCGTATTTTTTTGGGTTCGGTGCTATACTACTAATATTATAAATCTTTATACGTTTTTTACCACAATATGGCGAATCAAGAACTTGTAAATTATATCATGCAGCAGGCCGGTCAGGGGGTGTCTCAGGAGGTGCTTCGAAACACACTCCTTCAGGCAGGATGGCAGACTGCGGATGTTGATGAGGCGTTAAAATCTCTTACTTCGTCTCCTGTTGCTGAGGTTAAACAGAGTTCGGTGGCGGATACAGCTCAATCCGAGAGGACGTTGCCAGAGAGCGTTACTTCCTTTGATGAGCACACGGCGCCACGTTTTGGTAAAAAACTTATTATTTTAATTTCTGTTGTTGGACTGCTTCTTGTTGCCGGGGGTGTTTTTGCATACAACTATTTTAATCAGACTCCGGAACAAATTGTTGGGGGTATGGTGAAGACGATGCTTGAGGCGAAGACAAGTAATTTTTCCGGTGACATTAAGATAACCATAGACACTCAAGATGTTGCGGGTTTTCTTCCTTCCGCAGTGGGGGATAGTACTTCGGGACAAATAAAAACAGGGGAGGGAAGCGTTACCATACGATTTAGTGGTTCATCGGATTCGTCTAATGTTTCTAATCCTAAGGTATTAAGTACGTTTACTTTTGGAACAGACATCCTTCCTTTTGGTGGAGCACTTCTTGGTTTTGATATGCGTATTGTTGATAGGGCTCTTTATTTAAAGTTAAATAATCTTGGTATTCCTGGCACAGAGAATTTTGGTTCTTTTAAGAATCAATGGATTAAATTTGATTCCACGACTGCTTTAACACAACTACAACAGTCAGGATATTCTGGATCAATAAACCTCGAAGAGAATCTTAATCTTCCAACAGAAAAAATTGATAAAATAAAGACAATTCTTGGGAAAGCATTGTTTATTAAGGTGGGGGCGCGTCTTGCTAGCGAGCGGGTTGGTGGTGTAGACTCTCATCACTATGCCTTTAGTTTGAATAAGGAGGGGCTTAAAAATACGTTAAAAGAAGTTTCTTTGGTGGTGCAGGAGAAGGATCTTACCGAGGCTGAACTACAGGGCCTTGACGCGTTCTGGGAAAACATAGAGGTGTCGGGGGAATTGTGGATTGGTAAATCTGATCGCGTATTACATCAAATTAAGATGGTGTTGGATTCTAAATCAATGATCAAAACGACAGTGATCATCAACGAGACATTTAAAAATATAAATGAACCCGTTACCATCAATATTCCTCCCGATGCAAAAAATTTTGAAGAGCTACTTTTTGGTATTTCACCTTTAGCCTCTGGAGAAAACATCGATACAGACGGTGACGGAATTTCCGATTCAAAAGAGGCGGTCCTAGGGACGGATCCTAAAAAGATTGATACCGACGGTGATGGGTATAAAGACGCAGATGAAATTAAGAATGGGTATAATCCTACCGGCACAGGCAGGCTTCCATTAATTGATACGGACAAAGATGGATTACTTGATGCGCAAGAGGTGTTTTATTCTACCCAGCCCAATAATCCGGATACTGATGGTGATGGGTATAAAGACGGAGATGAAGTTAAGAAGGGTTATAATCCTCTTGGAGAGGGAAGGCTTTAGAACTTTTCTCTTTGGTACACAGCGATAAGATGTTATTAAGTATTTATGAAAGAACGGCTTTTTAAACAAGAAAACTGGGTGGAACATGCCTTAACACATAATGTTGAGCGGGTTATTACTGATGAGGAGTTGCGGGCTCGTATCGTCTCTGGAAAACAGCTACGCATTAAATTTGGAGTAGATGTAACGAATCCACTAATCCATCTTGGACATGCCGTAAATCTTTGGAAGATGCGCGAGTTTCAAGAAGCTGGTCATAAGGTTATATTTTTGATTGGTGATTTTACGACTCGTATTGGGGATCCAACAGGAAAAAGCAAAACGCGACCCGAAAGATCTATCGAAGATATTGAAAAGGACGCGCTTCTTTATCAAGAACAAGTTACAAAAGTGCTGCTTAATGACAGTCGGGTGTTTGAGGTGCGTCGGAATTCAGAGTGGTATGGAAATATGTCTCTCGATACTTTTTTGAAACTATGCGGAAAGATAACGCATGCGCGCCTTATTGAACGCGACATGTTTCAGAAACGCATTAAAGAAGGAAGCGAGATTTATATGCATGAATTACTATACCCTATTTTGCAGGGGTATGATTCGTATGTTCTCGAATCAGATCTCACTATCATTGGTTCTGACCAGTTGTTCAACGAGATGATGGGGAGGCATTATCAGACTCTTTTTGATCAAGCTCCACAGTCTATTATGACGACAGTGATCACCGCTGGCCTTGATGGAAAGGAAAAGCAGTCAAAGTCTCTTGGAAATTTTATTGCGATTACAGATTCTCCAGAAGAAAAATACGGAAAAATTATGACTCTTCCTGATGATCTTATTATCACCTACTACAAGGTATATACTTTTATTGATTCCGAACAAATTAAAGAGTATGAGACTCAGCTGCGCGGCGGGGTTAATCCGCGCGATATTAAAATGAAATTAGCAAAGGACGTTGTTTCTTTATATCACGGGGAAGGAGAGGCAGAGCAGGCGGAACAGGGTTTTGTGCGTATGTTTCAAAAGAGAGATGTCTCTGCAGACGCAAAAGATGTTGTTATGATTCCAGGCATAACCATTATAGAATTTTTACGCGAAGTTGGTCGCGCAGATTCGAACGCAGAGGCGCGTCGTCTTATTGATGAAAAAGGTGTTCGTATAGAAGGGGAAACGCTAAACGATGTCAATTTAGTTTTGGGCAAAGAGGATGATGGAAAAATTATAAATGTAGGTAAACGGTATTTCTATAAACTTAAATTTTAGAGCACCCACAAATTTAAATCCCCGCTATTTTGCGGGGGTTTACTATTATGTATGAAGGGCGTTAATAATACGTTCGAGTTCTTTTGGTGGAATAGCGCATCCGGTATTGCGCGATGTGCCTCCTGTCATGTCGCATCCGCCGTGACAATCGGGTAGTCCTTTGAGCCCTTCGAGTTTATTAAGGGTTGCAATAATGAGTGTAATGTTAAAAGGTATGAAAGGAGATGCTTTACAGAATGTGTAGTTGTATTTTTCGTCTTTTCGTTTTCGGACAGTAACGATCGCCCTGAAACCTTCTTTAAAGATAGCGCTTCGTGCGTGTGTCCCGATTTCTCGAATCATTTTCCATTGCATACCACCACCAAGCATCTCATATCGACAATCAAGAGGGATCGAGCTTTCGTTACCTGCAATATGTTCGAGAATGCGAATTTCAACTTCCTTAATAATGTCTTCAAATTCCTTGGAATCGCGTTTATCGATTTGCCCACCGTATCGGAATTGGATATAGGGATCAAATACCCACGCATGTTGTTCTAATACAGATGTATGTACAGGAAGGGCACATAACCCACTTGTTGTATCGAGAATGTCGACGAGATTTACAAGACGATTAAGTCGTGGGTTTGGTGTGGCAAGAATGGTTTCCGAATTTTTTAGTAGGGTGGTTGCTGTACATACGTCCTGGTCACAATCATTTACATGGGGAAATATGTGAGGTTCGTTGTCTTTTTGAAAAGAGAGGAATAGTCCTTGACGGATAGCTACCAGTACTTGTCCGGATGTGGACCGAGTTCCCAGGCGATCAACGTCTTCATGGTGATTAAAGTTTGCCCATGGACCACGTGAATCAAATTCCGGTTTTCCGAGTATGTAGCCGTCTAGGCCAACGGAAAATGGAGGCTTCCTTTGGCAAAACTCTCCCCATGTCATGGGGGGCGTTTTGGGGTCTACACGGAGCGTTACTGCCATTTTATCTTACCCCCTTACTCAGTTTAATTTTCAACGAACTATCTTCACTATGGTATGTTTTATTAAAATAGTCAAGGTATCAAAATGGTCTCTGTCGTGGAAAATAAAAAAACTATTATGACATGTCATAATATAAATAAGACATTTTTTCTTGGGCGTAAAATAAAAATCCCCGTGCGGCAACACACGGGGTTTTGGCACCCCACTTGGCTCAGTAGAGTGCACAATAATATGAAGGGTGCGTGGCGGCGCGTTCCCTTGTTTGTTCGTCGTGGTGCCCGTTGGTGGGCGGCCGACTTGGTCTGTATTTCGTCACGTTATATATTACAGACCCGTGCTTCCTCCTCCGAGAAGCTACCTTTTTGACTTCATCTTTCCGCCAGAAGAGTGTCTGCCTAACGGCAGATTTTTCTTTGCGCGGTTCTTCAAAGGCATCCGCGCACGGCCCACACATTCCAAGCACTCCAACATAGGTCGGGTGTATTTGTAGAATATGTAGATGTGATACAATGGGAAATAAGAAAATAAACTCATGAAAGAAGGGATAGGGGGTATAGAAAAATTGCGTGAAGTTTTACGTGTTCCTGTCGGCAATGGCGTTGATTTTGCTGTTTATGGTGGTAAAGGTGACCAGCTTTTTGTGAATTTTGAAAAGGAAGGAAAGGTTCTCGTGGCGCCGGTTGATCTCGTCCTAAAGACACACCAAGACCAAAAAATAGATATTCGTGATTCAGTCGATGGATTTGATGGAGATTTTGAGAGAGGAGTTTCAGTGGTATTAGATAAGATACGTCGTGATCCACGATTAATCTTCGCTTTTTTGCATGAGCTTGGTCATATAGAAGTATGGAGAAGACGCGAAAGAGATGATCCAAAAATGGCGATGTTGTATTCATTCCTTGTTCGTAAAACACTCGACGAATATGAGCCTCGGGATTACGAACTGGATGCTCAAGATGAACGAGATGCATGGGCGGCGGGTTTGCGTATGGCGAGAAAATTGCGCGAAAAATACGATATTGATCTTTTTAAACTTTTTTTAAATGTTGATGATTTAATGGGGTGGTTACGTGTTGATCAGCTTGAAACGTATGAAAAAGAATTGCAGATGCGTGGCGGTAGGGTGAAAAACGAGAAAATAGATAAGGTTAATTCTTGGCTACAAACTCGATGGGAGGAGGATGTGCTTTAAGTTAAATTATTTATTATATTCTTCGGAGGCCTTCCAGGCGAGCTCAAAAATAGTACGAAATGTTGAGGCGATATCTTTGCTTTGTATGGCGACCCCTAAAAGTTGTGCACCATAGGAGATAAGAACAAGATATTCTTCACCATAGACGGTGACACTACTTGTAAAGGGGAATTTATCTTTGGGGATATATCTGGCCTCTCGTTTTTTTGTTGGGCTTGTTGCATTTGCTATTGGTCCTGGGGCGCGTGTATAAATTACGCGGCTTACGATTTGGCTCTCTGCCCTTTTTTTACTATAGGTTTCTTCGTAGTCGGGAAAGGCTTTAAATAATTCATCGAGGGGGGTAAAACCGACCATGTCTTGTTTCTGTGTTTCTGCAACACGGGTGAACTCTTCTTGTATCGCAATAATTCCTTCTTTACCCGCGTAGAATTTTACCTTAGGTTTGTTCTCTGAAAGGTTAAAAAGTGCTTTAAGCTCAGGAATTATCTCTTCGAGGCGATCATATTTTTCTTTGAGTTCCACCTCCTCTTTTTTAATAAGGCGATCAAGCTGCTCAGGAGTTTCGGCTGCGAAGAGTGTTTTTTTTCCCACATCAACGTTGGTTACAAGACCGTCTTTGATGAGAGAGTCGAGAAGTACGTAGGCGGTAGGGCGTTGTACTTCAGCTTTTTTTGCGATTTGTTGTACTGTTGCTTGGCCAAGCTCGAGAGTGGCGAGGTAGACTTTCGCCTCTTTCTCTGAGAGGCCAAGTTTTTCTAAATTGCGTTCGAGAGCGCTATTCATAGTAAAAATTATTTATTAAATCGTTCTTTGACTACGTTCCAGTCGATTGCGCTCATGAAGGCGTTGATGTAGTCCACGCGTTTAATACCATAATCGAGTGTATAAGCGTGTTCGAATACGTCGAGGACAAGAAGAGGGGTGGCGCCAGAAAGGTGGCCCATATCATGTTCAGTAACCCACGTATTAAAAAGATTTCCCGTTCGCTCGTCTTTGTAGAGGATGACCCATCCGACTCCGCGCATCGATCCTGTATTTCTAAAGTCTTTCTCCCATAATTCATAGTTTTTAAATTGTTCTTGGAGTGCCCCAGAAAGGAGGGAATCCTTATCACGTATTTTTGGTTGAGGGGACATGTTCTCAAAATAATATTCGTGGAGACGCATGCCGTTATATTCCCATCCAAATCGACGTTTGAGCTCTGCGTATTCAGGCGTTCCTGACCTATCCTCCGCAAGTAATTGTGTAAGGGCCGTTGAGAGCTTGTTGGTGTTTGTTACATATCCTTGATAAAGCGTGAAGTGGTTATTGAGAAGGGCGTCGCTAAAGCCCGGTGTTCCTAAGAGATGATCGAATGATTTTGGTTGATACATAATTTAAGTATATCGTTATTAAGATTAGTTTTCGAGCGCCTCATAGCAAAATTGTGCATAGGCTAAATTAAGTGGGTTCTGATCTGTTTCGTGTTGGGCTAGACCATAGGTACTTAGGGCTTCATTTTTAAGTATTTTTGTAATTCTTTCTGGTTTTGTGGTACTCTGTGCTTTTGCCCATGCAAGGAGTTGATCAAATTCTTGTTTAAAGGGTTCTCTGTTGAACGGTTTGTTTTTCCACGCAGTATAAAGAAGTTTTAGTGATGCATGAAAAAAATTAGAGAATCTAGAGACTTCAAGGGGGTCTAAGTGGACACCATAAAGAGTAAAGGTGGTTGCGCTCATCTTTTGCAGAAGGGAGAGTTCAATACGCTCGGCATTTTTGAAGCGATTTGTCTTTTCTCGCAATTCTTTTGTGGAGACAAGGAGGCGCTCCCTCTCTTTTTCTTTTAGTTCAATTTCGGCTTCAAGTTGTGGAATACCAAGTTTTTCGCGTTTGGTCTCCCATTTTCCACCTTTCCGCCGTTGGATAGTTTCGTTTGGGCTAATCGTTTTAAGTTTATTATTAATTTGCTCTTTTATATCTTGTATTGATGAGTCTATTTTCCAGAGCTGGGTATTTATTTCATTTAATATTTTTTCTTCTTCTTGAGACGGTGGCGGAGGGAAATGGGTAGGGGAAATTATGAGAGAGTTATATTGTTGTATAAGAGGTTCGTTTTGAATCGTATAGTATATGTCTTTTATTGCAACGGGTATGGTTTCTCGTGTGAAACGCGTTGTTATAATTTTTTCTAAAGATGTCGAGAGTGTTGTTGCACTGGTTCGGGCATCAAGACGTTGTTGTGTTTCAAGATAGGTTTCTTCCCCCGACAAAGTAGAGAGGTGTGTATCGAGGTCTTGTATCGTCTTCCACGCACGATCAATGCGCACCGTCTCCCATTCTTGTTGTATGGCGTTTATCTTTTCTGGGTTGGTTCGTGCGTATTTTGCAAGCCGGCGTAATACATCAGTGAGAGCATAAGAAAATATTTCCGACTGGTCGTCACCAAATTTATGACACAACTCATGAAGATAGGTGGCGAGGGCGTCTTCTATGTTTGGTGTTTCAAGCGAGTCTTTACTTACCCACACAAATTGTTCGTCATATAAACCCTTAAGGTAAGGATGTTTTCCCTCAAAGAGGCGTATCGTTTTTGCATTAAGGTCGGAGAGGCGTTGAAGTGCCCCCACAGCATTTCCTCGTTTAACACCGAGCAGATTTTCGATATGAGCAATCGTTCGTGTGTCGGTTGTTTGTAGAATGTCTCGTGCGAGAAGCTGTAAGTTCTCAATGCGTTTTTCATGTTCTGGTGTGGGGAGATACTCTTTTAATTCCAATATCTCATTTTTCATATCCGATGCTCGAATCATTCCGACGCTTGCGAGATATGGGTGACATGGTTTAAATCCTAGACCTTTTAGGGTTTCAAGAAAGCCTTCTTCATCAAGAGCAACATGGTCTTTGTCAAAGGACATTTTTTTCTTTAGTAAGGCATATCTTTTAACAACGAGCTCAAGTAATTTGTTTCCCATGTAATTTTCTCTGATATCTTTGAGTGGATTGTCTGGAAGGGTATAAAATGGCTCAAGGATTGCTAACGTTTTTTCAAGCTCCTCTTTGGAGAGGGAGTCGACGAGGAATTCGAGATATACAAGCTCTACCTCACGTTCTGTTATTACATCTCTATCGCGCGAGAGATTGAGAGTATATTTTTTTGTTTCGGGAGTTTCGTGAGACCAAAAAGTGAAGTGGGGGAGAGTCTCCCATTTTCCTCGAGTGTCGTAATGAATACGCTGACCGTTTAAATAAAAATTTCCTGGTGTTCCATGGTGAAACGAGAATCCGGCTTTCTTGTTGTCTGTCGTTGGATTTTGAAAATCAGGATTATTGCTATGATAAAAAAGATTGCGCGCATCACTAAAAATTTTTGTCATTTCAGGGTCGTCTGCGGTAAGAAAGATATCATTTCCTTTGTGAGGTATAGTATTTTTCTTGAGTTTTACGTATAAACCTTTTATGTCTTCTTCTGTAGACCCTTCTGGGGGTCGATCGAGGTAGAATTCGAGTTCCCAATTTTGAGATCGAAAGAGAACCTTTGAAAAACCAAAATCGCGAAGCATGTGAAGGGCCATTATTTTAGTTCCTTCGTGGTGTCCTCCTGCTGATTTTTTTGGATCTTCTTTGTATCCACCCCCAAGATGCAAAAGACGAGTGTAGGGATACTCCGCATCGCCTTTAATGCGTATCGTGGCGCCATTCTCGTCTTCTTGTGTTTCGAGTTTGACTCCATCAAGTGTGAATTTATTTGCGTCAAAAAAGTTTTGCCACGTATCACGTGCGACGCGTTCTCTGTCCCAGCGCGCTTTTGCCATGTAGTTTTCAAGGATACCTAGATAGTATCCTCGTTCAAGACCTTTTTCGAATCCATAGGTTTCGTTGGTTCTGGGTTGTGATGATGGTGATTGTTCCATAAGAGATAAAACACCTTCTTATTATACTTGGCATATGCCAGTTACCAATCTATTCAAGTTGCGATTTTGTTTTATAATAAAATTTAAAAGCCCCTTTTGGGGCCCCTTGTTTTTTATGACGGGAGTATTCCTTTCCACAGGAGCAAAAGATGGTCGTAAAGAACTCCAGACCTTCCTTTGTTACGTTTTTCCTGAAGATCGTACTGTTGACGACCATGGGTCGGACAGTTTGATTCAAGAACTAACTCACTTTTACTCCTTCTTGTTAAGCTAAAGGTTAGAGATTCTCCCCCAATATGGAAAACCGTAGAGAATGTGTGTACTCCGTCATTCTCCTCATGTTCGAATCTCAACTGTTTACGCTCCAGATCTCGGAGCCACTGTTTTAGTATGAGCGGAACATCCCGCTCCTCCACACACCTTTTTTGGAGTGTCATCATGTATTCACTCTCCTTTCTTTTTGATCACTACTCCCTTAGGCATCCTTTTTCTGGGTATTCCAGAAAAATAAGACAGAATCCCTGAGAGAGTAAGCAAGATGAACCTTGTTTATGTTACATCACAACTATTATATTGTCAAGCTCCTTCGTCGACACGTTCAGGATAAATTACGTGTTTTAATATACATAGGGTAGCTTAGTGCGCCAGACAAGGCAATAGCTAGCGCGTCGCTTTCGTCGTCGTAGCGAGGTTTTTTTGGAACATTTAGTATTTTTAGGGTAAGTTTTTCAAGTTGTTGTTTTTCTGCCCTCCCGTATCCCGTAACTGATTGTTTAATTTCAAGAGGGGTGTATTCAAGGATAAGTATTTTTTGTTTCTGGACGATAAACTTGATGACCCCCCGCATTTCACTTACTGCGAGTGCGGTTTTTTGATTTTTTCCAAAGAATACTTTTTCTATTGCGACTGCATTTGGATTGTATTTTTTAAGAAGCGCAAGAAGCTCCTTTTCGAGGAGAAAAGGGTCTTGGGGAGAGGCGAATAATCCAGAAGTAAGGGCGCGAAAGCCACCTCCTTGTTTTTCAACAATCCCAAAGCCAATACGTGTTGTGCCTGGGTCGATACCAAGTACTATCATAATTTAGAATGTAAATCTCAAAATGCAAAATTATGGAGATGTGAAATTTTTAAAAAATCATTCACACCCCAATTTTAAATTTTGAGATTTGAATTTTTCATTTTTTAGAGTTCTGCATTGGTATAGACTTCGTCAACTTCGTTTTGTTCGTCTAGGGCATCGAGGAGTACGAGTATTTCTTCTTTTTGTTTTTCGTCTAATGAGATTGTCTCTTTTGGGACAAGGAGAGACTCCGCGCGAGAAAAAGAGAGTTCGAGCTTATTGAGTTTTGTTTTTAGTGACCCCAAAGAAGATGGTGCAGAAGAAATAAAAACGCTTGTTTTATCTTTTTGGATATCAAGGGCGCCAGATTCGATAAGTTCTAATTCTTGATCTTCGGTTAAGGTGGGGGTGTCAAGCTCAATTTCTCCTCGCTCTTCAAACATCCAGACAACAGATCCCATGGCGGCAAATTTCCCATTTCGTTCTGAGAGAATGTGTTTCACTTCGGCAAGAGTTCTATTTTTGTTATCCGTCACCGTATCGATAATGAAGGCAACGCCATAAGGTCCATAAGCCTCATAGCGGAGACGCTCTAGTTCTTCGCTTGCACCGACTCCTTTTCCTCGTTCAATGGCACGCTTAATGTTGTCTTGCGGCATATTTAGGCTTTTTGCTTTTTCAATCGCAAGTGCGAGTTTTGGGTTTGTTGTTGGATTAGGATCTTTTTTCTCTTTTACGGCAACGGAAATAAGCGCAGATATCTTTGAAAAGACCTTGCTTTTTTTGGCGTCCGTAATAGCCTTTTTGTGTTTAATTTGTGCCCATTTAGAATGACCCGACATAAACTTATTGTATTCGAGAATGTATGCGTACCTCTTCCTCACCCATTCGGATCCCCAGCGGCATCCTCACTCTCTCCTCCGGCGCTCCGTTGTCAATCCAATTCTCTCCCTACGGGAGATCAGGATTGACAACACCCTGCTTCGCGCCGGAGGAATGGTTCGGAAGAGCTATCGCATGCATTCTCTCCATTCTTGTAGCTAAAGGAATTTTTTAATAAAAATGACGGTGATTACTGTAAACATTAGACCGATGAGGACAGAAAGTAAAGGAGTGAAGATGTTGTCGTTGAAAAAAGTTGGTGGTGATTGTTCGGCGTTTTCATATATTTCATTTAGGTGAGCAAATTCTTTTTTGGTTTTCTTTTCTGATAGGGAAGGGGCGATGATGATGTTGGTTTCTCCTGGCGTTGGTTTGGTTGTCCATGCCCAATCGTTTTCTCTTCTGCGGGCAAAACTTTTATTCCGTGGCGCCTTTCCTTGAAACATAATTTTTGAGATAAGGTCACCTTTTTGGTTTATGAGTGAGAGCTCGTCACCGTTATTATTGATATGGATTTTTGAGTCGTATTGAGAAATAGTAAAAAATGTATTTGGCGCAAGAACGAGATCTTTAAAAACATATTCATGTGATGAGTTGTCTTTGAGACGCCAACCCATAAGCGTTGTTGACGCGTCATTTGTGTTATAAAGTTCGATCCACTCATCTTTGTCTTTCGAGGGGTTGGGGAGGAATTCGGAAATAATAATCCCACGAGTTTGTTCAAGATCGCGATTTGCTGCGTTGCGAGCTGTGGTGCTCGACACAATACTATTTGAGTATTGCTTACTTCGCTCCTCGCTCGCGTCTTGCAGCTCATTGATTTTGAACAAACTCGCATTATTGGTAGGGGGTGTTGTATCAATTGGTTCTTCTGTGGCTCGTGTAATTGTTTGGCCATTTTCTCGTCCTGGTGTTCCTCCTGTTTGCGATGATTCGTGAAATAACGCAGTGGTGTCTGATGAACGTTCGATTGTTTTTCCATTTCCGTCCCCGCCCGAAGATGGTTGGTAGGTAATGTCATCTACAACGACCTTGTTATTGTCGAGAAGAACGATGCGATTGCCCGTATTTCTTAGATTAAGAACCGTATCAAAAACTTTTCCTTCAAATCCAGGGTGTTCATTTAAAAATGTTGTAATATCGCTTGCAAGGATAATGTGTTCGTTTGGAAGAATAGAAAAATATTCTGGATGAATATCGTTTTTGATTTGATGGTTTGTGCCATCATTAATGCGCCAGTCTTTTATAGTAATGAGTGATGGCCCCGTGTTTTTTAATTCAACCCATTCGCGTTTCGTATCGTTTCCTTCTGGGTTGTACATAATCTCATTAACAACAAGAGACCCATTTGCGTGGGTTGGTGTAATTAAAAGAAGAACAAAAAATAACAAAGTTCTATAAAGCATATTTAATTTTATCAATACTAGATATTTTCCTTGTTGTCGAATAGGGAGAGGCTTTGGATTTCGTTGTTGACGTATTGATAGGCGAGGAGGGTCGCTCTCCTTCCCTGAGCAGTGCGTTCGAGAAGACCTAGGCGAATAAGGTAGGGTTCGTAAACTTCTTCGATAGTATCGATTTCTTCATTTGACGATGCGGCGAGTGCCTTAAGGCCTGCGGGTCCGCCATTGAATTTTTTGATAAGTGTTTCGAGAAGTTTCTTTTCTTGTGGCTCTATGCCATGAGCGTCAATATCAAGCATTTTGAGCGTTTCATTTGCGACTGTGGCATTGATGGTTGATTGATTGCGCATTTCCGCGAGATCGCGTGCACGTTTTAAAAGCCTATTTGCAATGCGAGGAGTGGCGCGGGATGCGCGAGCAAGAATAACGAGAGCTTCGTTATCTATTTTTACCCGTAGAAGTTTAGCGGATCGCGCTAGGATCTGTTTAATGTGTTCCTCTTCATAAAACTCAAGCCTGAAAACAACACCAAATCTGCTGCGAAGAGGGTTTGAGAGGAGGGCCACACGTGTTGTTGCCGCTACGAGGGTAAAGGGGGGGAGATCGAGTTCGAAGTTCCTTGCAGCAGGACCCTTTCCAATGATAAGATGAAGCTTGCGGGATTCCATTGCGGGGTAGAGAACTTCTTCAATTGATCGGTTAATTCTGTGCGCTTCATCGATGAATAAAACGTCGTTGTTTTCAAGGTTGGAGAGGATGGAGGCAAGGTCGCCGGCTTTTTCGATCGCGGGACCCGAGGTAATACGAAGATTAGTATTCATTTCTCGGGCGATAAGGGAGGCAAGGGTGGTTTTTCCTAGGCCCGCAGGGCCATAGAGGAGTATATGATCCACTGTTTCTTTGCGTTTTTTTGCGGCGCCAATTAAGATATTTAAGCCTTCTTTTGTTTTTTCCTGGCCAATATACTCTTGCCAATTTGAAGGACGTAGTGTTAAATCAATACTCTGGTCTTCGATTTCCCTTGCTTTCGTTGACATATCTTTAAAAATATGATAGTATATAGCAAACCACGAGAAGGGTGTAGGCAGTTGGGCCTTTTTATACTCTACGGCTTTACGGGACGAGTATCTGATGGCTCATTTGGTTCCGGCTGGATGTGACCTCACGCTTGTCTTTTATCTCAACCCCTAGCGTTGAGAATAACTGCCTACACCTTTCTCGTTGTTCCACCCCGTAATCCTTTACGGGGTTTTTGTTTTCAATATTAAACTTATTCGTATGTTGTTTCTATGTTACCCACTATACTTTCTACCTCTTCAAATGTCGTGATACCAGATAGTATTTTTATTAATCCATCTTGTCCCATAGTAGTCATACCGTCTTTAAGAGCCATCTTTTTTATAGCTGAAACCGTAGGGGATGTTTGCATGAATTCCTCCATAGCTTTATTAATACGCAAAAATTCATACACACCAAGACGTCCTTTAAATCCTTTTGTGCATTTATCACACCCACCGGTTTTATAAAGCGTTACGTTTGTGAGATCTGGTTTTTTAGTGCGTTCTGGAAGGGTTGCTACAATTTTTTTAATACGTTCGAGTTCTTCTTGGGATGGGGTGTAAGCTTGTTTGCAATCTGTGCATAGCTTACGCACGAGGCGCTGTGCAATAACAAGAGTGAGGGCTGGTCCGATAATGGCGGGCTTAACATTCATATCGATAAGGCGGGGGATTGCACCACTTGCTTCGTTTGTGTGGAGAGTCGAGAAGACGAGATGTCCGGTAAGTGAAGCATTCATAGCTGTCTCTGCTGTTTCAAAATCACGGATCTCACCAACAAGAACGACGTCGGGGTCTTGTCGGAGTGCTGCTTTAAGGCCGGAGGCAAAGGTGTATCCACGCTCCGGTTCCACTTGTGTTTGTGAGAGTCCTTCAATGTGATACTCAATAGGATCCTCAATGGTGATAATTTTAATGGTTGGGTTATAAACACGCTTAAGAAAAGAGTAAAGCGTTGTTGTCTTACCGGAACCCGTTGGGCCGGTATTTAGAATCATTCCATTTGGTTTTGTAATTTCTTCTTGTGCAATGGCGAGATCGTCTTCTCTGATGCCGAGGTCTTCAAGTTGAATACCAAGAAGTTTTGGATTTAAGACACGCATTACCACCGTTTCTCCATACGCGGAGGGTACAACAGATACACGTATTTCGATCTCTTGTTCTCCAGCATGGATGGTAAAACGACCATCTTGCGCAACATTGCGAATGTTTATCTTGAGTTCGGAAAGAAGTTTGATGCGGGAGAGGATGGATACATAGATATGGTGTGGAAAAAAAGAGACGTCGTGGAGATCGCCATCGATACGAAGCCTGAATTTTACTTTATCTTCTTCTGGTTCAAGGTGTACGTCGGAAGCATCGGTTGCAAGTGCTCCAGCAAGAATTACCTCAAGTATTTTTGAGACAAGAGGGTCTTTGAATTCTTCAATAGCCTTTTTGAGGCTTTCGATATTTCTAAGTTGTTCGAGATATTCTACAAGTTGTTTCGGTTCTATTCCGACTGATCCAGTAATATCCTCGGCAGGCGGTGGAATTAGCTTATAGAAGTCCCATGCCTTTTCGAGGCTTGATAGACTCACGATAAAAAGTTTTATGGTGTAGGTTTTTTCGAGTTCTTCGAGAAGTGTTTTTGTGTTTTGTTCTTCGGCATCATAAGCTACTACAAGAAGATTATGCCCTTTTGTTTCAATACCAGCGGCTTTTGTGAGACGGCTTCTTTTTTCTTCAATTATTTTTAGGGCATCAGTTTGAATAGGGCGTAGACGCAAATCGAGATAGGGGAGTTTGAGGTGTTCGGCCCTGCGCTGTGTTTCGCGTTCCTCTGCGTCGCGTCCAGCGGCTTTTAATGTTTCATCGAGTGATTTTTTTTGAAATGGATTGTAAGGCATTGTGCGAGCGACACGGCTCATCTTTATTCCTTGCTTACCTTGGGCAAAAGCACAAGTGGATAAGTTTTTTGCCGTGTTTTTATTTCACCCTCACTAAGGATTTCGTTTTGGATAAATAATCTACATTCGTTTAACGTAAAATTATTAACTCGTTTCAAGGAAACTCAAACAGAATAATTTTCCTACAAATGTATTCTTATTTATCGCCAAAACTCCATCATGTCGTTCGGGCGAAATAACTACACTTTTTGGGTGGGAAAAAGTTGGGATTGCAGAAAATTTAAATTTGTGGTATTATTTTCCTTAGCTCATAGATAAAGGAGATCGGAAAGAAATGAAGAGATTTGTTTTCGTGGTTTTGTTGTTTTTGGTGGTGTGCGCCCACCCGGTATCTGCGCAAAGCAGCTACGGCCTTATTGCGGGCGACTTTTTAGAGGATCTTTTTAATCCCCAAAAACGATGGTACGTTGAGGTTTATAACAATACAGGGAGTTCCATTGATATCTATATTAGGGGTGAATATCGGACAACGTTGAAACCTGGTGAGTCGATGACGTACGAGATCCGTTTGTCTTTTGGATATTACACATGTTTTACGGTAAACGCCCGCATGAATGGTTATTATAGTACACGTTCTTATAATTATACGGTTAGGTATCAAGATATGTGTGGACCCCTACCCATTACATTTACCCGTTATGATTTTCCGTCGGAGGCGACAGAGAAGACTCGAGAAATTCCTACGGTGACCGTAGTGAATGCATCAGCAAATACGTTCGAGATGTTTCGTGATGGTATCTCGCTCGGTGTTATCGAACCCGGACAACTCAAGGCGATTCAGGCGACACATAGCACGTTGCTTTTTCGCTCAAAAGAAAACAAGTTTACTCAAAAAGAGGTGCGATCTCAGTCGGTGATTATTATCAGAGATTCTGATTTTCCATAAGAAAGGAGGAGTAAGATAATGGTGAGGAATAGTATTGTTGCGGTACTCTTGTTTTTGGTTCTTTTCTCGGGGTTCGCCTATGCGCATGGCGGTGGATATGAGTACAGAAAAATTGTATCACTTGTTATTGTAAACCAGGTTGGGTATACCATCGGACTTTATGTTAATCATGAGTTTGAGGGTTACGTTTTGCCAGGGGAACGTTTTGTCTATAATTTTGCGGTATTTCCAAACGAGAAATTTCCTGTATATATACACGCTTCGGTGGGATACTATGAAAGCGAATACATATGGAGGACGATACGATACGGC